>Ga0180437_10000636_pt1 | contig 65289 bp, 46 predicted proteins | sample SS_ome_4_FD_132410 | JGI IMG/M metagenome (GOLD analysis project Ga0180437, IMG submission 132410) | Hypersaline lake sediment archaeal communities from the Salton Sea, California, USA - SS_3_D_1 metaG | ecosystem: Environmental > Aquatic > Non-marine Saline and Alkaline > Hypersaline >...
CGGAGCAGGAGGCCTGTCTGGGATTGGGTGTCGATGGCTTGCCCTATGTGGTGTGGGCTGTTGATGGCGGCATCCAAGGGCTAGGGTACGCGATATTCGATGGCGCTCGCTGGTCCTTGCCTGCGTGGGGGATACAGGACAGCTTGGCGGGAAGTGTGTGTCTGGAAGATGGCGATTCGCCCCTGCTCTTGTGGTGGCCGACAGGCGCATCCGGTCTCTTGCCCAACATCACCCGGCTCGACGACGATGCCCTGCCCCCGCTTCCACTGGTGAAGGAGCCTGAAGGACCTCCTGCCAGTATTGAGGTCGTGCCCGATCGCCATCTGGCGTTCGGCGACAGTATTACCTGGGGACAGTACATCGATCCGGCCACAGGTTTGCTGGTGGGGGACTATCCTGCCCGTCTGGACGACAGGCTGGACAGCTATGTGACTCCTTCGGAGGTGATCAACGATGGCGTGCCAGGTGAGCGGGCGGGCCAGGGGCGATGGCGGCTTCTGGACATATCGTGGCCGACGTACCAGCCCCAGTTCATCGAGTTGTTGGAAGGCACCAACGACCTGACCCATGACAGGGCCTATAATGAGATCGCTGCAGACCTGAGCGACATGGTCTACTGGACCAAAAGGGCAGGGAGTCTGCCCCTACTGTCCACGCTGCTTCCCCGCAACGACGATCGTTACAACAAGGTCGTGACTATGAATGGTTACATCGCCGACGTGGCGGCCTATCGCAAGGTACCCCTGGTGGACAACTGGCAGGCGTACATCAACTATGGCGACTGGCGCGCTCTTTTGGTCGATGCCCTACATCCCAACAGTGCTGGCATGGCCGTGCTCGCCGATTCATGGTACAATGGGCTTTTGAAGGACACGTGGCTCACCGAGGATACCACCCCTCCCACTACCTGGATCGAGTCTCTACCCATTGCGTCGGAGTGTGGCTCTGTGTCTGTGCAATGGAATGGCACGGACAACATCAGTTGGGTTGTGGACTATGATGTGCAGGCCAAGATCTCGGGGGGCGTGTGGACCGACTGGCTGTTGGCGACTGAGGATACCAGCGGCACCTATCCCTACGGTACCTATGGCGACGTCCTGAGTTTCCGGGTGCGGGGTCGCGACGCACTGGGCAATCAGAATGACTATAGCGGCGAAGCATCCACCACTATCGTTGATTCTGTTCCTCCGTACGATGTGGGGATGGAGGCAGTGCCACCAGTGTCAAAGGCTCCTTTTACCCTGGGTTGGTGGGGGTACGATACCTGCACCCCAGTGAATTTTGACGTACAGTGTGCGGTTGGCTCCCCTCAGGACTGGGAGATCTGGCTGTCCAGGGTGACCTACAACAGCGCTGCTTTTGACCCAAACAGCTCTCCCTGTGGGCCGGCTCAGTACGGCGAGACCTACTATTTCCGCACCATCGGCTTTGACGAGTCGGGTCGATCCAAGATCTCGGCGTCCGTGTCCACTGTACTGGCCCAGTACACTATACAGGGCCGGGTGTATAACCTTCGGCAGCAGCCGGTGGCCGGAGCCACGGTGACCGTAACCCCCGCCGCCCTGGCGGTGGAGCGCCAGCCGGGCGGTTACATGGCCTACCTGGCCGACACAGACGATTACAGCATCGCCGCAAGCCATACGGGCTTTGGGACGCTGCCGGCCAGGGAGGCGGTAACTGTGACGAGCGATCTGAGTGGCCTGGACTTTGTACTGCCACCCCTGGACGATGCGGTTAGCGATGGCGGTTTTGAGGGAGGGGGCTGGGGTGACTGGCAGACGGGCGGTGATGTTTCGCCCACCCTCCTCAGTAGAGGGCACACGGGCAGCGGCGCGGTGCTCCTGGGTGGGGCGGAAGGTGTGTCGCAGCTCAGCCAGTCTCTATCCGTGCCAGGGAACCTGGTCGATGCTACCCTGTCGTTCCTCGTACGGCTGGATGGGTCCAGCGGTGACAGCATGCTCCAGGTCGAGTTGGAAGGCACATCCATCAGTCACACAGAGGTGGTGACGACAGATGACTGGACCCACGTCTGGCTCCCTGCTGACGGTGCAGTGGGCCAGGACGTGACCCTGGTCCTCTCGGTGTCAGACGATGAAGCCGTGAGATTGGACGAGGTCAGCTTGGGTTCCGCCCGGTCTGGGGGTGCATTCGTCAACATGCCGGTTGTCCTGCGGGCCAGCGAATAGGGGAAACCAATGCCCTCCTTTAGGCTGGGCCGCCATGGTGAGGCCCCGAGCGACGGCTTGGGAGCTGTGATTGTACTGTTGGGATGCGGATGAGCCTCGGTGTGCTTTTTGCGCGGTTGCCACGCTCCCTGGCCTGGCGACTGCTCCCGGCGCTGCGGTATCTCAACCTGATGCGCGCCCTGGAGCTGCGGCTAATGGCACCCTGGGTGCACCATGTAGATGGCTGGCGCGTCCTGGACGTGGGATGTGGTCACGGCCTGTACTCCCTGGACCTGGCGCGGCGGGGAGCCGGCCTCCTGGGCTGCGATCTTGGGCGCTCTGCCCTGGCAAATGCCCATGCCACAGCCCAGGGGCTGGGCCTGGATGGCCGGTCCCTGTTTCTGGTGGCGGACGGGGCAGCCCTCCCCCTGCCAGATGAGAGGTTCGATTTGGTCGTCTGCAACTGTGTCCTGGAGCATGTGACCGACGACGGGGCTGCCCTGGCGGGCATGGCCCGCTCGTTGCGGCCCGGTGGGGTCCTCTTTCTCACGGTAGACAGCGCAGAGCACGGCCTGGCCCTCGGCTTCCTGGAGCGCCTGCCGGCCATCGTGAAACGATGGCTGCTGCGCCCAGAGATCGCCGCGGCGCCCACTGTTTCAGCAGGGCTGGATGCCCGGCTGAACAAGCTATACGCCGTCCTACGCCGCTACCATCACGACGAATTGGCTGAGAGGCTCGCCGGCCTGGGCTTGGCTGTGTTGCAGAGCTACCCGTACCTGACCGGCGTGGGCGCAGCGCAGTACGAAGCGTTTCATGCCCTGCGTGGGCTCGGCGCGGAGCGGGGCTTGGGGCGTGTGCTGTACATGCTTTCCTCGCTGCTTCTCTATCCATTGGCAGCCTGGTCCGACAGCCGGCGAGACGCGCGGGGGCATGGATTGGCCCTTGTCGCCCGCAAGGAAGGAGAAAAGGGCAGGTGAAGGTAGAGAAGGGATGGCTGGGCTACCTTGTCGGCTTACTGGCCATAATCGGGGGCTTTGCTCTGCGCCTGGCCTATGCCGTCCACGCCAGCCCCTACATCGACGAGTTTACGACGATCTGGGCCGCCCAGATGGTCCGCGAGAGTGGACTGCCGCGGTTTCCTTCAGGCGCGGTCTATACTCAGGGTCTCATCTTCACCTACCTGGATGCTGCCGCGCTGGCATTTGGGGATGCATTCAATCCATTCCTGGCCCGCCTGCCCAGCCTGACCCTGAGCCTCGTGACACTGGCGCTGACCGTTTACGCGGCGCGGCGATTGTTCCGCACCCTGCCGGTGGGCCTGGCTGCTCTGTGGCTGGCGATAGATGCCCAGGCCATCGTCTGGGGTGGGCGTGCCCGAACCTATGCCTTATTGCAGCTTCTGGTCCTGGCCGCTTTCCTGGCCTGGTATCACGGTGCAGTGAACGGCGACCGCCCTGCTTTTCGCTGGCTGGCCATCGGCCTGCTATTGGTAGCACTGGTGGATCAGCCGCTGATCTTGCTTCTGCTGCCGCCGTTGGCGGTGCTGGCCCTGGTGGCGCGGGGTTGGCGCTGGCTCAGAAGGCCGGTCGTCTGGCTCCAGGCGGGAGTAGTGGCTGTAGCCGTGGCTGCCCGCTGGTTCCTCTACCAACTGATGCTGCCTGAGGGTGCGACAGCGACGGCCGGGCCTCGCGCCTTTGTGGAACTTTCCCAGCCTTTTGCTGGATGGCAGAGCCTTGCGACGTTCTTTGTCGACCCCAACCGTCTGCTGGTGACGCTGCTGCTGGGCAGCGGCGTGATCTGGCTACTCTTGCGTGGCCGCTCGGAGGCGCCGCGCTGGCGCCAACCGGTGCTGTCCACGGCCTTTGTCCTGGCGTTCGTGGCGCTGGAGATGTTGTTGATCGTAGGCGCGTCGTGGCGTGAGCCCCGCTACTTGTATCCCCTCCTTCCGCTGCTCTTCCTGGGGGGAGAAGGTGTGGCCGTCCCTGCCCTGCGCGGACTGGCGCTCAGAGTGCCAAGACTTTCGTCCCGCTGGGTACTGGCGGGATTGACCGTGGCCCTGGTGGCCTTGAGCGTCTGGCTGGCTTATCCGGATGCCCGTGCCGCTGCAAGCCGGGACGAGTGGGGCTATGACCGCGCCCTGGCCGTGGTGGACGATGCCTGGGCCGAGGGCGATGCTCTGGCCACCATTGCCCCGGCCGCGGCTTTTGCCATGCTGGGCCATGCCGACTATCTGGCAGTGGAGGAAGGTGCCCAGGCGCTGGTGATGGAGCGTGACGGCCGCCTGGTCGACGGCTGGACGGGCCTGCCTCTCCTCGACTCCCCTGCGCGCTTGTCCGAGGCCCTGGAGAGCCATCCCCGTTTGTGGCTGGTGGTCGACGAGATGCGCCTCAATCGCCATTTCAGCCCTGCATTTCTTCATTTGTTGTGGGAGCACTCTGACCTGGTAGCTTTCGAGCGGGGGACGTTCGTCCTGCGCTCGCGCCCGGTCGGGGAACCGCCCGCTGTGGACCGAACCCTGAACGCCGAATTTGATAGGCAGTTGTGCCTGGAAAGCTATTCCCTGAGCGACGACCGGCCCGAGCCAGGCGACACGGTGACCGTCACCCTGCGCTGGACGCCGCAAAGACCAGAGGGAGAGTACACTGCCTTTGTGCACCTAGTGGACCAGGCGGGGAAGGGAATTGCCGGTCACGACGCGCCGCCGCTGCGCGGCCTCTATCCTGCGGAGCGCTGGCCCCGGTCAGGGCGGAGCCAGCCCTTTCCTGACCGCTATCCCCTGAGCCTGCCTGACGATCTGGCGCCGGGGCGTTACCGTCTGGAGGCAGGCGTCTACCGTCCAGGCACACTGGAGCCTGTGGGCGAGCGCGTACCCCTCGACTTTCTGCAGGTAGGTGAGCAGGAGGTAGAAGTGCCTGGGTCTCCGGTCGGCCGGTTTGAGGATGGGACAGTCCTGTATCTGCTTGGCCTGGAAGGCGAGTTCGCGCCTGGTGGGGTGGCGCGCCTGCATCTGGCGTGGCAGGCTGGCCCTGACGGGTTCGACGAGGACTATACAATCTTTCTCCACCTGCTGGATGACCAAGGCAACATCGCCCAGCAGTTCGACGCACCGCCAACGGGCGGTTGGTATCCCACCTCCTATTGGCGTGCGGGCGAGGTGGTCCTGGATGATCATGAACTGTCTTTCAGTCCGATGCTCGTCCCGGGCGACTACCGGCTCATCGCTGGCCTTTACCGGTTCGACGGCACGCGCCTGCCCTTGGACAGTGGCGCCGACGCTGTTGAATTGGATATGATTGGGTTAGAACCATGATGATGCAACCGAATCCCGAGTCCGATCGCCCCGATCCGATGGAGGGGACAATCCCGGACCGCGCATACGAGTCGGCCACTATGGCCCGTGGCCTGGGGGCCAACATCCGTCGTTACATGGAGCGGGTGAGCGGAGGCCGGGCCCTGTTGCCCTACCTGTGGCAAGGGCTGGTGCTGACGACGCTGGGCTGGATGCCCACGGTGGCTGGTTCCGTGCTCCGGGCTGTGGCCTATCGCGCTGTACTGGAGCACGTCGGCGCTGGATGCTTTATCGAACAGGATGTACGCTGGCAGGTGCCGCGCCGTATTCGCCTTGGCAGCCGGGTGATGGTCGGCGAGGGCTGTTACCTGGATGCGCACTCGTTGACTGGGCGCATCGTCCTGGGCGACGACGTATGGCTGTCGCGGGGCTGTTATGTGATTGCGTACCGCGACGTCGAGGTGCGGATCGCTGACCGGGCCTACATTGGCCACCGCTGCTTATTATACGGCCATGGCGGTATCCACGTGGGTCAGGATGCGCTTCTGGCCAATGACGTGCAATTGATCTGCGGCAACCACGCCTTTGCCCGGCGGGATGTGCCCATCCGCGCCCAACCGACGGTGGAGCTGCCCATCGTCGTCGAGGATGACGTGTGGCTCGGAGCGTCGGCCATTGTCCTGGGGGGCGTGACGATCGGGCGCGGGGCGGTGGTGGGTGCGGGAGCAGTGGTGACCCATGACCTGCCCCCCTACAGCATCGCCCGTGGCGTGCCGGCGCGGGTGGTAGGCGTGCGCGGTGATGAATCGAATTAGGCGCTTCCTCGGCCACCCGGCCGTCAAGGTCGCCTATTTCTTCCTATTAGTGGCGGCAGCAGTCTATTATCTCTACCGTTGGGGCGACCGCCTGCCCGAGCTGATCGCACAGACGCAGTGGGGATGGGCACTGGCAGCTCTGGCAGCAACGCTGGTGGCTGCCCTGGTCTACAGTTTTATCCAGTACACCATCTACCGTCACCTGGAGGCAGTGGTTTCCTACTGGACGGTATTTCGTATCATCACCATCGCCCAACTCGGCAAGTATCTACCGGGTAAGATCATGTTCGCCGGCAACTATTACCTGCTCTCGCGGGCTGCAGGCATCGGCAATGTGCAGATTGGGACCAGCTTCGTTATCTCCCAGGCCCTGTGGATGTTGACAGCCTGCCTGTGCGCGCTGCCGATCCTGGCCCTGCTCAATCCGGCGTTGCGCTTCACAGTCCTGTTGTTGCCCCTAGCACTCCTGTTGTTGGTCCACCCCCGATTTCTGAGATGGCTGCTGCGCCTGGGGCAGCGGGTCGCCGGCCGGGCCCAAGAGGAGCCCCTGCCCTTGCCTCAGGGACTCGCCGCCGGTTTCTACGTGCAGGTGGCGGCCCTGTACCTGCTGAATTGGGCGCTGGCTGGGTTGGGAGGTTGGTTCTGCATGCGGGCCTTCGTGCCGGTTGGCCTGGGAGTCTATCCCTTGGCGTTAGCGGCCTTGGCCCTGGGTACAGTGGCCGGATTTGTGGCCCTGTTCGCGCCGGTTGGCCTGGGCATCCGCGAAGGGTTGGGAGCGGTGATCCTGACCCCAGCGCTGGGTGCCGAGGTGGCGCTCCTGGGGTTGCTATTGCTGCGGGGTGTCACGGTGGTAGTGGACTTGGTGCTGGCCCTGATCAGCATGTTGGCCGGATCAGATCGCCCTCGAGACAGGCAGAGCTCTGAGCTCGGAAAGCCTGGCGCATAGACCTGCCCGAGTCCCGGCCACCTCTCTCGAAAGCAACGTGCCGGGAATCTGTGGTGTGCAGTCGACCACAGCGGGGTTCGCCGTGCGGGTGTCATCTGCCCGATTGGGTGGCCCCAGTTCGCCGGCTCTGCAGCGCTCAAGGTAGCGGCGACCAGGTGCAGAACTCGTCATCGCTGTCCGGAGCCTTGCTCACGTTGGTCCACTTGCCGGTGGCCAGATCCAGAATAAAGATGTCCTTATTGCCGGGCCGGTCGCTGTAGAGCACCACGCGCTTGCCGTCGGGCGACCAGTGAGCCATGCCTTCGGTATCGGGCGAGTTGGTGATGTTGGTCTGTTCGGAGCCGTTGGCGTTCATGACATAGATCTCCTGGTTGCCATCCCGCCTGGTGTTGAACGCGATCCTTGTCCCGTCGGGCGACCACATGGGATAGCGATCCCGGCCAGGCATCTGCGTCAGGTTGCTTGGGTTGGATCCGTTGGCGTTCATGACCCAGATGTCGTCGTTGCCCTCGCGATTGGATGTAAAGGCGATCTTGGTCCCATCGGGTGACCAGGAAGGATGCCGGTCGTCGGCGGGATCGTTGGTCAGGTTGGTCAGGCCGGAACCGTCCAGATTTATGACCCAGATGTCCCAGTTACCACCCCGCTCGCTCTCGAAAGCGATGCGCTGGCCGTTGGGCGACCAGGTGGGCCACCCATCTTGGGTCTTGGTGCTGGTCAGGCGCGTCACGTTGCCGCCGCCGGTGCCACTCCCGGGATCGAAATCCATGAGATAGATGGTGCCGTGCCCCAGACTCCACTTTCCGGCCAGCGTATCCCGCCAGGAGACAAAGGCGATCCGCCGTCCGTCCGGCGACCAGACCGGGGCGGCATCATCGGCCCAACTGTTACTCAGGTTTGAAACGCGGGAGCCCGTGGTAGTCATGACTAGGATCTCATAATCGCCCAGGCTTCCCCGGTCACTCTCAAAGGCGAGCCATTGGGGACGTGGTGTTGGTGTGGGCGGCTCAGGCGTTGGCGTAGGTGGCTCCTCGGTCGGTGTGGGCGGTTCCTGTGTTGGTTGGTCTGTAGGCGGCACCGTGGGCTCGTCGGTCGGCCGCTCCGGGTCGGGCGTTGTGTCCGTCGGCACTGCCTGGCTGGGTGTTGCCGTTGGTGGGAGTGGTGTGGAGGTTGGCGTCGGTGTCAGGGTGTTGATGGGCAGAGGCGTGTAGGTCGGTCGTAGGGTAGGCATCGGGGTAGGGGTGGGCGGGTTGCCGCGTACCAGCCGGGCGAACCCGGGGATGTTGTCCACGGCTAATAATCCCCCGATCACGGCGGCAGACAGGCAAGCCACAGCGAGCAAGGCGATGGCGACGAGCACAAGTCGTCGGTTCACGATGATCTGTTCCTTTCCTGATCGGGCTTTCCTGTGAAGGGCTGGTTGCCCTCAGAGCCCTGATCTGCAAGGACGAATTTGCCCTGGTCTCATGGTTTGAGAACGGAGGCCTGAGCGATACTTCTGCGTGCATCAGGCCGGGCACAAGAGCTCGCATTATACCACGGGACATCCGGTATCGCAATCTCCTGTGGCGGCCGGGTTCGCGTCCGATCCCCGTTCTGTTGTCGCGACTGAGCTGAGGAATTGGTGATTTCAATTGAAAAAAGCTCAAATCTTTTTGTTACATACCGTTACAACAAATTCAGGAGTTGCGCGGCAGCATGCCTTTTGACCCGTCCTTCCTTGTGTGGTATAATCGGGTGACCTCGCCCATAGCGAAGAAGCGGAGGATAGGTCTGATGAACGAGAAGACTGGCAACATAGCCCGCCGCCTGGTAGCTATCGGACTGCCACTGGCTCTGTTCCTGGCCCTGCTTTTTGCCTGGAGTGCAGTGGCCGATGAAGCTGAATCCCGTGATGGCGGCCCGGCGCTGTATGAAATCCAATTGGCTGGCGTCGAGATCGGCCGGCTGGAAGTGATCTTGCCGGCCGGCTTGGAGTATGGGGGCCTGGCGGCCGGCAGCCAGGTGAGGGCCGAACCCCAGTTCTCCGAAGATGGTGGCCCGTTGATCTGGCAGGGACCATTCGCTGGCGCGGAAGTGTTGCGCTTCTGGCTGGTGCCTATGGGATCTTCGATGCCCCCAACAACCCTGGCCGTCGTAGGGGCAGAGGTGGACGCGGTCCGCGTCGAGCCAGCAACCACGTTCCCTACCAGGCGCCAACCCACGATGTCTGCGGGCAGGGCACCAACGTCGATTGGACTGGAGAAGGAGGTCGATCCGGACCAGCTCGACCCGTCTGACGGTCGCCTGGTGACCTACGAAGTGGAGTTTACTCACGACACAACGGAAACCGTGACGCTGGAGCGGATCACGGATACCCTGCCCTCCGACTTTTTCTTTGTGGGCATGGCCGCCGGCACCGATGTCATTACTGAGCCCATCCAGGTCGGCGACTCGCAGTATGTCTGGGAGATGCTCTCGTTCACCGATAGCCTGACCTTGCGCTACAACGTGTTGGCCGTGTACCAGAGCGGCTTGTACCAGAACTCGGTGGAGGCCCTCTCTGGTGGAGACCTAATCGGGCCGGCCAGCGCTACACTGGAGATAGAGGGCGGTGGGGTTCTCCTCCCCGTGGTTCTGCGCAACTATACCCTGCCCATACCCATCTGGCAGGTCACCAAATCGGCCGACCCGGCCCAGGTCGGAGAAGGGGAGCCGGTGGTCTATACGGTGGTGATCGCCAATGTGGGCACCTATGCAGGGACGGTGGGGTCGGTGGCCGATACGTTGCCTGAGGGGTTCACCTGGCTGGGGATGATGCCTGGCAGCGACGTGATAAACCCACCCGTTGGGCTGGTCGGTACGATCTCGTGGCACGGCCCCTGGGTGGTACCCCCTGGGGAGGATCTAACATTGATCTACCAGGTTGAGAGCGGCGGAGCTGGCGATAAGGTGAATACCGTCGTGGTCTATGGTTCCGCTGGCCAGCAACTGGGTTCGGCGTCCAGCATGATCACCATTGGCGGTGCGTTGCCCTTCTTGGACGACTTTGCCAATGGTGTGTCGCCAGATTGGCAGCCCTTCCTGAACTTTGCCGGACTCTCGGCCGACCGCTGGTATTGGGCTGGCGAGATGGGCTCCTGGGGGGTGTACAACTATGGATGGGATAGGGTACTGCCGGGCTGGACGGGGTACGATGTTTCGATCTATGACGGGCCCGGGGCCCAAACCTGGACCAACTACCGCGTTGAGGCCGTCGTCAAGGATGTCAAAGAGACGGGCAGCCTGAAGAGCGGGCTGACAGGCATCTTCTTCCGGGGTAACTATGAGGACTCGGGCGCGATGGATGGCAAGTCGGTGGGCGGCTACTATGTCTACTTGAAACCCAGCGACAATCGGATCTACCTGATGCGCACGCCTCCGGACAACCCTTCGTTTGCGGCGGCCACCGTCGTGAATAGCTACTACTATGCGCCGCGCATCGGCCGGAAGCACTGGTACAAGTTCATCGTCGAGGTCCGGGATGCCAACATCAAGGTGTGGTTCCAGGACTATGAGGCTGGGACCTCTCCAATTCAGGTGTTCAACTGGACTGATTCTCAGAACGCCTGGCCGCAGGGCACGGTAGGCTTTGCTGCCTACTATACATCGGCCCGCTTTGACTACATCCGCGTAGATCCTTTAGAGTAGCGCACGGTGCGAAACTCGCTCGAGCCCCCGTTTCCGAACGGGGGCCGTTCCCGGGGGTGGAGCTGGCCCCGCCCTCGGGGCCAGGAGCAATTTCGCGCCAGAAACCAGAGTAGTGTGTGGTGAGAAACTGGTTCGTGTTCGCGTTTCGGATGGGTAATCTTGTTGCATAACCCCGCAATAGGTGTGGGAAAACTTTGGGAGGGTAGATACTGATGAGATTCAAGTGGATGATCCCAGTGGCCGTGGCCCTACTGGCCGTGGCGCTGGCGATCCTGTTGGGCCAGGCCGCAGGCCAGGCTCAGGGGCCTCTGGCAGATCTAGAAGTGATCAAGACGGTCGACCCGCCGGTCACAGCACCGGGTGAGACGGTGGTCTATAGTGTTTTCCTCAGCAATACCACGGCGATGGCGCTCCAGGTTTCATCGGTGATGGATGTCCTGCCCTCATCGGACTTTGAGTATGCTGGCCTGACGCCCAGTCACCAGTGGCTGCCACCTTCGCAGGTTCTGCCCACCGAGATCCGGTGGGACGGGCCGATTACTGTGCCTGTGTCCGGGCTGGAGCTGAGTTACTACATTCATGTGCACGAGAGCGTGCCCCCGAGCGCCGTACCCTACACCAACACGGTCATTGCCACCTACAAGAGCACACCCTACGCAGCCCAGGAGGGCCTGTTGGTGGGGATGGGCGATGCCTTTGTGACCAAGACCGCCGATCCTACCACCGTAGAGCCAGGGGGGTTGGTGACCTATACGGTGAGCTTTAGCAATAGCGGCTACGTGCCTATGACCCTGACGACGGTGGTCGATGCCCTGCCTGAAGGGGTCACCTTTGTCGACATGGCGGCAGACAGCGACCTTCCCTCGCCCCCTGTGGGTGTAACCGAAACGATTGTCTGGACGGGTGCCTATACCATTCCGGGCCGTTCCAGGTTCGACGTTGCCTTCCTGGCGTCTATGCCGGTCACCAGTGATACACTGTTCTTGGAGAACCAGGCCTGGGGTGAGCTGGAGGATGGTACGCCTGTGGGCCCGGCCTACGTCGAGGTCCTGGTCTCGACCGAGCAGCCCTACCTGATCTATCTGCCTGCTGTGATAAACCATTGGGCACCTGCGACCTTTGCGGTCACCAAGAGCGCCGATCCGGTACAGGTGTATAGCACGGCGCCCGGGGAGTTGGTCACGTACACGGTCGAGTTTGTGAACAGCGGCACAGAGCAAGGCACACTGGCCAATATCCATGATACGCTGCCGCCGGGATTTACCTTTATCAAGATGATGCCCGGCAGCGACGTGCTCGCTCCACCGGCGGGCACCACGGGTGAGATCGTCTGGGGCGGGCCGTTCACAGTGCCCGGCGAGTCGTCGATGGTGTTGATCTACCAGGTGCGGGCCAGCACGACGCCGGGCAGCTATAGCAACGAGGTCACGGCAACGGTGAGCGAAGGGCTGCCCTTGCGGGACTCTGCCTCTGCCTCGGTAGAGGTCATAGAGCCCTTGCTGTTGGTCGAAAATTTCCAGAGCCCCAGTCCCTATTGGGAGCCGTTCCTCAACTACTGGCGTCTGCATCCGGAGCAGTGGTACTATATGGCCGGCGGTGGTGCGGATGGGTCGAGAGCGCTGCGGCATAACTATGCGCTGGGCGTTGTCAACCCGCTCAAGGGCGCTCACGACGCGCTGTTCATGTACCAGGGGCCAGACTCGGAGCTCTGGACCGACTATATCTACGAGGTAGATGTGGTGCTGAACGCGGACGATGGGTCAGGCCGGGGGCAGATTGGCGTTTGGTTCCGTGGGACCTACCAGGAGCACGAGGATCCCGGGCTATGGGTGACGGGCTATTACTTCTCCCTCGATCCCTACCCAACCAAGCATGCATACCTGTGGCAGTTGCGCACCGACGATGAGTGTGGTGACGACTGCGCCTACAACTATCACTTTAGCAATCCCCTGGAGTTGGAGGAGCTGGACAATGCGGCGCTGCAGGCCCTTGGTATCGATCTGGTGGCGGGGCGCTGGTACCGGCTAAAGGTGGAGGTGGACGGGCCGCAGATCCGCTGCTACATCGACGATGTCCTGGTCTTTGACTACTATGACGACGTGGGAACCACGTTTGAGCAGGGCACGGTGGGCTTTGTGACCTACATTGCTGCCGACGCCCGATTTGACAATGTGGTTGTCACTCGCCTGCCATAACACATAATCGAGGCGCGCGAATCGGTGGGGCGGCCGTCGTACGATGATGGTCGCCCCCGCCTTTTAGAGATGCAACAGGCAGGATGCCATCCTGCCTTATCGTAGCAGCGATTCCGGCCATTCATCCTGCGAAGCCACTGAAGTCGCTGCTACGATCGAGAGCTAGCTTTGAGGCAAACTTGGAAGCCAGGCGAACGTCCGAGAACGAGCCCATAGCCAGGCAAGAGGTCCGTAATCCCTGGTACGACTGGGTGTTGGTTGCCCTCCTCACTGCGGTGGGCGTGGGGTTGCGACTGGCCTACTTGTTACGCGTGCCCCCCTTTCTGGACGAATACTCGTCCATGCTGACAGGCCTGAGCATCCTGCGTACCCGGGGGATCCCCGAGTTACCGTCTGGGGTACTGTATCCCAGCGGCTCGCTCTTTTCCTACCTGGAGGCGCTTTTTTTTGAGCTGTTCGGCTTCAGCGACCTGACGGCACGCTTGCCGAGCCTGCTGATCAGCGGGCTGACCCTGCCGCTGCTCTACCTGGTGGCCCGTTATCTACTCAACCGGCGGGTGGCCCTCGTCAGTGTGGCGCTCCTGGCTCTGATGCCCGAGGCTGTGGTGTGGGGTGGGCGGGCGCGGATGTATGCCCTGCTGCAACTGTTGGTCCTCCTGGTCATTTACTTTTTCTATCGCCGTGTGCTCGACAGGCAAGCTGCCGAGGAAGGCAAGCCGGCCTGGCCCTGGGTGCTGTGCTTCCTGGCGGCCATCTTTGCGCAGGACGAGGCGATCCTGCTGCTGCCTGTTCTCTGGCTGGCGGCGCTGGTTGTGTGCAGCCCGCGCTGGTTTCTTCGGCCACGGGTTTTGCTGGGCCAGGTGCTGGTGCCAGTTGCCGGCGTTGGCTTGCGCTACTGGCTCAACGAGATCCGCGTGCCCGGCGAGGTCTATACCCTGACCCACGACGCTTTCTTTCGCTTCCCCCCGGCGTTGGCCCACGGCCTCAAGAAGGTTTCCCCCTTTTTCACTGATCCGTGGGTCTGGCCGGTCACCATCCTATTCCTCGTCGCCCTGGCTTTCCTGGTCTGGGACCTATTTGCGCGACGCGCAGTGCAGGATCCAAGCCTGACTGGAGCAGAGGCATTGTCACACGCCAGGCAAGGGATACGGTCCGGTATCCTGGCCCCTGCCTTTCTGGCCTACGTGGTCCTCGCCATCGCTGCTGCCATTTTGCTGGTAGTGAACAATCCCTGGCAGGACGATCGTTACCTTTTCATGGTGCTTCCCCAGTTCCTGATGATGGCAGCTTGGGGGCTCAACCGGCTGGTTCAGGCGCTCACCCGGCGCTGGCCATCGCTGCACACTGAGGCGGCACCCTACATAATGGTTGCCGTCGTATCACTGCTGGCCCTGCCCGGGGCACTCTCGGCAGTGCGACGCTATGAGCCTGACTACAGTGCTGCCTATCGTTGGGTGGCGACACAACTGGCCGAAGAGGACCTGGTTGCGACGGTGCGCCCAGCCCCCGCTGCCGTGTACCTGGGGCGCGGCGATTTCCTGGTTGCAGAGGACAAGCACCAGGAATTCATCATGCGCCTTGATGGGAAGTGGGTGGATCGATGGGCCGGGGCCCAGGTGATCGAATCGCCCGAAGCCTTTCGCGATCAGGTGCTGGGCAGCGGTCAGCGGGTCTGGTTCGTGATCGACGAGGACCGCTTCGAGTCGGTGGCCTACTCGCCCGAGTTGGTGGGATTGATCCTGCAGCAGATGGAACTGGTGTGGCACGACGGTGGCGTGCTTGTCTTCCAGGGGCAGGGCTACCAGCCGCCGCCGGAGATGGCGGTGTCCAGGAACTTGGATGCCAACTTTGGCGATCAACTGCGGCTCACAGGCTATGCGTTGAGCACGGACCAACCCCAGCCAGGGGAAGAGGTCGTGCTGCAGCTCTTCTGGCAAGCGCTCCAGCCGGAGCGGAACTATACCATCTTTGTTCACCTGGTTGGGCCAGATGGCGAGGGCTTGACCCAGGTCGATGGTGCACCGTTTCAGGGCCTGTACAGCATGACGACCCATTGGCCGCGCGATCGATCGGTGACCGATGAGCGACGGCTGATCTTGCCCAGCGAAACACCGCCTGGCCGGTACCGGCTGGAGATTGGCCTGTACGACCCCGATGACCGCGATGCCGACCGGTTGCCGCTGTTGGATGCGGCGGGCAACGAGGTCGGGCGCAGTCTCACCCTCGACTTCTTGAGCGTGGACGTAGCCCCACCGCCACAGCCATCGCAGCCGGTAGCAGAGAGCAACCTGGGTGGCGTGGTGCGCCTGGTGGGGTACGATCAGCCCCTACCGGACCAAGTAAGGGTGGGCACGACCCTGCCCTTGACGCTGACCTGGGAGTGCCTGGCGCCCATGGAGGAGGACTATACGGTCTTTGTCCACCTGGCGGGCGAGGACCGCCAACCGTTGGCGCAGGTGGACGGCCAGCCCCTGGACGGGACCTACCCCACGAGCTTTTGGAATGTGGGCGAGCGCCTGGTCGATCCGTACCGGTTGGAGATTCCCTCCGGCGTGCCACCCGGCGAGTACGAGCTGCTGGTTGGGATGTACCTTCTGGCAACCGGGGATCGGTTGCCCTTGCTCGGCGCCAATGGCCAGGTGCTGGGCGACGCCATCTCCCTGGGCAGGATTGCCGTAGGCTCTCCATAAGGAGTCTGCCGTCATACTATGCAAATCAGGCTCCCATCGTCCGATGGGAGCCTGATTGGTGGATCCTGCATGTCGTGGCGCTACTATGGGATGCGCAATTCCCAGCCGGGGCGGATCAGCTTTGGATCCTCAATCTGGTCCTTGTTGGCCTTGTAGATCTCCCGCCATCGGTTGGCATCGCCATAGACTTTCTCGGCGATCTTGCTCAGGCTGTCGCCTGCCTTCACGACATAGATCTGAGCTTCCTCTGGAGCTGCGGGCTCCACCGGCTCCGCTTTGCTGCTCGGGGCGGCCTTTTGCTTGCGGATATCTTCTACCTCTTGCTCAATGTCGATTTCACCCTTCCCGGCCTTGGCTTCGCGCTCCTGGGCCAGTTTCTCCCTCTGCTTGCGAATGTCTTCTACCTCTTTGTCAATGTCGATATCTCCCACGTTGTCCTTCCCTCCTTTCGCCTGATCGGCCGTGCGGCCTGCGGGATATGCCTGACAAGTATAGTTGATTCTCAGTCCGGTGTCAACCGCTGGACTGACCGGGAGATGCATCTCGGGCTTGTGGATGACATGAGCTCGTAATCAGATCACCTAGCAACTTGAGCGGCCCTCTGGCGGGCTTTAGGCGCTGATTGTTTTGGCAACTATCCGGAGTTGAGGTATAATTCGTTCGTTAACGACCAGGCGAGAGAGGTTAGAACAGACATGAAAGTCACTAGCGAGCGACTAGAGAACTGCCAGGCAAAAGTATTCGTCGAACTGGATGCAGCCGAGGTCGACAAGAGACTGCGCCAAACGGCGCGCAAGATCTCGCGCCAGTTTAACGTCCCGGGTTACCGGCGCGGGCGGGCACCCTTCCACGCCGTCGTCCGCGTGTTTGGCCGGGAAGCGATCCAGCAAGAGGCCCTCGAGGAGTTTGGCAACGAACTCTATGAGAAAGCCTTGGACGAGATCGAGTACGAGCCGTACGAAGTAGGCGAGTTGGAAGACGTAGAGTGGGATCCCTTCCGCATGACAGTGGTGCTGCCCATCCAACCTGAGGTGGACCTGGGCGACTACCGCGCCGTGCGGGTCCCCTTTGAAGTGGAAGAGATCACTGAGGAGCGAATTGAGGAGTACCTGGCCGGTGTCCAGCAGGAGCACGCCCAGCGGGTGCCCGTGGAGCGGCCGGCTGCCCTGGGTGACCAGGTGGTGTTGGACATGGAAGGCAAAGCCGGCGAGCAGCTCATCATGAGCAACGAGGGATACGAGATGATCCTTGAGGAGGGAGGCGCCTATCCCATGCGCGGTTTCCACGAGGAAATCGTGGGCGTGTCTGCCGGCGAGGACAAGACCTTTGTGCTGACGATGCCGGAGGATGACCCGGAGGCGGAAGTCGCAGGGCAAGAGGCGACGATCACTGTGCGGCTGCATACCGTGCGGGAAGAGGATGTACCTGCTCTGGATGATGAGCTGGCCATGATGGTTGGGGACTATGACTCGTTGGACGATCTGCGATCCGGGGTGCGCGAGCAATTGGAGACGGAAGCTCTGCAAAAGGCCGAAGCAGAGTACCTGGACAATGTCCTGGATGGGTTCATAGAGGCAGCGATCAAGATTGAATACCCTGAGCAGGCCATTGACCGGGAGGCGGAGCTGTCCTTGAACCAGATGGAGAGAAACCTGGCCGCCTCTGGGATCCAGTTGGACACCTACCTGGGTATGATCGGCAAGACCCGTGAAGCATACAAGCGGGAGATGCGGCCGGCGGTCGAGGAGCGCTTGCAGAAACGGCTGGTGCTAGGGGAGATCGCTGAGCGGGAAGGGCTGGCGATCGAGCCAGAGGAGGTGGAGACAGAGCTGGAGCGCATGGGCGAGGCGATGGGCCCCCAGGCTGCGCAGATGATGGAGATGCTGCATACACCGGAAGGGCGCCTGATGGTGGCCAACGACCTAATGACTGCCAAAGCCCAGGAGCGGGCAATTGAGATTGCCAAAGGCGAGGCGCCGCCGCTTGAGGCTGAGGAGGAGGAAGGGATTGGCGCGGAAGCTGCGGCCGAAACTGCTAAAGAGGAAGCGGTAATTGAGGCCGAGGCCGAGATCAAGGAAGAGCCTGAGGCCGGGGATGTCACTGAGGGTGAGGCAGAGTCCGCAGAGTCCGATAACAGTGAGCCCGACACGGACAATCCGTAGCGTGCAGCACTCCCTCTCCCAAACGGTGGGGAGACATCTTACAGACGGCGGCCCCATCTGGGTGTATAGTGGGGTCCTGAGGTCGACAGCAGGGGCGGGGTCATCCCGCCCTTCCCTATGGTATCTCGACCGAAACGAACTTGAGGAGGCTTTGGGATGCAGAATAGCTTGATTCCGATGGTGATCGAGACGACCGGGCGCGGCGAGCGCGCTTACGACATCTATTCACTGCTGCTCAAGGAGCGGATCGTCTTTCTCGGTACGCCCATCAATGACCAAGTGGCCAATTTGATCGTGGCCCAGTTGCTTTTCCTCGACCGGGAAAATCCTGACAAGGAGATCCAACTCTACATCAATTCACCGGGTGGAGAGATCTATCCCGGCCTGGCGATCTATGATACGATGCAGATTGTGCGAGCACCGATCTCGACCATCGCTGTGGGTTGGACGGCCAGCCTCGGGACAGTGCTACTGGCGGCTGGCACCAAGAAGCGACGCTATGCGCTTCCCCACGCGACGATTCACATGCATCCGGCCGGCGGCGGCGCGCGGGGCTACGCGCCTGACGTCGAGATCCAGTACAAGGAGCTGAAGCGGATGCAGGACTTGCTGCACCACATCCTGGCCAGGCATACGGGCCAGGCGGTGGAAAAGATCGCCGACGACTTTGACCGGGACTACTTTATGGATGCCCGCCGCGCGGTAGAGTATGGTCTCATCGACGAGGTTCTCATCACAGAAGAGGACTCCAAGCCAGAAGAAGATAACGGCCAAGATGACGATCAAGATGACGCCAAAGAGGCGGAAGCGTAGGTACGCAACGCATGCAGGACATGAACGGGCACATCTGCTCTTTTTGCCACAGGAGCGCCGAAGAGGTGGACCGGCTGATCGCCGGCCCGGACCAGGTCTATATCTGTGACGAGTGTGTCCTCCTGTGCGTCGAGATCCTGGAGGAGGAGAAGCAACAAGAGGCAAAAGAGCATGCCACCAGCGGCATCGCCGACCTGCCAGCTCCCCGCGAGATCTTTGGACGGCTGGAGGAATACGTCATCGGTCAGGAACGGGCCAAGAAGGTTCTGTCGGTGGCAGTGTACAATCACTACAAGCGGATCAAGGCTGGGGCTGCGGTGGACGACGTGGAGTTGCAAAAGAGCAACATCCTGCTGGTCGGCCCCACCGGCTGTGGCAAGACATTGTTGGCCCAGACATTGGCCCGCATCCTGGATGTGCCCTTTTCCATTGCCGACGCAACGGCCTTGACCGAGGCTGGCTACGTCGGTGAAGACGTGGAGACGATCCTGCTGGGCTTGCTGCAAGCATCCGATTTCGACATCGAGCGAGCGCAGAAAGGGATCATCTACATCGACGAGATCGACAAGACAGGCCGCAAGTCGGGCGACAATCCCAGCATCACCCGTGACGTATCGGGTGAGGGTGTGCAGCAGGCGCTGCTCAAGATCGTGGAGGGGGCTGAGGTGAACGTGCCGCCCCACGGTGGGCGCAAGCATCCGCAGCAGGAGTTTATCCAGATCAACACCACGAACATCCTGTTCATCTGTGGTGGGACCTTTGAAGGCCTGGACAAGATCGTTGGTGAGCGGATCGGCGCCAAGGGGCAAGTGGGCTTTGCCGCTGGCCAAGAAGGGCGCCGTCGTCAGCAGATGACGGCCGCCGAGTTGTTGCGCGAGATCACACCTGACGACATGATGGCCTTTGGATTGATCCCTGAGCTGGTGGGCCGGCTGCCGGTGACAGTCAGTGTCGATCCCCTGGATAGGGACGCGATGGTTTCGATCTTGACCGATCCCAAGAACGCTCTGAGCAGGCAGTTCAAGCGTATGCTAGAGCTGGATGGAGTGGAACTGGTCCTGACCGACGATGCCCTGGAAGCCATTGCCGAGGAGGCGATGGGTCGCAAGACAGGAGCACGTGGCTTGCGGACGATTATTGAAGAGACGCTGTTGGATGTGATGTACGAAATCCCCTCCCGGCCCGAGGTGGTCAAGTGCGTGGTGAACGCCGATACGATCCGGCGCAAGGTACGCCCCCTGCTACTGACCCAGGCAGATCGCCCGGTGCCGTGGGGGGACGAAGCGCTTCAGGAGACGGCGTGAGCCACTCAGCAATGATGGATGACCGATGACTAGAGGGAAATGGCCAGAGACCCGGATAAAATAGTCATCGGCCAGGAGCACAAGTAGATACCCGCTTGCCGGATGGCAGGCGGGTCGTTTTATTCTGGCGGATATCGGCCTGACAATAGGCGTGAGACGAGTTGCCGGCTTGTCCTTCCGTTGGCGCCACTCACCGCTGGGGCGTTCTGTTTGTCAATCGAAGTGCGTATCTGCCAGTTTTTCGGCAAACTCGACGGCTCGGGCCACCCCGTCCTCGCTGCGAATCTGCTCGCCCAGGGTCCTGGCGCTGCTGCGCATTCCGGCATTGTTAAGTGCTTCGTGGATGGCGTGGGCTAGCTTCTCTGCTGTGAACTTGGACGGCGAGATCGGCCGGGGGCCGGCACCCAGTTGAAAGACACGGCGGCCCCAGAAGGGTTGGTCTGATGTGAAGGGAACGACGATGTTGGGCACGCCAGCCCGCAGACCCGCGCCCGTGGTACCTGCACCACCGTGGTGGACGATGGCCGCCATGCGCGGAAATAACCAACCATGGGGTACCGATTCGACCAAGAATACGTTTTCTGGACAATCCCTGGGATTCAACCCTCCCCATCCAGGTGATAGCACACCACGCTGTTCTGTGAGCTCCAATGCCCGGATCGCTTCGTGGGCCAGGTGTTCTGCTTTCCTTGCGATCGTGCTTCCGAAGCCGATGTAGATCGGGCGTGATCCCGCTTCCAGGAATGCCAGGAGCTGGTCATCAGGATACCACTGCCCACCCGATTCCCGGAACCAGTAGCCGGTGATGTGAACATCATCCTTCCAGTCGTCAGGCCTGGGGACCACGTGAGGGCTGTACCCATAGAGGATCGGCGTTCTCGGCTCCTCCTTCGCGGAAAAAGGCCAGCCGCTAAGGGGAGGGAGATGGGGCTGGGCCTTGCGTAGCTGGCGGTAGAGGATCCGGCTGCCCTGCCAGAAGGTCTGCACTGTGATCCAGTGGCTGAACCGGCGGTAGGTGCTGCCAAAGGGCAGGTTGGGAAAAGCTCCTGCGGGAAATGCGCTGGTGGGAGAAAAGATGGGAAAGAGTTGGGCAGAAATATCGGGTACATTCAATTGCTTGGCTATCTCGTAGCCGGCATTGGTGAGCAAAAAGGAATGGACAATTAGATCCCGATCGTGGCACGCCTGCCAGACGCGGTCAAAGACCCGGGCGGCCAGGGGGAGTACGTGGCGGGACATGACGGTGACCATTCGCCATGGATTCCGACCCGCCCGTTGCACCAGGTCCGCGACGAGCCGATCGGGATCGCCAGGAAGCGGTACGTGCTCCAGGTCTGTAGACTGGATGAGTTGGCCGAGTGCTTCTGGCGCGGCCAAGCGGACGGCGTGGCCCGCCTGCCGGAACCCCTGACCGAGAGCGACAAAGGGCTCGACGTCCCCGCGAGAACCATAGGTGATCAGAGAGACCTTCATAGTGAGGGCGCCTGGGTGCGGCTGTCCCAGTCTACCGGGATCGGATCGCCCAGCACAGGTAAGGGCCTGGAGAGGTTGACGTCGAACCAGGCGCGGGCCAGGGCGAATAACTCGCGCAGTTCGTACCAGGGGCCCCGGGTGTAGCGACGCTGGTCGGCGACGATGCCCACCACGTCCAGGTCAAGTTGGTCGCACGTGTACAAGGCACGGGGGAGGTGGAAGCGCTGCGTAACCAGCACCGCGCCCTGCACACCAAAAATTGTCCCGGCGCGGAAACAACTGTCGTACGTGCGCCGGCCGGCATAGTCGAGGACCAGGTCCTCCCGGGGTACGCCCCGGTCCTCGGCATAGGCTGCCATGGCTGCGGGCTCGTTGTAATCCACAAAACGGTTGTCGCCGCTCAGCAACAGCTTGTTGACTTTGCCTGCCTGGTAGAGGGCGATGGCGGTCTCCATACGGTCGGCCAGGGCGCTGCTCAGTCGGCCACTGGGCCAGTAGCCCGCGCCAAAGACGATGGCCGCCGGCCTTGCTGGCGTGTGGGCTATGCCGTCGTAGATCTGGCCTTCGTACTGACGGTTCACCCATGACCGGAGGCCAAGCAGGGCGAGTCCGCCCAGCACTGCCACCCCCATCAGTCCGAGCAATACCATCATGAACCGTTTTCTCAAAACTCCGCTCCCGGAGGGTATGTGCCCCGTGCGACCCGCACTGGCAAGTCGGACCCGGGTGACATCAGTCGCCCGCCTGCCGCTCATGCGCCTGGGCGCTCTGGAGTGTCTGCTGTTGGAGTTCCAACAGCCGGCCGATGCCCACGTCCGCCAGATCGAGTACAGCGTCCACCGTCTGCCGGCCATAGGGTTCTCCCTCGGCAGAGCCCTGTACTTCGATCAGCCGCCCATCGCCGGTCATGACGACGTTAAAGTCGGCAGTTGCCGCTGAATCTTCCTCGTAGCATAGATCCAACAACAATTCGCCGCCCACCAGGCCCAGGCTGATGGCGGCTACTTCGGTTAGAAGTACACCTGGAGGGATCTCCCCCTGCGCTTCCAAGTGCAAAAGGGCCAGGGCGAGGGCCACGTAGGCGCCGGTGATGGAAGCTGTTCGCGTGCCACCGTCAGCTTGGATCACGTCGCAGTCGAGAATGATTGTCCTCTCGCCCAGCTTGTTGAGGTCTATGGCAGCGCGCAGGCTGCGGCCAATAAGGCGACGGATCTCCTGGGTGCGCCCGCCCAGGCCGCGGGTCTCCCGTCGCGTCCGCCGGTGTGTGGAGCGAGGTAGCAAGGCGTATTCGGCCGTGACCCAGCCGGCTCCGCTTCCGACACGCCAGGGGGGCACGGTTGCCTCGACCGACGCGTTGCACAGCACCCGGGTCCTGCCCACCTCGATCAAGACCGAGCCCTCTGCATAATCCACATAGCCAGGCGTCATGCGCCCCGGGCGTATCTCATTCCATCTCCGTCCATCTATCCGCATAAGCGGCCTCCCGTCGTGCTCGTTGCAGCGCTGGCGGCCAGACGCTGTATGAGTCGTCAAGCCCCATCGAACAGGCCTATTATACCACCTTCATGACTGGCGGCAAGGCCAAGGCAGGTAAAGACTGGTCCGTTGTACCCATGCATAAGCCAAAGGTGCTTGCCCCAAAGATGGGCATGGGGTAGTTTGCCAAAATCCTGGGTTCGCTGTATAATTGGTTGATTCTTTTTTGAGAAAAGCATCGCTGTGACCGAACTAGACACACGTAGAATTGCCAGTGAAGATGAACCGATGAACGTGAAACCGGAGGGCACACTTCCTCCGGACACCATCCTACAAGCGCGCTACCGGATCCTCTCGGTGCAGGGCGTGGGGGGAATGGGTGCCGTCTACCGCGCCCGGGATCTGCGCTTCTCCGCCGTGGAAAAGATCATCGCCGTCAAAGAGATGGTCAATGCCGCTCCCGACCCTCGGCTGCGCCGGATCGGCATCCAGAATTTCGAGCGCGAGGCCAACATCCTGGCGGGTCTTTCCCACCCGGCCATCCCCAAGATCTTTGACTACTTTTCCGAGGGAAACCGGAGCTACCTGGTCCTGGAGTTCGTCGAGGGCCAAAACCTGGAGAGTCTCCTGGAACAGCGCCACCAGCCCTTCACCCAGGAAGAAGCCATCGACTGGGCACTGCAGGTGTGCGATGTGCTGGCCTATCTCCACAGTCACAAACCGCCGGTCATTTTCCGGGACATCAAGCCAGGTAACCTGATGTTGCGGCCCGATGGCCGGGTGATGGTGATCGACTTTGGCATCGCCAAGGTCTTTGAGCACGGCCAGAGAGGGACGATGATCGGCACTGAGGGCTACTCCCCTCCCGAGCAGTATCGTGGTGTGGCAGAACCGCGCGGCGACCTGTATGCTCTGGCTGCCACACTCCATCACCTACTCACTGCCCGGGATCCCCGCCTGGAGCCACCCTTCACCTTTCATGAGCGGCCCATCCGCTTGTTCAATCCGGACGTCGCCCCCGAGTTTGAGGCGGTGATCATGAAGGCGCTGTCCTACGACATCCAAGACCGCTTTGCGACCGTCAATGAGATGGCGCAGTCCCTCGCCAACTCGCTGCCGCCAAGTATGCGAAGGACGGGTCGTCTCGAGGCCTCTGGAGGGGGCACATCGGTCTTTTCTATGGCTCAGGACATTTCGCCCCGCTGGACGTTCCAATGTGAGGATGAAGTGCGTTCCTCGCCCCGGATTGCTGGCGGCGTACTCTACATTGGCAGTTACGACAATAACCTCTACGCCCTGGACGCCAAGAAAGGGACCTTTCTTTGGAAGTTCGCCACGGAGGGTGGCATCGCTTCCACTCCGTGCATCGATGGGGATGTGATCCTGATCGGTTCAGAGGACGGCAGGCTGTATGCCATCTCACCCAAGTTGGGCAACCAACTGTGGATCACTCAGACCGGGGGATGTGTCCGATCCTCGGCCCGGGTGGAGTATGGACACGCCTTCTTTGGATCGGACGACGGCCGTCTCTACGCTGTCAATGTCCAGACCGGTCGGACGATCTGGAGTTTCCAGTCGGCGGGTCCGATCCGATCTACCCCCTTGGCCGCGAACGATTTGGTCTACGTCGGCTCTGACGATGGCTATATCTATGCTCTGGAAATGCGGAGCGGTCAGGTCAAGTGGAAGTACAGCACAGGTCGTCGCGTGACTTCATCTGCCACGCTGGGGGATGATCGGCTCTTTGTCGGTTCGGCCGATGGGCATCTCTATAGCTTCAGACCCCGTTCCAATTGGCCTGTATGGAGTTTCCGTACCAAGGGGTATGTGGTCTCCACTCCGACGGTGGTCGGGGACACGGTGTACGTAGGCTCAGCGGATGGGGGTTTATACGCCATAGACGCTGACAGCGGACGGCAACGCTGGCGGTACGAGGCTGGGGATGCGATCACTTCATCGCCAGCAGTGACTGAGGACGCGGTCTTTGTGGGGGCCAACGACGGTGCGATCCACGCCGTGGATGTCAAGCGAGGACAGGCTCTCTGGCAATACTATACCGGAGGCCCCATTCCTTCATCGCCGCTGATATTCGAGGATACGCTATACGTCGGGTCCGTGGATCACAAAGTCTATGCCTTGCCGGTGTAGCGGGGGAAGGGAAGACCCTTTTGACTTTCGATCGCGCAAAGAACGGGCTACGCAAGCTCCTCTTTGGTACGGGAGAGCCGCAGGGGCGGCAGGATGACACAGAAGAGATTCCGGCTGTAGATTCCCTTGCCCTGCGGGGAGCCGCGGCAGGTCTTCAACCCAGTGCACATGACGTGCAGGTAGGGCTGGCATCTGATCCTGGGCGCATTCGCGACCACAACGAGGACGCCAGTCTGGCCTGGCAGTTCATGATCGCCCAGGAAGGGCATGCACCTCAGCCCCTGGGGCTCTTTATCGTCGCGGACGGCATGGGAGGGCATGCCCGGGGTGAGCAGGCCAGTGCGCTGGCCATCCGTTTGGCGGCTGACTATGTCATCCGCCATGTCAGCCTGCCGCTGCTGAATGCCGATGGCGGTGTGGCAGAGCGGGTACCGATCCACGAAATCTTGGACACCAGCATGCGGATCGCGCACGAGGCTGTGCTCCGTCAACTGCCCGAGGCAGGCACGACGATGACCATGGCCCTGTTGATGGACGATGGCGTCTACATTGCTCATGTAGGTGATAGCCGCGCCTACCTGGGAGAACGAGGGCGACTTCGTCTCCTGACCCAAGACCATTCTGTGGCAGCCCGCTTGCTGGAGATGGGCCATGCCTCGTTTGAGGAAGTCGCCTCGCAACGCAACATCCTGTACAAGGCACTGGGACAGGGTGCACAGATCGAGCCGGACATCTTGTACCAGGACATGGACTGGGGCCAGTATCTGCTCATCTGCTGCGATGGGTTGTGGGGCAAGGTGTCTGACGAAGAGATAGTTGCCATCATCGAGGCGGCGCGCACGCCTGATGTTGCCTGTCAGAATCTGGTAGCTCTGGCTAATCAGAACGGTGGAGAAGACAACATCTCGGTTGTCTTGGCTGCAAGGGGTTGGCCGCTCCCTGCCTACCTTTCCCCCGAAGGGGGCGAACCCGATGGAGTTTGAGCGAGACTACTATGCTGTTTTGGGCATCCCCCCTGATGCGGGCGAGCGGACTATCAAGCGTGCCTATCGCCAGCTCGCTCGTCGCTACCACCCCGACACCAGCGTCGAAAAGGATGCTGCCGATCGATTCCATGAAATCCAGGAGGCGTATGGGCTCCTCATCGATCCGCAGCAACGAGCAGTGTATGACAAATGGCGGGAACGCCAGGGGTTGGATGGACTGTCAGCCTTGGTGCTTCGCGTCACGCCTAGCCAGAGTGCTCTGCCCTGCCTGGGGGAGTCCCAGGCTCTGTACGTCCTGCTAGAACTCTATGCCTCACAGAAGGTAGAAAGCAAGCGCCTGCCGCTGAACCTGTGTTTGATCCTGGATCGAAGCACCTCTATGCGGGGTGCCCGGCTGCAGCAAGTCAAAGAAGCTGCCCGCCACATCGTGGATCAGATGACAGAGGGAGATGTGTTGTCGCTGGTCCTTTTCAGCGACCGCGCCGAGGTTGTGCTGCCCGGTCAGCGTGGGTTGGATAAGCCAGCCGCTCTCGCGGCCATCACCGGCATTCGCGCCGATGGTGGCACAGAGATTCTCCAGGGCTTGGAACTGGGCTTGCAGGAGGTTCAGCGGTACGCTGGTTCTTCCATAGAACAGATCAACCATATGATCCTGCTCACTGATGGACAGACCTATGGCGACGAAGAAGGGTGCCTGAGTCTGGCCAAGCTGGCCGGCGAGCGGCGCATTCCGATCACGACGATGGGCATCGGCTCCGATTGGAACGACCAACTGCTTGATCAGATGGCCAACCTCAGCGGCGCCTTGAGCGGAGCCATCTATATCGACTCCAGCGCCAAGATCGCCAAGGTGTTTCATGACCTGATTCACGGATTGGGGAGCATCTATGCCCACAACTTGACCCTGAGCATCCACATGGCGGAGGGGGTTTTGCTCCAGGAGGCTTTCCGCATCGCGCCTCAGATCAGCCCGCTGCGTTTGACTGACAATGCGGTTGCCCTGGGTTCACTGGAGAAACAACAGCCCCAGGCCATGATGCTGGAACTCCTGGTGAAAAGCGAAAAGCCAGGGGAGCATCGCCTTCTCCATGTGGATATAGAAGGAGAAGTACCGGCTCTGGGAAAGCAACCGGCGCGTGCACAACACACGCTGACCATGACCTTTGACGCTGAACTCGATCGGCGCACGCCGGTCCCGCCAGACATTGTATCTGCCATGGGAAAATTGACCATCTACAAGATGCAGGAACGGGCCATGGACGAGATCGAGCAGGGACAGATCGATGCAGCCGTGGACCGGCTCAAGACCATGGCGACACGGCTGCTGAATCTCGGCGAGGCGGAGCTGGCCCGAGCTGCTCTACTGGAGGCCGGTCGCCTGGCCCATACGGGCGCTCTTTCCGCAGAAGGGCGCAAGCAGATCCGTTATGGTACACGAGGATTGACAATATTGCCCAAAGAGGTGCGATATGATTAAGTGTCCCTTTTGCAGCAGTGTCTATCCTGAAAACACACTCTTTTGCGAGGAGTGTGGATCCTACCTGGCCCCTAACAGCGAGCAGGGCACCGATCCTCTGCAAGGACAGACCGCCGATGAGCTCGAGCCAAGCCAGGCAGGAGACATTTCCTTCATGACGTTGGTCCTGGACATCGAGGATGGTGGGTACATCGAACTACCTCTGTCCAAGGAGGTGGTGCTCGGCCGGCTCGACGCCAGCCGAGCGGTCTTTCCCGACGTGGATCTGACGAGTGAGCAGGGCCTGGAAAGGGGGATATCGCGCCGTCACGCCCGAATCTCCCGCCGGGGGAATCAGGTCTTTATCGAGGACTTGAACAGCCTAAATGGCACCTTTTTGAATGCCAGCCGTTTGGTTCCCGAGCTGCCATATCCGGTCAAGGATGGCGATCAAGTTCAACTGGGCAAGCTGATGCTCACCATTCGCCTCAAGTGACCTGGTCGCCAATCGGGTTCGAGGACCCGGCGGTGATATAGCAAGGGGGAGTGTAGAGTCCATGTCTATCGAAATCATCATCCATCTGCACAACGAAGACCCGGTCCTGGCCGAGATCGAGTCTCTGCCCGATCCGAAGGATCAGACCATCGTCATCACCAATCCCCGCCGGCGCGATGGCCGTTCGCTGCATTATGTCACCGAGGGCGCCACGTCATTCATTTTCCCCTGGACCCGTATCACCTTCATTGAGGTCATGGAGCTGGAAGAGGCCAAAGAAGTGGTCGAGTTCTTCCGGAGCGAGTAATTGTTCGACAGGTACTGTTACCGCACCTCGGTGACGACAACCTGAACTGCGCCAGCGAGGCGCAACATCATGTCCACGCATCCCTGGATCTCGGGGGTGATCAGGGCGATCATGTTCCCGCCCCATCCTGCCCCGGATAGCTTGGCGCCCAGGGCGCCCCCCTCCCGCGCTGCTACAACCAGGCGATCCAATTCGGGACAACTAACCTCCAACTCCTGGAGAAGGTCGTGATTCTCGTCCATCAGTTGGCCCAGCATCTCGATCTGCCCCTGCTCGATGGCAGTGCGGGCAGCGACGGTGATCTCTCCTACGTGGTCAAACAGGGGGACATAACGAGTTGGCTCGGCCTCGTACCGGCGGCGTAGATACCCCACGACTTCCTTTGTGGAGCTCTTGATCCCGGTATCGGCGATGGCCAGCAGGAAAGGCCGCCCCACCCAAAACAGCTCGCGGGCTGTTTCCTTGATAAAGTAGACCGGCTTCTCGAACGAGATCACCGTATTGTCGATGCCCGACGGCGTGCCGTGATACAGCACTTCGGTCTGGTATACCAGGTCGGAGATGGCCTGGGAGGGAAGCCACCGTCCGAAGTGTTTGCCCAGGGCCCGGACGATGGCCGTCGATACCGCTGCCCCGCTGCCCATCCCCCTGGCAACAGGAATCGTAGAGGTGATCGAGATGGTCAGATCCGGGTCCGGGTCCTGGCCGATGGTCCCCAGTGTAGACCGGACGATGTGGGCCAGCGGGTCGTCGGCATCTGCCTCGCGCACGAGGACGCGCCGGTCCAGGTCGCGCGCAACCACCACGGTCCCTTGTCCACCGTCCCCGGGCTCGACGCGCACCTGCGCCTGCACCTCAGTGACTGGCACGGCGATAGCCGGTCGCCCATAGACCACGGCGTGCTCGCCAAAGAGGATTACCTTACCCGGGGCAGAAGCCACTGTCATCCGCAAACTCCTCTCCCAACGTGAATCCATTGTACCACATTTCGGTCTGGGCTCACAACAATGCCCTTGCCAACATCCTTGACAACCGTGGCGACGCACAGTATAATGGGAAGAGCAGTAGCCATTCGTCCACGATCCTTCGTTTGGCACCAAAGCAGACTGAGTGTGTAGAGGCCTGGTTGGGTAGGCGATCCATTCTGGTACTGCGACCTCTGATGTCGGAATCCAAGGCGGACGGGATTTCACGCAACTCCTTACCGACCGGCGAACCCTGATCCAGTTCCACAATCCAGCAATGATGCCGTCCTCGCACAGTATATCAAGTTGCTGTCTTGGCATGGTGCGTGCTATCAGGGCAGGCTTGGAGAGAGAAAGGAACTGATGACGATGAACGTAAGACGAGTGTTGGCACTATTGTTCATCTTTGCAGCCCTGACCGGGGTTGCCATTCTGACTTCTTGTGTGATTTACCCGCCTTCGGTCCAGGGAGCATCGCAGCTCACGTTGCACGTCGGGCAAGGGCTTGTGATCGAATCTCTGTCCGTGCCTGCACGGGCAAAGCCGGGATCAGGAGGTCTCGCCGAACCAGCGGCCGGGGTGCATGCCCTTGTCCGGGGCTCCCGGGACCTGCCGGGCGGTAGCACCATCAGTGGCACATTGGCCAGCAGTGCGAGTTGGGGCCCGGGTGTCATCACCGTCACGGGTGACATCTCGATCACCGCCGGAGTGGTCATCACAATCGTCCCCGGCACCACAGTCCAGATGGCGATCGCCGACGGGGCCAACCTGGGCATCGATCCGGGCCGCATTGAATACATGGTCGTCGGGGGATTGGTGGTCACTGGTCCAGTGACCTTTACCTCGCAGAGCGCGATGCCAGCGGGCGGCGATTGGTACGGCATCCGTTTCCTGCCGGGATCATCCGGTAGACTGGCCCAGGCGACGATCGAATATGGGGTGGTGGGCGTCTCCGCAGACAGCACTACACTCTTTTCTTTGATTCAGAATACCATCCGCTACATGCACGGCGATGACGGTACCAGTGGGGCTCCTGGGCTGCCTGGTATTCCAGGAGGGGATGTCACGCCCGGAGGTTGGGCTTGCGGCGTCTATCTCTCCGGGCCTTCGACGATGGAGATCGTGTGGAACACGATATACTCCATCACAGGCGGTGTTGGCGGCAGTGGAGGCAGCGGTGGAGGGGGAATACCGGGCTATCCTCAGGGCAGTGATGGCAGTCCTGGGGGGAATGGCGCAGCCGGTGGCTCGGCGATGGGCATTTACGTTGTCGGTGATGCGACGCCACAAGTGCTGACCAATACCGTAACTTCTATTGTCGGCGGTTCTGGCGGCGTGGGGGGACAAGGGGGTTCTGGTGGAGACGGCCTGCCAGCACCAGCACCGGGTCTACCCGGCGGGAATGGCGGCAACGGCGCTCCTGGCGGTGTGGGTGGACAGGGCGGCGACGCCCATGGCATCTACCTCCGGGATGCTGATCCTGGCTCACAGGTGCAGGCCAATACAGTCGATGATGTACGCGGTGGCGCTGGCGGGGCTGGGGGTGCGGGCGGTAACGGCGGCAACGGCGGCGATGGTGGTCCTGGCGGCGAGTTCCAGCCTGGAGGCCCTGGTGGTAGCGGTGGAAATGGTGGCAGCGGCGGGCCGGGCGGATCCGGCGGGTTTGTGGTGGGCATTCGAGCCGAGCGCAGTTCGCCCACGACGGCTGACAACGAGGTAACCAGTGTCGTAGGTGGTAGTGGTGGAGCCGGTGGTGATGGCGGTTGGGGTGGGGCAGCCGGGAACGGCGGTGACGCTGGATATGAGAGCGAGGGTGGGCCTGGAGGCGATCCCGGTGGCGGTGGCAACGGCGGCGCTGCGGGCAATGGCGGCGAGGCCAATGGCATCCGCGTGGATGGCGCCGCAGCGCCAGGTGTGAGGCGCAATGCTGTGGCAGGCGTCTATGGGGGCGCGGGTGGCACGGCGGGCAATGGTGGGTACGGTGGTCCTGGCGGTGCGGGTGGTGAGGCACACGGCATTCGCATCCAGGGCCCGGTTGCCTCCCCCGACCTGGCCGATAACCGCCTCTCCGATGTCGTGGGAGGGAGTGGTGGAGGTGGCGGATGGGGTGGCACCGGTGGGATGGGGGGTAACGGCGGCCGTGGCGGGGATGGCTGGGGGTTCAGTGGCAACGGAGCCCCTGGCAGCCGCGGTCAGAACGGCGGGGATGGTGGCGCGGGCGGAGGAGGCGGCCTGGCGACTGGCATCTATGTCGTGGAGGCGACCGTCCTTTCGCCCACACGGCGCAACGCCGCCGCCGAGATCTATGGCGGGGATGGGGGCGCTGGTGGTCACGCTGGTGACGGCGGTCCTGGCGGAAATGGCGGTCTTGGCGGCAACGACTTGTTTGTGCCCCCTGCCGGTCCGGGTGGCAACGGTGGTGCCGGGGGAGATGGCGGCGATGGTGGGCATGGGGGCAATGGCGGGAACGGCGCTGAGGCAGCCGGCATGCTCTCCGTGCTCTCTACGCACCATGCCGTCAATAACTTGGTGCACGACGTAGCCCCCGGCGGCGCAGGACTCGGCGGCGACGCTGGTCATGGCGGTGTAGGCGGTGCAGGCGGCGATGCTGGTCTGCCCTGGAATCCCATTCCCAATCCACCTCCCAACAACTGGGGCGGCTGGGGCGGCGATGGTGGGCACGGCGGAGACGGGGGCAGCGGTGGAAGCGGAGGGGACAGCGCCGGGTGGCATGCCAACGGCTCGACGGTGACCTACCTCCACAACACTTCAGCCGACGTCGGCGCCGGTGGTGCGGCAGGGACGGGAGGTGGTCTAGGTGACGGAGGAGGCACCGGCCCGAATGGTCAGCCACCCTCCGATCCAAACAACCCTCCCCCGATCCCGGGCAACCCTGGCAGCGGGGGTGCGGTGGGCATCGCCGGCGATTCAATGGGACTTTGGGTCGCGGGCGCGTCTACCATCACCTTCACTGACAACGTGCTGGCCCATGCCTCCCCGCCGGGGGCCAATACCTATGGGGTGCGGGCTGTGGGTGGTGCGATGGCCGTGCTGAGCTATAACGACGTGTGGACGCATACCATCCAGTATAGTGGTGTGGCCGTCCCTTGGTCCGACATTCACCAGGACCCCTTGTTTGTGGACTGGCCCAGCGACAACTATCACCTGGAGCGGGAGTCCCCCTGTGTCGACGCGGGTATCGATGCAGGCGTGAACGATGACTTTGACAGGCAGTCACGTCCCCAGGGCGACGGCCCGGACATGGGCTTTGACGAGGTAGCGCCTGTGATGTCTGCCAAGGTGGTGGACAAGGAGATCGCCGGTCGGGGGTCAGACCTGGTGTACACGCTGGTGATCACCAACCCCGACCCCCACGCCCTGGCCGCCGGAAGTTGGCTGAGCGATGTACTCCCGTTCGGGGTTGCCTATGCGGATGGCCCGGTCTGTACTCTACCGGCTTGTGGCTATGCGGCGGCCAGCAACACCATTACCTGGACGGGAGATCTGCCCACCAGCACGATCTTGATCGTCGTCTACACCGCTACCATCGACTATCAGGTGGAGAACGGGACGGACATCACCAACACGGCGTTCTTTGCCGTGGCGACGGAGGCCGGTTGGACCGACCAGGTTACGACGACCATCTATACCCCGGTCTTTACCCTGTCCAAAGTGGCAGAGGGGACAATGGTGGCTGGCGTGCCCTATACCTACACGGTGACCGTCACCAATCTGAGCCCTATCATGGCGGCGGAGGGTGTGGTCGTGACTGATGCGGTGCCGGCGGGTGGCCAGTGGGTGGCCGGTGGCGTCTATACCGGCGGCGTGGTAACCCTGACCTACCCTGCCATCCCGGTTAGCGACCAGGCCAGCGCATCATGGGTGGTCAGCACCTGCCAGACCAACCTGCTCAACCGGTGGTACCGGGTTGTGACTAGCACAGCCCGGGTGGACAGTGGCTGGGGGCTGCCGCTGTCCACTGGCCTGACCACACCCACACTGGCGCCCAGCTTTACCCTGTCGAGTGATGCGGTCGTGGTAGGGGCGGTGGTGACCTTCACCGATAGCTCTTCTTCCAACGGGGCGCCTCTCGTCGCCTGGCGTTGGGACTTTGGCGACGGGGAGGTCGGCTGGGGCACCCCGGTCACGCACAGCTATGGGGCACCAGGCAGCTTCACCGTCACGCTGGCCATCACCGACGCGTGTGGCTTCGGTCAATCGCTCTTAGTGGAAAGGGCGCTTGCCGTCTACACTGGATACAACGTGTACCTGCCCACCGTGTTGAGGAATTACTAGCGCTTTTCTGCAAGGGTGTCTCTTGTCACGGAGGTAGGGTACAGGCGCACATAGCCCCCTACCTCCGTGATCTTTGTTCTCCACATCAATTCATCCTATTCTATCTTTCAAGCTGCATTCTCACATTTGCCGTAAACAAATATATCTGGTATAATTCGCCAGGTTATTGGCAAACAAGTAGGCCCGTGATGCCCTCTGAATCCGGGACGAAATCTCTGGTGGTTGGGGGCCAAAATAGAAAAGGCATGCTAGTTGATGACCGATCACGGTGCACCAGCGAGTTCGGATGAACAGATTACGGCGTTCATGCAACGTGGCCTGGAAGCTGCCCAGGCAGGCCAGCGAGCCCGCGCCCGGCGCTATTTCGCCGCCGTCCTTGAACTAGACCCCCGGCACGCAGAGGCATGGCTGGAGCGCGCTGCCGTACTTGACGATCCCCAGGAGGTGATGGCCCACCTGGCTCAGGCTCTGACGCTGGATCCTGGCAACGGGCGAGCCAGGGAGATGTTGCGGGCGGTACGGCGTCATGCCGGGAATCAGCCTCCGTATCGACCATCCTTCCAGCCCGGGGGTTCTGCGCGGCGTACACCCATCCCAGGTCCCCTGGTTGCGGTGCCCGAGCCCCACGAGAGGCGAATGCCGCCTGTCGCCTGGGCGCTGCTAGGGATACTGATCCTACTCCTGATCGTGGCGCTGGCTGTGTGGACCGATGCGCCGCGGACCGTGGTCGCCGCTCTGCTGCCGACTGACACGCCCACACCTACCCCGACCTTTACGCCGACGGCAACCCCGACACCGACCCACACGCCGACGGCAACCCCGACCTACACACCTACGCCAACCTATACACCCACACCCACGCCGACCCCCACCCATACGCCGACGCCAACCCCCAAACCGACCAAGGTGCCGGCTGATAGAAGCCAGTCGCAGAAATGGATTGAGATAGATCTCTCGCAACAGCGGCTCTATGCTCACCTGGGGCAAAGCACTGTGTTCACCGCCGTGGTATCGACCGGCACCCGCTGGTATCCCACAGTGACGGGCCGCTTCAAGATCTATGCCAAGTACCGGGCCACGCGGATGACCGGACCTGGCTACGACCTGCCGAACGTCCCCTGGACCATGTATTTCTATGGGGGCTATGCCATCCATGGTACCTACTGGCACAACAACTTTGGTACACCTATGAGCCATGGCTGTGTGAACATGCGTACCAGCGAGGCCAAGTGGCTATTCAATTGGGCGCCCAGGGGAACGTTGGTGGTGGTGCATCGCTAGTCGGAGAGATTTGGTAGACCGGTAGAATGATTACGCCTGCAGGTCAAGAATGTCGTTATTACTATGCTGACTATTTTCGGGGGCGGGAGCGACAGGAATGCCGGCTGATCGACCAGAACCCCCAGTCAGAGTCCTGGCAGCCCAAGCTGTGCAACGATTGCCCGGTGCCCGGCATCCTGCGGGCCAATGCGTGCCCGCACCTGGTGTTGGAGGGTCGTGTTGAGAAGGGGTTCCTGGGACTCTCACGCAAGGTGGTCGTGAGCGCCGTGTGCGCCAAGTACATGGTCGATGTCTCCGAACCCCACGTGGGTTGCGGCCACTGCCACGAAGAGCGGCCAGGAGCTGAGCTCTTTAAGTAATACCAGTTGCCTGTTGAAACGCCGCATTGTTTTGCTGTAGGGCGTAGCATGCTGCGCCCCTACAAGCGGCCTCTCGTTTGGCAACGAGTATAAGACAGGCGCTGCGTTGCCAAAATAAAAACCCGGTGTCTCCAGAACACCGGGTTTTTTGACTTTTGCACTATGCAGAATGGTTATTCTGCTTCTGCTACTTCCATTTCCTCCACAGGTTGGGCCATCTCCGGCGGGATTGGCTCCAGCTTTTCAAAGACCAATCCCTTGCCATCCCCCTCGATCTCACCAACCTCAGCCAGTACGTGGTCGCCAGCCTCGAACTCGCCGCGCAGGATGCGCTGAGAAAGGGGGCTCTCCACGTAGCGCTGCAGTGTGCGGCGCAGCGGCCGGGCGCCAAAGGCAGCGTCGTAGCCCTCAGCGGCCAGCCACCTGCGTGCTTCTTCGGTTAGTTCAATCGTCACGCCTCGCTCCGCCAGCCGCTCGCGGATTTCCTGCATCTGCAAGTCCACGATCTGCTCCATGTGGTCCGGTTTGAGGGTGTGGAAGATAATGATCTCGTCGATGCGGTTCAGGAACTCGGGACGGAAGGTGTGCCTGAGTCCTTCCTCGATCTTTTCCTTGGCTTCCTTTGCTTCTTCACTGGCGTCGCTGGACCGGAGAAAGCCCAATGTCCCCCCTTGCTTGGCGTACTGGGTACCGATGTTGGAGGTCATGATGAGCACCGTGTTGCGAAAGTGCACGATCCGGCCCTGGCCGTCGGTCAGGCGGCCGTCCTCCAGGATCTGCAACAGGGCGTTCCATACGTCGGGGTGGGCTTTTTCGATCTCGTCAAAAAGCACAATCTGGTAGGGACGGCGGCGCACCGCTTCGGTGAGCTGGCCGCCTTCCTCATAGCCTACATAACCGGGCGGAGCACCGAACAGACGGCTGACAGTATGCTGTTCGCGATACTCGCTCATGTCGATGCGGACCATCGCATCCTCGTTGTCGAACATGAATTCGGCCAGCGCCTTGGCCAGCTCTGTCTTGCCCACACCCGAACTCCCCAAGAAGATAAAGCTACCGATGGGGCGGCGCGGGTCCTTCAGTCCGCTGCGGGCACGGCGAATAGCGTCGGAGATGGCGTTGATGGCTTCATCCTGGCCGACGATTCGCCTATGCAGGTGCTCTTCCATGTCGAGCAACCTGTCTGCCTCGGTTTGCATCAGATTGGTGACCGGGATACCCGTCCAGCTGGCTACCACTTCGGCGATATCCTCGGCCTCCACCACCTCATCCAGGCCCGCCTCCTGGCGCCAGGTGTCGCGATCCTTGCTGAATTCGGTCTCCAGGGCCAGCCGCTCGGCCTTGTATTCTGCGGCCCGCTCATAGTCCCGATTCGCCCAGGCTGCCTCCTCTTCGGTGGCCAGTTTGTTGAGCTTGGATTTCATCTCCTTCAAGTCGGGCGGCATCGAGTAGATAGCCACACGCAGTTTACTAGCTGCCTCGTCCATTAGGTCCACGGCCTTATCGGGCAGGTGGCGGTCGGTGACATAGCGCTGCGACAGCTGTGCGGCAGAGATGAGGGCCTCCTCGGTAAAGGTGACGTTGTGATGGGCCTCATAGCGGTCCTGCAGACCCTTGAGCATCTCGATGGTCTCTTCCACCGACGGTTCCTCTACCCAAATGGGTGCAAAGCGACGCTCTAGGGCGCTGTCCTTTTCGATGTATCGGCGGTACTCGTCGGGTGTCGAAGCGCCGATGCAACGCAGCTCGCCCCGGGCCAACGCCGGTTTCATCATGCTCGATGCATCCAGGGCGCCCATGGCCCCACCTGCGCCGACGACGCTGTGGATCTCGTCGATGAAGAGGATGATGTCCCCTTCCGCGCGCTGGATTTCCTCCATCGCTCCCTTCAGCCGCTCCTCGAACTCGCCGCGGAAGCGCGTGCCGGCCACCATGGCGCCCAAATCCAATTGTACGACGCGCTTGCCGCTCAAGATCTCGGGTACGTCATCCTCGGCGATCTTGCGGGCCAGTCCTTCGGCAATGGCTGTTTTGCCCACGCCTGCTCCGCCGATGAGGACCGGATTGTTCTTGGTCCGGCGACTCAGTACCTGGATCACGCGAAGGATCTCCGCATCCCGCCCAACGACGGGGTCTAGCTTGCCCTCGCGGGCCAGTTGGGTCAGGTCGCGGCTGAACTTTTCCAATGTGCGGTAGCGGCTCTCGGCCTGCGGGCTGGAAACAGTCTGCCCACCGCGAACCTCTTTGACGGCATCCAGGATGCGATCGCGGCCTACGCCGACCTCCGCCAAGATCTTGGCCGCTGGCGTGTTGCGCTCGCTGGCGATGGCCAGGAACAGGTGCTCGGTTGAGATATAGTCGTCCTTGAGCTTGGACGCCTCTTCATTTGATTGGTCGATGACCCGCTTGAGCCGCGGGGTGATATACACTTGCCCGACGCCCCGACCATAGATCTGGGAACGGGGAGTGCGGTTCAGTTCTTCATCCAGCCTTTCGGTGATATGCTCCAGATCGATGCCCATGTGTCCCAGGATATCAGGGATCACGCCGTCCGGCTGTTCGACTAGGGCTAGCAGCAGGTGTTCGGTATCCACCTGGCTGTGCCCGTAGCGCTGCAGGACTTCATAGGCACGCATGGCCGCGTCCTGCGCTCGCTCGGTGAATCGGTCGAATCGCATCATGTTTCTATACTCCCATCCGGGTTGGGGTTTTGGTCGAGGCGACGATCGTGGCAACACTCCGAGCTGTGCACATCTTGTACAGCCCTACCCACCGATGGCCTCCGTTCAAAACCCCAAATCTAAGACAATTATACCCTTCTTTTGGTTTTCTCGCAAAGGATCAGACGGCAAGATGCCAGGCATCTATGCTGTGTCACTCTTCCTGTGTGACGCCCACCTGCTCAAAGGTCAGGTGCCCGTCGCTGGCATCAACCCGTACCCGGGTACCTTCTTGGAAGTCCCCCTGCAGTAGCCTCAGTGCCAGCGGATCTTGCACTTGTCGCTGGATAACACGCTTGAGCGGGCGAGCGCCAAAGGCGGGATCGTAGCCCTCCTCGGCCAGAAGCGCTTTTGCGGCATCACTGAGCTCGATCTCGAGGTTCCGATCGGCCAGCAACCGTTTCAGGTGCTGCACCTGGATGTCTACGATCTCGGCCAGATGTTCTTTGGTCAGCCCGTGAAAGATAACAATCTCGTCAATGCGGTTCAGAAACTCGGGGCGGAAGTGCTGCCGCAGTGCCGCCATTACGATGTCTCTACGTTGCTCATCAGTGTCCGTTTCGCGGCCATCCATGAATTCGGTGCCAACATTGGAGGTCATGATGACCACTGTGTTCTTGAAATCCACGGTCCGGCCATGGCCGTCGGTCAGGCGGCCCTCGTCGAGCAGTTGCAGCAAGGTGTTGAACACCTCAGGGTGGGCCTTTTCGATCTCGTCGAACAGGACCACGCTGTAAGGCCGCCGCCGCACCGCTTCGGTCAACTGGCCGCCCTCTTCGTAGCCCACGTATCCGGGCGGCGCGCCGATGAAGCGGGAGACGGTGTGCCGCTCCTGGTATTCGCTCATGTCAATACGGACCATGGCGCCCTCGTCGTCAAAGAGGAACTCAGCCAGGGCTCGGGCCAGCTCGGTCTTGCCTACGCCGGTCGGTCCCAGGAAGATAAAGCTGCCGATGGGCCGGTTGGGATCTTGTAGCCCTGCCCGGCTGCGGCGCACCGCGTTGGACACCACGGTGATGGCTTCATCCTGGCCGACGACGCGATAGTGCAAGCGGTCCTCCATCTTGATCAGTTTTTCTATCTCCCCTTCCAGCAACTTGCTCACGGGGATGCCGGTCCAGGACGAGACTACCTCGGCGACGTCTTCGCTGTCCACTTCTTCTTTGAGCAATTGGTGGCCATTCTGCAGGGCCTTGAGCTGCTTTTCCTGATTTGCGAGCTGTGCCTCCAGGCGGGCCAACTCCCCGTATTGGAGCTCCGAAGCGCGCCGGTAGTCGTACTGGCGCTGGGCCTCCTCGATCTGGTGGCGCACTCCCTCGATCTGCTCCTTGGTCTCGCGCAAGCTCTCGATGGCTGCCTTTTCCTGCTCCCATCGGGCGGTCAGTGTCCGGCTCTCCTCCTGTAGATCGGCCAGTTCCTTTTCCAACTTTTTGAGGCGTTCCTTGCTTGCTTTGTCCCTCTCCTTCTTGAGGGCCTCGCGCTCGATCTCCAATTGCATGATCTGGCGGTCCACCCGGTCCAACTCCTGCGGCTTGGAGTCGATCTCCATGCGCAGACGGCTGGCTGCCTCGTCGATCAGGTCGATGGCCTTGTCGGGCAGGAAGCGATCGCTGATGTAGCGATTGGACATGGTGGCGGCGGCGATGACCGCCGAGTCCTGGATGCGCACACCGTGGTGGACCTCGTAGCGTTCTTTGAGACCGCGAAGGATGCTGATGGTCTCTTCCACGGTCGGCTCATCTACCAACACGGGCTGGAAGCGCCGCTCCAGGGCGGCGTCCTTCTCGATATGTTCGCGGTACTCATCCAGGGTCGTGGCGCCCACGCAGTGGAGCTCTCCGCGAGCCAGCATTGGTTTGAGCATGTTGCTGGCATCCATGGCTCCCTGGGCTGCCCCGGCGCCAACTACTGTGTGCAGTTCGTCGATGAATACGACAATCTGGCCTTCGGCTTCCGTGATCTCTTTCAGCGCTGCTTTCAGGCGCTCCTCGAACTCGCCACGGAACTTGGCCCCGGCGATCATGGCTGCCAGGTCGAGTTGTACCAGTCGCTTGTTCTTCAATCCTTCGGGCACGTCGCCTCGCACGATACGCTGAGCCAGCCCCTCGACGATGGCGGTTTTGCCCGTGCCCGGCTCACCGATGAGAACCGGGTTGTTCTTGGTGCGGCGGCTGAGTACTTGGACCACGCGGCGGATCTCCTCGTCGCGGCCGATAACCGGATCCAATTTGCCCGCACGCGCCAGGTCGGTCAGATCACGCCCGTACTTGTCCAGCGCCTGGTAGGTACTTTCTGGCGTCTGGGAGGTGACCCGCTGGCTGCCACGGATAGCGGTCAACGCCCGCAGGACGGCGTCTTTGGTGAGGCCAAAGCTCTGCAACAACTGGGCCACGCTCCCGGCGCGGTCCTCGGTCAAGGCCAGCAACAGATGCTCAGTCGAGATAAAATCGTCGCGCATCTCTCTGGCGATCTTTTCCGCGCGGTCGAGAGTCCGCTGCAACTCGCGCGACAGGCCGATCTGAGTTGCGCCGCCGTAGACCTTGGGCTTGCTGGCTAGCTCGCCTTCCAGTTGCTGGACCAGTATTCCCACCTGCAGGCCCAGTCGCTGGACGATCAGTGGCACCACACCATCTGACTGGCGCAGCAGGGCCATCAGCAGGTGCTCACCTTCCACCTGACCATGACTATATTCACCCGCCAGGCTCTGCGCCTGGATCAGGGCTTGTTGTGCTTTTTCGGTAAAACGATTCAACTCCATCCTCTTGACTCCTCATACTACGAACTACAGAGTGCCAGGCACCGATGCCATTCTCACCCCTTGTTTCAAACTTGGAGCTTCTGAGATGATCTACGTAGCTCCAGGGTCAAAATGCTTAGCGCCCTCGTCGGTCGCAAGTGGTATTATTCTAACGGGCGCGCGTTAGACCAGCGTGTGAGAAGTGTTAGAGTTTTGTTAGAGAGAAAGAAAGCTCAGAAGGGGAGAGATAGGCAGGTGGCGCCGCCGTCGGCCTTGGCGAATTCGGATAGCGGGACCGGTAATACTGTGAATTCACGCGCGCGGATCTGTGCAGCAGTGTGCGGATAGCCGGCTGGGAGGATGACGTGTTTGTCCAGGCCGAGGGCGTTGGCTACATAGCCCTCATCGGCGGGTACAAGGATCACGTCTAGCCCGGCAAAGATGGGCAGACTGGCAACCGATTCCTTCGCCAGCAGCACCCCCTGGCCCAGGTAGGTGCAGTCACTCAACAGGTGCAGGCTCTCTGGCACGGGTAGGGCAGCGACACTCCCTCCCTCCAATTCCAGCAGGTCGCGCAGTTGGGTGAATCCGGCCCGGTTTGTACGCGCCGAGAGGCCGACGAACAACCGCGAGCCAATGATCAATACGTCGCCACCCTCGAGCGTGGCCGGGGGACGAATCTCGGCCAGGCGTTTGTGGCCCTGCAAGGCGGTCCGGACAGCTTCCTGTTCTCCCTCGCGGCTCTCGACGCCAAAGCGGGCGACCACCGCCAGGTCGCCAAACACCACGGCCGTGTCCTGAACAAAGCAGGCATCGGGATGCGCTTCGTCAGGCGGAAGCTCGAGCAGGTCCAAGCCAGCGGTCCGTAACGCAGCGCAATACTCACCATGCTGCTGGCGCGCAAGGGCCACGTCGATGGTCGGGCGCGGCTGCTGAGAACTGACGGCATGGGCGAAACTGGCCCCGGGCGGCCGGACGATGGCCTTTAGCATCGCCGCCTCAGATAGAGCACGTCGACGATTTGCCCAGCATCCTGGGTACGGGTGGTCACTGCAACCAGTTTCCATCCCGCCTCGCCTGCCTGGTTCAGATAGCGCCAGATTTCAGGGCAAGACTCCAGGGCTTCCTGGGCATTGGGATTGGTGCTGGGTGTTTCACCGATCCACTGACCATTGGCGTAGGTCACCCGTGAAAACTGAGCCTGACAGACTCGATACTCATAACGTTCCATGTGATGGCCCCCAAACTATGGGATCAGGTCGGGTGTCACCACCCAGCGGACCGCCCAGGTCCAGGACTCCGGATCCCGCTCCAGACAGACGATGCCGCCCTGCTGGAATCGGATGATAGACCGCTGGCTGTCGCCTGCAACCAACAGGCCCGCCAGCCGGTCCATGAAGGGAAGGTGCCCAGCGAGCATGAGTGGCTGGGTTTCCCGCTTTAGCAGCTCTGCCACAGGCTCGACGTCATCCCGGGGTCCCAATCCGGCCTGCAACATCACGCCATGGACCGGTTCGAGGTGCTCCGCCAAAGTGACGGCTGTCTCTTCGGCCCGTCGCTTGCCGCTGTGCCGGATCTGGGCGACTTTGACGCCTGCGCGCTGGGCAAAGGCCGCGACTCGGGCCACGTCGTCCCTGCCCCGCTCAGTGAGCGGCCGTGCCGGATCCTCCGGCTTGGACATCGCCTCGCCATGTTGTACCAAATAGACCCTCATACGTTTCGCCTCCGGCTAGTGCAACTCTTTTATCGGGTTCGAAACTCGCTCAAGCCCTTGTTCGTTTGACTGGGCTCACGGCCAACCCCAAAAGTCCTGCCCGGGAATAGTTTCGCACCCAAAACTAGCATAGCATGGAAAAGCGCTGCTGTCAACCATGTGGCTGGGGGTACATAGGGTTGCTGCAAATCGGGTCTGCAATTCAGTCAAGCCGGTCCTCTTTCCCTGGGAGACTAGCACGTTTGTTTGACAATCTGTCCAAAATCGCGTATAGTAACTACATGAAATGTGGAACGTAAGGCACAAAACGCACAAGAACTCCCCTCTCGTTTCTGCTTTTCGTTTTACGCCATCTCGTCCGGGTTGGGTGTGTTTGCAGGTAGGTTTCTTATGGAGATTGGAACCGTTCGGCAGATTGATATCAATGAGGAGATGCAGGGGGCATACCTGGACTATGCGATGAGCGTCATCGTCTCCCGGGCTCTGCCTGACGTGCGCGATGGGCTCAAACCTGTCCACCGGCGGATCCTCTATGCCATGCACGATATGGGCCTAGGTCCTGACAAGTCCTACAAAAAGAGCGCCCGGATCGTTGGCGAGGTGTTGGGCAAGTACCACCCCCATAGTGATGCTGCAGTCTATGAAGCCATGGCCCGCATGGCCCAGGACTTTAGCTTGCGCTACATGCTGGTGGACGGACAGGGGAATTTTGGCTCTATCGATGGCGACAGTCCGGCGGCCATGCGCTACACGGAGGCCCGCATGGCCACCATCACCCAGGAGATCCTGGCTGACATCGACAAGGAGACTGTAGACTTTGTCCCCAATTTCGACGACACGCTGACCGAACCATCGGTGTTGCCCGCTGTCTTGCCCAACCTATTGATCAACGGTGCCTCGGGCATCGCCGTGGGCATGACGACCAGTATCCCCCCACACAACCTGGACGAGGTCTGCGACGCACTGATCTACCTCATCGACAATTACAGGAAGCGGGAAGACATCACCGTGGAAGACCTGACCCACTTTATTCGAGGGCCGGACTTTCCCACCGGTGGCGTGGTTTACCGCTACTCCGGCCAGGATGGCAACGGCGAACAGACCGATCTGATCCGCAACGCCTATGCCCTGGGCCGGGGGCGGTTCACAATGCAGGCCCAAGTCCACATCGAGGAGATGAGCCGCAGCCGCAGTCGCATCGTCGTCACCGAGTTGCCCTACCAGGTGAACAAGACGCGACTCATCGAGCGCATCGCCGAGTTGGCGCGTGATGGCAAGTTGGAGGGCATTACCGATCTGAGGGACGAATCGGACCGCCAGGGAATGCGCATCTGCATCGAGTTGACGCGGACAGTGGATGCCCGCGAGGTGTTGTCGCAGTTGTTCAAGCTGACACCGATGCAGCAGACCTTCAGCCTGGCGATGCTGGCCCTGGTGGATGGAGAGCCTCGCCTTCTGCCTCTCAAACGGGTGTTGCTCCTTTACCTGGACCATCGTGAGCAGATCATCACCCGGCGCAGCCATCACCTGCTTGAGCGAGCTAAGCACCGCGCACACATCCTGGAAGGGCTGTTGCGGGCACTGGATCACATCGACGAGGTAATCGACACCATCCGCCGCTCGCAAACCGCCGACACGGCGCGGGGCAATTTGATGAAGCGCTTTGCCTTGACCGAGATCCAAGCCCAGGCGATCTTGGATATGCCCCTCAGGCGGCTGGCAGCCCTGGAGCGGCGCAAGATCGGCGATGAGCACAAGGAAAAGCTTCAGGAGATCAAGCATCTGCAGGGGTTGCTGCGCAGCCCAGCCAAGATCCGGGCTGTGATCCGTGAGGATCTGGTAGCTCTGAAGGCCAGGTATGGTGATGCCCGGCGCACCCGGATCGTGGAACTGGAGAAAGGCCACCATACTGCCCGTGACCTGGTACAAGACGAGGATGTGGTCCTGACGCTGTGGCGCGACGGGCAGGTGAGCCGTGCCGGCTCGGCACCGCGTGTCTCTACCAAGGCTGTACCGCTCGCGCAGGTCTGGGGCAATACGCGCGACGATGTGGCCTTTTTCACTGCCAGCGGCATGGCGGCCCTGATCCCGGTGCACCAGGTTCCGGATGGTCAGGACATGGCGGTGGATAACCTGACAGACCTGGGTGGCTCAGACATGCCGGTCAGTCTGCTGGTCCTTCCCCACAGGTCGGATGGAGAGGAGCAGAGCGAGGCCTACCTGACACTGGTCACCAGACTGGGGCGCATCAAGCGCGTTACGCTGGAGGATTTCTCGGCTGTCAGCCGGGGCGCGGTGATGGTGATGAAGGTGGAGGAAGGCGATCAACTGGCGTGGGTGGCACAGACGAATGGCCGGAACGAGTTGCTGCTGGTCACACGCCAGGGCAGAGCCATCCGGTTCTCTGAGGGAGATGTGCGTCCTATGGGACTGTCGGCCGCAGGGGTCCTGGCCGTCAAGTTGGGGGCCGACGACGTCGTGGTAGGCATGGGTGTAGTGCGTGCCGGCGCATTTGTGATCACCATGACCGAGCAGGGGTACGTGAAGCGCACGGCAGTAGAAGGCTTCCCAGTCCAGAAGCGATATGGCGGTGGGGTGCAAGCCGCCAAGCTGGCAACCAGAACCGGGCCAGTGGCGGTGGCAGCTCTGGCAACCGAACGGGCCGCTGTCGTGTTGGTGACTGCCAAAGGGCGGGTGACCAAGCTACCCGTCAAGGGCATCCACGCCATGGGGCGGGCAGCGCTTGGCTATCGGAGCCGGCAGGATACAAAGGATCTCTACGTGGACCAGGCCAAGCACGGGCCACCCGACTTGCTCACGGTGCTTGTCGGCACCAAGCCAGCGACCAAGAAGGCATCGACTGAGGCCAGCGGGCCGACCAAAGCAGCTTCAAGCAGGAAGGCGGCAAAGTCGACCTCGGCGAAAAAGGCCTCGACCAAGGGGGTCCGGTCGAGAAAATCGACCCCAACCACGAAACCCGAGACCGATGGATCGACCAAAGAGATGGCGGACGAGGAGAAACCAGGCACGATCACACAAATGCCCCTGCCGATGCAGTCAGCGCCGTCCAAGTCCAGTCCAAGCAAGCCAGGGCGCAAGGGTACGTCCCGTAAGAAACAGACCGTACGCAGCGTACCCAAGTCCTGAACATCAAGGAGTGAGAAACAGCGATGAACTATCGAGATACACTCATCACCTGCCAGGAATGTGGCAAGCAGTTCATTTTCACGGTGGAAGCGCAGCGGCGGATGGCAGAGAGCGGTCAGGAGATCACAGCCCCTGACACTTGCAGCGTTTGCACCCAGAAGGTCAAGTACGGTGGCAAGCTCCACGGGCGGATCAAGTGGTTCAGCCTGGAAAAAGGCTATGGCTTCATCGTCGAGGATGGGGGCGGCGAGGTCTTTGTCCACCGCAACGGCGTGCCCCTGACCGCGGAGGGCACCCTGCCCCAATTGGACGAGGGGCAGGAGGTGTTGTACGAGGTAACGGACTCACCTAAAGGACCGCAGGCAGTGCAGGTAACCCCCTACCACGGCTAGATGGAGGCCAACTACTGGCAAGAAAGCATCTGAAATCATCCCGGTTCTTTAAAGGACGTTTTCAGGCTGGGAGTGCAAGTGCAAAGCTGTTCCCAGGCAACGCCTAGGGGGCCAGAACCTTTAGGTCGTCGAAGGCGATTTCGGTATAGTCTCCCTCCTCCGATTCGGCGTCAAGGGCGATGTCGCCCTCGGTCAACCGGTCATCGGTGACGTCTATCAGAAGTTCGTTGTTCACATAGAAGCGGATGTTGTTGCCGACACAACTGAGCCGGACCTTGTTGGTGGCCCCTACGCCCTGCTTGATAGCGTCGGACTTTTCCTTTGCCCAGTCGGTCCTCTCCCCGCCGACTTTGGCAAAGCCGGTGTAAAACCCGTCCGCGCTGTACGCCGCAACATAAAAGTTGTCAGAGTCGCTATGGCGGCAGTAAAACCCATGCCAGTTGTCCTCTACACCACTCACCAGGCGGCTGTTGACTGTCAAGATCGAGTCGCTAAAGCTCCTTCCTGGCTGGCTCACCGTTGGCGTTTCAGGGGTCGTGCGGTCTATGATGTGCAACTCCTCGTCCTCGTAGCGAACCTCCCCTCCCTCTTTCGTGCCTGTCCACCAGCCGCTGTCTGGCTCGGTGAAATTTTCAACCCACAACAGCGTGTCAACGGCCTCGTTGTTGTGGCAATTATTGTCGGACAGATCGGGGTTGGCCGCCCCAATAACATAAAGGCCCCACTTGTTCTCGGCGCATTCGTTATGGTGCGCTGTGCCGCTGCTGTTGCCGGCAAAACGGATGCCTATCCTGGTGTTGCCCACGCAGACATTCCCCTCCAGTGTCGGCTGCGCCTGGTCGATAACGTTGATGCCGTGCAGCCCGTTGTCATTGCAGGTGTTGCCCCGAGCGGTGCCACCGGCGCTTTCTGAGTATCTGATCCCGATTTCGCTGTTCTGTGAGCAGATGTTTTCTTCCAGCGTCGGTTGGGCTTGTCCCTCCACGGCGATACCGTGCAAACTGTTGTCCATGCACTGGTTGCCGCGGGCTACACCTCCCGAAGCGTCCGAGAAGCGGATGCCAACATTTTGATTGCCGTTGCAGATGTTCTCTACCAGCAGTGGCTGAGCCTGTCCGCGGACGCCAATCCCGTGGAGTCCATTGTCCGTGCACTCGTTCTGTAGGGCTGTGCCGCCGGATTCGTCAAAGAAGACGATGCCACTCTCCGTGTTGTTTGTCAGGACATTGTTCTCCATTGTCAGTTGCGATTGGTCCTGCAGCTCTATCCCGTGGAGTCCATTTCCTTCGAACCGGCTCTCGCGGACGCTGCCCGTCGTCTCTCCCCAGAGCAGTAGGCCGGTTCCTCCTTTCTTCTCTTCTTCGCTCCAAATGCCACCGGTGAAGCGACAGCGGGCAATGTCTATCTCGCCGTCCTGGACGGTTGCCACGCGGGCCCAGTCCGTGCCCTCGTAGCGGAGAGTGATATCTTCAAGGGTCAGGTGCCCCGGCCCTGTAAAACGCAATACCTCGCCTCCCCCGGTGCCCACAACAAAGGTCTCGTCCATACCAGCCCCTATCAGGTTCAGGGCTTTTCCTATCTCCAGGGTCTGAGATAGGCGATAGGTGCCCGGGTCGAGGTGGACGGTTGATCCATCCACGACCGTGGCCACGGCTTCCTCCAGGCTGGCATAGTCCCCACTGCCGTCCGCTGCCACGCGGACGGTCACCGGCTGGGGGATGGGTGTGGCAGAGGGGGTGAGAGTTGGTTCAGGCGTTGGTTTGGGCGTATTGGTCACCACCATGGTTACAACCGGGAGCGGGGTGTCGGTTACGACCACGACCACCGACGGCGGAGGTGTGGGATTGGCGCTGAGGAGGGACCTGCCGAGGATCAGGTAGAGGATGACCGCGGCTATTGCGCAAACCAGCAAGGCCGCCCCTATGCCTAGAATCACCATACCCGCGGACGCTCCCGAGGATGGCGGCTGGGTCATCGGTTGCATGGCTGGAGGCGTTGGGGTGGGATCCTGGGCCACTGGAGAGGTGACGGTCGCTAGAGGGGCGTAGGAGGGCGGACGGGCCCCCTCGGTGGCAGCAGGCACCCAGCGGAAGGTCAGGACCGTGTTGCCCACCCGGATTTTGTCCCCCTCCCGCAGTGATTTGGGAGCGCCGATCCGCTTCTCATTGAGAAACGTGCCGTTCGTGCTGTTCAGATCTGCCAAGACATAACCCGCCTCCGATCGGGTTACGGACGCGTGGCTGCGGGAGAGCTGGGGATCTGCCAGGACAATGTCATTGTCTTCGGTTCGACCAAGACTAGCCGTTTCGGCTAGCCGGAACACCTGCCCTTGGGTTTCTCCAGATACGACGACGAGGCAGCCATCGAGACGGCGGTCGAGGGCTGTCATGTCTGCACCCGGCGCCATGCTCGTCTGCCCGGGCGCATCGTACCTGTCAGCATAGGCCCCACAATTGCTACAGAATCGACTATTTTCTGGTAATTCCACACCACATACAGCACACTTCACTGTGAAGGTCCTCCTGGTTTACTGGTGCAGTCTGGCGCGTTCTTCAGAAAGCAGATCGCCGCCAATGTTGCCCTGATCCCAAGATGTGACACGGCGGTAGAATTGACGGCTGCGCACATGCTGAAAGCCCAGCCATAGCTCTCACGACGAATCCGCGAGGGTGGAAAACGGTTCTGGAGATGAGGGCTCCGAGCAGGCTGGGAATCTATCTGAGAACTCGCTCAAAACTCCGTTTCAGAGAAACGGGCTCTGTCATCGGGGGGCTAGGGCTCTTCAAGATAAGCACCAAGAGAAATTCTACCTCGTTGCTGGATCGGCTGAGACTGGCTCTGGCATTGGCTATCCACAGTGCAACTCGAACGCGAATTCGCCGACTGACCGGGTGTGACTGAGTTTATCAGAGTTGAGCCGGAATGTCAAGATGCCTTTGGTCCTGTTGTGCACCGACTTTATCTGCTTGCAGCCGCTCCTGGACCGTCATGTTGACGGGAACCCTGGAGAGTCACACCTTGCGTAGCTGGCGCCAAGACCCAGGTAGAGATCCTTTGCTCCCTGAAGTTGCTTGGGATGACGATGCGGTAAAGGTGACGCCAGACAAGGCCATCCTGGATTTTTCTGCAGGAGGAGGACAAGCAGCGCTTGCCGCGATCCTACTGGCGTAGGAGGCGCATTCCATTAAGGATGACGATGAGTGACGCACCCACATCGGCAAAGACCGCCATCCACAGCGTGGCTGCGCCGCCCACGGCTAGCGCCAGAAAGAGCGCCTTGATGGCCAGGGATAGCGCCACGTTTTGCCGGATGATGGCCCTGGTCCGCCGGCTGAGCTTGAGGGCAAAGGGCAGTTTGCTCAGGTCGTCGGCCATTAGGGCCAGATCGGCGGTTTCCAGGGCTGTGTCACTTCCTGCTGCACCCATAGCTATGCCGACCGTCGCGCGTGCCAGCGCGGGGGCATCGTTTACACCATCCCCCACCATTGCCACCGCAGTGTACTCGTCCAACAGCTCCTCGATGGCCGCTACTTTTTGGTCGGGCAACAGATCGGCTTGCACGTCGTTCACGCCAGCCGACGCGGCAATGGCATGTGCGGTGGCCTCGTTGTCGCCGGTCAGCATCACAGTATGCTCGATGCCCAACTCGCGGAGCGCATCCATTACGGTCGACACGCCAGGTCTCAGCGTGTCGGCCACGGCGATGTAACCTTGCACCCCGCAGCAATCGTCACGAACCACCATCGCAGTCTGACCGGCCGCTTGGGCAGCGTGGACAGCCCGGCACAAAGGACCTTCAGCGAGTTCCGGTTCGCTTTCGTGGATATAGTTGTGGGTGCCGACGGTGACGCTGTGGCCGTTCACCCGGCCACGAACTCCTCGTCCGGTCATGGCCTCTACCCCCTCTGCGACGGGCAACTCTGAGGCCATTTCTTGGGCCCGGGCAGCCTCTACTACAGCTCGTGCCAGGGGATGTTCGGACTGGCGCTCGATTGCTGCCGCCCTGGCCAGGGTCCCCCGACAATCGGGGCATTCGGTCCAGGCCAGGCCGGGTTGGTGATCCAGGCAACGTACGTCCACTACCTGTGGTTGCCCGAGGGTCAGCGTGCCAGTCTTGTCAAAGGCGATGACCTTGAGAGAGCCCAGAGATTCCAGGTACACGCCGCCCTTGATCATCACGCCAGACCGAGCTGCACTGGCGATGGCGCTCACGATGCTTACCGGGGTAGAGATGACCAGGGCGCACGGGCACGCGATCACCAACAGCACCAGGGCCCGGTAGAACCATTCCCCCAAGAGGGCGCCAAAGGCACCGGCGCCGGTCAGCGCTCCGATGAGCGGCGGCACAACGGCGATCCCGGCGGCAATGGCAATCACTGCTGGCGTGTAGACGCGCGCAAAGCGGTCGACGAATTGTTGGGATGGGGCCTTCTGGGCCTGGGCCTCTTCCACCATCTTGATAATGCGGGCGATGGTCGTATCGGCCGCCAGGCGGGTTACGTGGATGATCAACACTCCCTGCCCGTTGACAGTTCCGGCAAAGACCTCATCACCCGGTGCTTTTTCGACGGGCATGCTCTCGCCGGTGATGGGGGCCTGGTTCACGGCTGACTCGCCGGTCAGTACAGTGCCATCCATGGGAATTCGCTCACCCGGCCGCACTAGAATGCGATTGCCAATCTGCAGGTCCTCGACGGCGACCTCCTGTTCCTGGTCACCGTGGAGCACCGTCGCCCGTCGGGGGGAGAGGTCCATGAGGCTCCGGATGGCATTGCGGGCGCGCTCCATGGTATAGCCCTCCAGCGTGTTCCCCAGGGAGAAGAGGAACATGGCCACCGCCCCCTCGGCCCATTCGCCGACAAAGATCGAACCTGTGGCAGCGGTGGTCATCAGAGCGTTCATATCCAGAGAATGGGCAGTCCGCAAGGCTGCCCATCCAGATCGGGCGATGTAAAAGCCACCTACGACGATGGCGGCGATAAAGCTGCCGGCGACCACGGCGGCGGGCGCTCCCAATAGGTTCAGGATCAGGGCCACCCCAATCAGTAGTCCCGAAATCACAGTGGTCAGGTCGCGCCGCCGCCGCCAAAATCGCTCGCGCCACCCCTGTTCCTGGCCTTCACCCAGTCCTACCTCCCGGGTTCGCAGTACGTAGCCCATGTCTTCGGTCACTTGCTGCACAGCAGTGTGGAGTTCGGCAGGCGTGGACGCTGCCCCACCGTCCTGGGGAACGACCCGCAGGCGGGCGAGCGAAAAATCCACACTCACCTGGGCTACACCGGGCGTTCGTCGCAATGCCTCTTCCAGGTGGAGCGCACAGTCGGCACAGTCCATGCCATCTACTTGAAAGACCATCTCGCTGGTTGGGGCGATCTCGCCAGTAGCTGCGGGTACCACACTGCTGGCTGGTGCCGGGACGTCGTACCCTAACGCCCGGACGCGGGACAGGATCGCAGGACCTGCTATGCGCTCGGTATCGTATTCCACCGCCAGAGTGCCTGCCGCAAAGTTGGCCGAAACCCACAGGACGCCTTCCAGTCGCCCGACCCCGCTCTCAAGGGTGCGGGCGCAGTCGGCACAGTCCAATCCCTCGATGGGCAGCACCTCATGGCGATAGCGCCACTCCAGGTATGCTCCCTCCTCGGTCGCGATGGCTCGCACATAGTCCAGATTCGTCAGGTTTGGGTCATAGTGGATGCAAAGGCGGGATGTAAGGCCGTCGTGGTCGACGTGGGCGGCCTGGATGCCACGATACGCCTGGATCCGCTCCTGCAGCCGAACCAGGCAGGGTTTGCACTCGTTGCCTTGGGGCAAGAGCAGTGGCAGTTCGATCCTGGTCTTTTCGCCCAGGGCTGTGCTCTCCAGCTTGCGATGTCTATCCATGACTCACATGATCCAGGCCGCGCCGGAACAGGTCGACGACGTGGTCATCGTCCAGGGTGTAGAAAATCTGGCGCCCTTTGCGTCGCCGGCGGACGAGGCGGAGGTCGCGCAAGGTGCGAAGCTGGTGCGACACGGCCGATTGGCTCATGCCCAGTGCCGCAGCCAGGTCGCAGACACACAGTTCGGCATCTGCCAGCACCGAGACGATCCGCACGCGCGATGGATCGCTCAAGGCCTTGAATGTCTCAGCCAGCCTACCGGCGGTTGGAGCGTCTACCAGGTGCTCAAGGGCGACCTGGACCCGATCCTCATGGAGGTAGTTTGTGGCACAAAGCTCGTCAGTCACGCGATCTCCGAATATATGAATGGTTACTCATATGTGATTATACCAGAGATCCAACGACCTGTCAACCGTCGGGCTGTTCTGTACAGCGGAGGCCAAGGAGTTCCAACGGCGCTGGATCAAATTCCAGCGTGGATAGCCTTTGATCTGCTGAGCATAAAAAGGGCCGCCACCAAAGTGACGGCCTGGCAGATCTGGGAATTGGTCAGCGGTTGAAGAGTATCTCGATGTCCCCCTCGAATCCCTGCAGGAGCTCATGCATGTCCAGAACGTCGTCGCTGCTGATAGGTGGCAGCCCGGATAGGTCCTGGGCCTCGTCAGGGGTCAGATCGGTCGGGGGTTTGGACTCTGGAACCAGTCGCAGGAACACGACTACGTGGCATGGCTCGTCACAGTAGCGACACCGGGTATTGAGGACCCACACGTCCTTGCGGCGCTGCACCAGGGCAAAATCCTCAGGATCGTACAGGCGACCACACTCCACGCACCGGAGGTGGGTGACCAACCGGAGAACCAGACGGCGTTTTTCATTTTCGTCTAGGGGCATGTCTGCCCTCATCCTGCCGTGCTCCATATCCTCGGTAATGCCTTGGGACTATTCCTCTCGCTCGATGACGACAGTCACCTTGGCTTCTGCCTCTGGGGCCAGCCGGATGGTGACTGCATGGGTACCCAGCTCTTTGAGGGGCTCGTCCAGGTCGATCTTGCGCTTATCCACTTCCTGACCGATCTTTTCTTCCAGCGCTTCGGCAATGTTTGCGCTGGTAATAGAACCATACAGTCGATCTGCCTCGCCAGCACGGGCCTGGAATGTGACAGATTGACCGTCGAGCAACTGAGCCAGGGCTTGGGCTTCGCTGAGTGCTTGGGCTTGGCGCCGCACTTCTGCCTGTTGCTGAAGCTCGGCTTGCTTGATGGCACCGGGCGTTGCGATTACAGCCAGACCCCTGGGGATCAAAAAGTTCCGGCCAAAGCCGTCGGCGACGCTTTTGACATCACCTGCCTGCCCCAGTTGTTCGACATCCTGTAACAACAAGACTTGCATATTTGGATCTCCTCGTTCTCGTGGCGTCTCGGTCTTCCAGTCCGTAGCAGCGGACTGCCAGGCAATTATACTACAAGGAAAGAAAACGGGCAAGACTATGGCTGCGGAGAATCAGGCACCATCTTCGGCTGGCTGGATTCCTCTTCTTGCTCATCCAACCAGGTGATGGTGCCAATCTTGGCTCGACGATGCAATGTCTTGTAGAGGCGAGCTACCTCCAGCGGTGACGCCTGGCTCATGAATCGTTGGCACGGATAATCGAGACACAGGCCACAGTGTTCCAGCCCTCGTTCTATAACGCAGCACTGAAACAGAGCACATTCGCCCCGGGGTGGCTGACCCAGTTGGTAGGCACAACCACAACAGGAGCCATCCAGCAAGGGGGCGCACGTGCCGCAATATCGTCCACAGACGGCTGCCAGTCTGCGTCTCATATACTCGCACTTGCCCACGCTCGCCTGCTTCCTTACTTGCCGCCAGATGAGTGGCCCGCCTGGAATGGTCCGGCAGAGCTAGAAACGCCCGATCAGGTCTTCCACCACATCTTCCTCACCCCTGGCAGTTCCCTCTGTCAGGTCAGCATACGCATCCTGGAAGCGCAAGAGATCCTGCCTGTATTGCTCTGTATCTTTGAGGAGAAAGCCATAGACGAGGGCGAACAGAATCGCACCAACGCTGGTGGACGAGGGCAGGTAGCCCTCCTCCGTGGCCGAACAACTAAACAGGATCTCTGCTACGGCTCCAATAGGACAGTCGGCCTGGGCGATCACGCCGATGGTTTTGGCGCCAACCTTGCGTCCGAGTTCCAGGGCACGGGTTGCGGCGAAGGAATAGTTGGTAAAGCCGATGCCAATGATGGTATCCTCCGGCCCGGCCTCCTTGAGGGCCATGGCCATGTCGAAGGCACCTTGGTTGAGGACGATCACATCGGGCTTGCTCATGCTCAGATAGCTGCCCGCGGCCTGGGCGAGTCCGGCTCCCACCCCCTCAGAGACGACAAAGATCTTGCGTGCTGCCCGGATGGCTGAGATGGCCTGCTCGGCATCTTCGAGGCGGATGTTTCGAATGGTCTTCTCCAGGTTGGCCCAATCCCGCCAGAGAGTCTGGGCGAAGAGGCCTTCGGCAGCCTCCAGGCGCTCGGTCACAGGGGCACGGGCTTCGCGCAGTTCTTCCAGGACTTTTTCCTGGATCTCGCGGATCAGTTCGGTGTATCCGTCGTAGCCGATGTGTTGGGCAAAGCGAGTGACCGTGGCTACATCCACGCCCAGGTATTTGGCCAGCCGGGAGGCACTCATGAAGGCAACGCGCTGGTGTGAGGTCAGGATGAAATCGGCGATTTTTTTGAAGCTTGGCGACAGAGACTGATAGTTTCGGGTAATTCTCTCTCTAAACATTTTTCTACGCCTTTCTACTCAATAGGAGCTTTGCGCTCCGTACCCAATAGACAACGGGGCCTCAGACGTACTACTGCGGAGATTCACCCCCAGTTTGCATCACGTGATACGACGCTCTCTATTAAGAATAACATACATTGGAGGAGAATGCAAGAATTTTTGCCTGAAAAACGGGGCGATGCCCCAACTTGGCCTGGCGCGTGGTTGCCGCTGGGACTGAGGGAACCAATGTATCGGGCAAGCACCTGGTCATGAGGCGGAGGCCATGACAAAAAAAGTCGGACGCCGTTCGCGACGTCCGACCATCAGCCTGGAGATCTGCCCCTCAGAAGTACATGTACTTACCCCACTCTTCGGGTGCCCTTGCCCCTTCTATCAATGTCAGGGCCAGGTATCGTGGGCGGCGGGGCCGGCGATGCAAGGGCATGTTCGCTTCTTCTGGGGTGCGGTTGCCCTTGTGCCGGTTGCAGGCGCCACAGGCGGTCACTACGTTCTCCCATTCCGTTTCGCCGCCCCGTGAGCGGGGTAGCACGTGGTCGATGGTGAGATGCGCTTTGCCCGGCTGTGCACCGCAGTACTGGCAGATGTAATGGTCGCGGGCCAGCACCGTTCGCCGGGATAGGGGCAGCGAGAAGCGCCGGGGGATACGCACATAGTAGACGAGGCGGATGACGAGCGGAATGGGAAGCGCCATCCTTTCGGAGCGCAGCCAGGCTTCGGCGGCCTCCACCACTTCGGCTTTTTCCTTTAGCAGGAGAATGACCGCACGACGTACCGAGACGACATTCAATGGTTCGTAGGTTGCATTCAGAACCAATACCTGGTTCATTGCCCGCTTTTCCTTTGCGGGAACAAAGATCAGGCGATCTTTTCCCCAATGGGCGCGACCGTCCATAGAGCACACCCACCAGTGGGCCCTGCAGGATTCGAACCTGCGACCAACCGGTTATGAGCCGGCCGCTCTGCCGCTGAGCTAAGGGCCCGGCCAGGCTCGGGGGCGAGGACTCGAACCTCGATACAGGGTTCCAAAGACCCTTGTCCTGCCGTTAGACGACCCCCGACTGTTCAAGCAGGGCTATTCTAGCATAATCACACAAAATGGTCAAACCCAACCGCGCAGCTTCGCTGCAGACCCACTGCACTGGGCAGGGGCCAGCTTTTGTCCATCCTCCATAGTCACTGTTGCTTGAGTATCCGACTTCTTCATCGGCACGGGTCTCCAGGCCGTGCATTATGCTGAGGGGGAATATCTGCTATGGTTCGACCAGTACAAAAAACCGAACCGCAACAATTCTTCTGTCAACACTTGGAGTAGAAAGCGTCCGCAAAGGTTGCTGAGTCTGCTGTAACCCAGGAGCCCGCGCGCCTCCTGTGTACATTCTCGGATGGTCCTCAAAAAGCAACTGCAGTTGCCGGAGGGATGCAAGGAATTTTTGCTGTTATGTCGAAAATCTATTGACTTTTGCGCCAAGATGTGCTACCATGAGGTCATTCGTGAACACCGAAGTCGCGAGTCCTCTACAACCTCACAGAAGTCACGGCCGACAACGCTACCGATAGTTGATATTGTCACCCGTCATCGCTGCATTACACTCTTTGCATAAGCCGTGGAAGGAGCACGCTCATGGACACGCTGTGCGTTTCCCTCTTTGGCCAGTTTCGAGTCAAGTGTAATGGTCAGAACCTGACACACAGCTATCCACGCAAGCAGCAAGAGTTGCTGTGCCATCTCTTGTTGTATCGCGGCCGCGCTCACCCTCGGGAGACCCTTGCCAGTTTGTTGTGGGGCACCAATTCGACAGCCAAGTCAAAAAAGCACTTGCGACAGGCTCTGTGGCAACTGCAGAACATTGCTGACCCTCAGGGCGGCCTTCCCAACCGTGACCTATTGTTGGTTGATGCGGACTGGGTGCGCATCAACCCGGCCGCAGACCTCTGGTTTGATGTCGAGATCTTTGAGCGGGCCTTTGCCCGTGCCCAGGATGTGCCCGGGCACCGCCTCGACAGCCTGCAAGCCGAAGCCCTGCGCGAAGCAGCAGAATTGTACCTTGGGGATCTGTTGGAAGGATGGTTCCAGGACTGGTGCCTTTATGAACGAGAGCGGTTGCAGAACACCTGGTTTGCCGTCCTGGAGAAATTGATCGATTTCTGCGAAGCCCAGACCACGTACGAAACCGGCTTGGAGTATGGAGCGCGCATCCTACGTTGCGACCAGGCCCGCGAACGTACCCACCGGCGCATGATGCGCCTGTATTGTCTGGCCGGCGCCCGTACGGCTGCGCTGCGACAGTACGATCGCTGCGTCGAAGCATTGCGCCGGGAACTGTCCGTGAAACCGACGGCGCGCACAGTCGCACTCTACGAGCAGATAAGGAACGAAGAGTTCGCTCGTCCCCAGCAACCGCTATCCTCAGGTGCTGTCGGCTATCTCAAGGCACTCCCTTGGTGGTATGAACTGCTGGCGGATCTCAGACGGCTTCAAGTGACAACCTCCGAGGCCCAGAAGCTGGTCCAGCGCGCCATCCGCACCGCAGAGACAGGCACCAAGGATCACCGCTAGGCGATCCACTGCCTGCACATCCTCCCAACAATCGATCGTTTCCCGAGACGACACGACAGACGCATTGAGACGCTGCCAGAGACGGTGTTGTGCTATACTAATCCCCATGGGGTATGTGGGTGTGCTAGCGGCGCAGCATGCTAGTTGACCTGCACCCTCGCCGTATCGCTACCTCGCCAGCATGGTCGGATCGGTGCGCGACGTGATTCCCATTACCCTCATATTTCCGTTCATGCCTGGGCGTTAGCGCAGTGGTTGGGTTCCAATGCTGACTGACTATGGAAAGGCCATGGATCTGTCTGGACCTGCTCCCCAGTCGTTCATCGTCAAGATATGGCTCGAGGAGACGGCTGAAGAAGCCGGACGAGCCCTGTGGCGGGGTCACATAACCCATGTGCCCAGCGGCGAACGACGCTACATCCAGGACCTGGACCAGATCGAAGAATTCATCATGCCTTACCTGGAGGACATGGGGGTAAGGTCTCAAAGACGCCTAGTCAGGCAGGCGTGGACAAGACGGCTGAAATGGCTATTCGGCCGCAGTCGTGGATTCGAAAACCATCAGATTTGAAAGAAGGAGGGTTACCAATGCCAGTCACACCAACCTATCCGGGGGTCTATATCGAGGAGATTCCCAGCGGCGTGCGCACCATCGTGGGCGTCGCGACCTCGATCACGGCTTTCGTGGGTCGTGCCCTACGCGGGCCGGTCGACGAACCTGTCACGCTCAATAGCTATGGCGACTTTGAGCTCATCTTTGGCGGGTTGTGGAGGGGGAGCACGCTGGGCTACGCCGTCCGCGACTTTTATCGGAATGGCGGCAGCCAGGCCATCGTGGTGCGCCTGTTCAAGCCCCATTTCGCCACGGAAGAGGAGCGTCAGAAAGCGGAGGCCGCTGCCAATGCTGTTGTGGCTGCAACCACCGGTGCAGACGCAGCCACGGCAGCTGCAGCCGCGCGGTCAAAGGCAAACGAGTTCACAGAAGAACCCGAGAAAACTGCGGCGGACGCTGTGGCCAAGGCAGCGGAAGCGGAGGCCGGCAAAGAGGGCGCAACGCCAGCGTCGGTCAAGCAGGCAGCGGAAGATGCGGTCGGCGACGCCGTCCCCATGATACGCACCCCACTGACCGTCGCCGGTCTGACGCTGCAGGCAGCCTATCCCGGTTCCTGGGGCGAGAAACTACGGACCACTGTAGACGTGCTCGTGTCGGACGAGGCCGCCCAGAACATGGATCTGGAGAAAACGGATCTGTTCAACCTCACCGTGCGCGACACGCGCCCCGGGGGCCGCGTGGAACAGTTCCGCAACTTGACCGCCAAGGATACCCTGCGACGGATCGATCGTGTCCTGGAGGCAGAGTCAAAACTGGTGCACTGGCGGGGCACACCACCGGACGATCTGCCCGCCGCCATCAAGACCGCCCATGCTGCCTCCACAGAGGACCAAAAGATCATTCACGATCCCGTCAGCCATGCCGAGACGGCCCTGGCCAAGAAAAAGATGGATGATCCTACGGGAGATGCTTCTGCCGAGGAGCTGGCTGTGAAAACGGCGAAAGAGGCGCTCGAGACGTCGGATGGGGAGCCGCTGGACAAGGATGCCTTCGTTGGTTCTGGCAAGGAAGGGGCCAAGCAAGGCCTCTACGCCCTGCGAAAGGCCGACCTGTTCAACCTGCTCTGCATCCCACCGTACAAAACGGACGATGGCATCAACTATGACGTCGACGCAGCCCTAGTTGCGGCAGCGGGGGCCTACTGCGAGAAGCGGCGCGCGATGTTGCTCGTCGACCCTCCGAGTGGTTGGCAGGACAAGGGCAGCGCGAAGAGCAAGCTGGGCCAGATTGGCACGCGCAGCAAGAATGCGGCCCTGTTCTTCCCGCGGTTGCGGCAGCCAGACCCCTTGCGCGAAGATCGCCTGGCGAACTTTGTTCCCTGTGGCGCCGTGGCAGGCGTTTTTGCCCGTACCGATGGACAGCGCGGTGTGTGGAAGGCCCCTGCCGGGCTGGAAGCCACACTGGTGGGCGTGCCACAGGTCAGCGTTCCACTGACGGACGCCGAGAACGGCGAGCTCAATCCCCTGGGCATCAACTGCCTGCGCTGGATGCCGCCCGCAGGGCGTGTTATCTGGGGCTCGCGCACGCTACAGGGCGACGACCGTCTGGCCTCCGAGTGGAAGTATATCCCCGTCCGGCGCACCGCTCTCTTCATCGAGGAAAGCCTCTACCGCGGCACGCACTGGGTGGTGTTCGAGCCCAACGACGAGCCGCTGTGGGCCCAGATCCGCCTGAACGTAGGCGCCTTTATGCACAACCTCTTCCGCCAGGGCGCTTTCCAGGGGTCAACACCGCGGGACGCCTACTTTGTCAAGTGCGACAAGCAGACCACCACCCAGAACGACATCAACCTGGGTATCGTCAACATCGTCGTCGGCTTTGCGCCGCTCAAGCCGGCCGAGTTTGTGATCATCAAGATCCAGCAGATGGCCGGGCAGATCGAAGCATAAGGAGTGACCGATGGCACAGTTCAGTGTAAACCCGGAACGTTTCGATCCGTACAAGAACTACAAGTTTCGCGTGAAATGGGACGGCAAGTACGTCGCAGGCGTGAGCAAGGTTGGTGCCCTGAAGCGCACCACCGAGGTGGTGGAGCACCGCGAGGGAGGCGATCCCAGCAGTGTGCGCAAGTCGCCAGGCCAGACCAAGTACGAGCCGATCACGTTGGAGCGCGGAGTGACCCACGACCCCGAGTTCGAGAAGTGGGCCAACAAAGTGTGGAACTATGGCTCAGGCCTCGGCGCCGAGGTCTCGCTGAAGGATTTTCGCAAGGACATCATCATCGAGGTCTACAACGAAGCCGGCCAATTGGCCATCGCCTACAAGGTCTATCGCTGCTGGGTGTCCGAGTTACAGGCCCTACCCGAACTGGACGCCAGCGCCAATGCCGTGGCCATCCAGACCCTCACCTTGCAGAACGAGGGCTGGGAACGTGATTACGAGGTGACCGAACCGAGCGAGGAGACCTTTACCGAGCCGGCTGGATAATCCGTCATGCGCAACCTGTCCGCCTGGGACCTGCTGAACGTCTGGGAGCGGGGCTGGGCACAGACGGCGACCCAGCGGGCGCTGCTGCTGCTGGCTGCCGCCAGCCCGGACACGCCAACGCACACTCTGGCCGAGTTGAGCATCGGCCAGCGCGATGGCTGCCTGCTTGCGCTGCGCGAGTTGGTATTTGGCCCGCAGTTGGTGTGCCTGGCTACCTGCCCAGCCTGCCGCGAGCGGCTGGAGTTGAACTTTTGCGTCGCCGACATTCGCACAGCGGGGGGCGCAGACGAGGCAAGGGCGAGCGAGCCGATATCGCTGAGCGCCGGTGGTTGCGAGGCCCTCTTCCGCCTGCCCAACAGCCTGGATCTGGCCGCCATCGCCAGCCATCAGGACGCCGCGGAAGGTCGTCGCCTCCTGCTCGCGCGCTGTCTCGTCTACGTCCGCCGCGATGGGGAGGCTCTGGATCCCGCGCACATGCCGGAAGACGTGGTGAGCGCAGTGGTAGAGCGCATGGCCCAGGCCGATCCCCAGGCCGATGTACAGTTGGATCTGTCGTGCCCGGTATGCGACCACGAGTGGCGGGCAGCCTTTGACATCGGGTCTTTTTTCTGGGGCGAGATCGACGCCTGGGCGCACCGCACGCTGCACCAGGTGCACGCCCTGGCCACAGCCTACGGCTGGCGCGAGGCCGACATCCTGAACATGAGTCCCTGGCGGCGGCAGTACTATCTGGAGATGGTGGGTGCAGCCTGAACGATGGGAATGAGCGACAATGGCTGACTTTCTTGGCAACCTGGTGACCAAAAGCATGGGCAAGGCTGAGGAGGTTCGACCCCGGCTCCCATCGCTGTTTGAACCACCTGCGGCGCAGGCCGACAGGGGTCCTGCCGCGGCCGGTCCGGCAGCGGTGGAATCCCCGCCTGTGCAGCTCGAGGCTGCAGCACGGGCGGCACCCGCCGCCAAGCCGGAACAGGAGCTGTCCGCCCCTGCCGCGCGTCCCAGGATGCCCCGCGCTCCCGCACGGCCGTCACCTGAGCACGTCGCGCAGCCTGCTGGCGACTCTGCGGATGAACCAAACGTCCTCGCTCCGCGGCCCGCGGCGACCGCTCGCCGGGCAGCCACACCCACAGCCGATACACCCTCCGGCGCGCCCAGCCCCGCGCAGACGCGAGAAGAGAGCCGGCCAGCGCCCAACCTGGAACGGGCCCCTGGGAAGTCCGATTCCTCCGAGCTCCCCATCCGGCGCGCGCCAGGGCCGGCAGGGATTGCACCCCCGCCAGCCCCCGAACCGGGGATGCTGCGACCCACTTCTGAGGCCCTGGCCGGCCAGCCGACTGAGCCCGCCCGATCAATGCTGCTCACCCTGCCGCCCACGCACCTTGTCCCTCCCGAAATGACTGGACCGCGGCTGCGATCCACGCGGGAGGCACCTCGTGAGGAGCCGATTGCACCCTGGCCGGAGGCCGACAGCGACCGGGTGCCAACCCAGGCCAAGGCCAGGCCCGCGCCTGACCCGGCGGGGGCGCCCGCGGTCGTGACGCGTCCGCAGGTGATCCCCGCGCGCGCCGCCGGGCCAACGCCCGCCGCGGAACCGGCGCCCATGGTCCAGGTGACCATCGGCCGCATCGAAGTCCGGGCCACGCCGCCGCCGGCCACGCAGCCAAAGGCGCAGCGATCCGGTCCGGCTGTCATGACTCTGGACGAATACCTGCGCCAGCGCAACGATGGAGGAGGGCGATGAGTGACTCACTGGCCATTGCGTCCGTCACCACCACCCTGCGCAACCTGCTCCAGGAGGGCTTTGACACCGATGGCACCAACGTACAGGTGACCACCCGGCCGCCCGACAAGGTGCAGGCCGCCGCCAACAGCAACACCGTGAACCTCTTTCTGTACCAGGCAACCGTCAATCCCCACTGGCGCAGCATGGATGTCCCCTGGCGCGTCAAGCCCGGCGAGACGGGCCGGACCCCACTGCCGCTGGACCTGTACTACCTGATCACCGCGCATTATGGCGATTCGGAGGACGGCGTCGATACCAACACCGACACCAACCGTCTGCTGGGCAGCCACCGCCTGCTCGGCCAGGCGATGAGCATACTGCACGACCACGCCATCCTCGATTCAGCGACCATCAACGGGGCTGTGCCCGGGAGCGACCGGGCGGAGCACCCCTACGACCAGGTGGAGCACGTGCGCATCACGCCCCAGCCCCTGTCCTTGGACGAGCTCTCCAAGCTGTGGGCCGCTTTTCAGACGCAGCAGCGGCCTTCGACGGCCTACCAGGTGTCGGTGGTCTTGATCGAGAGCAGCCAGCCCTCGCGCGCGTCGCTGCCGGTTCTCACACGGGGCGAGGACGACCGCGGGGTGTCCGCGCAGCCCGATCTGATCCCACCCTATCCCACCCTGACGTCGATCCGCTTCCCGGACAACCAGCCTGCAGCCCGGCTGGGCGAAAACCTGGTTCTGGTTGGCCACCACCTCGATGCGGACAGTGTGACGGTGCGCTGCACCAACCGCCGCCTGGAGGTCACGAATGAACTCACCATAGCAGCGGGCGGCTCAGGGGAAGAAATCGGGGTGTCGCTGCCCGACGAGCCTGCTGCCTGGCCGGCCGGTTTCTACGTCGTGGAGGTGGTCATCCACCGAGCAGGGGAGCCAGACAGGATGACCAACGCCCTATCGTTTGCCCTTGCGCCGCGCATCACACTCCCGGCGGGGCCCATTGCCCGAAGCAACGGCGGCGTCGACCTCAGCTTGGACTGTGTTCCCCAGATCCGCGAAGGGCAGCTCGTGGCGTTGCTGTTCGCTGCCCGCGAGATCGCGCCCAAATCCATCTCTACACCTGCGAACCCGGGACCACCGCCGCCAGACACCGACCCCACCGCGCCGACGTCGCTGGAATTTCACATCAGCGACGTCGAACCGGGCGAGTACTGGGTGCGGTTGCGGGTTGACGGGGTGGACAGCCTGTTGATCGACCGCTCGGCCACGCCGCCCCGATTCGACGAGAGTCAGAAGGTGACCGTCACATGAGCAGCGATGCGGACCAGTGGCAGAGGAACAACGACGACTATCTATCGGCTGCCCTTGCCTGGCTGCGCCTGCGTCTCCAGGTGCTGATCAACGGTACGCCCCGCCGCCAGCCGGCCCCGCCGCCAGCGGCCCCGCCCCAGCCGTCTGCAAGCCTGTTCGGCTGGATGGAGGCGGAGGCAGAAGCACCGGAGGTGGTCGAGACAGATGTCAACGCGGCTGCCCAGGCCATGGCTGACGCGGCGATGGCGCAACCACCGCCTGCTCTCGTCACCCTGACGGAGCGCCTGCATCTCTCACCCTTCGAGCAGGAGGTTCTGCTGCTGTGCGCGGCGACAGAGCTGGATCCAAACGTCCCGGCCCTCTGCGCCCGCGCCCAGGGCGATCCCAACCGGGCCTATCCCACCTTTGCCCTGGCCATGACACTGTTCGACGAGCCGGCCTGGGATATCCTCTCACCAGAGCGGCCGCTGCGCTTCTGGCGGCTTATTGAGATCAGCCAGCCGGACGCGCGCCCCCTCACCACCAGCGCCCTGCGCGCCGACGAGCGCATCGTCAACTATCTCAAGGGGCTGAACTACCTGGACGACCGGTTGGCATCGCTGTTGGTGCCCTTCGACGCGATGATCGATGGGGAGGAACTGCCTCCATCGCAGCGGACCGCTGCCGCACTGGCTGCGCGCCACCTGGAGCAATCATCGCCCAGCGGGCCGCCGCCCGTTGTCCAGTTGCTCGGGCTGGACAACACCAGCAAACAGTTGGTGGCCCAGCGGGCAGCCACCGCCCTGGGCCTGCTGCCGTACCGTCTGCCGGTGGAGTTGCTGCCCCCGCAAGTAGCCGAGTTGGAGACCGTCGCCCGTCTCTGGCAACGGGAGAGCATCTTGCTGCCCCTGGCCCTGTACCTGGACGCCCACGAGATGGACGGCCCCACCCAGGCCGAAGGTCAGGCGCCGCCCCTGCAGCGCTTCCTGGGCCGCAGCCAGGGCATCTTTTTCTTGGGCACGCGGGAGGTGCGGCCCGGCCTGGGTGGCATGACCAGCGCGGTCGAGGTGGACAAACCCACGGCCGCCGAGCAAAAGGCTGCCTGGGCGGGCGCCCTGGGCGACGCGGCCGGGGATAACCCCAAGCTGTTGGCCAGCCAGTTCAACCTGAACGCGACCTCCATCCGCCAGATCGCTCGCGTGGTCAGACCGGATGATGCCCGGTCCGGGGAGGACCGGGTCCTGGCTGCAGATGACCAGGGGCCGGCCGTGGAAGACCAGGGCCACTCCTTGCATGACCGGCTGTGGGACGCCTGCCTGACCAGCACCCGGCCGCGCATGGACCTGCTGGCCCAGCGGTTGGACCCCAAGGCGACCTGGGACGACATCGTGCTGCAGCAGGCGATCGAGGACCTGTTGCAACAGATCGCCGACCAGGTGCGGCAGCGGGGCACCGTTTACGACGACTGGGGCTTTCGCCAAAAGATGAACCGCGGCCTGGGCATCAGCACCCTCTTTTCGGGGGAGAGTGGCACGGGCAAGACCATGGCTGCCGAGGTGCTGGCCAACGAGCTGCGCCTGAACCTGTATCGCATCGATCTGTCGCAGGTGGTGAGCAAATACATCGGCGAGACGGAAAAGAACCTGCGCCAGCTCTTTGACGCGGCCGAGGACGGCGGGGCCATCCTCTTTTTCGACGAGGCCGACGCCCTGTTCGGCAAACGCAGCGAGGTGCGGGACAGCCACGACCGCTACGCCAACATCGAGATCAACTATCTGTTGCAGCGCATGGAGGAATACCGCGGGCTGGCCATCCTGGCCACCAACATGAAGAGCGCCCTGGACCAGGCCTTTGTGCGCCGTTTGCGCTTCATCGTCAACTTTGCCTTCCCCGACCGGCGGCAGCGCAAGATCATCTGGCAAAAGATCTTTCCGCCCCAGACGCCGCGGGGTGATCTGGACTATGACCGGCTGGCGGGCTTGAACCTGACTGGCGGCAGCATCCACAA
>Ga0180437_10000637_pt1 | contig 65285 bp, 49 predicted proteins | sample SS_ome_4_FD_132410 | JGI IMG/M metagenome (GOLD analysis project Ga0180437, IMG submission 132410) | Hypersaline lake sediment archaeal communities from the Salton Sea, California, USA - SS_3_D_1 metaG | ecosystem: Environmental > Aquatic > Non-marine Saline and Alkaline > Hypersaline >...
ATGAGGGGCATTCAATTCATTGCTGCAAACACAGACCATCAGGCGTTAATACACAACCCTGCGGATATCAAAATCCAGCTTGGACCTGAAACGACAAGGGGACTGGGCGCAGGTGGTGATCCTCAGGTTGGAAGAAATGCGGCTGAAGAGAGCAGGACTGATCTAGAGAGGGCACTTTCAGGTGCTGATATGGTTTTTATTACTGCTGGCATGGGTGGGGGAACAGGAACGGGATCCATCCCGGTCGCGGCGGAGATCGCCAAAAAAATTGGAGCAGTAACAATAGCAATCGTTACCACCCCATTTTCATTTGAAGTCGGCAGGAGACAGATAAATGCGAAGGAGGGTTTACTGAATCTGCGGGAACATACCCATACTTTAATCAGCATACCAAATGACAGGCTCTTGTATGTTACCCCTCAGGACCTTCCTATAGATGTTGCATTCCAGCTGGCTGATGATGTTTTGCGTCAGTCCGTTCAGGGTATTTCTGAACTCATTACTGAACCAGGATTGATAAATGTTGATTTTTCCCACATTCGCCGTTTGATCCAGTCAGGTGGCGGGGCACTGATGGCGATTGGTCATGGCCAGGGTGATGGTAAAGCATATCAAGCAATTGAGCAGGCATTGAATCATCCATTGCTTGAGACAGTTTCATTAAGTAATGCCTCAGGAATTATCGTTAATTTTACCGGTGGTGAAGATTTGACCCTCTTCGAAGTCCAGGATGCCCTCACGAAACTTCAATCCCAAACGGGTGAGCAGACTGAAATTGTAATGGGCGTTATTAATAATCCGGAGATGAAGGGGCGCATTCAGGTGATTCTGGTTATCACCGGACTCGGCTCTCCAACTTTAGAGGAAACAGTGTCGAAATATTCAAAGGATGAAAAGATTCGTCCTGATGAAATCAAGCCTGTATATGAACCTCCGCCGGTGATCGAAAAGGTGGAATACAAGCGAGAAGCCCCAAAACCTCCCTGGCAGGAATTTCCCACTGTTCCCGATCCAACAAATCTTGATATACCGGCATTCTTAAGACGTCGTTCAGGAAATTTCAGGGCAACATAAACCAAATTTAATATTAGTTTTTCGTCGGAGAAAGCAGGTTTGATGGATCAGGAGATAAAAAAAAATATCAATTCGAAAGTATACCGCCGGTTTCCTGAAGTTAAAGGAAATGAACCAACTGTGCGGTTGCAGAACAATCCTGACCACGGAAGCAGTTCATCACCCAGAACCTACCTGTTGATTTACTCCGGAAATATTCAAATCTCCGAGAATAATTCAATTTCACGGATTGTTCGGGTTGTAGCCAGTGAGACGGGGAAAATTATTAAGATATCAACTTCCCGTTAAAACTGACTTGAATTTTTTCTTTAATGATTGGTCGCTCGATTTTTTTCGAGTAGGTAAAAATATTTAAATATGGATAAGAAAATAAGAAAGTTAATGATATGAATTCTACCTGTTTTTCCAAATGGAGGCTGTTATGCAAATGTTAACTCCTCTCTCCTTATTATTGCTGATTGTAATTGCAATATTTTCTCTTGGGGTGGTTACTTTTTTGGCGGGTGTTTTGATTCTGTCATTCCGAACCGGAAACAAGGATATTAAAAAACTGGCAGTTCAAACCGCGAATTTAGCCCAGAAGGGGATAGCTGAGGATGTTGCAGGTTTGGTGGGGAATGCAACCAATTTGTTGGAAGCCACTAACGATTTAGTCCGCACATCTAAAGGGGTTGGTGTATTTCTCTCACTTTTAGGAATCCTTCTAATGGGAGCCGCCTGTTGGCTCGCATTACAAACCCTGCGCTCTGGACTATGAGGCAAACCAGCTTTTTACCTGAAAGCAGAAATTACTTTCCAATCAGAAATTGGCATTGGATGATTGCTGCGTTGCAGCAGGATCCGGTTATATTCAACGACTTGACTCTTTCAAGTCTGGGGCAGGATGCTCTTGATAAACTGCGTGCGATTCCCGAAGATTGGACACCGGCATCATTGTCTCTTTTAACGCTCGGGAATCCTGTTCAGTTGGGGGAGATTAAAAAACTACCGTTAATGCCCCTGCCGGCTGATTTACGGCAAGATATTAAAAATGTGTATGAGCAGTGGTACCGGAATCCGCAAAAGCCTGCATCAATAAAGGATGCTGGATTAATCGCTCTTTCCTTGCGCGAAAGACTGCGGATAAAAGGTTCTTGGGATGGCTTTCATGAAGAGTATGAGGGAAAGATAGGATCATCCCAGACAGTAATTGCGTGTTTATACGGAATGATTCCTGATGTTAATGAGTTGATAGAAACCCTGATTTCTAAAAAAATCAGAAATGCTTATACAAATCTGGTTGTCCATGCAATACTTTGTAATCCTCTGCCGCCAGAGTCCCAATTTGAAATATTCAAAGCCCTCCTTAAAGGAAAAGACCTTGAATATGTTTTAGATATTCTCATTCAACTGGAGGCTAAAAGACCCGTATTAACAAAAACTCTGGCACATGAGCTTATTACGAATGGGCAGTTCCATAGTTATATAAATTCCAACCAGGAATTTTCAATTGTTTCAATAAACGATGACCAGAATTTATTTGAAAATCAGATAGTTAAACTCACAAAATTATTACGTTTAACTACTCTTCAAGGATTATCTGATTATTCAGGAGAGGAAGAGTCTGCTTTATCAGAATCGATCGAAATTGCTCAGAAAATAAATGCGGGTCTGCATGAAAAACTTGCCTTGACCATGTCCCGGCGAGATAATCCTCACCAGACTATGGAAGATAGGTTAAAAATCTGGAAAATAGCGGTCCAGAATGACCCGCATAACCCAAATTACATTGTTGGCCTTTCCAATGCACTTGTTGAATCCGGACGGTTGAAGGATGCCCGTGCGTATCTTGAAACCTGTTTGACAGACTACGAGAGACCTTTAGATCCACTGTTGTTTCTTGCAGTAGCCAAGATTGCATTTATACAGGGAGAATCATCAGATGCAGATGAATATGCCCAAAAAGCATATTCACAAATTGACACAAGTGATTCCTTTTTTGGTCAGGATTTTTTATCCCTCGCTGAATTACTGATAGCTGAAGATTATTATCATGAAGCAGTTGATGTGATTGAAAGAGGGTTGTTAAGATTCCCTAATTATCCAGATCTTCTATCTCTTTTATCCAATATTAAACTACATGTTGGAGATATCGATGATTCCCTGCAAAAGTCATACCTTGCGCTCGCGTTGCATGGGATTAATTCGAACGGTGAGTTTCCATTTGAATTGGAAACTGAAACCAGGAAGAGAATTATTGAAAACTTATCCCTTCTCAATGATTGGGAATCGGCATTGAATGAAAGGATATCACTCGCCGAGATGAAGGGATATTCAGATACTGAAGATTATCACGAAATTGCAGATATAGCGTTAAAGGCGAAACTACCAGAACAGGTAATAAATTACTGTAAATCTGCCCTAGCCATAGATGAACAGGATGGAACAGCTTTTTATTTGATGGGAAAAGCTGATCTGGAATTAGAAAATTTTCAAAGCGCCATCAATTCCCTGAAAATTGCGGTTCAATATCAACCGGAATCATCAAAACCCTGGCTTACTCTTGCGGGAGCATACAAAGAAAAGGGCGACGAATCCGGTTTTATTGAAACATTAAATGAAGCTGTTCATGCTGCTCCAGAAGATCCTGATATTCAGTTTGCTCTGGGTAAAGCCTATCTGGAACGCAATCTTCCCTCAAGGGCACTTGAGTTTTTCAAACTGGCTGTTAAATTTTTACCGGGGATTTCATCAAGCGAGGATGTGTTTCAACAGGAACCCTTATTTGTTTCTGAACAAAAATTCGCGGAGAATCCGGGTCTCTCGTTTGAGCTCTCCTATTATCTGGGAGAGACATTATCACAGCTAGGTTATAAAGAGGACGCAAGACGCGCGTTCAAACATGCATATGAATACGCTCTAAATTCCGAAAGATTTAACGTTGGGAACTTCATCGAATCCGGTCAGGCAGTAAATGAAAAGGTTTTTCTGATTTCTCAAAGTTATGCCCGGATCTTAATGGAGTTAGATGAATATGAAGAAACGATACAGGTCCTGGGATTTGCTGACCGGTATGGCAGCCTGGATGAAAAAGCCAATATTGGTTTGAGCAAGGCTTTGCTGATGGTACAGCCTTCCCAGCCAAATGCTGAGAGGGCTGTTGAAATTCTGGAGAAAAATTTCCATTTATCAACTGAATTATCAAGCAAAGATATAACCGGTTATCAAGATATTGATCAAAATCTTTTCGCGGAGGCTCTGGCTCTTTACGCTGAAGCCCTTGCGTTAACCGGGGACATTCAGAAAGCGAAAGTGGCCTTCAGGTTTGCCCTGGATACTCCTTTAGCTGGAGATTTATTCTGGAGGGCACGATTATCCATCGGTCTTGGAAGAATTGCTTTATTGATTAATGAACCTGAGATGGCATTAGCTTCTTTACAAGAAGCGGAAAAAATCCAAAAAGCTGATTCCAATCTATATCAGCTCCTGGCAGAAGCTTATTTGGAAACAGGTTTGCTGCCCGAAGCGTATTCAGCTGCCAAAACTGCTCTAGAGCTGAAGTCATCTGAAAACCAGATTTTAGATTGGTTTGCCGGTTTAGCTGTCAAAATAATAAATCAAAAGGAGATCAAAGATCAGAATATACTCTCTGAATGCATCCATATACTCGAAACGTCAGTGCTTGAGAATCCCAAACAATCGAATTTATTACTCCGATTAATTCAACTGGAACTGACCGGGGGAAATTATCAAAAAGCTGTAGAAACAATTGATGCTTTATCAATCTCCGGATACGAGGATTCTGCAGTTGATATTGAATTGATTTTAGAAGTCAGCGCTTATTTAAGAAAAAGCGAGGCGACTGAGTACGCAGTTAAGCTCCTGAAGGTTACAATTGATCACTTACTATCTTTAGAAACCGGACAGGATCGTTATCAGGAACAATTGCTCTCCAGTCTCTACTTTGAGCTTTCCAAAAGTTATTCAAAAAATGGGGATAAGGAGCAAATCCTTCAGTCTTTGGAGCAGGCTGTTAAATTTGATCCTGAAAATGTGGACATCTATCGGAAGTCAGTAATTGTTCTGCGTGGTACAGGCGATTACGCAGCAGCCATTCCATTGGTGCAAGAAGGATTAAATAAGTTTCCGGAAGATTTTGAATTGCACCAGTACACTGCTGAACTTTTATTCCTTTCTGGTGAATTGAAAAAAGCCATAGAGTCTTGTGATGCAGCCATTAAATTGCCTGATTCTGAAATTAAAAATAACCGGAAGAATAGGGTAATACTGATCGCAGCTGAAATTGCCCGGTCAATTTTATTAATTGATAGAGCATATAAATATATTAATTTATATCAATATGAATTGGAAGATCCGGATCTTAATTTTGTGGAAGCCTGTATCAGAGCAGAGCTTGCGTTGGAAACTGAAAACATTGAAGAAGCCCATGAATCTTTAGAAAGAGCAGAAAAAATTAAACCTGACAATCCCATTATTAAGATATTAAGTGCGAGACTTAAATGCCGTTCAGATATAAATGGCGCCCTCAATTTATTGAATGCAGGGAATAAAGATTTTGAGAATCTGCAAAACGAACATGAAGGCTTGATCCCCGGAGTTGGAATTCTCTCCAGTTCTTATATTTGGCGATCTTTAGGGACTGCCTGGATGGAACTCAACCATTGGGATCTGGCAATTGAGAAGCTGACTCGTGTTGTACATACACTGAAACATGATCCTCTTTCACATATCCTGCTGGCAAAATCCCTGGCGGGTCGTGCAGAAACTCAAAGATTATCCGAATATCTGGATGTACATACCAGCGCTCCCGGGGAATTCGCTCTTGATATAAATTCATCATCAGAATTTAAAGAAGCAATTTCAACGCTGGATAATTTATATGCAGGAATAAATACTGCGTCAGAAACTGATGAACTCTCACTCGAACTGAAAAATTGTTTTCATAATGTTGGTCTGCTAAAAATTCGTGGTGAGCTGGCCTTTAAACCGTCCCTAGATACCCTGGAACAATTTGGCGAATCCCTGTTTGAACGCAATTATTCACCGGATGATCTTTTTACTTACTTGCTTGGGCTGTATAAATTTGAAAGTGAATGGAGTATTCAAGCACGAGACCTGCTTTTCCAGGAATTGAAAACGAGGTTTGGTGAAACAATAGAAAACCCCAAAATTTTGTTTATTTTAGGACTTGTTTTTTCTGAGCAGGATCAGCTTACTGCTCTCGATTACCTTTTGCAATCTGAGCAGTTGTTTTTGAGTACATCTGAAAACCTTCCAATCCGTCTGCCGATAATCAAATATTTAATTGCAAAAATTGCCCTGAAAGCAGGTGAATTTTCAGCAGCGATTGGAGCAATCCAGGCAGCACTGGATATTTGGCCGGATGAACCGGTGTGGTGTGAGTTTGCTTCTGATTTATTTCAAAACTATAAGGGCGGAAATGGATTCCCAGATTTAAAAAAGGCTGCGGTACTTCTAGAACACGCGATTGAAATTGACGAAACTGAAATATCCCGTTTTAAAAAACTTGGCGATCTTTATTCACGGTTAGGTGAATATTCATCTGCGGAGAATATTCTAGAAAAGGCATTGAAAAAAGAACCAGAAAACGGGGATATTTGGTTTGCATTAGCGGAAATCCAATTACAAATTGGAGATTTGGATAGCGCCGCTTCAAGCGCTGCAAAAGCAATCGAAAACTCCACTGATGGTTTGAAACCGCTTCTCCTGCGTGGTGAGATTGATATTCAAAAAAATAACCCAAAAGGTGCCTATGAGATCGCGCAGGGGTTATTGGAACATTTTCCCAATCATGAACAGGTGTTCTTAATGCTCTCCAGGGCGTTAGTCCTGCTCGGTCGATCTCCTGAAGCGATAAATCTTCTGCAGGCAGCTGAGGAAAATGTCAAGAATCCGCTGCTGATTCAATTGGAGTACATCCGCTTGCTGGCGAAGTTCGATGGTTATGATGAAGCTCTTCGCAAGTTAAAAGAATTATACAGAACCAATCCCGAAAATCCCAAAGTGATGTACGCCGCGGTTGAATTATTAAATGGCACCGGAAAAGAGGGGCAGGCAGTTGAGATTGCTAAAAAAGCTTTGAAGACAACGAATGATGAATTGTCCCTCACCGAAAAAGCGCAGCTTCATTTTCTGATAGGGCATCATTTCCATCTGGAAGGACAGTTGGACCAGGCCCTCCTTCATCTGAAAGCTTCAGAACAATTGGATCCAAAAAATATTGATTCATATATTGAACTCGGTCAGGTTTATCATGAACGCCGCCAGTTTGAAGAAGCGATGAACCATTACCGGAAATCCATTGAACTTGCTCCGGATAATTACTATCCTTATTACCTGGCTGGACTTTTGTTAAAAGATCAAAAGGACTACTCGCAAGCTGAGAGTGTTCTGCGAAAAGCTTCTAAATTAGAACCAGAAAATGCAACCGTAAACCGATTGTTGAGCGCTGTTACGGCTTTGGATCTGGTCCATAATCAAAAATTGACCTCCAGCCATATCTCAACGCTGATATAAAAAAAAGACATTGCTATGGAAAATAATTACATTTATCAACGAGAACGGTATTTTAAACTTGTAAACGCATCTCTTGCTGTGGGTGAAATTGCATTCGGAAGGGACACAATCATCCATTGGCTTGGTAATTTTCCGGGAGACTTGCAGGCAGGATTATTATTCGCAAAATTATTGATTAAAGAGGGTAGATATGGTCACGCCTATAAAGTCCTGCGAGGGTTGTTGAATGTTGATCCCGAATTTGAATCGGCTATTCGAGCGCTTCTCGATTTAATTGAAAATTTTGATCAATCTCCGAATGGAAAAACCGGGGTATCAAAATCAGAAAATTCTGAAATTCGCCAGCTGAAATTATCTCTGAGGAGCAGTTTGTTTTCATTGGGATTAAACTCATATCCAGATGAAATGATCCTGCCCTGGGCTTACAATCTCGCAGAAGCGAATACTGCTTTGGTGATGGGCAATGAAGCAACTGCCGAAAAAATGATCCTTGAGGCTTTCAAAGGTGGAGATGTATCCGCTTTAGCAAAGGTTGTCCATTTAAAAATCCTGGAGAGTTTGAGTTCGGTTCCGTTTCAATCAAAGATTGAATTAGCGGAAAAATACCGTAAACATGCCCCTGACTGCTTGGTTCCCAAATTATTATATGCTCACTGGTTGCTTCAAACTGGCAGCGGAGATGAGGCGGTTGTTCTGCTGCATGAGGCAGCATCCCGGGACATCGGCGGTCAGGTTGCTGACAGGTTGTGGGATGGAAATAACCCCTATAAGAGGATTTGGCCGGAAAGGCTGCAGCTCCAGCTGCGTGATCCAATACCTGCAAGTGTTTCAGCTAATCTCGGTTGGAATCAGATTCTGTCGGGGGCTGATGTTGCGGAAGATAACCAGATAGATAGTTATATTGCCTCTCTGTTTCAAGGTGATAACGACGCAAATCGGAATATCAAAGCGGAAACTATTGGTTTAGCTGCTGCTTATGCTGTTACGGGAAAAGAAGGAAATAGTGAAACTGGTGTGCAGACTGAAGAAATAGAAACAAGCCCCAATCCCCAACCGGAGGTTCAAGATTACGACCCGCAGGCCAGTGCTGCGAAAAATCAATTCCAGGAAACAATCGAATTGCTTGCCGTAAAAAGAAAAGTCCCTCATGTTACAAAATTTGACGGCCGTTTTCCGGTTTATGTTGTGTTTTCGATTCGATCACGCCTTGTTGAATTGTATGGTGAGAAAATCACTAAAAATTTGGAAGGGGAAATTGATAGACTGGTTTCCGCAGTCCGGAAGTACCCCCGCTGGGATGCATTAAAATATTTCCCTGATATTCCGGATGGGGATGGTTTGTTAGATTTACCCAGGCTGGTTTCTAATGATCCCTGGAAATTAAAACTTGCATTGAGAGATCTGGATAGCGCTCTGGCAAAGCGGGGCGAGATGGTGGGGGCTTTATTAATCATCGGCGGACCTGAAATCATTCCATACCACCAGCTCCCAAATCCTATTGATGACCATGACGGGGAGGTGCCATCCGATAATCCATATGGCACGTTGGATGAGAATTATTTTGTGCCAGAATGGCCGGTTGGCCGCTTACCGGGTGGGATTGGTATGGGAGCAGACCTGCTGCTGGAGCAGATTAAAAGAATTGCCGATTACCACTCCAAAAAATCGAAGAGTGCAGGTAACAGAATGAGGTTTTTCCAGAGGATCTCTGGTCTGGTTTCTTCAATATTCAGCAGCCAGAAAACGAGTTATGGGTATACAGCCGCGATTTGGAAAAAGGCGTCTTACAATGTGTATAAACCGATCGGAAAACCCCAGAGAATGTTTGTATCTCCCCCAATGGGGATGATGGCAGTGGAGTTAAATCCAGTATCCAGCCCAACTTCTAATGGCAATGGTAAAGTTAAACAGCTAAAACTTCCAAAGAGCTGTTTGGGATATTTTAATTTGCATGGCCTTATTGACTCGCCAGAATGGTATGGCCAGAACGATCCGGTCAACCCTATGGAAGGTCCAGATTATCCAGTCGCTTTACGCCCTCAGGATATTTCAGGAAACGGGAAGGGAAAAAGTAAAAATCCGCCGGAGATTATTTTCTCAGAAGCCTGTTATGGTGTCCATATCACTGGAAAATCACTGGATGAGGCGATCACTCTCAATTTCTTGAAAGAAGGAACCCGGGCTGTTGTAGGCTCAACTTGTATGTCTTACGGTTCAATCAACCCACCCTTGATCGCTGCAGACCTTCTGGGTTATCTATTCTGGAGTTTCTTGAGTGAGGGGTTGCCAGTCGGTGAAGCATTAAAACAGGCAAAAATAGCACTTGCTCTGGATATGAATCAAAGGCAGGGTTATCTTGATGGAGAAGATCAAAAGACATTAATCTCCTTCATATTATTTGGTGATCCTCTGGATAAACCCTATAACGGAAATAAAGGTCCCAGGACCATCAACAGGCATATAAACCCGGATGAAATTGAAACTGTTTGTGATAAATCACTTGATCTCATAAATTCCCAGGAAGTGCCTGTTGAAGTTATGGAAAATGTCCGCCAGGTTGTCGAGAAATACCTGCCGGGGATGTCCAATGCTGATGTCTCATTCTGCCACGAAAGAGGGGATTGCAGTGGTGTAAACCATACATACCCTACCAGCCAGGCTGGAAAGTTAACCACATCAAGCATTAAGTCTGGGCGCAGTATCGTCACTCTAAATAAAACATTCCGTAAAAACGAGAATAATCACCCTAATTATGCCCGGTTGACATTGGGACCGGATGGAAAGTTGGAGAAACTGGTGGTTTCCAGGTGATAATTCTGATTCAATCCTGGTAGGCTTTCAACTTAAGGGGGAGAATATAATGAGTATCCGGGGATTTTGTTAAAACTTTTTAATATTATCTATACTCATTCCGGTCTTTTTGCGTAATTTATTCATGGTATGATTCCTGGCTGGTTGAAGGGGCAACCAACCTGGAGTTTCTATGAGCAGGCGAGGCACATTTTCAACCCTGAGATATATCTCAATCCTCCTGATACTGGCCGCGCTGGTTCTGGCTGTATTGCAGCTGGTGCGTTTCAGTAGGGTCCGGGCATTTTTGCCTGCAGGTTTGATTGTGGCAGGTGTTCCGGTTGGAGGTTTAGACCGCCAGCAGGCGGCTGAAAGATTGATGTTGGTGTATTCGACTCCGATTGAGCTATATTACCGGGATTCTGTCATCCATCTGTACCCTTCCGTTACCGATTTCCAGCTGGGGATGGAGAGCATGTTATCCGTTGCGGACTTTGAGCGGACCTCCAAGCAGTTCTGGCAGGATTACTGGGATTTTTTATGGGGCAGAACGGAGTTCCCCAGTGAGATTCCCCTATCAGCGACATTTTCAGAATCCAGGTTGAGACAATATCTGGAAGAGATTGCCAAAAGGTATGACCAGCCTTCTGAACCCGCCATCCCGGTTGCTGGGTCTGTAAATTTTCAACCTGGCAGCCCCGGCACTGCTCTGAATGATGACACTGCAGTGGTATTAATTGAATCGGCGTTAAATTCGTTAAGCGGGCGCAGGGTAAATTTACCGTTGGAGAGTTCAGAACCAATCAGACCAGTATTCCAGAATCTGGAAGTTCTGCTTAAACAAACCATCGACCTGTCTGGATTTGATGGACTGGCAGGCGTTTACCTGAAAGATCTTCAAACCGGGAATGAAATCCATTTTGCGTATAGAGAAGGCGAAAATATAGCGGTAAATCCTGATATCGCCTTTACAGCATCGAGCATAATTAAGATTCCGATCATGGTATCAGCTTTCTCACGGATTGGAGAAAATCCCGATCCTGAGGCGATGAAATTGATGGAAGATATGATTGTCCAATCTGGCAACGAAGCCGCTGATTGGCTTATGGATCGGGTCATTGATGAAACCAGGGCTCCACTGATTATCTCTGAAGAGATGCAGCAGATAGGATTGGAGAATACATTTCTGGCGGGGTACTTTTCTCTGGGCTCTCCTTTGCTTGCGCTGTATGAAACCCCTGCGAACACGAGGCTGGATGTTAACACAGATCCAGATGTATATAACCAGACCACGCCTTCGGATATCGGCACCCTGCTTGAAGATCTTTACCAGTGCGCTCAAACAGGGGGAAGCGCTTTGAACGCGGTTTATCCAGGGCAGTTGTCCCAGGCAGAGTGCCAGGATATGATCACATTTCTGATCAATAACCGCCTCCCTGTTTTACTTACCGCTGGCTTACCGGAAGGGACCCCGATTGCCCATAAGCATGGCTGGGTTTCAAACAATGGGGTGATCAATGCGATCGGCGATGCCGGGATAATATACACACCGGGTGGGAATTATATCCTTGTGGCATTCCTGCACCACCCCGATCAACTTGTCTGGGAACAGGCTTCTGAACTGATCGCCCAGTTATCGCTGGCGGTTTATAATTTCTATAATTTGCCCCTTGAATAAGGTATAATCCAAATCGAATTTCGCCCCCGTAGCTCAATGGATAGAGCGCCGGACTTCGAATCCGTAAATCAGAGTTCGAATCTCTGCGGGGGTACTTTGCATAAGGGGGTTTTAATCATAGATTGTTGACATGCAAAATGATTCAGATATACTTTTAGATACCTGAAATATTGCTGAAGATGGTGATCATGTAGTGACGCCTGTTCTATTATCGAAGGTCCCTGCTGCAGGTCTGCTGGTTGCAGTCAAATTTCACATTTAAAATTTTTCACTACATGTATTACTGGCAATAAAGGGTATTCTCTACGAAGCGGGAAGGTTAATGGCGGTTTTTGGAACTCAAAGGCTGAGATGAATAACTCGAAGTACATTGCCTGGAAGGAATACACCGAAAATAACAGATTTCTACAAGGCATTGAACTGCATATTGAAAAATCCTGGAAGCGCTGCCGCGGCCGCATCAGTCCGTTTAGGTCGGAACCAGTAAAGCGGCTGAGCAATAATCATCTGCTTGCGTCTCAAGTAGTCAGCTTTGATCTGATGTCAATAGCAAGACCAATTATGGAGGATATATACCAATTCGTTGAAAATTCTGGCTGCGCGATCGTATTTGTAAACAGCGCAGCTGCAGTACTGGATTATTGCGGCGATGATGAATTAATCAAGTCACTTGAACAAATCGGGTTAGCAAAGGGGTCTCTATTAGCCGAGGGTGAAATCGGCACAAATGCATTTGGTCTGGCATTAATTGAACGTTTTCCCTGCAGTGTGATTGCTGAGGAACATTACTTACAGCGATATCATGATTTGGCGGAATCTGCTGCGCCTGTATTTGATTTAACCGGACACCCTCTTGGTGTGATTGGATTGATAACCCATAAGGAAAACCACCACCGGCATTCTCTGGGGATGGTTGTAGCGGGTGCCCGCGCAATTGAAAATCAAATTCAAGCTGACATATTACTGAGAGAACAAAATAGTCGTCTTGATGAGCTTGATGCGATTTTGAATGTGAATTCTGAGGCAATCTTTGTCTGGAATTCAGACCGAATATTAATGCGCATGAATCAGGCTGCATCTGAACTCCTGAACCTACCACAAGAGACTCTCCTTGGCCGTCATATCGGAGAATTCATTTCCTACCCATCTTTTATCAGCGAAGCGGCTGAAAAAAAGGAACCTCTTACAGACGTTGAAGTTACAGTTGAAGTCGATGGAAAATCAATTAATTGTGTCATAAACCTGCAATATGTTTTTTCAGGCGATGAAATCAAATGGTTTATCATAACTGCCAGGGAGCAGAAAGAAATCCATCGCCTGGTCCAGAGGCAGATCGGGACAAAGGCTGCCTTTACGCTGGCGGACCTGCCGGGAGAATCCATCCAGATGAAACGGGTGAGGCGGTTTATAAAGATCGCCGCCCCTTCTGAGGCCAGTATTCTCATCAGGGGCGAAAGCGGAACGGGTAAGAATCCAACTGCGAGCGCCATCCACAACGAGAGCTCATATAAAGAAGGACCATTTTTGGTATATTCATGTTCGTCAGTGCCGAGTGAAATTCTGGTGCAGGAATTACTCGGTTTTGAAGAGGAGATGTTAGAAAAACTTCCCAGCGGTCGACCGAGCAAATTCGAATTAGCCAACGGGGGATCAATTTATTTTCAGGATGTTGAGGCTTTGCCGGTGCAGGCCCAAGGCTTGTTGCTGAATGTGATCGATTTGGGGATAGTGCAGCGTCTCGGAAGTAAACGACCGGTTGAAGTAGATGTACGAATAATTGCTTCTACTACTGCGGATATTGAAACTGGGATCTCAAAGGGAAATTTTCGAGCTGACCTTTTTTACCGATTGAGCGCCATGGAGATTCGTTTACCCCCATTAAGAGAACGCCTTGAGGATTTACAGATACTGCTCGATCGGATCATTAACCGGATTTCCCATCAATTAAAACGTGAACTCAAATATGATGAGAGTATCCCTGGCGTTCTGTCTAAATATTCCTGGCCTGGAAATATCCGCGAATTGGAGGCTGTTATCGGGCGCGCTGCGGTTCAGGCAGGATTATCTGGTTGGATTAAGAAAGACCATCTGCCGGATTATTTGCTTTACCAACCAGAGTTAAGCACTGCGCCATATGGTCAAAGTAGTATTAAGACCATGGATGAAGTTGAACGTGAAAATTTAATCGTTGCAGCCCGCCTTTGCCGAGGGAATGTCTCTGCAATGGCGCGTTATTTAGGTATTGGTCGGACAACTGTTTGGCGAAAAATAAATTCATTTGATCTTGATATCCAAAATTTCAGGAATTTATAAAATAAACGAATAAATTACACGACTGTTTCAAATATAAACAAAATTCTAGGTATTATGTTCCGCAATGAAACAAACTTATTGAAATGTTTGACATTCTGGGGGAATTATATAAAATAAATGCTGTAATCAAAAAAAGTAAGAATTTTATAAATTTATGCGGATCAATTCCATTTTCAAGTTTTCCATGTCACTTGTATGGTTTATGTTGTTTTTTAATTCCGCCAGTAAGAGATGAATCCTTATTGGCGGATTTATTAATCTGGGCAGATTTCGCCCGGAATTGTCGGTCAATATTTTTCAACAATCCGAAGGTGGGAAAGGAGGTGCAATCGCAGATACTCAACGAAAGTTCTGGAATTGATTCTATGAAATATCTGTATCCATCAATAAAAAAAGGAGAATGTCGAAATGCGAAAAGGTTTGTTTGGCGAATTGATGGCCGAATTTTTCGGCACTTTTCTGCTGATCCTGGGCGGTGATGGAGTTGTAGCGAATGTGGGATTGGCACCGCGCCTAGAATCTGCAGGTTACGACTGGAATGTCATAGTATGGGGATGGGGTCTCTCGGTCATGGTAGCGGTTTATGTCGCTGGCGGTGTCAGCGGAGCACATATTAACCCTGCTGTAACTTTTGCACTGGCTGTTAAGAGAGGATTCCCATGGGGCAAATTCCTGCCTTACGTGGTTGCACAAATTTTAGGTGCGTTCGTGGGCGCTGCAGGTGTTTATCTAACTCACCTGGATGGTTTGGTTGCGGCTGGAATGCCGAATGTGTGGTGCACAGGACCGGGTTCCATCTTTGGACAAGCTTGGTGGGGGGGAGCCGGTTCGTATGCGGCAGGAGCTGTGGGGTCATACTCACTGATGGTCGCATTCTTTGCTGAAGTTTTCGGCACTATGGTGCTGCTGCTGGGCATCGTAGGCTGGGGTGATACTGGCGGCGATAAGGCTGGCTTCCTGGGTGCATTCATCGTCGGTTTAGTTGTTGTAATGGTCGGTCTGACCCTTGGTGGCCCCAGCGGGTACGCAATTAACCCTGCCCGTGACTTTGGTCCAAGGTTATTTGGTACCTTGGTCGGAACTACGGGATTGTTCGATGGATTGTACTGGCTTGTTGCTCCAATCATCGGACCGTTAATCGGCGGCGCCTTGGGTGTAATCCTCTATGATGTCTTCATTACACCATATCTGCCGAAGAAAGAGGAAGCCTAAACTAAAGAGTATTTATACACCGTAAGAATAATATTCTTGAGCACCCACTAAATCGAATTAATATATCCCGCATAGGTTTATTGCCTATGCGGGATAAAAATAAGTGAGTAAGTAAACCCTACTCAACAAAAGGAGGTCTGTATGAAAAAATTAATAAACGATCCGGAAGCCGTAGTAAGGGAAGAACTTGAAGGTGTTGCGCTAGCTCATCCGGATCTGGTGAAAGTCCACTTTGATCCCAATTTTGTAGTACGGGCGGATGCGCCGGTGCAGGGAAAGGTTGGTGTCATATCTGGGGGTGGGTCAGGGCATGAACCCATGCATGGAGGATTTGTGGGTATGGGGATGCTGGATGCGGCTTGCCCTGGGGCAGTATTTACTTCTCCCACACCGGACCAGATGCTTGAAGCTACAAAAGCAGTAAACGGCGGCGCTGGGGTTCTGCACATCGTCAAAAACTACACCGGGGACATTATGAATTTTGAGATGGCAGCAGACCTAGCCCGCGCTGAAGGCATTGAAGTTGAGGCTGTGGTTACCGATGATGATGTTGCTGTACAGGACAGCCTCTATACCGCAGGCCGGCGCGGCGTTGGCAGCACGGTGTTGGCGGAAAAAGTGTGCGGTGCGGCAGCTGAAGAGCGACGTTCCTTGAAAGAAGTTACTGATGTGTGCAAGAAAGTCAAGGATTGGGGTCGCAGTATGGGTATGGCGTTAACCTCCTGCACAGTACCGCATGCCGGCAAACCAACCTTTGACCTTCCAGAAGATGAAATGGAGATTGGGATTGGGATCCACGGTGAACCCGGACGGCAAAGGATGAAAATCAAATCTGCCGATGAGATCACCGAAATGCTCATGGAACCGATTCTCAACGACATACCGTTCAAATCAGGGGAGGAAGTTTTGCTGTTTGTAAATGGCATGGGTGGCACCCCTCCGATTGAACTTTATATCGTGTACCGGAAAGCGCATGAAATCGCAAAAGCGCATGGTCTTAAAGTTGTCCGTAATCTTATCGGTCCCTACATCACAAGCCTGGAGATGGCTGGCTGTTCCATCACGGTGTTAAAGTTGGATGCGGATCTGAAGAAACTTTGGGATGCGCCTGTCAAAACCACCGGCTTACGCTGGGGTGTGTAGTTACCAAAATCCCGGGGGCTGGTTGGTTACAGCCTCCTATGTCAATGGAGCACTATATGTCAATCTCACGTGATGAATTCTTGGAATGGATCAAAAATTGCGCAGAAATTCTCAAGGAAAACAGGCAGTATTTGATTGAGCTGGACTCCGCAATTGGTGACGGAGACCACGGCGCAAACATGGATCGTGGTTTCAAAGCTGTAATGTCAAAGGTGGCTGAATTTGAAGATAAAGACATCGGAACCATCGCTAAAACTGTCGGAATGACATTGCTCTCAACCGTCGGTGGAGCAGGTGGCCCCCTTTACGGTACTTTCTATCTTCAGATTGGGATGAAGGCAGCTGGAATGATGGAAATGAGTCTTGCGGATTGGGCAACTGCCCTGGAGGCGGCGGTTGATGGAATCGTGATGAGGGGAAAAGCTGAATTGGGGGATAAAACCATGGTTGATGCCTTAACCCCTGCTGTTCTTTCCTTGAAGGAATCGCTCAACGGCAACGTTCCAATTGGGGATGCATTGGAAAAATCCGCCAGCGCTGCAAAAAAGGGGATGGTTGATACAATCCCGCTGGTAGCTAGAAAAGGCCGGGCGAGTTATCTGGGAGAACGCAGTGCAGGACATCAGGACCCAGGAGCCACTTCATCGTACTTGATATTACAGGTCGCCGCTGATACGTGGGGTGACAATTAATTTTTCAGAAATATCAAAAAATAAAATAATTGGAGGATAATAATGGCTAAATATTCAGCAGCAGTAGATCAGGGTACTACCAGCACCCGCTGCATGATCTTTGATCACTCTGGCGGGGTTGTCGCTATTGATCAGATGGAGCATGAACAAATATATCCAAAACCAGGTTGGGTTGAACACAACCCGATGGAGATTTGGGCTCGAACACAGGATGTAGTTAAAAAAGCTGTCGCAAAAGCAGGAGCAAAGCCCGGGGATATTGCTGCGGTTGGCGTGACCAACCAGCGCGAGACCACAATTGTGTGGAACCCAAAGACAGGTGAGCCATACTACAACGCCATTGTCTGGCAGGATACTCGCACGGATAAAATCTGCAATATGCTTGCCGAAGATGGTGGGCAGGATCGCTTCCGGCCGAAAGTAGGACTTCCTTTAGCAACCTACTTTTCAGGTCCAAAAGTCAAGTGGATTCTTGACAATGTTGATGGGGTACGCGCGGCGGCTGAGAAGGGCGAAGCAGTTTTTGGCAACATCGATACCTGGGTGATCTGGTGGCTGACCGGTGGACCGAATGGCGGGGCTCATGTAACGGATGTATCAAATGCCTCCCGGACGATGTTGATGAATCTGGAGACGCTCGATTGGGATGATGAAATCCTGAGCATAATGGGCATTCCTCGCCAGATGCTGCCCAGAGTTGTCCCATCCAGTGATCCTGATATCTGGGGAACTACACCGGCTGATGGCCCATTCGGAGATTCAATCCCGGTCTGCGGTGACCTGGGCGACCAGCAAGCAGCGCTCTTCGGTCAAGCCTGTTATGCCACAGGTGAGGCAAAGAACACCTATGGAACTGGCTGCTTCATGCTGCTCAATACCGGTACTTCGCCGATCCCGTCAAAGAGTGGTTTGTTAACCACACTGGGTTACAAAATCGGTAAAGAACCGGCAGTTTACTGTCTTGAAGGTTCAATCGCCATCACTGGTGCGCTCGTCCAATGGCTGAGAGATAACCTGAACTTCTTCGATGAATCTCCCAAGGTAGAAGAATTCGCTAAGAAGGTAGATGATTCGGGAGGTATTTATTTTGTCCCGGCGTTCTCCGGCTTGTTTGCCCCTTACTGGAAATCAGATGCACGCGGCGTGATTGTTGGTATGACCAGGTACATCAACAAATATCATATTTCACGCGCAGCCCTGGAGGCTACCGCCTTCCAGACAAGGGAAGTGCTTGATGCAATGAACAAAGATTCGGGTGTGCCTCTCACCGCATTGAAGGTCGATGGCGGTATGGTGTATAACGAATTGTTGATGCAGTTCCAGGCTGATATCCTTGGCGTTCCAGTTGTGCGCCCGAAGGTTGCCGAGACTACTGCTCTTGGTGCTTCCTATGCAGCCGGTCTCGCTGTAGGTTTCTGGGAGAATGTTAACGACCTCCGCAAGAACTGGTTGATGGACAAGACCTGGGAACCGAAGATGGGTGATGCCGAACGTGATGAGATGTATAAGGGCTGGCTTAAAGCTGTGCAGCGGACATTCAGTTGGGTGGAGTAAAAATTCAAGGTGCGGTGTTAGCGAGGCAGGAATGGAATTGGAGCTTTGAAGTACCCGGTTTCAATATAGACTGAAATTCTCTCCAACAACGCACGTTAAAAATTCGGGCGACACACCTGCCAGCACCCTGGTGTGTCGCCGCTTTATTTTACAGCCAGCAACGATTAGTTCCTTATATCTGGAGGAATGGATGGCGAAACCGCAAGCAAACCAGCAGAAGAAGAACCAAAAATCTAGGGGAAATACAAACTCAAACTGGCTCCAAATGCGAACTGGATTGATTATTATCACCGTTGTCAGTATTGGCATTGGAATATTTATGGGTAGGGCGGTATATCTAATCGATCACAATATTCAAGAAGGAATTCTGTGGGGTCTGGGTTTTGGAGGCGCCATCTGGGCCATCTTTATTATTGCATTATTGTTCAACCGCTTCGTACGTGGTAACCGGTAAAAAGTTACATCTTTTTATTATTGGTAATGGAATTACCTGAGTTTATTAGCGATTGGGAGAAAATCTGGTCTCCTTACGATGAGGATCTCTATAAGGAAGTCCTGGATGCAATAGAGCCTGAAGATGTTGTGCTGGACATTGGTGCAGGTGATTTGAGATTAGCCAGGCGTGCAGCAGAAAGATGCAAATGTGTCTACGCGTTTGAGCTGAATACAGATATTATTGCAGCAGGTTTAAAGAAGTATGGTCAGCCCATTCCGGATAACCTGCTTGTAATAAATGTTGATGCCAGGATTTATCCATTTCCGGACGGTATCACTGCTGGGATTTTATTGATGCGCCATTGCCATAGCGTTGAGATCTATGTCGAGAAGTTGGTTGATGCCGGGGCTGGTAAGTTGATAACCAATGCCCGCTGGCGATTTGGGATCGAGGTCATCGATCTTACCAGTCCTAGAATCGACTATTCCGCATTGAATATCGGCTCTTATGCATGCAAATGCGGTTCGGTTGGTTTTAAACCAGGAAGAATCGAGTTGCTTACCCCAGGTATTGAGAATATTATCAATGAGATCAAGAATTGTCCGGTCTGTCAAACAGTTTAATTCTTTCATATGAAAGTATATAAAAAAATTTTGTTTTGAATGTCGTTCACAATGATCCGGTAGAAAGGAGCGATATATATTATGAAAAAGCCACATGTCATCATTATCGGTGCTGGATTTACTGGTGCTGCTACAGCCCACGATCTGGCTCTGCGGGGTTTGGATGTCACCGTTGTTGAAAGGGGAGCATTGGTAAGTGGTACCTCCGGCCGCACCCATGGATTACTTCACTGCGGAGGAAGATATTGCGTCAAGGACCAGGAATCTGCGATTGAGTGTATAGAAGAGAATTTGATTCTGCGCAAAATCGTCCCACAGGTAATTGAACCAAATGGAGGTTTGTTTGTTGCATTGGATGAATCCGATGTGGAGTATTCAAAAGGCTGGCTGGAGGGTTGTGAGGCATGCGAGATTCCATATAAACCGCTGACTCCTCAGCAGACTCTGGAGATTGAACCTTATATTAATCCGGATTTGAAGATTGCTTATGAGGTCCCGGATGGTACTTTTGATCCTCTGCGGATTGCGATGGCATTTGCCGCCACTGCAAAATCAAATGGGGCAAAATTTAAACTTTATACCGAAGTAACTGAACTGGTCATTGATAATTCAGGCAGGGTGACGGGTTTAAAGGTCTGGGACCGGGTAACGGATGAACGCAGCGAATTGTATGCAGATATGGTAGTGAATGCCACTGGCGCCTGGGCGGGTATGATTGCAGAAATGGCTGGAGCAAATGTACCGGTAATACCAACTCCCGGGGTCATGGTTGCATATGATGAACGTTTTGTTAACCGTGCCATCAACCGATTATGTAAACCAAGTGACGGTGATATTGTTCTCCCGCAGCGCCGGATGGTGGTGGTTGGTACAACATCTTTTGAGGTCGATGACATGGACTATATTCCGGTGATTGAGGATCAGGTGGAATTGATGCTTGATCGTGGTTCAGCTTTGATACCCGGAATTCGGGATGTGAAAGAGCGTGGGGTGTATATGGCAACCAGGCCTTTGATCGGGTCAGGTTTGACCGGTCGTAGTGCGGCGCGCACATTCAAGTGTTTCGATCACAAGGAAAGTGATGGTATTGATGGATTTGTCACCATAACGGGCGGAAAAGCGACGACACTGCGCCGGATGGCAGAAAAGACTTCTGACATCGTGTGTCAAAAATTAGATATTGAAATGGAATGCAAAACCGCAGAAACGCCGTTGATTTCGTATAGACAATACCATGCATTATAGGGTGAAGGAGAAAAAATGAGTAATCAAGTTTGGATGGTAACCTTCCGTATCTTCCGCAAAAAAGGAAATTTGAAGCCCTATTTTGAAGATTTTCAAATGGAGGTGAAGCCTGGCGAATATCTCCTTGAGGCGGTTGAAAGGATCTGGGCTTTTAAGGATCGCTCACTAACCTTTGCGCATGCCTGCCATCACTCGACCTGCGGCGCATGTGGGATGCGTGTTAATGGAAAAGAAAAATTGACCTGCATTACGTTAATTAAGGATGTTGTAGATGATGATGGTACTGTGAAAGTCGAACCATTGCGAAATTTTCCAGTAGTCAGTGACCTGGTAGTTGACATGGGGAACCTTTTTTTAAACTTGGAATCAGTTGGACACCATCCAGTTATTTCCGTGGTTGAAGAACCTTATCAGGATGGGATTGCAGCGGGTAAAGGTTCAGAGGCTGATTATATTCGCTTGTCTGATTGTATTGAATGTGGTATGTGTATCAGTGCCTGCCCGGTCGCCACCACCACTTCAACCTATCTAGGACCAGCCGCACTCGCGGGAGCCATGCAAGCCAGCCTCAACCCGGATAATGGAGTATTAAAACTGGTTGATTGTGCTGATGGTGTTTGGAGATGTCACAGCGCCTACGAGTGTTCTGAGGTGTGCCCATCTTATGTTGAACCTGGAAGAAAGATTATGCAGCTGCGCAGAAAGGTCATGGCTGAGCGCATAAAGTCGATATTCAGATCAAATAATTAATCTGGAGGTCTTAACATGTCTACAGACACAAATAAGCCTGCACCATCACACTGGTGGAAATGGTTTGATCCTCGCAAAAGCGATGTCGGTAACTGGGCGTTCATCCTGAACCGTATAACAGCAATCGGATTGACAGTATACCTTTTTGTCCACCTGGTTGTTCTATATCAGCTTTCGCAAGGTCCAGAAGCCTACAATAGTTTTCTTGAATTAGCTAAACATCCATTTATCGTATTGGGTGAATTGCTGGTTGTGGTTGCCGCAATTTATCATGGATTGAATGGAATCCGGGTAGGGTTGACCACGTTCTCAGACACTTCATCTGTCCAGAAGGCAATCTTCTATGTAATTGCCCTGGTGGCTATTGTGGGAAGCCTTATTTTTGCCGTTCGGATGTTCACAGCATAAATTTTGGAAAAGGTGAAGAAAATGAATGAAACAAAATCTGTTCGCAAGCCAGGAGAAGCAAGCGGTTTGTGGTTGTTGAAAGTATTGCTTGGAGTCCTGATTATTGTCTTGATCCTGGTCCACCTGGTTGTTAATCATTATATTGGAGAAGGGGCTCTATTAACCTGGGAGGATGTTGTCGAATATTATGCAAATCCACTGGTTGTGTTTATGGAAATCACTTTTCTGATTGTAGTTGTTGCACATTCCTTGATTGGTACCCGCAGTATTATTCTTGACTTAAACCCTGCTCGTGGAAAGATGAAAATTATCGATTGGTTATTAATCATTCTTGGTTCTGTGTCAGTTATTTATGGGATATGGTTGGCATTAACAATTGCCTCCTTTAGCTCCAGTTGATCGGAAATGATAGGTCTGGTCCTAGTATCCCACAGCCATGAATTAGCAAACGCTCTGGTCCAGCTGGTAAACCAGGTAACTGCTGTCGATATCCCGATTTCATATGCCGGAGGGGTCGGTTCTAACCGGGAGGAATTTGGGACCGATGCATTGGAAATTATGGAGGCGATCCAGTCGGTTTATTCAGAAGAGGGTGTATTGGTCCTTATGGACCTTGGGAGTGCGATATTAAGCGCCGAGATGGCGGTTGAATTACTGCCGCCTGGGATGGCTGAGAATATCCGCTTCTGCGCCGCACCCATAGTCGAAGGAGCGGTTGCTGCTGGTGTCCAGATCGGTTTGGGTGCGGATTTGGACACAGCCTGTAATGAAGCAAGGACTTCCTTACTGCCAAAAATCGAACAGATTACCGGGTCTGTGGAATTATCCCCGCTTCCCGCAGAAAACCAAATAGAACCGGACGAGCTGGAAGACCGGGTTGAAGTCACTCTTACCCTGCTGAACCTGCATGGACTGCATGCCCGGCCCGCAGCAAAATTTGTCCAGGCAGCAGCCAGCCATAATGGTGAAGTCCTGGTTACAAACTTAACGAACGCGAAAGGACCGGTTTCTGCCAAGAGCCTCAATGCGGTCACAACCCTGGGAGCGGTTAAGGATCACCAGATAAAAATCTCTGCTGGCGGCAACGGCGCCAGGCAGGTGCTGGAAACTTTAAGTGATATGGTGCGCAATGGTTTTGGCGAACCAGCTGAAATTAGTGAGAAAGAAACCGAAGGTTTTGTACTAGAAAAAAAAATCATCCCCGAAAGTATTGATTCTAGAACCGGGCTGCAAGGCGTGCCTGTCTCTGATGGTGCTGCAGTTGCCGCCCTATGTAAATACAGACCGCCAATCCCACCGATACCAACCGAATCAATAGAAGATCCAGTTCAGGAATGGGCTGATCTGGAAGAGGCTGTTGAAAAAGTTGCAGCAGGTATATCCAGAAGAAAAAAAGAGTTATCTCCGACGATAGGAGAATCTGATTCAGAGATTTTTGATGCGCATCTTTTGATCCTGAAAGATCCTGAGATATTGAAAAAAACCCGAGATCTCATTTATAACGAGAAAAAAAATGTTTCACAGGCCTGGAATGAAGTGATATCTCAAACTGCTAATGAGTACAAATTATTGGACGACCCGTATTTACAGCAGCGTGCCGCGGATGTGCAGGATGTTGGAAACCAGGTGTTGTTTGCGCTGGCTGGTGATGAGAGCGTTGGAAGAATTGTATTTGAAAGCAAGGTGATATTGTATGCAGCAGAATTGACGCCTACCGAGACATCTCAGTTGGATATGCTGCAGATCATGGGTATCATCACATCTTCTGGTGGACCGACATCTCATAGTGCGATATTAGCCAGGGCGCTAAGTATACCTGCCGTGACTGGAGTGAGTGTTGATTTCGAACGGTTTCCGGATGGTATCGAAATGGCGATAAGTGGCTTCACCGGCGAGATCTGGATTGAACCTGATAAAACAATAAAAGAAAAAGTATTATCCATCCGTAGTGATTGGCTTGATAGAAAACAGAAATTATTACAGACCAGCAAGGAACCGGCATTTACAAGGGATGGAACCAGGATTGAGGTTGTCGCGAATGCAGGTAACCTTCAAGATGCTGAAACCGCGTTAAGAAATGGTTCAGAAGGTATTGGATTGCTGCGAACTGAATTTCTTTTCCTGACCAGCAAGAAACCTCCTACAGAAGAAGAGCAGTACCAGACCCTTAGAGAAATTGGGGAAGCAATGTCGAAGGATGGAGATTTAAGTCGTCCGATTGTTATCAGGACATTGGATGTGGGCGGGGATAAAGACTTACCGTATATCGACCTCCCGCAGGAGGATAATCCGTTTTTAGGCGTGAGGGCATTAAGGTTGTCGTTCAAGGAACCGGAAATTTTTATCACGCAGTTGCGGGCGGTACTTCGAGCTGGTTTCGGTTTAAATTTTAAAATCATGTTTCCAATGGTGGCAAATCTTGAAGAAGTTTATCAAGCCAGGCAGTTACTGGAAGAGGCCCATACAGCGCTTGTAAAGGAGACAATAAAGCATAAATGGCCAATTGATATCGGTATAATGATTGAAATCCCGGCTGCAGCGATTTTAAGCGGTCAAATTGCCCCCCAGGTCGATTTTTTCAGCATTGGAACCAATGATCTCACCCAGTATACAATGGCGGCGGAGCGGGGCAATCCCGGTCTCGCAAAACTTAATGATGCATTACATCCTGCAGTCATCCAGCTGGTAGCGATGGTTTGTGAAGCAGCTCATAAAAATAAGAAATGGGTGGGTGTCTGTGGTGAATTAGCGGGAGACCCAATAGCCACGCCAGTGCTGATTGGGGTGGGAGTGGATGAATTAAGCATGAACTCTGGTGCAGTTCCGCAGATTAAAGCGGTTCTGAATGCACTCGACATTACCGATGCTAGGGAAATAGCTGAGCAGGTTCTTGGATTAAGCAGTGCAGCGGAAGCCAGGATTATCTCGAGAAAATTCCTGCAGGAAAGAATGGATTCAAAATTAATTTAGAATTTTTCTATTTACTCCATTTCTGAAATTTCGCCAAACGATCAGCATAATTTGATAACTTTTCATCAGTTCTGGAAAATACCGTATCAGGTTCATATTTTCCATCTTTCTGGCGTTTACCAGCCTTTTCACCTGTTAGAATCTCAATCCCTTCTTCTACAGATTTGACTGCCCAAATTTGAAATTTATCCTCAGCGACGGCATTTAATACCGGTTTCTTCAGCATTAAATCTTTGATATTTCCCCACGGAATGATCACCCCCTGTTCCCCCGTAAGTCCTCTGGTATTGCAGACTTCAAAGAAACCTTCGATCTTTTCATTCACACCGCCAATTACCTGAATTTCACCTTTCTGATTGATTGAACCGGTGACTGCTATTCCCTGGTTAATCGGCAACTCGGAGAGTGCGGATAACAGTGCATAAAGTTCTGTACTGGAAGCGCTGTCTCCTTCGACTCCTGAGTAATTTTGTTCAAAAACGAGCCTTGCAGAAAGGCTTAGCGGTTTGTCCTGTGTGAAGTTATCAATAAGATATCCGGATAGAATTAGAACCCCTTTTGTATGGATTGGACCGCTCATTTCGGCTTCTCTTTCGATATTTACAACCCCATCACGACCGAGACCGATGCTTGCAGAAATCCGGCTTGGTTGCCCAAATGTGATATCTCCCAGATTGAGAACCGAAAGACCATTCAGTTCGCCGACTTTTTCACCCGTCACTTCAATTATTATCTGGTCACGGGCAATCATTTCCTGCAAACGATCACGGATCAAACTGGAACGATAAAACCTCTCTTCTATTGCCTGGTTGATATGGGTTTTGTTGATATATTCCGAGTTCTCGGAGGTGGCATAATAATTTGCCTCACGGATTACATCAGACATTTCACCAAATCGGGTTGACAATTTCTCCTGATCATCTGCCATCCTGGATGCATGTTCGATAACACGGCATAACCCGTTTTGATCAAGATGTTTCAGGTTTTCCGAGTTGCATAAAGTACAGATAAAGGAGATATACGCATCAATGTTTTCTTTTGTTCTGGGCATTTGAGTATCGAAATCAGCCTTTACTTTGAACAGTTCGTCAAACTGCTTATCAAACTGTAGCAATAATTGAAAGATGGAGGGTTCACCAATGAGGATGATTTTTACGTCAAGCGGGATTGGTTCAGGCCGCAATGACCTGGTTGAGAAACCGTATCGCTCTCCGATTTCTTCGATCACAATTTCCTGGTTTGCCAGTGCCCGTTTTAGCGCTTCCCAACCAAACGGATTACGAAGCAAGTCTTCGACAGGTAGTACCAGAAATCCGCCGTTGGCACGGTGTAAACAACCCGGATGTATAAAGTTAAAATTTGTCACCAGAGCCCCGAATGCTAATTCGTGTTCCACTTTTCCGACGATATTCTGAAAGGTGGGATTCATTTCTAAAATTACGGGAGCACCTTCTAATTTTGAGTTATCGACCAGAACATTAACAGTATATTTCTCCAGAGTTGATTGTTTTGTTGATCTCCTCATGAGAGGCATTGCAGATTTTTCTTCGTCCACTTTGATAATGTCATCAGTATTCTGCAGGATATCTTCTCGAACGTGGTCTATATGTTCAGGTAATTCCTCAAAATTTTTATATTTTTCCTTCAATACATCAAAATGGTGTTTTATTGCATATCGGGCAACTTCTTTATTCAAGTTTTCGATTTTTTCACGCAATTCGATGTCTAAATTTTGAGCTTTTCGGGTGGCTTCTTCCAGAGTAGATTTCAATTTTTGTTGTTTCTGGTTAATCTCGTCCTTTTCTTCCTGTTGCAGCTGGATAAATTCCTGATCTGAGATGGGTCGTCCTGCTCGGGTGGGCACTGTCAACAATCCCATTGGGGTGGGTTGAAGAATAAATCCTTCAGATTGGGCGTGCTGGCCGATCTCATTGAAAATATCCTGCTTCTGTTGCTGATACCGGTTAACAAGCTCGGTCTTATGGGTTGTGTATTCCTCAGATTTAAATGCAGCCTGCAGGTCATCAACAGCAGCATCGACAGTACGATCCATATCTTCCTTGAATGAAACCGCTTTCCCGCTGGGCATTTTCAGTGCATTTGGTTCTCCTGGATTATTGAAATTGAAAACATAACACCAGTCACCCGGTACCGGCTTACCAGCCGCGAAATCGATGAGATAGCGTTCGATTGCAGTTGTCCTGCCGGTTCCGTGAACCCCGGCTATGTAAATATTGAATCCTTTTTCCTTGATGCCCAGCCCAAATTGTAAGGATCGAACCGCACGCTCCTGGCCAATGATGGTATCTAATTGAGGTGCATAATCACTTGAAGAACAACCTAACTCATCTGGGCTGCATTTGTGATAAAGCTGGTTTATGGTTAATCGGTTTGTCATATTAATCCCTTTATTGGGCATATCTATAATAATTTAATCTGGATGCTGCAGTAACATACGTGCATCGAGCACCCCGCTTCCTTCATTCTCTGCAAAAACACGGATTGGATTGATATCGACCTCTTTGATTTCGGGAAAATCACAAAGTAATTGAGATAATCGTAACAGCGCCTCAATTATTGCGTCGATGTCAGACCTTTGATGCCCGCGGCTGCCTTCCAATATTGGATAACTGCGCAGGTTTTTCAGCATCTCAAGTGCATCCCATCTGGTTATTGGCGCGACCCGAACCTGTACTTCATTAAAAATCTCAACAAATATTCCGCCCATTCCTGCCAGGACAACCGGACCAAATTGCGGGTCCTGTTTCCCTCCAAGAATAATTTCTCTGCCTCCTGTTATCATTGGCTGAACGAGAACCCTGTTTACCTCAATTTCTGGATGAACCTTTTGGATGCGGTTGACCATATCCTGATAGGCTTCGGCTAAGGATGGTCCATTTCGTAAATTCAGTTGCACTCCTCCAATATCCGATTTGTGAGAAATCTGTTCGGAAATCACCTTTATAGCGACTGGATAGCCGATAATTTCAGCAGCAGCTCTGGCTTTTGTTGCAGATGTCGCACAGATGCTTCGAACAGTTGCGATTCCATACCTTTCAAGGATTTCCAGGGATTCAGACAGCAGTAAGTTGCGTTTTTCAGAGTGAGCTTTCTGTATGATTGAATTGACCTCTTCTTTATTAACTGGAAATTCTGGAATATCTGCAGGTCTATGTATCTGCTGGTACATCTGGTAGTAATGATGACTTTTTTCTAAGGCTCGGATTGTTTCCACCACCTGGTTGAATATTGGGAAATTGTAGGTTTGTTTTAAATATGAAACTTCACTGGCATTGGTTGAAAGGTAATATGCAACCGGTTTTTTAAACTGATTAACTATCTTTATGATGTGTTCCAAAAGGTGCCGGCTGGTTTGATTCTCTGCCTCGGACAGCGAGGTATGTAGAAAAACCAGACCATCGATTTCGTCTAACTGAAGTGTTTTTTCAACAATATCTGCATAAACATTGAGATCAAATAAATCACCTAAGTCCAGTGGGTTGGTCAACCGGATAACTGATGCCCTGAAGTGTTTTTCTATTTCATCCAGGAAACTTTGCGGGAGCTTTGCCAGTTTAAAGCCGGAAAGCTCGCATGCGTCTGAAGCAATAATGGCGTGACCCCCAGAGCGGGAAATGATCGCCATATTTTTACCTTTCATTGGAGGTAGTTCGAGTATTTTTAAGTTATTTCCGAATGAAGTCGCGTCGTGGATACGGATAATTCCGGATTGGTGGAAAGCAGCGTCAACTACTTTGTTATCGCTGGTCAATGAGGCTGTATGAGACTGAGCAATGTCCTTGCTGTAGGTTCCAATATTGGATTTGAAAGCAAGGATGGGTTTATTGGAACTTTTAGCGATCTCCATCAAGCGGCGGCCATTCTGGATGCTTTCGAGGTACATAAAGATTATTTCGGTGCCAGGATCTGTTATCAGGTATTCCAACATGTCCTCGGCATTTACATCCAACATATTGCCAAGTGATACGAATTTGTTTAACCCAAGCCCATCATTTGCCATCAAATTCAGCGCGCTCATTCCAACGCCGCCGCTCTGTGTAATGATTGACACATTTCCTTTTTTGACAAATTTAGTCAGGCGTGGAAATGGCACGCAGAAACCATTTTCGAGGTTGATGGCTCCTATACAATTCGGTCCAATAAACCGAATACCGAATCTTTTCGATATCTCAACAAGTTGTTTTTCCAGCTCCTGCCCTTCTTCTGTAAATTCGCGAAATCCAGCGCTTTCAATAATCGCCCAGCGGATACCCTTTTGGCCGCACTCTTCCAGTATTGATGGTACCGTTTTGGCAGGCGTAAGGATGACAGCAAGATCAACCTTGTCAGGGATATCTCCCAAGGTAGGGTAAATCCTCCTTGTTTCAATCATCCCCCCACGCGGCCCAACAGCATAGACGATTCCATTAAATGAAAATTCAACCAGATTTGCGACAATATTACGCCCCAGGTTGGACTCGCGAGAAGAAACTCCAATAACAGCAACACTGCAGGGATAAAGTAACTCATGCATTTAAGAATTCCTTTTCTTGCTTTTATTTGATCTCAATCTGGTCTGGCCGCCTTACTTCAACCTCGTAAATACCTTCGTATTCCTCAATAACACCTTTAATGCACACAGTCTTCCCCATGTAATAAACATCAGGGTCGAAGGGAAATGCTTCCAGATTCCTTCCCCAAATCAATGCAGTAAACCGGTCCGGGTCAGGATATTCCTTCCCGATATTGAGAAAAGTTGGCTGCCCATTTGAAGAAGCGGCAAAATAACCATCGACCACCGGCCCGCATATAACCACTAACTCCCCGGCATATTGAAATGCTTCATCCCAATTTATAGTTTCAATGAATACCTGGTTACCAGATGGCGGGATATTTTCCGATACCCTGGAGGTTATGGTTGGAGATGGGCTTTTTACCGCTTCTTCGGTTCTACGGTTGTTATTTAATTGAAAATCAGATTGTATTCCCAATGGTTCGGGTGTGTAACACCTCCAGTATTCCTGGGGCAGTCCTCTGACAATGTCCTCAATACAGGGATCGCTTTGTAAAGTTTTTTGGATGGTTTTTCCAATCTCAATTCTATTTTCTGGAAAAAGTATATCTTCTTGATAGCTGACCTGGTCGAATTCTTGAGCTGGTTCGGGAAACCGCGTTGAAGTTGTTGAGAGAATTAATGAAATTAAAATGATAATAATAAAAAACAATAGACCAAAAATCGTTGATCTATTGTTTGTGAAGGTTTTCAAAATGCTGGAATTTGAAGAGTATTTTTCCTTCATATTGTTATTATCACAAATTGTTGTAATTAATGTCAAGTTAATTCGATTTCAATTCAGAGTTAATTGATGATTTCCAGCATGGTTTTTCATTTATAATCTCCTGATTATTTATCCGGGAGGCATGAATGATGGAAGAGAAGTATTTAGAGCTGGAAAAAGCTGTTATCGATGGTGAAAAAGAGGACGCAGAAGCGTATGCAAAAGAAGCATTAGCATCAGGCTTAGATCCTTTAGAATGTATTAATCAGGGACTGACCCCAGGGATAAGAAAAGTTGGTGATTTGTTTGCAAAGGGCGATTACTTCCTGCCAGAATTGATTATGGGTGCAGAAGCGATGAAAGCAGCTCTAATTATTCTCGAGCCTGCTATGGTGGGGGATAGAAAACGTAAAATTGTTGGCAGGGTGGTGCTTGGCACCGTTGAAGGTGATATTCATGAAATCGGTAAAACACTTGTTGGGACCATGCTAACTGCGAACGGTTTCGAGGTTGTGGATGTCGGTATTGACAGGTCAACCGATGAATTTATCTCAGCTGTCAAAGAAGCGAATGCAGATATTGTTGGTGCCTCGGCATTGTTGATCACAACAATGGTCAAACAAAATGAATTAATTAAAGCATTGGTGGATGCAGGCATGAGGAATGATGTAAAAGTAATGGTTGGTGGCGCTCCGGTGACCAAAGAATATGCCGACGAAATTGGGGCAGATGGGTATGCCGAAGATGCGATATCTGCGGTTGACATAGCCTACCGTTTAATGGATGCGATGGTGAAGTTTTAGAATTGGTTACAAAACAAATAAATTTGATAAATAAGATCCGACAAAAGACAAACGAAAAAAAGGAGTATTTGATGAACATAAATAGAATTATGTTAAAAATTTCAATGATTAGCTTATTGATATTGAGTGTTTTTATCGCGGGATGTGGTGCTCTCGGGGGAGATTCTCAAACGGGTGAAGTAGAATTACCCCTTTTCACAGAACCCGTCGAGCCTCCACCTCAAGCAACTGCACCCCAACCAGAACCAACCACTCCAATTATGCCGACCCAGGCTCCGGAAGAGATCGTCCCAGTTACTCCCCCACCTGCAGGTGATGAAGGGTTTAATGCAGACAAAATCATCACAGCTCTTCTGATCATCATTTTGATTATCATTGTACTGGGTGTAATTGTTTGGATCATATCTCTGTTTACTCGCTCGGATAAAAAGGCTGCCGAACCAGCCCCTGCGCCTGTAGCACAACCAGTGGTAAGTCAGCCAATCACTGAAAACACACATCTCATGAATGCCTCTCCAGCGGTTAGAGAACTCTATAGCAGGTATGTTGAGCTGATTAAATCATACGGTCCGGTGTCAATTATTCCCACCGAATCTCGCATCGATTTCCAGGCACGAACTATTTTCTCATCAGTTAGTATCCGGTTGGAGAGCCTCGAGATTCAATTAATTCTGCCCCGGATTGTTCAGGACGAAAGGATTATCCGTGTAGATACAATTGCGGCCGACAAGTATTCACACCTTGTTATGGTGGATAAGCTTGATGATTATGACGCGAAGTTCAATGCCTGGCTGGGTGATTCATATAACCAGGGCAGCTGACGAAGCCCATTCATAAATTTTAACAATAATATAAAAGCCCCTGATAAACTTCATTTTCAGGGGCTTCTATTATTTTGTGGCTAAATTATTTCCTTTTACTTGTCTTTGCCTGGGATGTTTGTGAAATTGCAATTTCTGCTGGCAAATGGCAGAGTTCAATCGTTGGACCATCGCAGAATAGAACCGCCCGTTCGATAACATTCTTTAATTCGCGGATGTTCCCGGGCCAGTTATGTTTTATTAACGCCTCCATCGATTTTGGATTTATATCAATTACGTTTTTCCCCATTTGTTGATTTGCTTTTTTGATGAATAAGCCAACCAATTCCGGAATATCCTGACTGCGTTCGGAGAGCGGTGGAAGGTCGAGATCCACCACTTTCAGGCGATAATATAAATCTTCTCTGAACATACCAGATTCCATTAATGCTTTAAGGTTTCGATTGGATGCAGCTAGAACCTGGACATCCACCTTTATTTCATTCGTTCCCCCTACTCGCCTGAATGAATGATCCTCGATTGCTCGTAATAATTTTGCCTGCATGTCAACAGGCATGGATGAAATTTCATCTAAAAATAATATGCCCCCGTCAGCAACCTCCATCAATCCAAGTTTTCGTTTTTCTGCGCCGGTGAATGCGCCTGGTTCGTAACCAAACAATTCGGATTCCAGGACTGTACTTTGAATTGCAGCACAATTTATGGGTATGAACGGTTTGTTAATCCGGGAACCCATCTGGTGTATAGAGTGGGCGAGCACCTCTTTTCCGGTTCCTGTTTCTCCGGTGATCAAAATCGAAACAGAGGCTTCAGCCGCTCTCTGGGCTTGCTCAACAACCAGTCTCATTAACTGGGTATCTCCGACGATAAAATCCAATTGGTCCTGTCTTGCTCTCCGCAAATGAGCAAGTTCCCTTTTCATGGCGACAATTTCTTCCGCCCGCTGGATGGTGCTTTCCAGCTGATCAAATTTGATCGGTTTTTGTAAAAAATCATGGGCGCCGTTCTTCATTGTTTCAACAGCCATTTCTATGTCTCCGAAGGCAGTGATCATAATAATGGGAGGGCGCATTGGCATTGATGCTGTCTCTGCCAGAAAAGTTGGTCCAAACCCATCTGGAAGTTGGGCATCCAGCAGTACAATATCGGCTTTTCCCTGATCGATAAATTCCTGCGCTTTCTTAATGGTGGAAACATCAAAGGCTTCATAACCTCTTTCGGTTAAAAATGTGCCAATGTTTTTACGTGCAATTTCTTCATCATCAACAATTAAAATGGTTGCACTCATTTCTACCTCACGTTCATTGTATTTAATTTCACTTAGAAAAGGATCGATCTTCAGGGCTGGTTATTATCGCTTGGTAAACGAACCTGAAATACGCTTCCACCTGGAAAACTTTTAACTTCAATGGTTCCTTGATGAGCTTCAATGATTCTGCTTGCAATTGCCAGACCTAATCCAGTCCCACTTTTCTCGGTTGTGTAATAAGGTTCAAAAATCTTAGCCTGAATCTCCGGTGGTATTCCAGGTCCTGTATCAGCGACGCTGGTTTCTACAAACAATTTGTTCTCCGGGGTTTTTACAGGCTGTACTTTTACCGCTAACTTTCCACCGGAGTCACGCATTACCTGAAGTGCATTCGTTATCAGGTTTGTAAAAACCTGTTCAAGTGCTCTGGGATTGCCGCGGATATTTGGACACTCCGGTGCGATTTTTATACTATCTTCAATATTATAGCTTGTTATTCTGGGTCGAAATCTCTGGAGAAGATGGGAAATCAATGCTGGCAGGTTCACCAATTCCATGTTTAACTCAGAAGACCGGGAGAATGATAAGACGGATTTCATAAGCGCCTCCATTCTTTCACATTCCTGCTGTATCAATTTCAAAGAAGAGCAAGTCGGGTCATCATCCTCCAGGTTATAAGCCATCCGTTGCGATGTTGTGCTGATATTATTTATCGAATTTCTTGCCTCATGAGCAAAAATGGAGGTCAGCTCACCCAGGAATGCCCGTTTCTCCAATTCTTTCGCATGGAGTTGAATCTTTTCTGTTTCACTCAAATCTGCAATCAGGACAATGATTCCATCGATACCGCTTTCATTTTTTACAGGTATTGTGCGGATGTGGGCTGAGAATGTATCTCCATTTCTTCTGAATACTCTTAATTCACCAAGGTTAAAATTTGAATTTCCTCTTTGGGCTTCTTTCAGTGAAGGTAAAACAGGCTCAGTTGCGATCAGAATATCGTCAATCTGTTGTCCAGTCACTTCTTCTTTCTTATAGCCTAACATCATCTCAGCACTGGTATTCATCTTGATGATCTGTAAATCCGGGTTTATAAAAATAATCCCTTCATGAACCTGTTCTTCGATGATGAGGCTAGATCTCCTCTGGTAATCGCTTTGATTTAATTCAGCCTGGATTTGAATTTTCTGCAGGTGGTCTTGAATGATTGCTGTTATCGATATTGCCAGTAAATTTGTAATTTGTATGGTGTAATCTGTTGCCGGATTTTTGGTATCTGCGATTACCATTAGACCAATAATTGCATTTGGCTGGCCTATGGGGGAGGAAGTGAAGTAAACTAGGTTTTTATTTCGGGCAGTGTCATGTAAAGTTGTTTTATAACGCTTCCCAGGTGTCCATTCTTGAGGACTGCGGAGGTGGACGATATCTTGGGCAGGCAGTGTTGGGGGTAATATCTTTTTGGGGTCGATAGAACCATAACACTGGAATCCAGGATCCTGGTCATTTGCTAAAAATATACCGACTATTTCAGCCCCGGAAAGTTCTTTGCCAATTGATAGGATTTTACTAAGATTATCCTCAAGGCTGAGTTCGTCGTTAACTGCAAGCAGTTCTTGCAGATTTTCCCAGAATTGATCCATGGTTGTATCGCCTGCAAAAATTATAATTCAGATCAAGTATTATCGCAGTAAATAAACCGCTTATACAGGTTGGATTGAGTTGGTTCGGCGGAGCCTGGCAGGCAGAATGCCTTCCATGGCTCGATATTTTGCGACCGTGCGGCGTGCTACTGTATGACCCCTTATTGTTAATAAATCCGCAATTTGAGTATCACTCAGTGGTTTCGATTCCTGCTTGATGATTTGTTTGAGAGCTGTACGAATATGCAGGCTGCGATCGAATAATTTTGAAAGTGGGATGATTCTCTTGTTTGGAAGTTGGAGTGCTTTGCTGGCTACAGCTCGAGAAATTGTTGATTCATGCACATCAAGCTGCTCAGCTAACCAAGCCCTGGTAACTGGTTGTATAAACGCATCACCTTTAAGGATAAACTGGCGTTGTAATACGACTAAAATTTCCATCAGCCGTACCATTGTATTAGTCCTCTGCTGTAAACATTTGACCAGCAGGGTAGCCTTTTCAACATCATTCTGCCATTGGTCAATTTTCTCAGATGGCGCATCCGAGAGCGCCTGCCGGAAAAGTGGATTAACACGCAAATAACCTGAAAATGGTGAAATTATTTCCACAACAAGAGCAGAATCTTCTTTTTCGTTGAGCTTCGTGATGATGATATCCGGATTGTGATAAGTGGCTGGGGTATCAGGTGAATTTTGTACATCACCCCAATGTGCCCTTGCAGGATAAGGGTTCAGATTCTGGCTGATAAATTCGGCTGCTTTTTTTACTTCCCGGAAGGATATGCCCAGCTTGTTTGCCAGGTCATGGTACGCACGCCTGCTGAGTAAATCCAGTCCTGATTGTAGGATCATTTCTGCATATTTCGGGATGGTTTGAGATTCCGATAATACCTTTAATTGGACCAGCAATGCATCATCTACTGACGGGGAACCGACTCCAACCGGTTCTGCACGTTGAATTATATTGAGGACTTTATTTACTTGTGAGATTGAATTGTGGGTGTAATTAGCTATCTCAACAACCGGAACACTCAAGAGACCATCCTCATCCAGACTGCTTAGGATATGGGCAGCTAAAGGCCGTTCGTTTTTCTCAAGTTCAGGCGCAATTTGACGCAGGACATAAGCCGGCAGATCTTCTTGGGCTGCAGTCCACTCTTCGGGGGAATATTCATCATCGGATGTTGATGAATCGAAAAATTGAAAATTAGTTATTGGAGACACAAATATTATTGGTTGTTCAGAATGGTCATTATTAAATTGATTGCAGACTGCACACTGGCCATTCTTTTGAATTGTCCGTTTACAGTTTGGACATTTAATTTCAGTGATTATCTCCAGGGCCGGATTTGATGCTAACTCATTTTCAATTTTTTGATAGATCTCCTCTCCGGTCATTTCAAGGAGTGTCATTGTTTGAGCGAGGTGAGCTGTGGTTTGAGGTCGGAGGGATTGTGTTTGAGTTTGAACTAACATAATATTATCCACCTAAATATGATTATACAATGTTGCAAGAATTATGCCAATTAAATCAGCCTTAATGACCGGCAAATAACGGTAATGTGTCGTTTGTCAATTTGAATGTGTGACTTTCTTGGGAGGATTTTCCAATTCATTATGCTAAAATTACCCAGGATTAAATGTAATTGAATTGTTGGGGAGAGATGATGTTCAGATCATTTTTTGTTTATTTATCGCAAGCTTCCTGGGCAAGAAATCTCATTACAAAATCTGATCTCGCGAAGCGAGCTGCTTCACGATTTGTCGCGGGCGAACAGCTCGAACTTGCCGCCAATGTGGTTCAAACGCTCAACTTAAAGGGATTTAATACAACCCTTGATCATCTTGGTGAACATACTACCAATACTGAGAAAGCCGAGAAAGCCACCGAAGATATTCTGTCCATTATCAGCGCGATCGAAAAATCTGGTCTGAAATCAAATATTTCAATAAAATTAACCCAGATAGGGTTGGCGATAGATAAGAAATTATGTGAGAAACATCTGGTAAATATATTGGCCAGGGCTCAAGAGGTTGGAAATTTTGTGCGCATAGACATGGAAGATTCCCCATGGGTAGACAGCACTTTGGACTTATATTGGAAGATGAGGAATGAATATAATCTCCATAATTTAGGTGTTGTAATTCAAGCATACCTGTATCGGAGTGAAGGCGATATCAGATCAATCGCCTCAAAAATGGGAAAGGTCCGCTTGTGTAAAGGAGCATACAAAGAACCCTCTTCAATAGCTTTTCCCAGGAAAAATGAGGTAGATAAAAATTTTGACAGGATAGTAAAACTTCTTATTGATGCAGAAGTACAAAATAAATCCGGGGAAATTAGTTTAGATGGAAAAGTCCCTCCGGTTTGTGCAGTAGCAACCCACGATCCAGACCGGATTGATTTTGCTGTTAATTATGCTGAAAGTGTTGGTTTATCCAGAAAGGCTCTCGAATTCCAGATGCTGTATGGCATCAGACGTGATTTGCAGGACCAGTGTCTTAAGGATGGTTTTCCCGTTCGTATCTATGTACCTTATGGTACGGAATGGTATCCGTATTTCACCCGCAGGCTGGCTGAAAGGCCGGCGAATTTATGGTTCTTCCTGACCAATTTAATTCGGAAGTAGAGAGTTATTTCTGCTGGGATAGTTGGGGACTCTCTAAATCGTAGAAATAACAGATTGCACTACAAATTCACCTGACAAATAATCCGGCATCCCTTTCGTTTAAATAATATAATAAGGTGATTACAAGGCTGATTCATTTCGTGGCAGTTGGATAAGTTTTAATTTGAAATACCTGGATTAACAACTGATATTGACCTTCGTCTAACGATCAGCGAATATCATCAAATCTGATAATTTTATGGGTAATTTCTTTTTATTTATTAAATTAACTCGGCCAATTTTCTTAATTGGGGTTGCATTTTTATATGCATTAGGGGCAGGAATTGCCCATTATCTGGGTTTTTATATTGATCCCAATACATACTTTCTGGGTCAAATCTGGGTTACATTACTGCAACTAAGCGCCCAATATCTGAACGAATACTTTGATTTTCCAATAGATCAGAACAACCAAAATAGAACCTCAATAACTGGTGGAAGCGGGGCACTTGGACCCGATAAACTTCCTCGCAGGGTAGCGCTGATAGCTGCTTTCACCTGTTTTGCATTTCTGGCTTCATTTACTGTTATCCTAATTTCGCAGACTCAACTCTCCCCTTTAATAATTCTGATCATGCTAGTCGCTTTTGTTGGATCAATTTTTTATTCGACGCCGCCTTTAACATTGGAGGGATCAGGATATGGAGAACTGCTGGCATCAGTAATTATCGCTTTTCTCGTTCCCGTATTTGCGTTTTTGCTCCAATCAGGAGAATTTCATCGATTACTGCCGATGACCACCTTTTCCCTCACAACCTTGCTTTTATCGATGTTAATAGCTTTAGAAATTCCGGACTATGCTTCTGATCTCAAATATGGAAAGACCACCCTGGTAGTTAGATTGGGTTGTGAATATGGTTTTACACTACACAATATCCTTCTCCTCAGCTCATATTTGCTGTTAGGAATTGCGGCAGTATTTGGTTTGCCCAATTTTGTATTGGTGGCTGGTCTGGTAACCCTGCCACTGGCATTATTTCAAATCTGGCAGGTGAGGAGGATTGCAAATGGGTTAAAACCTAATTGGACATTGTTCACAGTAGGTGCGCTTGCATTGTTCGGTTTAATGACATATTTGATCACATTTACATACTGGGTGAATTAATTCTTTTACAATAATAAACTTACAAATTTCGGGATAATTGGTATATGACTGAATTCTTAGAATTAATTACTCCTGACGAGGCACGCAATCTTTTTCTGGAAAGGTTTAAACCAGATATTTCCTTTGAGACTGTCGATACAAAGAATGCCTTTGGCAGGGTGGCCTATGAAGAAATAACTGCTCCCCACTCTCTTCCTGATTTCAGAAGATCGACAGTTGATGGTTATGCAGTAAGGGCGCAGGATACATTTGGGGCAAACCCCTCTTTACCGGCGTATCTGAAACTGGCAGGTGAAATTCTTATGGGGCAAGAAGCAGATTTTAATATCCATCCGGGAGAGTGTGCTTTGATCCATACAGGTGGTATGCTGCCTGGCGGGACTGGCGCCGTGGTAATGGTTGAAGACACTCAAAGTCTGAACGAAGATGAAGTTGAGATATACAGGCCTGCCGCAGTGGGGGAGAACATAATTGAGATTGGGGAGGATATAAAATCTGGCGAGATTCTGATTTCAAAAGGTCAGAAGATCCGTGAGCCTGAAATTGGAGGGCTGCTTGCTTTTGGAATATTAAAAATTCCCGTTGTGAAAAAACCCCTGGTTGGCCTTTTGTCGACTGGAGATGAAATTGTATCCCCCGAAGAGGATTTAAATCCAGGTCAGGTTCGGGACATAAATTCTTACACTTTATCTGTTATGATCGAGAACAACGGCGGGATACCCTCGCGTTATGGCATTATTCCTGACCAGATCGATCGTTTCAGGGATAAAACAGAGCAAGCCTTTTTTGAATGTGATATGCTGGTTATCACTGCTGGCTCTTCCATCAGCGCCCGTGATTTTACAGCCAGAGTAATCGATGGCTTGGGGCAACCAGGCATTCTGGTCCATGGAATTAATATCCGCCCGGGAAAACCAACCATCCTGGCAGTCTGTGATGGTAAACCTGTAATAGGTTTACCGGGAAACCCTGTGAGCGCTCTGGTTATCGCTAAATTATTTGTTCTTCCAATGCTCCGGAAGATGCAGACCACCTCAGAAACAGGATTAAATCCCAGGATACAGGCAGAACTCTCCATAAATATCCCTTCCAGGGCTGGAAGGGAAGATTGGGTACCGGTTCGAATCCTTACTGATGATATGGTGATCAAAGCCGAACCTGTTTTCGGGAAAAGTAATTTAATTTTTACTCTGGTCAAAAGCGTTGGTCTGGTGAGAATTCCAGCTGAATCAAATGGAATCAGCGCTGGTGAAGTTGTGGAAGTGATCCCAATATGAAGATTTATTTAGATGATATTCCCTTAAACGATGCATGGGAGCGGTTTATTAAGGCATTAGAAGAAAATAACCTCTGGGGTAAGCTCTCATCCGAAAAAATCCCGCTTGATGAAACTGCCCTTGATAGAGTGTTATCGGAACCGGTCTGGGCAAAAATATCTTCGCCGCATTACCATTCTTCGGCAATGGACGGTTTCGCGGTTTCATCATCCAATACATTTGGCGCTTTACCTACGTCTCCAATCACCCTCACAAATACCCATACTGGGGAGGTCGACTGGTTTAAGTATTTGGATACAGGGGATCCCCTTCCTGATTGGGCGGATGCGGTGATACCTATCGAAAATGTGGAGCCGTTAGACAGCCAGGGTAAAAATGCGGAGAATCCCAGAGCTCCTGCGAGTATCCGGATCAGGAGTGCCGTGACACCCTGGAGCAATGCTCGGGTAATTGGAGAGGACATGGTTGTTACTCAACTGGTGCTGCCTGCCGGGCATGTATTGAGACCGGTAGATTTGGGGGCTGTTGCAGCGGTCGGGCATGATTCAATTCTTGTGGTGCGTAAACCGCTAATAGGAATAATTCCTACCGGCACTGAACTGGTTCCAATCGGTGAACCAGTCGAGGTTGGAAATATTATTGAATACAATTCAATCATTCTCGCTTCCCAGATCAAATCCTGGGGAGCGGAACCAATCCGCTACCCGATCACAGCTGATAGTTTTGAGGCCATTAAAGATACGGTGTTAGCAGCCGCTGCTGAATGCGATTTAATCCTCATAAATGCCGGCTCCTCTGCTGGTTCGGAGGACTTTACTGCCCGGGTAATCTCAGAGCTTGGTAACGTTCTCGTGCATGGAATTGCTGTTCGTCCCGGACACCCGGTTATTTTGGGGATTGTTACAAATAATTCAGCTGGTAATAAAGAAATACCTGTTATTGGTGTTCCGGGATACCCGGTTTCAGCTGCATTGACCGGAGAGTTGTTTGTGGAACCGCTGATTGCCCGCTGGACTGGGCGGAAATCGTTCCAATCTCAGGTTATAAAGGCGACATTGACAAGAAAAATTACCTCTCCTGCAGGTGATGATGACTATGTGCGGGTTGCAGCGGCTAAAGTAGGGGATAGAGTTGTTGCTTCCCCATTATCACGCGGCTCAGGTGTTATCTCCTCTCTTGTGTATGCAGACGGTATTGTAATCATTCCCCGCGGCACTCAGGGTCTTGAATCTGGAACTGAAGTAAATGTGAGGTTGTATCGTGCACCCACTGAAGTTGAGCAAACCATATTAGCCCTGGGTTCCCACGATATTATTCTGGATTATATTGCTGAATTTCTGCCCAGATACGACCGCCGGCTCAGTTCATCGAACATTGGAAGCCTGGGTGGTCTCCTGGCATTAGGCAGACAGGAAGCCCATTTTGCCGGCTCTCATTTGTTTGACCCGGAATCTGGAGATTTTAATCTGAGTTATATATATCGATATATTCCCGAAACCCCATTAAAGGTTGTCAATTTATCCTGGCGCCAGCAAGGTCTTTACGTACAGAAAAGCAATCCCAAAAAAATTGAAGGATTGGCAGATATCGCCCGGGGGGATGTGCGTTTTATTAACCGCCAGAGAGGATCAGGAACCCGTATATTGCTGGATTTCCAACTCGAAAAATTAGGAATAAGTGTAGACCTTATCAATGGATATGACCGGGAAGAATATTCTCATTTATCGGTAGCCGCATCTGTAAAATCAGGCCGGACTGACTGCGGTTTGGGCATTGCCGCAGGGGCGGATGCTTTAGGATTGGATTTTATTCCACAATTTACAGAACGATACGATTTGATTATTCCGGAGCAATATTATGAAAGTGATTTGTTGGCGCCATTGTTTGAAATCCTTTCGAATAAAGAATTCCGCACTTCTGTTAATAAACTCCCGGGATATAATTTTAAGAACATGGGAGATATAATCGCCGAAGTAAAATAGACAATTTAGGAGAATATTATGGATTTGAATCCTGGAATGAAAGCGCCTGATTTTGTTCTGCCGGATGAAACCGGAATGGAGCGAAAACTGTCGGATTACCAGGGAAAGCCGCTGATTTTATATTTTTATCCCAAAGATGACACACCTGGGTGTACTAAGGAAGCCTGTGGGTTCCGGGATGATTACAGTCAGTATGAAAGTGTTGATGTAAATATTGTGGGAGTCAGCCCGGATTCACCCGAAAAACACACAAAATTTAAGAACAAGTACAATCTTCCATTCACTCTGCTGGCGGATGAAAACCATGAAGTAGCCGATAAGTATGGGGTTTGGGGTTTGAAAAAAATGGCAGGACGTGAATATTATGGCATCAAGCGGACAACATTCTTAATTGAAAGGGATGGTACTATTAAAAAGGTTTTCAAAAATGTAAAACCTGCAGAACACAGCGCTCAAATTCTGGAAGTCTTAAACGATAAGGATTAGAAAATGACGTATTTAACCAGGCCTGTTTTAATTTTATTTCTGCTGGTTTCGGTATTTGGTTGCTCTTCTTCTCAGACTATGGAAGAGCAAAATGTTTCCGAAATCACCCCGAAACCCGGGCCGCCAGCTGAATATGCAGGATACACGAATCCATTTACGGGTGACCCGAATGCAATTGTTGAAGGGGAAAAGATCTATAGAGAGAGATGTGAAAGCTGCCATGGTGAAGATGGCAGGGGTGATGGACCGCTTGCCCCATCTTTGAACCCAAAACCAGGCTCTCTGGTTGAAGGTGGTTTTAGTGATCAGTATCTTTTCTGGCGCATCTCGGAGGGCGGGTTGATGGAACCCTTTAACTCTGTAATGCCAGCCTGGAAAATGATCCTGAATGAGGATCAAATAGGGCAAATCATCGCTTTTATCCGCTCAGTGGAGGTGAAATAATCACCCCCGGTGGATTTTAATAGCTGTCTCTCGATAAATTTTATATTACCGGTTTGTTCCAATTAAAGTAATTTTGTCGATGCAAATTACGACTTCAACTTCTTCCGTGGTAACTTCACTGATTAACAATCCTCTCACCATAATAATCCTGGTTCTTTCGGGTTTTGTAGTTGTATTTTTGGTCGTTTTTGTGTTCAGAAAGATTAAACATATTCTGGATGAAACCCGGGAATTAGAAACCGCACAAAAGGAAATTGCTATCGCATACCAGCGTTTGGATGCTATTTTTCGCGTGAACCAGAGTTTTATTGAAGCTGCGGATGAAAATGAAATTGTCGACCAGGTTCTGGATATATTATTGAATTTGGACAATATTGAAGGGGTCTCTTTTGTGGCAGTTGATGAGCATGGTTTTCCGCGCTCTGCCTTCAGCCGTGGGCAGTTACAGCAAGCAGAGAATGAAGCCTGGTTAGAGCGCTTAGCCTCATTGGAAATCCGAGAGATATGTAAAGAATGTGATAATTATGATCGTCTGCAAAGGAGGGAAGCCTGCCCCCTATTTGATAATCCTATTGGAGTGCAGACAAAATTGTTATGCGTGCCCGTTCAGCGTGGTGAGAAAAATTTTGGGATCTTTAACATATTTATTAATCATCAAGCAGAGCCGGATAAATACACCCGGACTTTTATTCAGGCATTACTGGAAGAGGTCGCATTGGGTATGGAGGGTGTCAGGTTTCGCCGGAGGGAATTAGAGACCCTCCGCCAGATAAGAATGTTAGAACGAAAATCTGATTTTACCCAGTTGCTTCAGGATCTACTGGAGAATACCCATTATTTGATGGAGGCTGACTATTCGGTCATATTGATCTCAAAATCCAGAGATAATTCCGCAGAGATTATGCTTGAACAAGGTCAGGTTCCCGACCCGTCCATCTCTTTAATTGATGGTATTTTGAAAGGTGTTAATAAATACCAGGAACCTTTTGTTATTGAAGAGATTGAAGAAGAAGCCAGATCCAAAACTGGTGTGAGAAGGATCATGCTGGCTCCTTTGCTGTCTTCTGCTGATTCAATACTTGGAGCTATCCTAATATCGGATTGCAAGAGGGAAAGATACAGTCAACGTGAACAGGTTCTTGTAAAAACAATCGCCGGACAGGCCGCCTTAATGGTCGAGAATGCCCTGTTGATGGGCAAGCTTGAATACAATTCGATGATACAGGAGAGAATCCGTCTGGCTCGTGAAATCCATGACAGTCTTGCTCAGAATTTGGGTTTCTTAAAACTTCAAACTGCCCAGGTACGAAAGTATTTAAATCAAAACGAGATTGGCCTAGCTGTTAATGGTCTGGAATTGTGTTATAAAACTTTGAGTGAAACATATCTGGATGCGAGGCAGGCGATAGATGGTTTGAGGCTGACACCTGATGAAGGCGGAATGGTCTGGTGGCTGGAAAATATCGTCGATGATTTTATGGATGCGAGCGGTGTCGAAGTGGATTTCCAATACGAGCCAAAGGAACTTCCGTTAGAAATTCCAGCGGAGATACAGGCCCAGATGATAAGAATTATCCAGGAATCATTCAGTAATATTCGAAAACACAGCCGGGCTGACCACGTGATTCTATTATGCCGGGAATTGAAAGACAGGCTTATCCTTGAAATTGTTGATAATGGGATTGGATTTTCTCCGGATGATATTACGAGAGCATCCCAGCATGGTCAGCGCGGAATGAAGGAAAGAGCCGAGTTGATCGGAGCTGATTTTCAAATTATCAGTCGGCCGGGCGAGGGAACTAAACTCCGCTTGGAAATACCTGTTGTAGAGATTATGAACGGAAATATCTCCTGATGAAGCCAATTCGGCTGCTGGTGGTGGATGACCATGCCCTTTTCAGGGCTGGATTAATCAGTCTCCTGCAGGATATGGACGATTTCCAGGTGGTTGGCCATGCAGGGGATGGTTTGGAAGCGCTCGGATTGATACCCAAAACCAAACCCGATGTGATCCTTCTGGATGTAAACATGCCCCGGATGAGCGGTGTTGAAACAGTTAAGGCAATCAGGAAATTACCCCAGGATGAACAACCCCGGATATTGATGCTTACAATATCGAAAAATGACGAAGACCTATTGGGTTCAATTGCCGCCGGCGCTGATGGTTATTTATTGAAGGATGCCGATCCGGATGAATTGCGCCAGTCCCTTCACCTGGTACAGAAAGGGATGTCAGTTCTATCGCCGCAGGTGACCCGTAGGGTACTTGAGGCAGTATCATCGGATACAACCCGGATGCCTGATTCCAGCTTGAGCACTAGGGAGATGGAGGTTCTCGAGTGTCTTTCGCAGGGCATGACCACGGTCCAGATCGCAAACCAGCTGTTTATCTCCGAAAATACTGTCAAGACCCATGTCCGCCACATCCTGGAAAAGTTAAACGCCGCCAACCGTGTCGAAGCGGTAAACAAAGCCTACCAGCTGGGGATCCTGAAGGGGGAATAATCCGGGTCAGCCTGTCCCGAACTGCCTGTCTCCCGCATCACCCAGCCCGGGCAGAATATATCCTCTTTCATTTAATTTTTCATCAACTGCTGCCAGGTGAATCATGACTTCCGGGTGGTGTTTGTTAAGATTTTCTATTCCTTCGGGAGCGCCGATAATACCGACAAATTTTATGCTGCTCACTCCCCATAGTTTTAAAATGTCAACTGTGGCTACTGCTGAACCACCCGTTGCAAGCATTGGATCGAGTATCAGACAAACCGAAACAGTTGGTTCAACAGGCAGTTTGTTGTAGTATTCCACCGGTTTAAGTGTCCTTTCATCCCGGTACAATCCAATATGCCAGACTTCCGCCGATGGCACTAATTCCCACACACCTGCCACCATACCTAAACCCGCTCTGAGTATCGGCACCAGTCCGATATTTGCCTGCAGTTCCTTGCCAGTGTAAGCGGCCAGAGGTGTTTGGATTTCTCTTGGCTGCGTGTTTAAATCAGCGGTTGCTTCATACGTCAGAAGTGTCGCGATTTCGCGGATTAATTGCCTGAATGTTGTGGAATCGGTGGATTTATTTCTAAGCCTGGTTAATTTGTGGGCGACTAAAGGGTGGGAAGAAGCAAATACATTTAACATTCAATTCCTCCGGCTTGAAGATATATTTATTATAAGCTCTCCCGCAGTGTTGCGCGCATCAATATTACTATTCATAAAACTTAGTGAGTTATAATCAGCTTTATGACCACTAAACCAGACCGGCTGGTTGACCCGGAGTCCCGTTCCGGTGATCGGTTTGACAGTGCTTTAAGGCCAAGATATCTTGCCGATCTTATCGGGCAGGACCGGGTTAAAGAGAACATCTCCATCTTAATTGCTGCCGCAAAACAAAGGGCTGAATCTCTCGACCATGTTTTGTTCTACAGCCCTCCCGGGCTGGGTAAAACCACGTTCGCCCATATCCTGGCAAATGAGATGGGGGTTAACATCAAGATCACTTCCGGGCCTGCAATCGAGCGGCCCGGCGATCTTGCCGCCATCCTCACAAATCTAAGCGCCGGGGATGTATTGTTTATCGACGAAGTACATCGCTTGGGACGGGTGATCGAGGAAGTGCTCTATCCGGCTATGGAGGATTTTGCCCTTGACATTGTGATTGGAAAAGGTCCTTCCGCCCGTTCGATCCGCTTGAGCCTGCCCAGGTTCACTGTAATTGGTGCCACCACCCGTCTGGCTCTGGTGACTGCTCCATTAAGGGCCAGGTTTGGGGCTGTCTACCGGTTGGATTTTTATGACCTGCCCGCGATGCGCTTAATTGTCTCAAGGGCCGCCAGTATTCTGGAAGTGGGGACTGAGGATGGGGGAGTCGCTGAAATCGCTCGCCGCGGCAGGGGTACACCCCGGGTTGCCCTCAGGCTGCTGCGCAGGGTTCGTGATTTTGCTGAAGTACGGGCTGAGGGCATCATTTCAAGCCAGGTTTCTATCCAGGCACTTGAGCTGCTTGATGTTGATGAATTGGGTTTGGATGACATGGACCGCCGTGTGTTAAGGACAGTGATCGAAAAATATAATGGTGGTCCGGTTGGGTTGAACACGATCTCGGCTTCGATTAATGAAGATTCAGATACGATCATGGATGTGGTGGAGCCGTATTTGCTCCAGCTTGGATTTATTGAACGGACGCCCCAGGGGCGGGTAGCAACCAGGCTTGCTTATGACCATCTCGGAATCCCCTACGAAATGGACGCTCAGGCAAGGTTTTTATAATTCCTGGTTAAAATTCCCTATAAGTTAGCTGCATAATGTTGTCTTTCTCCCGTTTATTAATGATTACCGGCGTTTTACTTATCATTACTGGCGGGATTTTTTATATTTTTGCCAGGTCTGGCTTTCAAATCGGCCAGTTTCCCGGAAACATAAAGCTTGAAGGTGGCAATTTCACCTGTATTATCGGCCTTGGTGCCTCGATCATGCTTTCAATTATTCTTACCATCCTGCTGAACATGATGGTTCGGTTTTTTAAATAGCCGGATCAGGATACCAGCATTATTTTTTAATGAAGACAGAAGACTATACATACAACCTGCCCAACAGTTTCATCGCCCAATCGCCTGTTGAGCCTCGCGATTCATCCAGGTTGATGGTTTTGAATCGTGGCACAGGTGTAATCGACCATACCCGTTTTGCCAGGATCGGCGATTATTTGAGTCCCGGCGACCTGCTTGTGTTGAATGAAACCAGAGTCATCCCGGCTCGCCTGTTTGGGAGCAAGGCTGAAACAGGCGGAAAAGTTGAACTGCTCCTGCTGAATAAAATTGAATCAGACCGCTGGGAGTGTCTCGTGGGTGGGAAAGGCTTAAATCTGGGCATTAAGATCAAAATTAATGGTGGACCAGCCGCGATTATCGAAAAAGTGGGCTCGGGTTCGCTCAGGGCAATCAAGTTCGAAAGCCCCATCGATCCCTTTTTAGAGAAAATTGGCGCCCCCCCGCTGCCCCCTTACATAAAAAACCCCATCTCCGATCCTGATCGCTACCAGACGGTCTACGCCCGTTGTTCAGGCTCATCAGCCGCCCCGACAGCCGGCCTGCACTTCACCCCCGGGCTGCTTGAATCATTGTCCAAAAATGGCATTAGCGCTGCCTTTCTGACCCTCCATATCGGTTTGGATACCTTTGCGCATGTGGTTGTTGACAACCCCAGAGATCATCCTATCCACAGTGAATTTTGTTCTATCTCCACGGAGACAGCCGGATTGGTTAATCGAACCAGACTTGCGGGAGGCCGTATTATAGCGGTTGGCACCAGCACTGCCAGGGCTCTGGAGAGCGCCGCTGTTAGAAGTCCAGATGGTGGTTTTTTATTATCCGGATATGAAGGCATGACCGGCCTGTTTATCATGCCGGGCTACGAGTTTAAGTTGGTGGATATCTTGGTTACAAATTTTCACCTGCCTGGTTCAACATTGATCATGATGGTGAGCGCATTTGCCGGTCGTGAGACTATTCTGAATGCTTATGAAATCGCTAAAAAAATGGATTATCGTTTTTATTCTTTTGGCGATGCAATGCTGATTTTATAGGGTTGTGGGTAATTTCTATGGTTTTTCCAGCAGGTTATAATTAGCGATGTTTTTTATTGACTTGTATAATTTTTTATAGAATTGAATATCAATTCAGCTGGAGTGAAGGATGCGAGCAGTTGACATTATTATCAAGAAGCGGAATAAGGGCGAATTAACCAGGGAAGAGATCGAATTTTTTATTAATGGTTTCACCTCCGGGGAGATCCCCAATTACCAGGCTGCCGCCTGGGCGATGGCGGTTGCGATCAATGGCATGACACCCAGGGAGACCACTGATCTGACCCTCACCATGGCAAATTCGGGCGAAGTCCTGGATATGTCGGATGTCAGGAATATGGTGGTCGATAAACATTCCACAGGCGGCGTGGGCGATAAAACCACTCTGGTTGTCGCTCCCATGGTTGTTTCATGTGGTTTGCCGGTTGGAAAGATGTCCGGCAGGGGTTTGGGTTTCAGCGGGGGCACTCTGGATAAAATGGAATCAATACCCGGATTTCGCACTGATCTGACCAAAGATGAATTCATCCAACAAATCAACTCAATCGGTCTGGTTCTGACCGGGCAGACTGCTGATCTGGCTCCGGCAGATGGGGTGCTTTACAGCCTGCGGGATGTCACCGGGACGGTTGAATCGATCCCCCTGATCGCTTCATCTATTATGAGCAAAAAAATCGCTTCTGGAGCACAGGCAATAGTCCTGGACGTCAAAATTGGTACCGGTGCGTTTATCAAGAATATGGAGAATGCCAGGGAACTATCCATTCTGATGGTGGAGACCGCCAGGTTAGCCGGCAGGAAGGCGGTCGCTGTGCTGTCGGATATGAACCAGCCTCTGGGTTTTGCGGTTGGGAATGCCCTGGAACTGAAAGAAGCGATAGATACTTTGTTTGGTGACGGCCCGACCGACTTTCTTGAGCACTGTTTGATGATCGCCGGTCATATGCTCACCCTTGGGGGTATTGCTCCGGACCCGGAATCCGGCAAACGATTGGCAAAGAAGACCATCCAGGATGGCAGCGCCTGGGAGAACTTTCGCAAACTGGTGATCGCTCAATCTGGCGATGTAAGTTACATCGACGACCCGGCCAGGTTACCCTCCGCTGATATTATCGAAACAATAAACTCCCCGCAGTTTGGCTATCTAAGTGAGATTAATGCCCTGACTGTCGGAAAAACTGCCGTTGCCCTGGGTGCCGGCAGGTCCAGGAAGGGCGACCCGATTGATCACGCGGTTGGGATTGTAATTCACCATAAAGTCGGCAACTGGGTGGAAGTAGGCGAGCCGTTGTTCACTCTGCACGCCCGCGACCGGGAAACCTTTGAAAGAGCCAAACAGGATATTCTGGATGCGCATAGCTTCAGCCCCGATCCTGTTGAACCGTTGCCGCTCTTTTATGGGGTTATCGAATAGAAGAGTTTATCTGCTTACTGCTCTGAGTCGGTAAGCCAGTCCCGGCTGCCTGACAGAAAATCCTTTCCGGACATGGGTTTTTTACCTGCGGGTTGAACCACCTCCAGAACCAGGATTCCACTGCCGGTCTGTACGCATGGAAAACCCCCGCTGGTTCCTCTTTTTCCCGGAATTGGATCCATTTTTTTATCATCTGCTGTTTCTTCAACCAGGCTGGCCCGCCGGATTTTTAAATACTGGTCGTCCCACTTCATGTAAGTCCCCGGCCAGGGGTCATGTGCCCGCACCTGCCTTTCCAGTTCAAGGACTGGTTTTCGAAAATCAAGTTCGCCGTCTTTTTTCTTCAAGATCGGCGCAGAAGTTGCCAGCGAATCGTCCTGAATTTGGGGTTTGATCGAACCTGCCAGGTAAGCCGGCAGGGTCTCGACCAGCTGGTCTGCCCCCAGTTCTGATAATTTTTTAGACAGGGAGCCTCCGGTATCCTCCCGGCTTATTGCAACTGAACGCTGGCTCAAAATTGGACCTGTGTCCATTCCTTCATCCATCAGCATAATGCTGACGCCGGTCCTGTCATCGCCGTGCAGGATTGCGGCTTGTATAGGAGCCGCTCCCCGCCAGCGTGGAAGCAGTGATGCATGCACATTAATGCAGCCGTAGCGCGGAAATTCCAGGACATCGGTCTTCAGTATCTGCCCGTAGGCTGCCACAACGATCAGGTCAGGGTTCCAATCGTAAACCTGCTGTTTTGATTCAGGGTCTTTTAACCTGGCGGGCTGTATAAACGGCAGTTTTAGTTCCAGGGCTCTGGTTTTCACCACAGGAGGCTGCATTTTGCGGCCGCGCCCCGCCGGGCGGTCCGGCTGGGTCACGATCCCGGCGATGGTGTAATTCCGCTGGAGCGCTTCCAGGGTTGGGATAGCAAAGTCGGGTGAACCCATGAAGACAATTTTTATCGCTTTATCTTTTTCCATATTTGTTTGGGGTCAATTCCTGCGCCATTTGATCTGGTTGGTTTCTTAATTTTATCAATTTATCCACATAATCAGTTGGGGGAGTTTTCGCCCTGTCCCGGTTTTTCAACTGTCACCTGAATGGTGATTTTTTGACGGATCAGCTTCCCGGTCTGGACGGGTTGGGGGTTTGTGTTTTACTGGTTGTAGAAAAACCCATGTCTGTAACTATTTTGGAGCAGTTGCTGTGAATGATCCCGCTGAGGTCCGGTCTGGTAAAACCTGCCCCCACCTGCGTTCCGGATTTGTTCCGGCTCTCCCGCCGGAGCGGTCCGCCGGTTTATCCGCTGCGGACCTCAAGAATCAGCTGGTATGTCTTGACTGCGGCATACGGCTCAAATTTGCCCCTTCGATCTGCGTCCCGGATTCTTTTTTATCCTCACTCTACACAAACTCCCAGGATTAATTTGGCGAAATCCTGTTTTCATCCGCTGGGCCAGCCTCCGCTGGTGGTCTCGGGTACAACCCTGCCCTGCGAACAATCTCGGCGATTGCTTCCGGCCAGCTGACAGCCATGATATGGATGCCGGCGACCCCCTCAATTGCCCTGACCTGTTCGATGATCTCGCAGCAGATCTCCATCCCTTCCTGCGCCTGGGCGGCTTTTGGTGTTTTTACCATCCTTTCGATAATTTTTTCGGGGATATCGATTCCGGGTATTTTTTCTGCCATAAACTGCGCCGTCCGGGCGGTTTTTAAAGGACCCACGCCTGCCAGGATATACACCTTTTCGGTCAGGTTCATGTCCCGTAATTTTGCCATATAAGCGCCGAATATATCCACATTGAAGATTAACTGGGTCTGGAAGAACCGGGCTCCTGCGGCGGCTTTCTTGGCAAGCCGCAGCGGGCGGTATTCCAGGGGCGGCGCAAACGGGTTGGCGACCGCCCCGATGAAGAATTCTGGCTTGGGGGTGATTATCCTGCCGTTGTCCAGACAGCCTTCTTCAACCATATTACGCACAATGCGCACAAGTTGGGTGGAATCAAGGTCAAATACATTTTTTGCCTGGGGATGGCCTCCCCAGATGTTATGGTCTCCCCCCAGGCACAGGATATTCTTTATACCCAGCGCGGCGGCTCCCATCAGGTCAGCCTGTATCGCCAGGCGGTTCCTGTCCCGGCAGGTCATTTGCGCCACAGGCTCAACACCTTCGCCCGCGACAATCGAACAAACGGGGATGCTTGCCATCCTGACGTTCGCCGCCTGGTTGTCGGTGACATTCAGCGCGTCTGTGTAATCACGGAGCAGTCTCGCCTCTTGAATGATCCCTTCCCGGTCGATGCCGCGCGGCGGAGATAATTCCGCTGCCACCACAAATAAACCGCTGGCTAATTTTCTCGCCAGCCCGGAGGGGTGTTCAGTCACTGGATAGCTCTCCATTTTTTGAAATGACATCAAGCCCCGACCGCGGGGTTTGTCCGCAGTCATTGAATGTTTTATCCCGCCCGGTGAGGTAATTCAGCCATGACGAAGACCCCTCCAGGCTCCAGTCTACCGGCTTTCTGATCTCGTGGAACTCCTCGCTCCAGGGCAGAATCAGGGACTTTGTATAGCCCTTCACCCAGATGCAGTCCTTTTCCGGATAGACCTCGCAGCCTCCGTCCATCCGCACCCCTCCGCAGGGACCGTTGCGCAGGTTCTTGGGGCAGGTCATCGGGCAGACCATCCCGGTAGAGTGTAGCACACACTGCCCGCACATCCTGCAGTCGAACAGTGGTTTTTTGGTTACGATCTCCAGAGGGGTTAATACTTTATCGAAAATCTGCCCCAGTTTAGGGTGCCGGAGCAGGTAACCTCCCAGCCTAATTTGCAAAAAGTGCAATTTACAATTCCTCCCGGATCGCCTGCCGGATTTGTTCCTCCGATTCCCCGCCGGTCAGTTTCCGCCTGCCATTGATAAAAATCCCTTTGGCGGCGCCGTACTGGTTGAGCGTTTCGGGGGTCAGCCACACGTCCTCCAGCTTTACCTGCTCCCCGAATTCAGGCGCGACCAGGCGCACCGCGATCAGCGTGGCGGCTTCATATGGGCACATGTAACCGTTTAAGATCAGGATTTCAACCGGGCTTTCCCGTTTTGGTTTGATCCGCATCTCGATTGGCTTTACTGCGACCTCTTCCTGGCTGATTGGCAGGTAGAGCAGTTTGCGATGGCCCTGCTCAAGTATCATCTTAAAACCGCGCCCGCTGTAGTGGCTGAAATGCATTGAGCCCTCCCTGTCTGTCCCTTCAACAAGGATCCCCTTGACCCCCTCGGCTTTCATCTCAGAGAGAAAATTATTGAACAGGTATCGACCCCAACCCTGGCCCTGGTAGCGTTTCTGGACCCATTCACAGTAAAGCACGCCCACGTTTGGTTCGATTTGATAGGGGACCAGGGCTTTCTCCGAAAGAGCGAAATAAATATGGCCGGCGACCTCCCCCTGCCGGGTCTCCAGATGGTATCCTTTCACGTGAGTACCCAGGTTGTCCGTCACCCAGTCCCGGCATTGGCAGAGCGCCACCGGCCAGGGTGAGGGCGCTTCTGTCATGCAGCAGTACGCTTTTTGCGCATCCCCTTTTTGCCTCATTCTTTTAACCTTCATTTCCAGCTGGTTGTCCATGTTATGCCTCCAGCGCCATCCCGTTGATAAACCGGTTGAAAAATTCCCTGTCAAGGTCCAGGTCGACCTGTTTTGCTTTTTCCGCCAGCTCCAGCCCGTGTTCAAACCCGGCATCGGTCAGGAAGCGTGCCGCTCCAAACCCGGCTCCGTTGGCGATTGTTAGAATGTTGGCTCTCTGCACAGGCGGGATCATCCCGATCGCCAGAGCTGAGTCAATATCCACCTGGCCTCCAAATGAGCCGGTCAGGATCAGCCGTTCAATATCCTGGGGCTGGAGTCCCAGCCTTGCCATCAGCACCTCAATCGCCGCCCGGATTGCCCCCTTGGCTTTCTGCAGTTCGCGGATATCTTTTTGGGTCAGGGTGAGCCTGCCGTCTGGCGTTAACCGCAGCGCTTTTGTGCCCCCCCTGCCGTCCCCGCCTGCCAGCAGTTCCGCCCCTGCCTGGATCCTCCCGTTGGCTGCAATCATGCCCGCCCGGCGGAATTCCTTGATTGCGCTCAACAACCCCGAGCCCGTCAGTCCCACCGGTTCTTCATTGGAGATGGTCTCCATGATTACATCATTACCTTCCAGCTCCACTTTTGTCACCGCCCCGTCAACCGCCCGCGACCCGCACGAAATGTTGACCCCCTCAAATGCCGGCCCGGCTGCGGTGGAGGCGACTAGGATCTGCTCCCCGTCCGTGACCATAACTTCCCCGTTGGTGCCCAGGTCGATCGCCGCCATCGCTTTTTTTGCCCCGTCAAACCCGAAATATTCCAGGCACGCCAGCGCATCCGAGCCCACAAAACCGCCGATCAAAGGCGGCAGGTCCAGCCGGATTTGCTCCGGTAGGGTCCCGTCCAGGATCTGGATTGTATTTAAGATCGCTCCGGTCTGGTGCGGCTGGAACGGCATCACTGCCAGCCTGTCCACCGGCAGCCTGGCAAGCAGGTGGTGCATCGCCGGGTTGCCCACGATTGTCGCCCTGCGGATGCGTTCCCGGGTGCTCTTCGACAGCTTGAGCGCATCGACCGCCTGGTTGATCGAAGCCACCGCCAGGCGGTGCATCCTGCCGGCGTCCTCCGGATTTCTGACCGCTGCTCCGAGCCGTGAGATCACATCCGCCCCGTAGACCGACTGCTGGTTCAGGCTGGCTGCCCCCTTGCACACCTCCCCGTTATCCAGCATGGTCAGGAAGGCTGCCACAGTTGTCGAGCCCAGGTCGATCGCCAGCCCCAGCGGGACCTCCTTCTCCTGCCTGTAGCGTTTGCTGCCTTTAAATGTCTTGTTGGAATAAACCACCACCGGCGCCAGGACGATCCGGGCCTCTCCGGTGATCCTCGCCCGGCATGCCAGCCGGTTGCCGACCGCCATCTCGCCCGCCGTCAGGTGTTTTCGCTCGATTTCATCCGGCTCCGCCAGCCCTTTTTCACTCAGCACCTTGCACAGTCCGCATGTCCCCCGCCCCGCGCAGGGCTGCTCCAGCGGCAGCTCACTCCTTGCGACCACCTCCCCGATGATCTCCCCTGTTTGAGCTTCAATATCGATTGCTTTTTCGCCGTAGATTATCGTGACCTGGGGCATAGGGTTACTTGAATCCTGAAATAATAATGGTAGTATGTGGCGCCTTCCGGGTTGCTGTTTTTAGACTAATCTATTATGCGCCAGCCCGGAGGAGCCTGTAATTATAAAAAGTAATTGTAATATAAGCTGTGGGATCATTGACCCGGAATTTGCCTTAATCTTGCGGATGATTCAAAATCAACTCGTTTCAATCCATTGTAAATAAGGATCAAGAACCGCCTATTATATTCTTTCTCTAGCTAATAAATTTAAAGAAAATATTGTGAGAAGAATTGACTATTGCCCCATTAGGTGACAATTTCGCTGAACAGTTAGCTGGTGTCAATTTCGCTGAAAAACAACAATTAATTCATTAAAGTAATTGACTGGCGTTTTTTTGTGATTTAAAATGGGTGCCAATCAATTTGGAGGCTTTTTAATTCAAACAAATCGGCATGTTTTAGAAATTAACGGGGTGGATTTGGCAAGTTTTTTAGAAATGTTGCGTTACCTGCAACAGTCCTCCTGTATAGTGAGATCAAAATTTCCACAGGAGTCTTATATCTATTTTATAAATAATCACCAGATTAGGGTCAGGGAATATGAGCAGAGCTGAGAATAAAGCCAACCGCCTGCTGCAGATCGAGGCGCTTCTGCTGAACCATCCGGAGGGATTGTCACAATCAGAGATTGCCCGCAGGTTGGGAGTACACCGGTCAACGATTAACCGTTATTTGCCGGACCTGCCCGGCCATATATATATCGATGACCTTGATGGGAATAAATGGAAAGTAGACCGGGAGGTGTATCTGGTTCGGGTGCGCTTTAACCTGCACGAGGCTCTTGCTGTTCATCTTGCCTCCCGGCTTCTCGCAACCAGGATGGACCGCCAGAACCCGCATGCCGCCGCTGGTTTAAGAAAATTAAGCGTAGCGTTAGAGCGTTTAGCCCCTCGCATCAGCGCCCATATTAACCAGTCCGCGGATGTGATGGACGAGTCTTTGCAGAGGCACGACCCAATCTTTCTGGGAGTACTGGAAAAAATCACGCTAGCCTGGGCGGAAGAACGCAAGCTGCATATCTGGCACCAACACCAGGAAAGCGGCAGAGTGTATAAATACAAGTTCTCCCCATATTTCGTTGAGCCATATGCAGTTGGACAGAGCATCCACACCATTGGCCACCGTGAACCGCCTGGAGCGCTTCGTACGTTTAAAGTGGAACGTATCCGGCGCGCCGAACTCCTGAAGGAGCAGTATTCGATCCCCCCCGGTTTCGACCCGCGCCGGTTGCTTCGAGATGCTTGGGGTATCTGGTACACAGAAGCGGAACCTCAGACCGTGTCGCTTCGTTTTCACTTGCGGGTAGCCGACCGGCTGCGTGAGTCCCGCTGGCACGGATCAGAAGAAATTGAAGAAAATACAGACGGGTACTTAATCTGGAGGGCGCAGATAGCCGAGCCCAGGGAGATGCTGCCCTGGATCCGCGGCTGGGGCGCGGATGTGGAGGTTCTGGAACCGCAAGAACTACGAAATGAGTTAAAACAGGAAGTAATAAAATTCTTACAGATATACCAAATAGCGGATTTGGAGGATCAACTCATAGCACATATCCGCGAGAATGACAAAGAAATGCAAAATCTTTGGGATCACCTTATAAACGTCTCCATTTTAGCGGAGGAGTTAGCAGCCAAAGTACATATCGAAAAAGCTGGAAAGGTTATCGGTTTACTGCATGATCTTGGAAAAGCCAGCTGGGAATTTCAGAAATATATCCGATCCGCCCAGGGTTTGATTAATCCAGATGCAGATGATTACATTGACCCAATATCATTAAAAGGCAGGATAGATCATTCCACCGCAGGTGCACAGAAGTTATATGAATATTTTTCCAAAATTGGAGATAAAAATCCAATTTCCGCTCAGATATTAGCTTTATGCATTGCTTCTCACCATTCTGGATTAATTGACTGCCTAACACCATCCGGAGAAAATAATTTTAGTAGAAGAATAAGAAAATCAGAAAGTGAAACCCATGTAAAAGAAGCATGGGATCGATTTACGACTGAAGAAAAACACAAAATTGAAAATTTGTTATTTGATGCTAATTTGACTAAACAAATGGAGATGAAATTGAAATCACTCAGGGATTCAAATGATTCCCAGGAAACCTATCTATTCAAGTGCGGGCTTCTTATTCGTTTTCTATTAAGCTGTTTGATTGATGCTGACCGTTTAGACAGCGCAAATTTTGCATCTCCCAACGAAAGGCAGATACGCAAATACTATCAAAATACCCAATGGATAGGTTTAATCGAACGCTTGGATATAAAATTAAGAGAGTTTGAGAAGAAACCTGGCAAAAACTTGGTTGACGATCTGCGCTCCCAGGTATCCCAGGCTTGTTATAGTTCGGCATTTAAACAAAAAGGAATCTACCAATTAACTGTTCCGACCGGAGGGGGTAAGACACTGGCAAGTCTCCGCTTTGCTCTCAATCATGCTGCCCATCAAAAGATGGGAAGAATTTTTTATGTTGTACCATATACGACTATTATCGATCAGAATGCGGATGAAGTCAGAAAGATTCTGGAAGATCGGGATGACAGCGGAAGATTCTTGGATCGAATCATACTTGAACACCATTCAAATTTAACCCCGGAAAAAGAGACATACAGGCAAAAAATACTGACGGAGAATTGGGAAGCACCAATAATATTTACTACCCAAGTCCAATTTCTTGAAGCTCTATTTGGTCCAGGAACACGAAGTGTGAGGCGGATGCACCAGCTAGCAAATTCAGTTATTATATTGGATGAGGTTCAAACAGTTCCGATTAAGTGTGTGCACATGTTGAATGTTGCCCTTCGTTTTCTAGTTCATGACTGCCAGTCAACTGTGGTGCTCTGTACTGCAACTCAACCCCCATTAGACAATATTGACTCACCTTTCCGGAGTTTGACCAAGCACTTAGAGAATCGAATTATTGATAATGAAATCGAGCTTTACGAAAAACTCAGGCGAGTGGATGTTATCGATAGGCGCAAGGTTGGAGGTTGGAAGATTGCAGAGGTGGCCAATCTTGCAAAACAGGAATTACAAAGAAAGGGTAGCGTTTTGATTGTTGTCAATACAAAAAAATCTGCCCGTGAACTGTGTCTAACAATAACTCAAATGAATTTTGTTGATGTTTACCATCTCAGTACCAATATGTGCCCAGTACACCGCCTCAAGGTGCTAGAAGAAGTGAAAGAAAAAATCCTGAAAAATGAACCCATAATTTGTGTCAGCACTCAATTAATTGAAGCTGGTGTTGATATTGATTTTGGTTCGGTAATCCGCTACTTGGCTGGCCTTGATTCAATTGCACAGGCTGCTGGGCGTTGTAATCGCAATGGAAACCGAATAGAACTTGGGACCACTTCGATTATTAATCCGAAGGAAGAAAATATTGACAGATTGAAGGAGATAAAGATTGGAATAGAAAAAACCAAACGCGTTTTAGATGATTTTAATGAAAACCCTGAATTATTTGATAATGATCGGATTGGTTTGAAGGCAATGGCTGATTATTACCAATATTATTTCTATGAACAAAAAGATGAAATGACATATAAGGTGAATTCGGATTCGTCCGTCGGCAGAGAAGACGATTTGTTTAATCTACTTTCATCAAACACAAAATCTTTACAGGGAGCCAAACGTACCAATCAAGATACTAATGGAGTTGTTTTCCCACAATCATTCAAAACTGCTTCACAGGAGTTCAAGGTCATTGCCTCCCCCACTCGAGGTGTAATCGTTCCATATCAGGAAGAAGGTGAAGAACTTATCAAGGATCTTTGTGGCGCTTTTGAGATTGAGATTCAATATAAACTGCTCAGGAAAGCCCAGAGGTTTTCTGTGAACTTATTTCCCTTTGAATTTGAAAAGCTGGCGAAAATTGATGCTATTCAAGAAGTAAAAGATGGTACTGGTGTTTACTGTTTAAATGACCAGTATTACAGCGATCTGTATGGCTGGAATGATGAAATATTCAATGAGTTGAAATTATTAATTGAATAAGGAGATCTTATGGATAATATAGTCGAATTTAAAGCCTTTGGCAAATATGCATTGTTTACCGACCCGCTCACTAAAATCGGAGGTGAAAAATATTCATATCAAATACCAACATACGAAGCTTTAAAGGGTATATTAAGCTCGGTCTACTGGAAGCCGACTATTGTCTGGTACATAGACAAAGTTAGAGTTATGAAACCGATTAAAACCCAGACAAGAAGTGCAAAACCAGTAATATACGGCGGTGGGCAGAATGAATTGGCTATATACACTTATCTTGCCGATGTCGAATACCAGATTCAGGCGCACTTCGAGTGGAATAATTACCGCGAAGATCTGGCCAAGGACAGGAATGAAAACAAACACTATTTTGTTGCAAAAAGAATGATTGAGCGCGGTGGAAGGAGGGATATTTTTCTTGGCACAAGGGAATGCCAGGGATATGTAGAGCCGTGCGTTTTTGGAAAAGGGATAGGATTTTATGATAATTATCCTGGGGAGATTTCGTTTGGATTAATGTTTCACAGTTTTCAATATCCTGATGAGCTGGGTAAATTTGAACTCCACTCCCGCTTTTGGCATCCGAAGATGGTTAAAGGGTTAGTTGAATTCATAAAACCAAATGAGTGTGCTGTTCGCAGGTTTATCAGACCAATGGAAGCTGACCCTCCAGTATCGGTAGGATTGAAGGAAGAAGGTTTGCTTGAAGGTTATCCGGGAGGAGAAGTGTGAAATGAGCTGGATTCAACAGCTTTATGAGACATATAACAATTGTCAAACAACAATTGGATATTCGGGCGAGAAGGGAGTAAGGCCTCTGTTACCGATTTGTCATATAACAACCCAGGCACATATTGATATCGTAATTGATAGAGATGGTAGATTTCGGAGGGCAAATCTTGTCAATGATAAAGATGATGCCGTAACCATAATTCCATGCACGGAGGGTTCAGCGAGCAGGTCCGGTAAAAAACCCGAAAACCACCCTCTTTGTGACAAACTTCAGTATATTTCTGGAGATTTTTCAGTATATGGGGGAATTGTAACGGTTGGATTTATTAATGATCCAGAAGAACCTTACAGGAAATTTGTTGAAAGCCTTTCTGGTTGGAGCAATTCGAAATTTACTCACCCAAAAATTGAAGCAATACTGAAGTATATCCAGCAAAAGACTGTTATAAGGGATTTAATAGATTTTAAAATACTATTAGTTGGAACGGATGGAAAATTGATATCCAAGGAAAAAATTGAGAGGGAAAAAAACACAACCGATATCTTTTCCGTTATCAACCCGCAGTATGACGCTTTCGTCCGATGGATTGTTGAAATCCCAGATATACAGGAGGCAAGGGTATGGAAGGATAAATCGCTTTGGAACAGTTGGATTAACTACTATCTGAGCACAAAAGAAAATGACTCTTTATGTTATGTAACCGGAGAAGAAAAAATTCTAACCACAAATCACCCAAAATATATCCGAAAACAGGGTGATGGGGCGAAATTAATCTCTTCAAACGACACAAGTGGTTTTACATATCGAGGCCGTTTCACAACCGATCAACAAGCCTGCAGCGTGAGCCTAGAAGCATCTCAAAAATCCCACTATGCGCTGTCATGGCTTATCAGCAGACAGGGTTACAGGAATGGAAATCTGGCAATTGTCGCCTGGGCTACATCAGGTGTAATGGTGCCCCAGCCAACAGAAGATATTTTTTCCATGCTTGGAATGGAAGAATTAAAGGCAGAATCACCAGAAACAGCATACACTGCCCAGGAGTTGGCAGTAAAACTTAAAATGAAAATTGCAGGATATGGAAAAGAGCTTGGCAGCACATCAAAAGTTGTTGTTATGGGATTGGATTCGGCAACAAAAGGACGCATGGCCATTATTTACTATCGAGAATTGGACAGCTCCGATTTCTTAGAGAGGATAAACGAATGGCATCAGTCCTGTGCCTGGCTTCACGAATACAGATCGGTCACTGTCCAAAAGAGTGAAAACACCAGGTTTGAGAGAAGATATGTACCATTTGTTGGCGCCCCAGCTCCCAATGATATTGCTGAAGCAGCATATGGGACTAACAAAAAGGGAAAGTTCTTTGTTGATGAAAGACTGCGCAAGGTAACAATTGAACGCATACTCCCTTGTATAGTCGAAGGACAGCAAATTCCAAGAGATATTGTCGAATCTGCAGTAAGGAAAGCAACCAACAGGATCGCACTTGAAGAATGGCAGTGGAATAAATCGCTTAGCATTGCCTGCGCATTATTTAGAAAGTCCAACGGAAAGGAGAGTTACGATATGGCACTGGACCTTGAGAGAAACACAAGGGATTATCTATACGGCAGGCTGCTTGCGCTGGCAGATAGTCTTGAAGAATGGGCATTGAATGAGGCTCATGAGAAGCGCGAAACAAATGCAGCCCGTTTAATGCAGCGTTTTGCAGAGCATCCATGCAGCACATGGAGGACGATTGAACTCGCTCTTACCCCATACAAAGCCAGACTTGGATCAAAATCAAAAAGTCGATTAAAAATGATCGATGAAGTCATTGCATCTTTTAAGCCTGAGGATTTTCTTAATGATAGACGCTTAAGCGGTGAATTTTTATTGGGATATCACTGCCAGCGTGAGTTTCTGCGACACGGGCAATCAAAATCTGAACATTCTGATTATGAAGATTAAAAATTTATAGATCAATAAATAAGGAGAAAATTCAATGAATGCACTCAATAAAAAAATTGACTTTGCGGCGATTATTTGTGTCAATAATGCTAATCCGAACGGCGATCCGCTTAATGTAAACCGTCCGAGGTACAACTATGATGGATACGGCGAGATTTCAGATGTAGCCATTAAGAGGAAAATTAGAAACAGGCTGATGGATGAAGGTTATGAAATATTTGTTCAGTCCGATGACAACAAATTGGATAACTACCCAAGCCTTCGCAAGCGTGCAGAAGGGGAGATCAGCAAAGAAAACTGGATGGACAAGGACATGTTTTGTGAAGCAGTATGTAAAAAATGGATAGATGTCAGGTCTTTTGGCCAGGTTTTCGCTTATGCAGCGGAAACGAAAGGTCAGGGAGTGTCAGTAGGAATCCGCGGTCCGGTTTCGATACATTCTGCTTTTTCTGTAAACCCTATCCTCGATCGAATAACAAGCATTCAGATCACCAAGAGTGTAAGCGGTGAAGGGGAAGGTGATAAAAAAGCCTCGGATACCATGGGCATGAAGCATCGTGTTGATCATGGTGTTTATGTTTTTTATGGAAGCATGAATCCTCAGCTTGCTACAAAAACGGGGTTTTCTATTGAAGATGCAAGTGCCATAAAAAGCACTTTGATAACATTGTTTCGCAACGATTCATCCTCAGCCAGGCCGGAAGGCAGTATGGAAGTCTACAAAGTTTACTGGTGGGAACATAATAATCCAAACGGTCAGTTTTCATCTGCTAAGGTACACCGTTTATTAGTTGTAAAATCTAAAAGTGAAAATCCTGATAATATCGATGATTACGAGATTGCATTAGGAGAACTGCCAGGTCTGGTCTGTGAAGTAATCGAGGGCGAGTAGGATTTTCTATTCTGTGACCCGCGAATTTCCGCCTGAAGCCTGGCTGCCTCTTTCCGGTATCCAGCACTTTGTCTTCTGCCGCCGGCAGTGGGCTTTGATCCAGATCGAACAGCAGTGGGAAGAGAATGTCCTCACTGCTGAAGGCCGGATTGTCCACCAGCGGGTGGATGACCCTTTCTTCACTGAAAAGCGGGGAGGGGTGGTCATCGCCCGTTCGGTTCCGGTCTCTTCCCCAACCCTCGGTCTGACAGGCATATGCGATCTGGTTGAATTTACAGAAAATCAGGATGGTGTGCATCTGCCCGGACGGGAAGGGCGGTACCTGCCTGCCCCGGTTGAATATAAACGCGGGAAACAAAAGGGAGACCCCTGTGACGAGGCCCAGCTTTGCGCCCAGGCTCTTTGCCTGGAACACATGCTGGCTGTAAATATACCCTGTGGGTACCTTTACTATGCCCGCACCCGCCGGCGGGTTGCTGTGGAATTCACCGATGAACTGAGGATGCTGGTCAGTCGCGCAGCGATAGAAATGCATACCTATCACCAGCGTGGGCATACTCCGCGAGTAAAACCTTCTAAAGCATGCCGCTCCTGTTCTCTTGCAGGTGTCTGCCTGCCCGGGCTGCATGACAAACAGGTGCCAGCTTCCGAATATATCCAGCAGCAGATTGCCGGAGAATAATAATGAAAAGATTAGACAATGTGCTCTATATAACCACACCCGAAGCCTATCTTTCCCTGGATGGCCAGAATATTATGGTCCAAAAAAACGACCAGACTTCAATGCGTCTGCCGCTGCATAACCTTGAGAATATTATTTGTTTTAATTACCCAGGGGTAAGCCCAGCCCTGATGGGCGCCTGCGCTGAACGCAATATTGGGGTTTCATTTCTGAAACCAGGCGGACGCTTTCTCGCCCGTGTAACCGGCCGGGTGAGCGGTAACCTGCTCCTGCGTAAAAAACAGTACCGGGTATCTGAAGAAGAACAGCATTGTGTTGAAATCGCAACCAGTTTAATGCTGGGTAAGGTATACAACTGCCGGAAAGTAATTGAACGCACATTGCGCGACCATGCCTTGCTGGTTGACGCTCAAAAGCTGGCGTCAGCATCCGAATTTCACAAACGGACATTAGGCTCCATTCGCAGAGCTAAAAACATGGACGAATTGCGCGGGCTTGAAGGAAGCGCTGCCAGGCAGTATTTCAGTGTTTTTGGGGAGATGATATTGCACCAGCGGGAGGATTTTATGTTCAACGAGAGGACCCGGCGGCCGCCCCTGGACAATATGAACAGCCTGCTCTCATTCCTGTACACACTTCTTGTTTATGATGTCGCCTCGGCGCTGGAGGCTGCAGGTCTGGACCCGTATATCGGTTTTTACCATGCTGACCGTCCGGGTAGACCCTCACTGGCTTTGGACTTGATGGAAGAACTGCGACCAGTATTTGCAGACAGGCTGGCTCTGTCACTTGTCAACCGGAAACAAATCCGCGCAAGCGGGTTTCTGCAAAAAGAGAGCGGCGGAATCCTGATGGATGACGAGACTCGCAAGACGGTTTTATCAGCCTGGCAATCCCGAAAGCAGGAGGAGATAACTCACCCCTATCTGAAAGAGCGGATCCCCTTCGGCCTCATCCCGCATACCCAGGCGTTGTTGTTTGCCCGCTATCTGCGGGGTGATCTGGATGCATACCCGCCATTCTTCTGGGCTTAGAAAGAGGATAACCAGTTATGCTGGTATTGGTCACCTACGATGTGAATACTGAAACCCTGGCAGGTCAAAAGCGCCTCAGGAAGGTTGCTAAACAATGCGAGAATTACGGCCAGCGGGTTCAGTACTCGGTTTTTGAATGCCTGATCGGTCCAGCCCAATTGAGGCAGTTAAAACACAGACTTACCGAAATGATCGATCCGGAAAAAGACAGCCTGCGGTTTTATAACCTGGGCAATAACTGGCGCAACCGGGTAGAACATATCGGCGCAAAAACCAGCCTCGATCTGGAAGGACCCTTGATTGTTTGATTAATCCAGTAAGCGAACCTTAAGTGGACATAAAGCTGGCGGAAGGTTCGCAGGAAAAACGCACCTTAATAATTGAATATTCTCATTGTGAAAGACAGCGATTCTGGAGAGTCTGATTTTTAACCTTATATGTGGGGGAGGATGTATTATTTACCCCCATATATTGCAGTCGCTCCCTTCACGGGGAGCGTGGATTGAAACTATATTACCAGAGGAACGGAGGCACACGCGGACAGTCGCTCCCTTCACGGGGAGCGTGGATTGAAACCTATTCCCTCGTTATAG
>Ga0180437_10000638_pt1 | contig 65126 bp, 57 predicted proteins | sample SS_ome_4_FD_132410 | JGI IMG/M metagenome (GOLD analysis project Ga0180437, IMG submission 132410) | Hypersaline lake sediment archaeal communities from the Salton Sea, California, USA - SS_3_D_1 metaG | ecosystem: Environmental > Aquatic > Non-marine Saline and Alkaline > Hypersaline >...
ATGCAGGGAGGTGATCCGCCGGGCTCGTTCCAGGTGCACGCCGGTCACGAGCTGATCGACACGTACGTGGTGGCGGGGCAGATGGAGCCGGTCACGTTCCTGTACGAGGAGGAGGGATGGCTGGATGTGTACCCGAAGGACCTGATCGACATCCTGTCGTACGAGGGGGAGGTCTGGTCGGTGCCGGTGAACATCCACCGGGCCAACGTTCTGTGGTACAATAAGGCGGTGTTTGAGGAGAGCGGGCTGGAGCCGCCGGCGACGATGGAGGAGTTCTTCGAGGTGGCGGATGCGCTGCAAGCTGCCGGAGTGACGCCGCTTTCGTTGGGCGAGAGCTGGACAGTGGTGCACCTGTTCGAGACGGTGCTGCTGGGGACGTTGGGGCCGGATGCGTACGCGGGGTTGTGGACGGGTGAGACGGACTGGGGCAGCGCGGAGGTAGCGGAGGCGCTGGAGAACTTCGATCGCATACTGGAGTACGTGAACGAGGACTACGCTGCGCTCTCGTGGGATCAGGCGACGCAACTGGTGATCGACGGGACAGCGGCGATGAACATCATGGGCGACTGGGCAGAGGGGTACTTCAAGGCCCAGGGATGGACGCCGGGCGTAGAGTTCGGGTGGGCGCCGTCGCCGGGGAGCGGAGGGTCGTTCGACGCGCTGTCGGACAGCTTCGGGCTGCCGGCGGGTGCACCGAACCGGGAGGCGGTGCTGGCGTGGCTGAAGGTGTGCGGCTCGAAGGAAGGGCAGGACGCGTTCAACCCGATCAAGGGGTCGATCCCGGCCCACACGGGAGCGGACCGCAGCCTGTATGACGAGTACTTGCAGTCGGCGCTGGATGACTTCGCCAAGGATTCGATCGTGCCGAGCCTGATGCACGGTGCAGCGGCGTCGCCGAGTTGGCAGCAGGATGTGATCGACGCCGTCGGCCTGTTCCTCGCTGATCGCGATACGACTACCTTCCAGGAGGCACTGTCTGCCGCTGCCGAGGGCGCAGGCATGTAAGTTCAGTCGTGGCTATAGCAATGGGGCGGTCCAACTCGGCCAGGGCCGCCCCGTCTGCCAGGATAATCTCAATCATGCGCATCTCAAAAGACCGCTTGCTGTCTATCGCTCTGATATCGCCCTCGGTGGTGGCGATCGCTATCTTTGTCTATCTGTTCATCGCCTGGACAATCCGTGCCTCCGTCTCTGCCTGGCAAGGCTTGCTTCCGGACTATACCTTCGTGGGCTTCGCCAATTTCGCCACCCTGTTTCGCAATCCGCGTTTCCGAATCGACATGCGGAACACCGCGATTTTCACGCTCCTGTTTCTCGGCGCCTGTCTCTTGATCGGGCTCTTGCTGGCGGTCCTGCTGGATCGACGCCCTCGGGGTGAGGGTTTGTTCCGCAACATCTATCTCTTCCCAATGGCAATCTCGTTTGTCGTGACTGGTGTGGTCTGGCGTTGGCTGCTCAACCCCGCCACTTCCATTCAACGCTTGAGCGGGTTCAACTTGTTATTTCATCAGGCGGGGCTGGATTTTCTCATTTCCAAATGGTACACCCACCCCAAGTGGGGCATCGCCGCCATTGTCATTCCCGCCGCGTGGCAGATGTCGGGCTTCACAATGGCCCTGTACTTGGCTGGCTTGCGCAGCATACCGGAACCACTGCGGGAGGCTGCCCGCGTGGATGGGGCCAGTGAGTTGCAGATCTATCGCTACGTAGTTATGCCCCTGTTAAACCCTGTGACGCTGAGCGCCGTGATCATCCTAGGACACATTTCCCTCAAAATCTTTGATCTGGTTATGGCGATCACTCAGGAGGGTGGACAAGGATACTCTGCCGACGTGCCGGCCTTGAATATGTGGTATACAACTTTCCGGGCCCTCCGGTTTGGGCAGGGGGCGGCGATTGCCGTCATCATCCTCATGACAGTTGCCGTCTTGGTCGTGCCCTACTTGATCCATACATTCCGCACGGAGGTCGAGCAGTGAAGCGACGGGTGGCTCGCATTCTCCTCTATCTGCTGCTCATAGCGGCCGCAGCCTTCTATCTGATGCCGATCTACGTCCTCCTGGTGACGGGCTTCAAGAGCTTCCAGGAGGTCAATCTGGCCACGATGTGGGCCTTGCCTTCCGGCATCTACCTGGACAACTTCGTGGCTGCGTTTGAGAAATTGGCACCCAACCTGAGCAACAGCCTGTCACTCACTGTGGCAGCCACCATTCTTGCCGCAATCCTGGGCTCGTTGAATGGCTATGTCCTGTCCAAGTGGAAATTCCCCGGTGCCGATTTTCTGTTCGCGGCTCTGCTGTTCGGGATGTTCATCCCTTACCAGAGCATCCTCATTCCCCTCGTACGTTTTATGCAGATGATTGGCCTTTATGGCAAGCTCTGGGGCTTGGTCCTCACGCACGTGATATACGGCATCCCGATCACTACACTGATCTTTCGCAATTACTACGCCGGTATACCGACGGAGGTGGTCGAGGCGGCGCACATTGACGGCGCTGGTCTCTTGGGCATTTACCGCTACGTCATGTTGCCCCTGGCAATCCCGAGCTTCGTCGTCGTCATGATCTGGCAGTTCACGTCCATCTGGAACGAGTTCCTGTTCGCCGTGACGCTGACCAGCCCCCGATACTGGCCGGTTACGGTGGCGCTGCAGAATCTGGCTGGCAGCCAAATCGTTGAGTGGAACGTCCAGATGGCCGGGGCCTTCTTGGCCGCGCTGCCCACGTTGTTGGTCTACGTCTTCCTGGGTCGCTTCTTCCTGCGTGGGTTGATGGCTGGTGCGCTGAAGGGCTAGCAGAAGCCCCGCTGGATACGTTCTAAACTATAGCCTCCGCACATAGACCCGGTGGTTCTTGTACGGCTTGCCACCCAGGTTCACCAGGTCCTGTCGCATTTGCACCGCGGTCTCCGCCACCTGGGTCAGGTCAGCGTGCTGGAAACCGAACTCCCGAATGGTTGAGTCCATCTCTGCGTACAAAAGGGCGTTGCCGCCACGTCCCTGAAACTCGGGCAGGATCCCCGCGCCATTCAGCGCCACCCACTTTGTGCGGCGCAGTTCCAGTAACAGGTCGACGATCCTCCAGGGATAGAGATGCCCCCGTGCCCGCTGCAGCGCTGCAGACACGTCGGCGAAGCCAAAAAGAAAGCCGACGACGTCCTCGCCGTGGGTAATGATCTTGATCAGCCTCGGGTTTGCCACGGTCACCAGGTTGCTCACCAGGAAGTCAATCTCGCGCTCTGTGAGGGGATAGTACTCCCAGTTCTCCACGAATGCCCGGTTGTAGGCCTCTCCGATGCGTCCGGCCCACCGAATCAACTCACGCTTGTTGCGGAAACGGTGGACGGCGAGGCTTCCTTTGCGTTTCACTCGTTCGGCGATGCGGTGCACGCGCTCTGGCAGCCGGAAAGTGTCTGGGTTGATGTAGCACGATATGAAATCTACCTCTTTCTCGAAGCCCACTGCTTCGATGAGACGAGGATAGTATTCGTAGTTGTAGTTCATCATCGTCATCATCTGTCGATGTTCGAACCCCTCCACCTGCAAGCCGTAGCCGTCGAGCGCACCGAAGCCCTTCGGGCCTACCACTCTGTCGAGCCCGCGCGCTTGGGCCCATTCGAAAGCTCGCTCGAATAGGGCGGTCGCGGCTTCCTGGTCGTTCTCGCATTCGAAGAGATAGAACTGTGCCTGCTTCGTGCCATGCGTTTCGTTGAAGCGCCGGTTCTCCAGCACACCGATCCTCCCTACGTCCTGTCCCTCGCGCGCGGCGATGAAGAAGTCGGCGTCAGAGTGTTCGTAGAATGGATGCTTCCGCCGATTCAACATAGTCCGCATGTCTGTCAACAGGGGAGGAACCCATTGAGGGTGATTGGCATAAAGCTGGTATGGAATGTGCAGGAACCGGCGTACCTGTGTCTTGGACTGAGTGTCCACTTCTTCCAGGTTGAACACAAGAGCCTCCTTTTACGTACTGCTGATATATCCGATTTAGCCATTTTAACCTTTTCTCCGCTTTTGTCCACTCCAACCGCCAATAGATCAGTTCCCCGGTTTCTATGCGCTGCTGTGAAGTTCGTTCTCTCGTGGGCTGGACAAAAGAGCAAGGGATGAGTAGAATAGGTAAGTACACAAGAACTCAAACCGCATACTGGGACATGACACGCGTTGCGCGATGCGTGAGAGGTCGGATGGCGATACCACTGAACCCCTACGTTGCTGGCAACCCTGTTGGTGACAGCCCTGCCTTTGTCGGACGGGCGGACGTGTTACGCGAGGTGCTGCGCATATTGCGCCGTCCTCAAGATAACGCAATTGTTCTATATGGCCAGCGGCGCATTGGCAAAACCTCCATACTGCAGAACCTGGCGGCCTGGCTCTCCCGCCTGGGACCCTATCGCCCTATTTACCTGGATTTGCAGGACAAGGCGGCCTATCCGCTCAGCCGCGTGCTGCGCGAACTGGCCCGTACACTTGCCCATGCCATGGGGCAACCCGACCCTGACCTGGGACCCGATCCCGAAACTTTCTTCCGCAGGGAATGGCTCCCCGCCATGCTGGATAACTTGCCTGATGGTTGCTCGTTGGTGCTGCTGTTCGATGAGTTCGACGTGTTGGCGGACCCCCAGGCGGAACAAGCAGCGGCCGCTTTCTTTCCCTATTTGCATGGCTTGCTGGCAAGCGATCCCAGGCGGCTGCAGTTTGTCTTCGTCATCGGCCGCGGCGTGGATGATCTGGCAAACATCGCCCTGTGTCTCTTCAAGAGTACGCCGGCGAGGCGTGTCTCGTTGCTCAGCCGCGAGGATACCGCTGATCTCGTGCGCCTGTCTGAGGCCAATAGTACGCTGGCCTGGCCAGACGACGCCCTGGAACGGGTCTGGCAGTTGACCTGCGGCCATCCGTTTCTGACCCAGCAACTCTGCTCCCACGTTTGGGAGCAGATCTACGACGAGGATCCCCCTGAGCCTCCTGCCGTCAGTCCGAAGGACGTGGATGTCGCCGTCTCCGAAGTGCTGGACGCCAGCCGCAACATGCTCGAGTGGCTGTGGGATGGTCTCCCCCCCGCTGAGCGGGTGGTGGCTTCTGCGTTGGCCGAGGCTGGACCGGGCACAATCACCCAGGAAGCGTTGGAGCGTCTGTTGCACGACAGTGGCGTTCACGTTGTCATTCGGGAGTTGCAGAACGCCCCTCAACTGTTGCAGGATTGGGACCTAATTGAACCTGTCGATGACGGCTATCGTTTCCGTGTTGAACTGCTACGCCGTTGGATCGCTTTGCATAAGCCGCTGAAGCGTGTGCAGGAGGAGTTGGATCGCATCGAGCCGGTGGCCGATAGTCTCTATGGGGCTGGTCTAGGGTTGTACCGGGGAGGGCAGTTGCTTCAGGCCATCGCGCCGCTGCGACAGGCGATCACCCTCAACCCCAACCACGTCGGGGCCAACCAGTTGCTGGCCGATATCCTCCTGGCGCGGGAGGAGTCGGGCGAGGCGCGACAGATTCTGGAGCGGCTCTTCCAGTACCAGCCCGCCGCAGCCCGGCCTCGCCTGGTCCAGGCTCTGCTCGCCGAGGCCCGGATCGTCGAGAGCGACGAAGAGCGATTGTCTCTGTACGACCGGATATTGAAACTGGATGGCGCACAGCCGGAAGCTGCTTCTGGGCGGCGGCACATTTGGCAGCAGCGCGGTGACGCCGCCTTGGAGGCGGAGGACTTGGAAGCTGCACTGGTGGCCTACCGCAAGGGCGGCGATGCTGAGAAGATAGCCCTGGTCGAGACTTTGTGGCAGCAACAGGCGCTCAAGGCGATGGCGGCGGACGCGCGAGGTCACGAGGAAGCTGGCGAATGGTCCCAGGCTGCCAATGCGTACGAACAACTGAGCGCGCAAGCTCTCGACGATGAGAGTCGGAAAGCGTGGCAGATGGCACTGGAACGTTGCCAGGAGGAGGAGGAACTGGCTTGCCTCTTTGACGAGGGAATGGAAGCGCTGGGGCGGGGGGATCGGCAGAAAGCACAACGCGCTTTCTCTGACGTGGTCTACCGTCGGTCGGATTATCAGAGAGGAGGAGAGCGAGCGGCCTGGTTGTTGACCCAGGCTGTCTCGCAAGAGCCTATTGCGGTTTCGTGGCGTCAATATCGGCGCCTTTTGCGCCGCGCTGCCGTCATCTCCGTCATTACTGCCTTTCTGATTCTGCTTGGAGGTGGCTGGGCGGCAGATACCTACTACTTTCAGCCCCGGGAGCTTGCCCGGCAGGCCCGTGCCACGGCCCAGGTTGGTGCTCTGGTCACAGTCGTGCAGCAGACGGCGGCAGCGCGGGATGCGACGGCTGTCTTCGCCGCTCAGGCCGCTGCCACCACGTTGGCCGACCGGGATGCCACCGCCACGGCCTGGGATATCTCCCTGGCCAGCGCGGCTACTGCGGACGCGGTGGCCCTATCTGGCACTGGCACTGCCCAGGCCGAGACCCTGCGTTGCACCGATGTCAGGCGCTATTCCCTGGGCGTGGCTCCTGAACCCATCCTTGTCCCCTCACCTGGCACCGTCTACATGGTCGGCGACCTGCCCCCGGATGCACGAGCCTCCTGGGTGGTGACCAATACCGGTGAATGTCTGTGGGAAAGTGTGGTCCTGCGCCCTGTGACGGATGGGGAGGCTGTGGAGCCAGACCTGCGGCGGGATGGCGGACCGGTGTCGCGGGTGGAGCCTGGGGAGTGGGTTGAGGTAGGCCTGGTGTTCACCGTCTGGGAGGCGATGGCTATGGACAGAGAATGGGTGGTGGCGGTCAATGATCTGCCGCTGTTCGATCAGCCCCATTTGGAGATCGCTGTTCAGCGGTGGATGGTCGTCGTTACCCCTACTCCGACGCCACGGTATGTCCTGGCGTCCACCAGTACGGTCACAAATTCGTTGCCTCGGGATCCCTCCCAACCGGCACCTGCCACGGGTGTACCTGAGCCGACGTCGCCAGTCACACCGCAGTCCACTGCGACGCTGCCCCCCGGTACATCCGAACCAGCGTTATCTACATCCACGCCCGAATCACCCCCAGGTTAGTCTGTAAGGCAGATGAAAGCGAGGGCGGGGGATGACTGCGCGTGTGACGATGCGTGGGCATGTTCGTCTGCGTCTGGTTGGTCTGGGAGTATGCTATTGCACAATTCGTGTTCGACGGAGGGTTATGTATGCCCAATCCTTTCTTTTATGGCGCTCCTGTGCCTGCGGACCTCTTCTTGGACCGGGAGCGCGAACTGCGCCGCGTTACGGGACGGATGATCAATTGGGGTCAATCTACTGCCATCGTTGGTGAACCACGCAGTGGAAAGACCTCGCTGCTCATGGTCCTGGACTCCCCAATGGTGCGCGCAACGTTTTACGGCGCGAAGGGCGAACGACTGCTTTTTTCCTATCTGGATGCCCAGACGCTGGGCGGCCAGTTCTGCCAGTCCCAGTTCTGGGAATACGCTCTTCGCCCGCTCTACGAGCGAGTCATTGCCTCCGATCCCGACTCGTCACTGGCTCGGGCGTATCAGCTTTGCCGGGAGAACGGGTTTGGCACTTTCGTACTGGAGCGCCTTTTTGCCCAGATGGTGCCGGCAGGCTGGCGTTTGGCCTTGATGCTCGATGAGTTCGACATGTTACTGCACCACCCGATCTTGAACTGCGCTGAGTTCTTTGGTAGCCTGCGCTCGTTGGCCACGCGCAGTCAGGGTGCGCTGTCGCTGGTCATCGCCAGCCGGCGCTCGTTGGCGAGTCTCAACAAGGCCACACAACAATTTAGCCGCACCGGTTCCCCTTACTTCAACTTTCTCTCTGAGATCAACCTGGGGCCACTGCCGTACAAGGCCATTGCAGGGCTGCTGCGTCAAGCCGGGGGCTGCTTCACCTTGGATGACTGCCGCTTCATCCGAGAGATTGCCGGAGGACATCCCTACCTGCTGCAGGTGGCGGCCTCCGAGCAATGGGAGGTCTATGGCGAGGGTGAGCGTGACCCCTGCCGCCGTTGGCACCATGTCGGCCGGAGTCTCTACGAAGTAGCCGCGCTGACACTGAGTGATACCTGGCAGTTCTGGCCCCCGGCCATGCGGTGGGCTTTTACCACCGTCGCGTTGAATCATATAAGCTTCCTTCTGAACCTTGACGCCGACGGTCAGGTCCCAGAGGAGGAAACCCCGACTCACGCGGATCTCATCAAGCTGTTTGAGACGCTGGAAAAACGCTTTGGCGAGGAAGATCTCCAGACACTCTGTTTCTACTTGAACGTGGACTATGACAATCTTCCTGCCGGGGGAAGGGCGACCAAGGCGCGGGGATTGATCAGCTACCTGAGACGCCGTGACCGTATCTTCGACCTCCTGGAAGTTGGCGAGAAGCTGCGCCCGGACATTGCCTGGGAAGACACGCTTGAGACAAATGGGATCAGCGCTGGTTTCTTCGGCGTTTTGCCTGAACACTCTCTCATACGCGACTTCGATCCGGAGTTGCGGCTGCTGACGAAGCAAGGGTTTGTGGCAGAGGATGCTGCCATCCCGGGCCGGCGTCGGGTACGCCCACAGGCTTTCCTATGGTGGCTTGCAGATGAGCTGGTGCGAGCGACACGCGATGAGACTTCACTGGATGAGTGGTTGCAGGAGCAGGAGGTGGTCAGCTTGCTGACGCGGGATGGGCAAGGACACTGGGAGAAGGCGGTCTGTGCTGTCTGTGGCAAGCTTCAGGACGGTGCACAGACGCTCATCGAAGCTGCGGCCAAGGGAGTGGCACAGGCCACGACCAGGAGGATGTGAATTGTGGCTGATTCGTCTGCTCCCAATGTCCCTGGTTCACGTACGGATCTGCGGTCGCCGGGCAATGCAGTCCTTTGGATCTTCCTGCTTGTCCTCGTCACTCTCATCTGGGGAAACTCGTTCATCGCCATCAAGCACGTCGTTGAGTACGTGACGCCACTGGAACTGGTCGCCGTGCGGTTTGTGCCCGTGGCGCTCACGTTTGCCATGTTGCTCGTACCCACGCGCCCCCGGCAGGTCTGGCGCATGGTCCGAACCGATGGCTGGCGCTTGGCGCTCCTGGGCTTAACCGGTGCGGTCTTGTACAACATATTCCTGGGATGGGGCGAGACTCGCGTGGCCGCCGGGACTGCCAGCCTGATCATTGCCTTGAACCCGGCCTTCATCTACGTTCTCTCGGTGGTTTTCCTGGGCGAGCGTTTTGCCTGGTCCCGGGCACTGGGGTTGGCCGCTGCTTTCGTTGGGCTGTTCGTCATCGTTCGCTGGGGTAGTGATCGTCCGGTCACGTTGGATGACCTGGGCTACGCGTTGATCACCATGCTGGCGCCGGTAAACTGGGCCGTCTACACCGTGTTGGGCAAACCGTTGGTCCAGCGGTACCCGCCGGTCATGGTCGCAGGCATCGCCATGATGTTCGCTGGGTTTTTCTCACTGGTGTTTGTGAGTTCATCATTCCTGGTTCGCTTGCCGGCCTTCCCTGCCTCTTTCTGGTGGTCGGTGCTCTTCCTGGCCTGGCCCTGTACCGTATTCGCCTTCGTCGTCTGGTTCAGTGCGCTCGAACGCATGCCGGCCGGACGAGTGGCGGGCTTTGTTTATCTTGTGCCGATGTTCGCCGTCACGTTCAGCCGCTGGCTGCTGGACGAGCCTGTCACCACGGGGTTGGTCGTCGGTGCTGTCGTCCTCGTAGTCGGCGTGCTGCTGGTCAACCGGCGCCAGGCGACGAAATCCAAAAAGCCACTCTCCAAATGAGAGTGGCCTCTGCCTTGTGACCTGCTTGGGTCAGGTCAAGATGCTCTGGAGCCGCATGGCGAGCGCCATATCGCCGCTGACCTTGATCCTGCCCTGCATGAACGCGGCGACGGCGTCCAATTCGCCGTTGGAGAGCGCGACCAGATCTTGGGCGGCCATCGATAGCGTCATAGTAGGTGATGCGGTCTCTCCTTCTTCGACATCTACCTTACCGCCCGCTATTGTTGCCGTCCACTTCCCGCCTCCATCTCCGCTCAGGTCAAAGAGGATGACGGCGTTGACTCCCTCGATCTTCGCCGGGTCTACCCTGTGGATATTGTCCAGGACATCCTGCACACTCTTGATGGCCATTATCTCCCCTCCTGTGGACTTGATTTGAGCTCATTATAGCCTCAACACGTTCCCTTGTCAAAACCTGGTGCAGCGGTATCTTTCCAATAGACCGTGGATGGGGTGTGCGGGCGCGAAGCCGCCCGCACACCCCATCTTCTCCTTCTTGTTGGGAAGATAGGTGCAGCGGCCGGTACAGCTAAGGTTGGCGGTAAACCTGCCCGAATGCTGATTTGTGCTATAATTGAAATCCCTCCACTGCGAGGGATACCTTAAACCGGTGCAGATCGATGAGCCAAACGATACTGGTCGTGGACGACGAACTCCAGATTGTGCGTTTTGTCCGGGCCTACCTGGAGGACGCGGGTTTCCGCGTCGTGACTGCCAGCGATGGCCAGGAGGCGCTTTTCGTCGCTCGTCACGAGAAACCCGACTTGGTGATTCTCGACATCTTGATGCCTGGGATGGACGGTTGGGACTTCATCCGCCGCTACCGCCAGGAGCGGGATACCCCTGTCATTATGCTCACCGCCCGCGTCGACGAGACCGACCAGGTCCTGGGCCTGGAGCTAGGTGCCGACGACTACGTGACCAAGCCCTTCAGCCCACGCGCCTTGGTAGCCCGCGTGCGTGCCGTGCTGCGCCGGGCTCGGGGTAGGCCGACCCCGCCCGACGTTCTGCGGGTTGGCGATGTCGTGCTTGATCGTGAGATGCACCGGGTCACGGTCGGCGGACGAGAGATGGATCTGACGCCGACCGAGTTCAACCTGCTGGAGGTTCTGTTATCGGCTCCAGGGCATGTCTTCACGCGGGCCGATCTGCTCGACCGGGTGTTGGGCGACGAAGCCTACGTTTTCGAGCGCACAATTGACGCTCACGTCAAGAACCTGCGGCGCAAGATCGAGCCTGACCCGGCGGACCCGCGGTACGTCGTCACCGTGCGCGGTGCCGGGTACAAATTCAGCGAGGATCCCGATGCGCGGTAGTCTGTTCTGGAGATTGATGGCGGCCTTCTGCGTGGTCATTCTGATCGGCATCGGCGGCGCGCTCCTCCTCGCCGGGCGTGCCACGGAGGTTGAGTTCCGGCTTTATGCCCATGGCAGCGACACGAGCCGCTGGGAGGCCACGGCCGCCGTTCTCTCTGAGTACTACGCCACGCACGGCAGTTGGGATGGCGTCGAGGCGATCCTTTGGGGTGGCCGCGGTCAGGGGCGAGCTGGGAGTGGCGGTCCTCCGTTGCGTCTGGCTGATGCCCAGGGCCGGGTCGTAGCCGGCCCGACCGCTGCCGATGTGGGCCAGGAGGCCACCGCCGAGGAGTTGGCGGCCGGGTTGTCCATTGTGGTGGACGGGACCCAGGTCGGTACGTTGCTGTTGCCCGGCGGCGAGCGGCTGACCGCAGAACAGGAGGCATTCCTGCAACGCATTCAAGTCGCGCTGGCGGTCTCCGGCGGCGCAGCGTTGGCCGTCGCGTTGTTGCTGGGAGCCGTTCTCGTCCGGGGCATCACCCGCCCGCTGCGCCAACTCTCTGCCGCCAGCCGGTCCATCGCCGCAGGCGACCTCGACACCCGCGTCCCCGTCCGCTCATCTGATGAACTTGGCCAACTGGCCACTGCGTTCAACCAGATGGCTGCCGACCTGACCCACGCTGAGGCGGCCCGCCGTCAGCAGACCGCCGACATCGCCCATGAACTCCGCACGCCGTTGACTGTCATCCAGGGTCACCTGGAGGCCCTGGCCGACGGTGTCTTTCCCTCCGAACCGGAATACCTGGACCCGGCGCTCGACCAAGTGCGCGTGCTGGCCCGGCTGGTGGAGGATCTGCGCACGCTCAGTCTGGCCGAGGCCGGACGGCTTGAGCTGGCCTCTGTGCTCACCGACGTGGGCGAATGGGCAGCAGGTGTCGTGGCCGGATTTCGGCCCCTGGCTGCCGAACGGGCGATCACGCTGGGCCTGGAAATCGCCGAGGATCTACCCGAAGTGAGGATGGACGTGGAGCGTATGGCTCAGGTGCTGGGGAACCTGCTCGATAACGCGCTCCGCCATACCCCAGCGAGCGGTCAGGTGGCCGTCCGCGTGGTGCGCGAAAACGGCGGCGTCACAATCTCGGTGGTCGACACAGGTCCGGGTGTATCGCCCGACCAACTGCCCCTTCTGTTTCAGCGGTTCTGGCGAGGCGACCCCTCCCGCTCTCGGCACACGGGAGGCAGTGGCTTGGGATTGGCCATTGCACGGCGGGTCGTGGAGGCACACGGCGGCCGGATCTGGGCCGAGCTTGTCCCCGAGGGTGGACTGTGTGTTAACATCAGCCTCCGCGCCGAGCTAGGCAACTTTGCCACTCCCACGACGTAGTGTATAATGCACTGGGGACTGAACTCAGGGGTTGGACACTCAAGGAGGTAGACGATATGCGAAAGTTCTTCAGTTTTTTTGCAGGGCTGGTGGCCGGAGCCATAGTTGGGGCCACGGCCGCGATACTCCTGGCTCCCTATTCGGGCTCTGAACTGCAGGGGCAGGTGCGCACGCGCCTACAGGCTCTGATTGACGGAGGCAAACGGGCCGCTGCCGCTCGACGGGCCGAACTGGAGGCGCAGCTTGAGGCCTTCAAGCGCGGAACTCCGGTCACAATTGAGACGACGCCCGAAGAATCCCAGGCGTAACCTCGATGGCTGGTCTCGCCCTGGCACAGGCCTGGCCGTGAGACCCCATCCGGCTTCGCCACACCGTTCAATATCTGAACAACCACGTCCTTCGCCCAGCGGCTGAGCCTGGTCGACGCGAGGGTCTCCCCTGGTCCCTCCCAGACGCCGGGAGTTATTGGTCAATCCTCAGTTGGTAGGGCGCTGGGTGTGTGGTGTGTGGTGTCAGCCCCGAGAGTACAAGGATGGCCTCGTTCCAACCCGCGCTGCCCATTGGCACTGTCCACCATGCTGTCTGATTGTCCTCCAGTGGCAGTCGCTCGACCGAGACCTCGTCGCCCAGCCCGATCAGCAGCGCCAGGTAGCGCTGGGGCACGAAGCTATTGGTCCGCACGAAGCCGGCCGCCTCCCACCCGTCCACTCCCGTCTCGACTTCGTCGGCGTAGCCGATTTCGGGGATGGCGATGTCGTCAAGCACGAATCCCACTCCGGTGATCGCTTCGTCGGTCAGATATGCAAAGCGCAACAGGATCCCTGTCCCAACGTGCGGTGATAGATCGATCGTTTCCTGGATCCAGCCGGATGGATTGCCGCTGGAGCCGGTGTAGCCCCAGGCCCGATCGCTGCCGCATGCGTTGACGTCGGTGCCCGAGGGAGTGGACAGCGACTGCCATTTATCTCCACCGTCGGTGCTGACCTCGACGGTGACATAGTCGTAACCCTCCTCAACGTCATACCACGTCCAGTATGACAGTGTTGCCTGTTCGACGTTGGAGAGGTCAAAGGCTCGCGTTAGCGTGGTCAACGACTCGTCCGCCGCGTTCGACCACCACATCTTGCGCCCGCTGTGCGGCTGCACGTCCAGCAGGGGAGTCTCCATCGCCCCGGTGAACTGGATGGTGAGATCAGACCGGCCCCGAAGCAGGATGTAGTCCGCGCCAAATTGGTGCACAGATGCCTCGGCGCTGACCGGATATGCCTCATAGGTGACCGCAGGCGTCGGACGACTTAGGTCCAGCGTGGTGTAGCCGTGGTGCGGGAGGGAAACGCCCGCTTTGCCGTCGAGCGCATTCGCCACCAACCAATCAGCAAACAGATCCTCGAAGGTGAGATTGATCCCCAACTCGGCCAGTGTTGCATCCACTCCATCTATCCCGTTGAGCGGCTGGGCTACCAGGGCGCTCGTGCCGGCGTCGCCGAATCGCTCGTGGAAATAGGTGGCGAAGAGGTAGACGGCTCCCCGATAGGCCGCATCCTCCGTGCCTTCCCACGCGGTGAGCGATGTGTCGGGGCGCTCCAGGTATGTCTGGGCCAGATTGCCTGGAGCGAAGCCGTTCAAGCGAACGGCCAGTTCGGCCATTCCTTCCTTCATCCAGCGCTCCTCGTTGCGGTCCTGGAACCACTGGATGAGCCGCTGGAACTGGCGGGCCAGCAGAGCGTGATAGGCTGGGCTGCCTACCTCAACCGCGCTGGCGTGGACGGTGATCATCTCGGCTTCGTTGGAAAAAGGACACACGTCCGCAGGGAACTCGTCCGCGCTGGAGGTGTAGCCCGCCACGTCGTTCCCCAGGCCCGTCGCGTGTAGGATCACGACGCGTGGGTCGTTGTCCACGCCCGGCACCCACTCAGATCCGAAGGCGCTGCGCGTGGTGGGAATCACCTGGGTTTCGAAAAATTCTGCGGCTTCCTCCAACTGCCGGACGTTGTGCCATACTCCTTCTTCCACCCACATCGCAACGTGATCGGTCCGTACGCGCAGCCGGGCGACGATCTCTCGCCGCTCACCGGTCTTCCCATCGGTGACCCAGAATACACGGGTGGCGTTGGGTACCTGGTTGAGTGTATCAGGGTTGACCACGGTGTAATTGAAGGACCGTGGCGGCGGGTCGGCAGAGACTGTCTCTGTGCTCACCGTGGCCGGATTGGGGATCGGCGTCTGGGCCGGGCTATCGATCGGTGTGGGCTGGGGTAGGGGGGAGGGTGTAGCTGTGGGGGCGGGCGTATACGTGGGGGGGGGCGTGTCTGTGGGCGCAGGCGGGACGGTGACGGTAGGTGTACAGGTGTCCGTGGGCGCAGGAACGGGTGTGGGGATGTCAGTGGGCGTGGGGGAGGGGGCCGGTGTCGGCGGAGCCACGCACGCTGCCAGCGTCAGCATCAACGCGAGGGCGATGGGCGGGCGGCGAGCGTGCATCGTTCTACCGGTGTCCTGCTGCCTCGACCAGTGCCTTGAACAGACGCTGCATCTTGGGGTGACTGTCGACCATTGCCTCGGGGTGCCACTGCACACCGAGACAGAAAGGGTGGTCGGCGCATTCCAGCCCCTCGATGATGCCGTCGGGAGCGCGGGCTGTGACATCCAGGCCTGTACCCACGTCCTTCACCGCTTGATGATGGGCGCTGTTCACGCCCAACTCACCAGCCCCAAACAGCGCAGCCAACCGGCTGCCTGGTGTTACCTCAACGGTGTGCGCGATGACAGCCACGGGCCGGCCAGCGACGGTGCTGTGGGTGAGGGCGTTCGGAACCTGAGTCGGGATATCTTGAAAGAGTGTGCCACCGGCTGCAACATTGAGTATCTGGATTCCACGGCAAATCGCCAGCAGGGGAAGCCCTTCGACGAGTGCCCACCGGGCCAGTGCAAGCTCCGCTTGATCGCGACTTTCATCTAGGGACCACAGCAACCCGCTGTCCTCCTCGCCAAAAGCCGCGGGCAGGATGTCTCCTCCCCCGGAGAAGACCAGGCCATCGAGATGTTCGAAGATAGGGCGAAGTTGTGCCTCCTCCAGATGCGGGGGAGTGATTACCGGAGTGCCTCCACCTAGTTCGACAGCTCGCACGTACGTCTCAGCGATGGCGACCAGAGGCATATTGGGTGGGCGGGCGGATTGGTCGGTGCGCCCGGTGATGCCAATGACGGGAATGGTCATCTGGAACTCCTGATGGTTCCAAGCCTGCATGGCGGTGACGCGCGCCCGCCTGCGTTTGGAATGACAGTGAAATTGCCCCCGCCGCAGGCGGGGGCTTCAGCGCGAGACGAAAAAAACAGGCGTAGGGAAGACCTACGCCCGCCCCAAGTGGCCGGGGAACCGGTCCGACGAAACTATCTCGTCCGTTTTTCTCGCAGACGAGCGTGTTTGCCTCGCCGCTGCCGCAGGTAATAGAGTTGGCCGTGGCGAACGCGTGCCCGACGCAACACTTCTACCCGCTCAACGCGTGGTGACCGGATCAGGAAATTGCGTTCCACGCCGATACCGTGAGAGGCGATCCTCCGCACGGTGAAGTTCGCGCTGGCCCCTCCGCCATGAGTGCGGATGATGGTGCCTTGGAAAACCTGAATTCGCTCGCGATCACCTTCAATGATACGGGCGTGCACTTTCACCGTGTCACCCGGGTGCAACTCCGGAATATTCGGATTGGGTTCTGCTTGACGTTCTAACGATTCGACCAGATTCATTGTTCAATTCCTCACAGACTTACGTCCCTGGACTCACTTCTCACAGGACGGGGTGGCTAGATTATACTACGTTTTGTCATGGAAGGCAACTTCAGATGGTACAAATATCCTATTGAGCCGGCGCCCGATTGGTGGTAAGATAATCATGCCTCTGACAGCCTTAATCGACAGTCTGGTTTCCAGTACAAAATACGCTTACGACGCTCCCACCTCTGCCGCTGGGGATGCAGTGCGGAAAACCACCCGCTGTACGTACATCCTCGTTGCAGGTCGATTCGCACCTATGGTGTTTCTGAGGTGGCGGTTTTCGAGCGTTTCGTGCCAGGGGCCGACCTGATCTCTCACTCAGGCCGCCGGGTAGTTGTATCTATGAGGAGAGGAAGAAATGTTTGGGCCACAGATTCGTCCTTTGACCCGCGTTCTACCGGCCATTGCCCTCCTGGTCGTTGGCCTTGCGCTGATTGTGCTCATGTTCCGGTAATCCCCTGGGATTGGTCGGGCGGGTCACACACATCGTTACAATATATCTCAAGGGCTGCAAGATCAGCCGAGCGGCCAATTCCTGGCCGACTGCTCTGCCCGCTCCTTCGCAGGTCTGTTCTATGGCCTGTGTCGTTGGATGCACGTTCACTGCGTGCCTGTGTGGGATCACTGATGCTTGCGCTGGATTCCAGTCCGTGCTAGACTTCAGCCTGCGCTGAACCGTGTAAGCATACATATGAGATGGAGATATTCAAGGAGGTCTATTCTGATGAAACGGCTCGGATTGTTCTTACTTCTGACCCTGCTGCTTGGTCTGACGCTGGGTTGTGGGCTGCTCGGCGGTGGCGAAGAACCCCCATCTGGCGAGGCACCTTCGAGTGGCGAGGAAGCGGTGTCGCCTACCGAGGTGCCCTCCGGCGCGGAGGTGTCGGAGCCACCCAGCGGGGAGGAAGATGTTGTAGAGGAAGAAGATATCGATCTGTCCTCAGTCACCAGCGGCATGCAAGGCCTGGACAGCTTCCGCAGTCATTTTACGATGGCGTTCGAGGGCACGACGGACGGAGAGGCGGAGAGCTGGGTCTATGAGATGGATATGGAGACCGTGCGCGATCCGTTTGCGCAGCGCATAGTGATCCAGGGCGGCTTTGCTGCCGAGGGCTTCGAGAGCGTCCAGGTCGGTGATAGGCAGTACGTTGTCCTCGGAGAGGGACAGTGTGTCTCGTCCTCAGTCGACGAGGGTGACACGACTGATATGGAGATCTTTGAGCCTGACGACGTCATGGGTGGGCTGGAGAAGGCTCGCCGTGTCCGGCCGGATGAGCGGATTAACGGGATTCTCTGTCAGCACTTCGTCTTCGATGAGACCAACGTGACCTGGGGCGCCTTCACCCAAGCCAAGGGTGACATGTGGGTCTCAGTCGAGGGGAACTACGTCGTCAAGTTCACGATGCAGGCCGATGGCAAGAATCCTCTCATGGGAGATGATGAGGGGCACATCGAGTGGGAATACGAGGTGCGCGATGTGAACCAGCCGATTACCATCGAGCCGCCGGCTGGCTGCGATGCTGCACAGAGCGAGTTCCCTGTTATGTCGGACGCAGCGGACTTGACCACGATGGGCGGCATGGTGATGTATACAACCCCCAGTGCCTTGGAAGATGTCCGGACGTTCTATGATGAGCAGATGCTGGCGGCTGGCTGGAGCCAGGCAGACGAACCCTTCGTCACCCCCGAAACGGCGATGCTGAGCTACACGAAGGAAGATCGCAGTGCCACCATCACGCTGAACCTGGACGAGGGCGCTGTCTCAGTGCTCATTATGAGCGAATAATTCGTAAATAGAGCGGGCTTTTTGCTGCTAGCTCCACGCGCAGGCCGTCCCTGATTCAGGGACGGCCTGCGTTTGTCTTGCCAGCGTGGCTTTTCGGTGTACAATAAAAGCCCAATCATGCGACGAAAGGAACCGATGATGAGCACGCAACTAGACCAACTGTGTATCAACACGATCCGTACTCTAGCGATGGACGGCGTTCAGAAAGCGAATTCCGGTCACCCTGGCATGCCTATGGGAATGGCAGATGTGGCTTACGTGCTCTGGACCCGCTTCCTCAAGCACAATCCTGCTGATGCTAGCTGGCCCAACCGCGACCGGTTCGTGCTTTCGGCTGGCCACGGATCGATGTTGCTCTACAGCCTGCTCCATCTCACCGGCTACGGTCTGCCGATGGAGGAGCTTGAGCGCTTCCGCCAGTGGGGCAGTCTCACGCCAGGTCATCCCGAGTACGGTCTCACTGCCGGCGTAGAGACGACTACCGGCCCGCTGGGGCAGGGTTTTGCCACCGCCGTGGGCATGGCGATCGCCGAGCGTTTCCTGGCCGCCACTTTCAACCGGCCTGGATTCTCTATCTTTGATCATTACACCTACGCCATTGTCTCCGACGGTGATCTGATGGAAGGTGTGAGCCACGAGGCGGCTAGCCTGGCCGGACACCTGGGGCTTGGCAAGATCATCTACCTCTACGACGACAACGAGATTTCCATAGAAGGTTCGACGGACATCACCTTCACTGAAGACATCCCGGCCCGGTTCCGGGCCTACGGCTGGCACGTCCAGGAGGTGGACGCGTACGACCTGGATGGCGTCGAGGCAGCCATCCGCGCTGCTCAGGAGGAGACGGAGCGTCCCTCCCTTATCGTCTGTCACTCGCACATCGCTTATGGCAGCCCGAATAAGCAGGATACGGCCGGTGCGCACGGCGCGCCGTTGGGGGAAGATGAGATCCGCCTGACCAAGCAGGCGCTGGGCTGGTCCCCCGATGCGCGCTTCTTTGTTCCCGACGAGGCGCTGGCGGTGTTTCGACAGGCAATCGAGCGGGGGCGAGAGGATCAGGCCCAGTGGCAAGAGAGGTTCGAGCGCTATCAGGAGACGTACCCTGCAGAGGCCGCACAGTTGGAATCGTTGTGGGCTGGGGAACTCCCTGCGGGATGGGCCGATATGCTGCCCAATTTCACCATCGATGATGGACCTCTGGCAACACGCAAGGCATCGGGTGCGGTGTTGAACGCGCTCGCTCCTGTCCTACCTACGCTCATCGGCGGTTCGGCTGACCTGGCTCCCTCCAACAACACATTGCTCAAGGCGTACGGCGATTTTCAGCCTGCGACTCCTGCCGGGCGCAACCTCCACTTTGGCGTGCGGGAACACGCGATGGGTTCCATTCTCAACGGGTTGGCCTTGCACGGTGGCCTGCTTCCATACGGTGGCACTTTCCTCGTGTTTTCGGACTACATGCGTCCTCCGGTCCGGTTGGCGGCGATGATGCATCTGCAGGTTGTCTACGTCTGGACCCACGACTCGGTTTGGATCGGCGAGGACGGTCCGACTCACCAGCCGGTTGAGCACGTAGCGGCGCTGCGGGCGATCCCCAACCTGGTCGTCATCCGCCCAGCGGACGCGAACGAGACCGCTGCAGCCTGGCGCGTGGCGTTGGAGCGGCGGGATGGCCCGACCGGGCTGGCGCTCACACGCCAGAAGTTGCCGGTGCTGTTCGAGACCAACAGGGATCCTGCCGACACCGTTGCACGCGGTGCCTACGTGCTGGCCGATAGTTCCGGCCTTCCCGACGTGATCCTCATCGCCAGTGGCTCCGAAGTGCACCTGGCGCTGGAAGCGCGGGACTTGCTCGCCCGGGAAGGCGTGGCGGTACGGGTGGTGAGCGTGCCCAGTTGGGAGCTCTTCGACGCGCAACCTACCTCTTACCAGGAGTCGGTGTTGCCGCCGCAAGTGACGGCGCGGCTGGCAATGGAGGCCGGCGTGACGCAAGGGTGGGCCAGGTATGTTGGCCCCGATGGCGATGTGATCGGGCGGGATGACTTCGGCGCTTCAGCTCCCTACAAGGTGCTGATGGAGAAGTTTGGTTTCACCGCCGAGGCAGTAGCCGGGCGGGCGCTGGAGCTTCTGGGTAAGTCGTAGAATGGCCGGCGAAGGTGCGTTTCCGGTTACGTACACCGGTTACTACGACAGTGAGAGCCGGCCGGTGCGTGGTGTCATCCCCGTGGAGGAGATGATCACGCTCCACGTGAATGCCCAGCCTCTGGTCAGCCTGATGTGCACACCGGCTTTGCAGGAGGAGCTAGCTATTGGCTTTCTGTACAACGAGGGGTTGATCGAGGGGATGGATGATGTGGCGGTGCTCGAGTTGTGCGGTGGGGGCCGGTGCGTGGACGTGTGGCTTGAACACGATGTCGAGGTGCCGGAGCTTCGTGTCATCACCTCTGGGTGCTCTGGAGGTACCACCTTTGAGGACGTGGCCAGTATGCATCACGAGATGAAATCCAATCTGCGGGTCACCCCACAGCAGGTGACTCACTTGATGCAGGAGTTCCTGCAGGCAACCGCGCTCTACCGGCGGACGGGTGGAATCCACGGAGCGGTCTTGGCCGATGGGGAACGGTTGCTGTGTGCCGCGGAGGATGTCGGCCGTCACAATGCGCTCGACAAAATCGCTGGCATGTGCCTGCGGAAAGGCCACGTGCTTCGCGATCGGATCTTGTTTGCCACCGGCCGCATCAGCTCCGAGATGTTGAACAAGGTGGCCCGGATGGGCGTGCCCATTGTCGTCTCGCGCACTTCGCCGACCTCACTCTCGGTCCAACTGGCGCAGGCGTGGGGTATCACGCTGATCGGATATACGCGGCGGCGCAGCTTTCGCGTCTATGCTGGGCCGGAGCGGGTGGTTGCATCCGATGAATGATTGAAGGCCGGGCTATCTTCTTCCTTGGCCCGAAGTGAGAACTGATGAAACGCCGGCGCGTCCCGGAGTGGCTGGGCTTTCTCCCCAATCACTCCGGGACGTGGCTGGCGTTTGTGGTTTGCCTGGGAATCCACCCCTTTTTTTGTCCTGGTGTACTTGACATAGAACGTATGTTCGTGTATAATTATGTTGAATTTGGAATCCCGCTGGATGAGATTGGAAGCGAGGAGGCTGACGATGGACCAACGTCTTTCGAAAAGGCAGCAGAATATCTTGACGTTCCTCGGTGAGTACATCTCGGAGAACGGTTATCCACCTTCGATCCGCGAAATCGGTGCGGCGACGGGGACCAGCTCTACCTCCGTCGTGACGTACAACCTAAAGCGCCTGGAGGAGAAAGGGTACATCAGCCGGGACCGGGAGGTATCGCGCGGGTTGAAGTTAACCTCGTCTGCCCGTATGCAGGTGCTGCCGGATGCCGTGGTCCAGGTGCCGCTCCTGGGCCGTATCGTGGCAGGTGCCCCTATTCCCGTGCCGGCCAGTGACTTCCATCTGATGGGGGACGATACGATCGAGCTCACCCGCGACTTCCTCGGTGATCCAGAGGGGTTGTACGCCTTGCAGGTGCAGGGCAATTCGATGATCGATGCTTTGGTGCACGATGGCGACATCGTCGTCATGCGCTACCAGCAGCGGGTGGAAAACGGCGAGATGGCGGCCGTGTGGCTGAAAGAGCGCGAGGAAGTGACGCTCAAACGGTTCTATCAGGAGTCTGGGGGACGGGTTCGGCTCCAGCCCGCCAACCCCACCATGCGGCCGATCTACGTGGACGATCCCCGCCAGGTGGAGGTGCAGGGCAAGGTCGTGATGGTCATCCGCCAGTTGCAGTAACCCACTGCTCACTCTTTTGTATTTGAGGGGCCAAGCCGACCGGTTTGGCCCTTTTCCTCTCCCAATATCCCAAGTTTTTCCATGCCTTTTGGGATAAGTGACCCTTGACGTAGAACAAATGTTCTGGTATGATGAGAAAGCTTGTGGAACCTATGTTCTACTATCTCTGCGTGACTGTTGGGGGAGAAACGAGGATGCGCAAAAAACTGGAGTTTCAGGCGGATCGAATCGAGGCTGTGCTGACGATGCACAAGGTGCCTGCACGGGTGACCGGCGGCACGGTGACGCCACGCTGGGTGCGCTTCCAGGTGTTGCCCGCCGTGGGAGCGAAGATCTCCAAGATCAAGGGGCTTAGCGAGGAACTGGCCGCTGCGCTCGACGCACCCTCCTGCCGGGTGTCCCGGCGCGGGGCTGCCGTTGCCGTCGAAGTGCCCCGGGACGATCCCAGTTCGGTGCGGTTGCTGCCTCTGTTCCGCCAGCTTGAGGATGACGATGAGGGCATCCCCCCGCTGACCGCCGTTCTGGGCCTCGACGAAGACGGCGTCCCCCTGCTCATTCGGCTGCCCTCCCCCGATGTAGCCCATATCCTGGTTGCAGGCACGACTGGCTCGGGGAAAACAGTGCTACTCCAGACGATGATCCTGAGCCTGGCGATGGTGAACCTACCGCGCCAGCTCGTGCTCGTGTTGGTCGATCCCAAGGGGCACGCCTTCCGTCTTTTCGATGGCCTGCCGCATCTGGCGCGCCCGGTGATCCGGGACACGGAAGAGACTGCCGAGGCGCTGCAGAGCCTGGTGCGCCTGATGGAGCGACAGGGAGCCTGCGCTGGGTCGCGCGCGGCGATGCAACCTAGTGTAGTTCTCGTGATTGATGAGTTGGCAGACGTGTTGATGGTGGGCGGGAAGCCAGTGCAGTTGGCGTTGACCCGGCTGACGCAGCGCGGGCGCGGGGCCGGCATCCACGTCATCGCGGCCACGCAGAAACCCACGGCGGCTGTTCTCGGTCCGCTGGTCAAGGCGAACTTTCCCGTGCGCCTGACAGGGCGCGTGACGAGCATCGAGGATGCCCGCACGGCCACCGGCTGGAGCGGCACGGGAGCCGAACGATTGATGGGTCGGGGTGATTTCTTGGCCGTAGCCGAGGGGCGGGTGATTCGGTTCCAGACCGCCTACGTTTCACCGGCCGAGATCCAGGAGGTGGTCGGACGGGTGGGCAATTCGGAGTGGGGAGTGGGGAGCGAGTATGGGGTGACGTCTTCTACGTCTTCACTGACTGCTCCCCGCCGGATGTCGCTGCCGTGGCCGGCTCGCCGATTGAATGAGGTGCTTAGAGGAGGCGCGTAGGAATGGATGAGGCAATGAATAGCAGTGGAAGTTGGGGCCGCATAAAGATCTTCGCTGGGTTGGTGACGATGGCCTTCGCCGTGACGCTGGCGGTCATCGTCGGCAGCCGTCTGAGCGACGAGGCGCTGGCCGTGTTGGCTGGCGCGGTGTGTGGTGTGGGGGCCGCGATCCCCACCAGCTTGCTCATCGTCGCCGTAAGTCGGCGGCGCGATGAGCGGCGAGCGCAGCCACCTGCGCAACAGCAGTCAACCTATCCGCCGGTCGTCGTCGTCGCGCCACCGGGTGGGCAGCGGCGGCCTGGCGATTGGAGCACACTCCCGCCTTCGTTGGCAGCGCCGGTGCAGCGGCATTTCAACGTAGTTGGGGAAGAATCCTTTCAATAAACCGGGGGAGGTGATGGCGCATGAGCGCTATTCTTAACGTGAGGCGCGGGACACGAGGGAAACGAGGCAGCAAGAAGCGCAGCCGGATTGGTAGCGAGTCGATTGAGATGCGGGAGCGGCGGCACGGCTACTTCCCAAAGGTATTCGTCTGGCGCGGGCACCGCTACAACGTGCACGCCGTCGAGCGCTGCTGGACGATCGCGCGGCAAGGTGGGCGGGTCGACAGGCATTGTTTCCGGGTACGTTGTAGAGAGGGCACGTTTGAGCTATATCAGAACGTGCGGCACAACACCTGGCACATGCAGCGCCAGGTGGCGTAGATACCGCTGGAGAACCTGGGAGGGAAGTTTCACATTTCTTGATCTGCTGCTAACCCCGCCACCAGTAGGTCGAGCGCTATCTCGGCGTCGATCTTTCCACGCTTGATCGCCACGTCCGTGTCCAATAGGTGGCGGTACACCATCTCCAGTTGAGCGGCAGTGAAGTGGTTGGCCTGGTTCGCCAGTTTGCCCGCCGGGAAAGGGTGCAGTTTGAGCGCCTGGGCGATGTCACGCGTCGTGGCCCGCTCCGCCTTCAATTCCTTGACCTGGATCAGGAGCCGGAACTGGCGCACGATCATTGCCAGGAGCCCCAGGGGGTGCTCACCTGCCTCCAGCAGCCGGTGCAACGTCTGGGCAGCGGTGTGGCCATCTCGCTGGCCGAGTGCATCCACCAAGTCGAATACGATGGCGGCCTGGGCGTACGGCACCACGGTGTCTACATCCGTGCGCGTGATTGCTCGCTCTGCCCCCGTGTAGGTCACTAGCTTGGAAATCTCCTGGTCGAGCAGCCGCAGGTCCGTACCTACGACGGCGCCCAGGTGGGCTGCGGCCTGGGGTTCTATTTCCCCACCGTGCTTGCGGACGCGCTTCTTGATCCATCGGGGGAGGGTCCGCGCATCCGGGGCGTCAAATTGCTTCACGTACCCCCACGCCTCTTGCTTAGCAAGTTGGAGGATAGGGTGCTTCGCGGGCAGAGATCGATTCTCGACGAACACCAGTCGGGTCGTCTCGGGCAGGTGCGGTAGGTAATCGGCCAACTTGGCCAGGAGCTCTTTCTGAGCGCGGGAAACCTCCTTGTCTTTACGATGCGTGAGTCGCCCCAGCAGGCCCTTGACGATGACGAGCCGTTTTTCGGCCAGGAAGGGTATGGCGTCACAGGCGTGGCGTAACTCGGCCACCGTGAGCGTACCGCCACCGAGGACAGTGGTGTTCAGGTCGACGGTGTCGGGCGGGCCGAGTCTGCGCTTGAAATCGGTCAGCGTTTCGGCGCGGGTGAACTCGTCTGCGCCGTGGAATACGTAGCACGTGGGTGTGGGCTTCCCCATCTCAGCCCTCGGTGCGGACGTGGTGCACCAGCAACCTGGCCTTTCTTTCCTTAGTGACGCTGACGATGCGCAGGTCCCCGACGTCGGCCTGGGTGGTCACGTGCGCCTGGAGTGCGCTGCCCAGCGGCTGGGCTAGAATGATCCCCATCGTGGCGGCGGTGAAGACCAATGGTAAACGTGCCAGTCGTTCCAACAGGCTTTTGCCCCGATCTGTCGAACCACCCCTGAGCACCAGGAACGCGCCCAGCCCGGCCAGCACACCGGCGACGGCGAGGTTGGACCCGCAGTTCGGGTGGACGGCCATCCGTCGCTGACCTGCCCGTAGTCGCCGCAGTGCTTCCTGAGCGGCTGCTACGACGGCCTCGGTGGGCACGTCGCCGTAGATGTAGAACCCCCACAGTGAGGATCGCCCCACAAGTCTGAGGTTGCGATGTTGCTCGGCGAGCGCGTGCATCGTTGCGTGCTCTAGCGCGTGATTTCGCCGCACCCGAGAGATGAACGACACGTCTAGCAGCGATGATAGAATGTGTGCTCCGTTCATTTGCCTCCCATCACCTCGATCATATACTCGTTCGTCCATTCGTCCGTTCGTCCGTTCGCCCATTCGCTCATTCGTCCATTCGTTCATTCGCCCATTCGTTCATTCGTCCATTCGCTGATTCGCTGATTCGCTTATTCTGGATGGGCAATGGCGATCAGCCGGTTGCGCAAGCTGCCGTAGGGGTGGCAGGTGACAATCGTCAACCGCTCGTCGTCCGTGGGTAGAATGTAGCGCGCGTTTTCAATCCGTACCTCCATCGGCTGACCGCCCTCGGGCAGGATCAGCATCTCGCTGATGGTGTAGGTATATGGGTCTTCGCCGGCATATAGGATGATGGACGCGCCGACGTCCAGCGTGTACAGATCGCGGAAGATCTCACCGTGGGTCGTGTTGTGGCCGTTGAGGACGGTGTTGCCGGGCACTCCCAGCGACGCGGAATTCTCGTGCCACCCCGCGGCGTACGTGTCCGGCACCTCCCAAGCTGCCTGCGTTTGACCACCTACCTCTGTCGTGTGCCACGAGACAGGGACAACAGGGGCATCTACACGGATAGACGGAATGACGATGCGGGAGGGCAACGCGGGGGTGGGCGTTGGTGAGGGAATCCGGGTAGCGGTCGGTGTGGGCGGAGTCGGGGAGGAGGATGGGGTTGGTGCAGGGGAGGGCGTGCTCGTGAGGGCGACCTGGGTGAACGTAGGCACTACGGTGGCGGGCGACTGGGCGGGCGGCGTTGGGGTGATCATCTGAGGGGGAGCTGCCAGCCGGGAGTGCACGTAAGGATAGGCCAGCACGCCACCGACGACGAGCGACGTCACCCCACCCCAGATGAGGACCTGGGCGATGAGTCCAAGACCTCTTTGTTTTGCAGTACCAGGATCGTGTCTGTTACCCATAAGCGTGGTTGAGATTATACCTTACGGATGAGGGTAGGGCAAGAGGCACGTCTCGATCCTGGACAAATTGGTTTCTTCGTGCCATAATCGACGTTTGGAGATATGGCTGAGAAAAGGCAGACAGAAGACAACTTGCGCAGAGAGCACGAGCTCATGCGTGCGATCTTGGACACGACCAGCGCGTTGGTCATTGTTCTCGATACCCAGGGGCGGGTCGTTCGTTTCAACCGCGCCTCTGAGCGATCTACCGGCTACCTGTTGAGCGAGGTCCAGGGCCGGTATATCTGGGATGTGTTGCTTGCCCCAGAGGAGAGAGAGCCCGTCAAGGCCGTTTTTTACGATTTGCGGGCCGGGCGCTTTCCGAGCCAATTTGAGAACCACCTGGTGGCAAGAGATGGCAGCCGCTGCCTGATCGCCTGGGCAAATACCGTGGTCTGCAACGACGATGGTGTGGTTGAGTACGTCATTGGCACCGGCATAGACATCACCAAGCGCAGGCGGGCGGACCAGGAGGCGCGGGAGGCGTTGTCCCGGTTTGAATCGGCGATTGAAAACACGCCGCTCGTCGCGGTTCAGGGCTTTGACCGGGATGGCGTGATCTGTCATTGGAACACGGCCTGCGAGCATTTCTATGGCTTCAGTGCTGCAGAGTCGATCGGTAGACGTCTTCAGGATATCCTGCTCGCGGAAGAGGATGCCATATTGTTCGAAGAGATTCTACATCAGATCTGGGAGACTGGTCAGGCCGCGAGTCCGCGCGAGTGGTCGGTTCGCACTCGAAACGGTCAGAAGCGCTGGGTATATTCCACGATGTTCCCAACCTTTGAACACGGGGCCGTGGCCGAAGTCTTCTGCATGGACGTAGACGTCACTGGGCGCAAGCAGGTCGAGGAGGAAGTGCGATGGCAGGCCAAGATGCTGGCCGCACTGCACGAGACGGCCGTGGATTTGGCGACCCAACGGACGTTGCCGGATTTGCTGCAGGCCATCCAGGCCAGGACTGTGGATATGTTGGGCGCTCAAGGGGGAGGCGTCTACATCTATCGGCCGGTGCCCGATGATCTGGAACTCGTCTTTCAGTATAACTTGGGGACGGCCTTTATCGGTACGTTGCTCAAGCGAGGAGAAGGGATAGCCGGTAAGGTGCTGGAAAGCGGCCGGCCCATGGTCGTAGCCGACTGCACGTGTTGCGAGCACAGGATAGCGATGTGCCGGAAAGTCGGTTTTTCCGCCTGTGTCGCTGTGCCCATAAACTGGGGCGACAATCTGCTGGGTGTTCTCAATTTGCTGTATGACGAGCCGGGGACCTGGTCAGCGGCTGAGGTGGCCTTGTTGGAGCGTGTCACTCCATTGGTGGCGGCTGCCATGGAGAACGCCCGCCTGTACCAGGATGCTCAGCGCCGGGCAGATCGGCTGGCGCTCGTCAACCGAGTCGCTCGGGCCGTCAGCGCCACCCTCCGCCTGGATGATTTGATGGAGACAGTGTACCGCGAGGTCGCTCCTCTGTTTCGGACGGATTCATTCTGTATCGCGCTCTACGACCAGGGGGCTGGCGAACTGGACCTTCGTTTGCAGGTGGATGGGGGCGTGCGAGAAAAACCAAAGCGCCTGCCTCTCGCGAAGACGGGCCTGCCTGGGCTCGTTGTGGCAAAGAACGAACCACTTCTCGTCCGCGACCTTGACGAGGAGTGGGATCGTTTGCCGCAAGACCACCTGGGGGGCGTGACTAGGGCTCCTCTTTCCTGGCTGGGTGTGCCGATGCACATCGGTAAGCAGGTGATCGGCGTCATCTGCATGGGGGCGTATTGCACCCACGCATATGGTGAGGAGGAGCAACTGCTGTTCTCCACGATTGCAGATGAAGTCGCCGTAGCTGTCGAGAACGCCCGCCTGTTTGAGGCCGTTGAAGATCAGCGGATGCGGCTGCAGGCGCTCTCCACCCGGGTGGCCGAAGCCGAGGATTCCGAACGGCAGCGGCTGGCGCGCGAGCTGCACGATCAAGTGGGGCAGAATCTGACCGCCCTGGGCATCAACCTCAACATCGTGCGCACCCAGATGCCGGTGGAAGCAGCAACTCTGGTAAGTCCCCGTCTGGATGATTCCCTGTCGCTGGTGGAGGAGACTGCCGAGCGCATCCGCGGTGTGATGGCCAACCTGCGCCCCCCATTGCTGGATGACTACGGTTTGGTGGCTGCCCTTCACTGGTACGGTGCTCAGTTTGCTATGCGGACGGGCATTGACCTCCACGTGGACGGCGAGGAACCTGCTCCCCGGCTGGCCGTGCCGGTCGAGAATGCTCTGTTTCGCATCGCTCAGGAGGCGTTGAACAACGTGGCCAAGCATGCGCAGGCGGTGCAGGTGACGGTGGAGGTGGCTGTGGAGGATGGAATCGTGCGTCTGGTCGTTGCCGATGACGGAGTCGGCTTCGACCCCAGGCGTGCGGGGGCCCCGGACGGCCGCCAGGGCTGGGGGCTGCTGACTATGGCGGAGCGGGCCGAGGCGATAGGTGGGCGGTGTCGTGTCGAGTCCTGCCCTGGGCGTGGCACGCGGGTCACTGCGGAGGTCGGGCGATGAGTATCAAGGTCTTCCTGGCCGATGACCATACCGTCGTCCGCGATGGGCTGCGCTTTCTGTTGGAAGCCCAGCCGGATATCACCGTCGTCGGTGACGCCGCCGACGGTCGCGAGGCGGTGCGCCAGGTAGAGCAGCTCCATCCTGAAGTCGTGATCATGGATATCGCTATGCCCGAGCTGAACGGCATCGAGGCAGCGCAGCAGATCTGTGAGGTCTGTCCCTCCACCCGAGTCGTTATCCTGTCGATGCACTCCACGTCCGAGCACATCTTCCGCGCGTTCCAGGCCGGCGTGTGTGGTTACCTGTTGAAAGAGTCAGCGGGCGTCGAGGTGGTCAACGCTGTGCGCGCTGTCCACACCGGGCAGCGCTACCTGAGCCAGAAAATCTCGAACCAGGTCCTCGATGACTACATGCGCCAGCGCGAGATCGCCGACGCAAGGAGCCCTCTGGCGGCTCTCAGCCCGCGCGAGCGCGAGGTTCTACAGCTCGTCGTCGAGGGCAAGTCGAGCGCCGATATCGCCGGCATCCTGTTCATCTCCCCGAACACCGTCGACACGTACCGCAGCCGCCTGATGCGAAAACTGGACGTCAGCGACCTGCCTGGCCTTGTGAAATTTGCCATCCAGCACGGCTTGACCTCGCTGGACTAGGCCTGTTCCCCATTCTCGCGATTCATCAATTCCCCATCCTTTCCACCGGTTGCCGATTGGCGTCGTGTGAGCCATAGATGCCGGCTAGAGATGTACAGTCTTCTCCACACCAGGAGTTGAGATTCCGTGACAGACACAGGGTGTGTTTCTGAGTATACTATGCGAGTTGATGGTCTGAGCGGAGCGTCGTGTGTATGGCGGTCCGTGTGGTGTTCCATCTCACATCTGAATATTCCTGTGCGGTTCTCTGACTCATCTCGTTCCCTTCGGGACGGATGAGCGATACGGCGCGGGGAGCAATCCCTTCGCCCGCCAGTGTGCAAAAGAGACAATGCCTTTACCGGAAGCGGTCAAGGAGGTTGTCTTTTTTGTTTTACTGGCGAACTGGCGGGTGACACCCTGGTGCCGTGTAGCCGTGAGGTAAAGGAGGTGGATCACCGGGTAGATTGTGGGGGCGTTTGTAATGAGTTGTATTCGTCCAGACTCCCCGAAAAACTACAAGGAGAAGAAAAAAGATGGAAGAAGAACGGCATGAACAGATTTCCGAGCTTCAGCACCAACTGAAGCAAGGCAAGATCACCCGTCGTGACTTCCTACGCGGCGCGACGCTCTTGGGCGTGTCGCTGGGCGCGGCGCAAGCGCTTTCCGCGTGCGCGGCTCCAACGCCTGAGGTGATCGAGAAAGAGGTGCCGGTCGAGGTCACTCGGATCGTTGAGAGTGAGCCGGAGACGGTCGTCGTCACGGCGACCCCCGAGGCCGAGCCGGAACCTGAAGAAGCGCCTGCGCCACAGGCGCTGGCAGGGTACACGCTCGTGTTTGATCCCGGTATGTGCACAGGCTGTATGTCGTGTGCCGTGGCCTGCGCCGAGAAGTGGGCGGCGGAGATTGCTCCCGAGGAGACCAAGGACACGCTGAACCTGGAGTTCTCCCGGATCCGCCCCATGCGGTTCCAGTACGTCGACATCGTCAACGTGTGCTCCTATTGTGCCCTTGAGCAGTGGGCCGAGGGCTCGAGCGAGCACCCCTGCCAGGCTGTCTGCCCGGTGGACGCGATTGTCACGGTCCCCGAGGGCGAGGGGAAGCCCGGCTTCACCGGTATGGGCTATATGACCGTCGACCGTGACAAGTGCCTTGGCATCGACGCGTGTGGGCGATGCCTCGAGGTGTGCGAGGACCAGTTTGGGAGCGGCATATCCTTCGACCCGATCTTCGGGAAGGCCCAGATCTGCACGCGGTGCGGGGGTGACCCGGCCTGCGTGAAGGCGTGTTCGGAGGGTGCTCTGCAGTTTGTACCGGTCATGAGAAACGGCAGATACTACGCGCAACAGCCAGAGGCCGCTGCGGAGCTCCTGTATATGGGCATGTTCAACAAGAGGAGGGAGCTGTAATGGCCGAGTTGAAAGGTGTCACTGGCAAGATTGCGAGGGTTGATCTCTCGAGTGGGACCGTCACCGTCGTCGAGCCGCCGGAGGACGTATATAAGAAGTATCTCGGTGGCTGGGCGCTGGGAGTCTACTATTTGTTCGAGGAAGGGGTCGTGGAGCCGGACGTCGACCCGCTCGGTCCGGACAACATGTTCCAGGTGATGGTTGGACCGGTCACCGGTGCAGGCCCCAACGCTCGCTCCGTGATCGTGACCAAGAGCCCCTACAATTTCCTGTGTGTGTCCACGTGCGGTGGCCGCGCTGCTTCAGAATTGAAGAATGCCGGTTGGGATGGGATCCAGGTCGTAGGCAAGGCGGATCATCCTGTCTACATCGCCGTCGTCGATGATACCGTCGAAATCCGGGACGCCAGCGACGTCTGGGGCATGGGCACGGAAGAGGCGGAGATGGAACTGCGGAAGCGGGTGATGTCCCCCCTGGAGCAGAAAGAGAGCATTCTCACCGACCGGGACATGACGCCCGAGTGGGCCGAACTTCGGCCGCCCAAGCGTGAGGGCATCGGGGCCAAGCGGCTCGCCGCGGCCTGGGTGATCGGTCCCGGCGGAGAGAATCAGGTCTGGTTCTCGACCGTCCAGACCGAGGGTGCCCGGGCTCACGGACGATACGGTGCGGGCGCTGTGGCCGGGTCGAAGAACCTGAAGGGGATCGTCGTCCGCGGGACAAAGGGTCACAGCTTCGCCGACAAAGCCCGGTTCATGGAGCTGAAGAACGCGATCCACGAGTCCGAGTCCGGCGACTACTTCTGGCGCTCGTACGGCACCGCTGGCATCGGCGCGAAAGAGGCCAACGTCGTGGGCGGCTTCCCGATCCGGAACTGGCAGTGGGAATCCTGGGCGGATCCCCGCGCCGTCACAGGGCTGACGGGGCCGTTCATGGACATGACCAGCTTCGTGCGGAAGCAAGCCTGCCCAGGTTGTGGGCTGCACTGCCTCTACCCGATTGAGATCACCAGTGAGGACGGAATGTTGGATCGAGTGCTGTCCGATATGCCTGACTGGGAGGCCATGGGCATGGTCGGTGGCAACCTCGGCTATCTGGAAGTCGACGGGGCAACCCCGAGCGATCCCTACACCGGGGATCACTTCGACATGGCCGAGGGGATGGCCAAGACCCAGTACACCACCACGCTTCACGATGACAACGGGATGTGCTTCATCGAGGGGGGGGCGCTCCTGGCCATGCTTATGGAGCTGCGGCAGCGGGATCTGATCACCCCGGCGGATCTGGATGGGATCGACATGCAGTGGGGCGACGTCCACGCGGTGGATCAGGTTGTGAAGAAGATCATCGCCCGAGAGGGCATCGGCGATGTGCTGGCCCACGGGGTGTGGGAGACGGCCAAGTACTTCAGCGAGAAGAAGGGTAACCCTGAGATCATGGACTACGCCATGACGGGCCACAGATATGCCCAGCCCGCGCACGGTACCCGTAGCAACAAGGACAGGAACGCTCTGGAGTACGTCACCGTCGAGCGGCCGTGCGAGCATACCGGCGGCGGTTCGGGAGGCTTCATGGCGGAACCTCAGGATCTCGATGCCGCCATTGTAGGGCAGAACGAAGAAGCCACGGTCAAGTCGATGGTCTACTGCATGTTCGCCAAGGGGCACTGGGGTATGGAGGGCCAGGTGGAGAGCCTCAAAGCGGCCACTGGATGGGACGACTTCGACGCTGAAGAGTTCCTGAAGGTTGGCGCGCGGGCCTTCGCACTGTCCAGAATCTTCAGTCTCTACACCCAGGGAATCACGGATCCGAAGACGGAGTGGGACTGCTTTGAGATGTTCCCCAAGCGCTGGTTCGATGAGCCGTTGCCCACCGGTCCCTTCAAGGGCCAGGCGGCATTCGCCGGCGACGCGGCCCAGTTGTTCGATGAGGCGCTGCCCGAGTACTGGAAGAAGAGAGGGTGGACCGAGGACAAGGGCATACCTACAGCGGAGACGCTGAAGGAGCTGGGAATCGACGACGTCGCTGAAGAGATTGCAGCAAAGCTCCGCTGATCTCTTTGAGCGGCTGTTTTACTGGCTTGCTGGAGGCTCCAACCGCGTGTTTTCACGCGGTTGGGGCTTCTTGCTTGCCGTTTGCCGGTTGATGGTTCTTTTCAATACGTAGCGGAAGATGTAAGGTGTGCGGGTGGCGAAGCCACCCGCACACCCCGCCCGCTCCCGGTCTATTGAGAAGATACCGGCTGATGTACTGTTATGAGGTGGCTGATACCTGGTATAGAAACGGAAGTTCCTGATGGATGATCAACTTGAACATAGACAACAACTGCAGCGGCAGCAACGGGCGTGGCGACGCGTGCGTCAGGTCGTCCAGTTCCTGCTGCTGGCGTTATTTGTATACTTGTTTGTCAACATGAAGCGCGATGGCGGATCACCGATCCCCGTAAATATTTTCTCTCTCTTCGATCCGCTTCTCGCCGTGTCGTCGATGGTGGCGGCGCGGGAGTGGATCCCTGCTTTTGCGCTCGCTCTTGTCACGGTGGTGCTCACGCTGGCCGTGGGACGGGTCTGGTGTGGGTGGATATGTCCACTGGGGACCGTCCTCGAGCTGTTTGGCCCCCGCGGCCGGCGCGGTCTTCCGCTGAAGCTGCGCCAGGTCAAGTACTACGTCCTGTTCACGATTCTGTTCCTGGCCCTGTTGGGCAGCATGGCCTTCATGTACTTCGACCCGATCACCGTCTTCATCCGTGGCCTGGTCAGCTTCATCACGCCGGCCATCTCGTTGGCGGTGGCCGTGCCGCTTGTGCTGATCCTGCTCCTGAACCTGTTTGTCGAGAGGAGGTTCTGGTGCCGCTACCTGTGCCCGTTGGGTGGATTGATCGGCTTGTTGTCCCGGTTCGCCTGGCTCAAGCGCGACGTCAAAGAGCGGGAGGGTTTGCAGCCGTGCCGGATGAACTGTCCGGCCGGGACCAACGTGACCGGATTCGTGGCCCAGGTTTCCCAGGGCAGGTTCAAACAGGCGTCGGATCTGATCCGGCAGCATAACCCACTGACCACGGTTTGTGGGCACGTATGCCCGCATCCCTGCGAGAGCGACTGTAACCGCAAGGGATGCGACCAGGCCATCTCCGTCAACAGCCTGGAGCGGTTCGTGGGTGACTACGCGAGAGAACGCGGCTGGACAGGGCCGAAGCCGGTGCCGATCACCAGCGACCACAAGGTCGCCGTCGTCGGTGCCGGGCCGGCTGGGTTGACCGCCGCATACCACCTGCGCCGGATGGGATACGGTGTCAAGATCTTCGAGACATTGCCGGTGGTGGGCGGCATGTTGACCGCCGGCATCCCGCGCTATCGGCTGCCCCGTGAGGTGCTGGACGCAGACGTCGACTTCATCACGGGTCAGGGCGTGGAGATTGAGACCGGCGTCGACGTCGATCCTCATAAGCTTGATGAGCTGCGCCGGGAGTATGACGCGTTGTTTGTCGCCGTGGGTGCGCACCGGAGCCGGCACTTGGGCGTTTCCGGGGAAGATCTGAGAGGCGTGGTCCACGGGGTCGAGTTCCTCAGAGAGCTGAATGTGAGCAGGGACGTGGAGGTAGGGTCCACCGTGGCCGTCATCGGTGGGGGTGACGTCGCCGTGGATGCCGCCCGCTGTGCGCTGCGGCTGGGCGCTGACGTCACGATCTACTATCGGCGTTCCAGGAAAGAGATGCCGTGCCGGGGCGAGGAGCTGGAGGAGGCGGAGGAGGAGCAGGTGAAGATTGAGTACCTGGTCACGCCCGCCTGGTTCCTTGGCGAGGCCGGCCGTGTCGTGGGGATGGAATGCCAGCGCCTGGAGCTGGGAGAACCGGACGAATCCGGGCGCCGGCGGCCAGTGCCAATCCCGTCGTCCGAGTTCACGGTGCCCGTCGACATGGTCATTGTGGCGATCGGGCAGTCTCCTGAGCTGGATCTGTTGTCCGGCAGCGGGGTTGAAGTGGCGTCGCGGAGCACGATCGAGGCAAACGCGGCCGGGGAGACCTCACTGGCTGGCGTCTTTGCCGGAGGGGACGCCGTCAGCGGGCCGGCGACGGTCACGGAGGCGATCGGTGCGGGCGTCCGGGCTGCGACGGCCATCGATCGGTATCTCCGCGGTGAATCTGTCTCCGTCGAAGAGCGTCCTGCGCGGCGGATTGAACTGGAGGAGTTGCCTCGGGAGATATGGCCGCAGGAGGGCCACAGGCCAGCGGTGGCGACACTTGCCGCTGTGGCACGCAGGATGTGTTTCGATGAGGTCAGGCAGACACTGACCCCGGGGGATGCCGTGAAAGAGGCGCAGCGCTGCATCAACTGGAACTGCGCCGAGTGTGGCATCTGTGCCCAGGTCTGCCCGATGGGAGCGATCGACCCGACCGACTTCAGCAGCCATCCCAGCGAGTGCACCCTGTGTATGGACTGTGTCGCATTCTGTCCTGCCGGGGTGAGCGTGTTCGAGGGTGGCTGGGGCACGGCGCCGGTCCACGAGTACGATCCTTCGCGGCGCAAGTTCCTGGCGTCGGCGGCGACGGCTGCGGCCGGTTTTGGTTTGATCAGCACAGGGGTGATAAAGCGCACGAATCCCCACCTGCTGCGCCCGCCGGGGATCGGGGGGAACGAGAGCGAGTTCCTCTCCAAGTGTGTTCGCTGCGGCCAGTGCCTGAAGGTATGCCCGCGGCAGACGCTCCGCCCGGCAGCGTTCGAGGCTGGGCTGGATGCGATCTGGACGCCGGTCTTGGTGCCTCAGTTAGGTGGCTGCGATTACGAGTGCAATGCCTGTGGTCAGGTGTGTCCCTCTGGGGCGATCCCTCCGCTTTCGCTGGCCGAGAAGCGGAAGGCCGTGATCGGCACGGCGTTTGTCGACCGGGATCGTTGCATAAGCTGTATGCTGTGTGAGGGTGTGTGCCCGGTGCACGCCATCGGCCAGGTATTGGTGGGAGACCAGAGATACCCGCAGGTCGACCCGGATATGTGCATCGGGTGTGGTAACTGCGAGTACAACTGCCCGGTCGAGGGAGAGGTGGCGATCCGTGTCTATGCCCGCGGACCGTACTGCCCCAGCCGGGTCCTCCTGCCGCTGATGTCGGAAGAAGTGGAGGAACCAGAGCCAGAAGAGACGAAGGAGCCGGAAGAGCTGGAAGCGACGGAGGGGCCAGAGGCAACGGCCGAACCGGAGGCGACGGAGGAGCCGGAAGCAGAAACGGAGGGTTCCGACAAGATCGCGTACGTGGATCGGGATCTGTGCATCCGGTGCATGCTGTGTCTGAAGAACTGCCCCGAGGGGGCCATCGAGGAGGTGGAGGTCGACGGTGTAACGTACCCGCAGGTGGTGCCCGAACTCTGCATCGGCTGTGGTGTGTGTGAGGAGAACTGTCCCCTCCCCGATGGCCCGGCGATCAGCCTCTATGCGCCGGAGGAGTATCCCGGCTAGCTGATTACGTCTGGGAAAGCGATACCGCCTGCAGAGGATCATCAACGCCCGGTTGGGGATCACGCGCAAGCAAGATGAGTTCCCAGACGCCTTGGAACTGGCTCCAGAGGTCGAGGAGCAGGTCCAGGAGATCATGGATCACTACTATAGTCTGAGGGGCTGGAGCTTGGAAACCGGCCTCCCGTCCAAAGAGAAGCTTTCGGAGCCTGGATTGGAGGAAGAGGCGGAGGAGTTCGACAGCGGTGTACCCAGGCCTGCAACAATGCCGAAGTGGGGAAGCTAGTCTGAAGCCGCACTGAGCACAAAATCGCGCTTCGGCGACAGATTTCATTGGTTCGACAAAGTGAACCTGGTGAAGCCCAGGCCGTTAACCGGCTTGGGCTTTCCTATTGTCTGAGCTGATGTCACAGATGTGTCGGATATCCACGGCTTGGCGATCGCCATCCTGGTACTTTGGTACTATTTGAGCAGAGGGTGCGTATCCTGTCCTAGGAGGTGTGCGTTAACCAGTTAGATTAGGATGTGAACAGTTGCCCCTTGCTTGGGCACACAGAACAACAGGGCGACGATGGGGCGGGCGTTGATCTCAACGGTACGTCGCTTACCACAGTTGAGGTAAGCAATGCAAAATAATCGCAAACCGCCCGATGGTCATCCAACACTGCTGGCACGCTTGCGCCGCTCTTTCCGACGGTTCCAGGCTTGCCAAATCCCCTTCTCTCAGCTATCCAGCCGTGGGCAAGGCTTTGTGGAGTTCGCGCTGATCTTGCCTATTCTTCTGTTGCTCATGTTGGGCATCCTCGAGTTCGGCTATATCTTCGCTGCCTACTCCGGTCTGTTCAACGCTGACCGCGAGGGGGCGCGCTTCGGGGTCGTCAATCCCACGGATGTGTCGGGCATCGTCGACAAGGCTGAGCGGAAGGTTTTACTGGCTGATCCGGATACCGTAGATATCGTCGTCAGATACGACAGTGGACCCGACACGCCACAGTTTACCGATCCCGCGCGAGTCCAGATCGGCGACCGGGTGTTGGTGTACGTCACGTGCGATCTCCCTACGATCACCCCTGTAATTCAGCCTATCGTCGCTTCGCTTCCCGTCCGCACGCAAGCTGCGCGCACGATTGCCTCGCTGGGGGAAGGTGCGTGGAACCCTTCTGGCAGTGACGACGATGATGGTGGCGATGGAGACGATGAGGGCGATGAGGGGTCGGCCATTTCACTGAGCGTGGACGCCAGTCCTCAGGCAGTAGTAAGTGGCTCTGCCGTGCAATTTACCTACGTGGTCACGAACACAGGTGGTCTGAATCTGACCGACGTGACCGTCGTAGATGACTTCGGAAATACCTTATTGATCGGCGACCTGGCGGCGGGCGCTACGGCGATCAGGACGATCGTCGAGACGATCAACACGACGACGACCGACGAGGTCACAGTGACCGGCGTAGATACCCAGGGCACTACGGTGAGCGATGTCGACAGTGTCACCGTGACGGTCGTTGGCATAGCCATGGATCTGGCAGTGACTGCAAGTGCGCGGACGGTACTCCCTGGTGAGCTCGTCGAGTTCACCTACGTCGTCACGAACACCGGAGATGCAGACTTGACCAGCGTGGTCGTCGTGGATGGCTTCGGTACCACCACTGCCCCCGCGGATGTGGGGGTGGGCCAGTCTGTGTTCTGGCGGGTTTCCTATCGCATCTACGAAACGTCGCTCAACGACGTCACGGCCACCGGTGTTGGCCCGCTGGGCGGCACTGCCGGTGACAGTGAGAGCATGATGGTTGTCGTGGCTGATGAATTGGCGCCTATCGTCATCAGCGAGCCTCTCCAGGAAGGAAGCACCTTAGTCTCCGGAACGGCCCATGCTGGACGGACCGTCTTTATCCGCGATTTGATGGATGGCGAGTTCCCCGCACCAGCCAGTAACAGCGCTGTGGTGCTGGTCGACGGTTCCTTCGAGTTCACGCAGCTTCCACCACTGGTGGCCGGTCACGTGATTCTGGTCGAAGCGTACGGTCAATGGGATTCAGCCGTCGTCCGCGGAGATTTCGATCCCATCGTGATCAACAGTCTCTGCCACGGTGTCGCTATCGTTGACGGCACTGCCCAGCCCGGCGAGATGGTCAGTCTGCGCATTGCCGGTACACTCTATCAGGATAGCATGACAGTGGATGCCAGCGGGGTTTTCACGTTTAGCCTGCCCTTGGAGCAGCCGTTGCAGGCTGGGCAGACCGTCGAGGTCAGTGGGTACGGCGAAAGCACCTCGGCTGTCGTCGAGGCATGTACTACCGATGCATACGTCGTAATCTCCCCACAGTGCGGTCCCTCCAAGTCGACCACTTTCACGGTCAACGGCTACAATTGGGAGTACCAGAACCAGAATGACTACGTTTCGATCAACTGGGATGGGAATCGGGTGGGCATCGTCGAAGCCGATGCCCTGCCGGTGGAATGGACGGCGCAAGTTGCCGTCGATATGACGGTCGGTGTACATCAGGTGAGTGCCTCCAATCGAAAGACTCCTGCGGTTTTTGCCTCCTTCCTTTCTCCGTGTCCCGCGCCCGACCTGGTGGTCACCGATATGAGCCTGCTAACTCCTGGGCCCATCTCGACCTACCAACCGTTGGCCTTCGAAGTCGTGGTGGAAAACGTGGGCCCTCGGCCAGCCAACAGCCTGTTCTGGGTGGACCTCTACGCCTCCCCGCCGACGACCCAGGCGACGGGTATCACTTGGGCGGCAGTGAGTGGCCTCGGCGTTGCTGACAGCGTCACCGTCACCGTTCCCTTCCAGCGAGGCTTCGAGCTGACGCGCACTTTCCCGATCTGGACCTTTGCCGATTCCCGGAACCAGATTGTAGAGCTGGATGAGGGGAACAACGACTACGGTCCCATCGTGGTAGAGGTTACCCAGGAGGGAACCCCGCCGCTGCCTCCCCCCACCGGGACTGGAAGGATCGTCGGCGAGACGTGGGTCTCGATGACGGGTATCCCTGTGCCGCATGGCCGCACGAACGTCCGCTGTTTGGATGAAACTGGCGCAACGATTGCCGCCACCACTTCCGACGATGGGGCCAAGTACGAGCTTGTGGATTTGCCGGCGGGTACCTATACGCTCATCGCCGAGACCTGGATCGACAGCGTGCGATACTCGCGCGTGTTGGATGGGATCGCTGTTGAGGACGACGGGACCGCCGTGAATCTGATCATCCTGTACCGGGACTGAGTGGCGAGGAGAAATGTAATGTCTAGCGACGGTCTTGGTGGAGAACAGCAGGTCTTCCTGCCCAATGATAACGTACACGTGCGGTCGGCTCGCTGGCAACTGGTGTTGGTCGTCACATTGGTGGCTGTTGCCCTGACGGCTGGCGTGTCTATCGCCGCCGGTGATCTGGATTGGGACGGTACAGAGCCTCGGGATCTATCGGACAGCGCGCCGAACAGGGCCTGGCACTCGGCGATCGCGGCTGATCCGTCGGGACGGATTGTCGTCGCCTGGAGCGACCAGGAACTATATGGCGACGTAGCGCGTGACATCTACGTCCGCCGCTCCGATGATAGTGGAAGCACGTGGTTCGCACCGGAGGTTATATCCGCGACAGCACTCGTGTCCGCGCTGCCCGACGCGTGTGTGAAAGAAGGCCGGGCATTCGTCGCTTGGGTCGATCAGTCCAGTATTGGGGGACTGAACGTTGCCCTCTACGAGGCGGAGGTTGGGGCCGGGTCTGCGCGGCGGATTCCGAGCCCTGTTTCCTTGACCAGCACACGACCTCGCCTGGCGGCGAGCTCCACCAGGCTGCACGTAGTCTTCAATGCGGGGGCGAACATCCTGCACGCTTCTCGCCCGCTGACGGCGACGGCGTGGCCGACGGCGACTCCTGCCTACACGTCGACCGCCCTGCTCTTGCCCTGGTTCCCGATGGTAGCCGCTGGATCGGATGGCCAGACGCTGCACGTCGTCTGGCAGGAGCGAACGCTTGAAGGATGGACGATTATGTACGGGCATGGGACGGTAAACGGCGACACGGTCGACTGGCAGCCTCCTTTGCAGCTCTACACGGGCTCCGTCGAGGCGTTCTACCCCGCCATAGCCGCCGATTCCGAGGGGAGCCTGCACGTCGTCTGGGGGGAGGCGGTTGGCACAGGCCCCCTGGACCAGCGTAAGCAGAACGTGCGTTACACCCGCTACGATGTGTCCAGCGGCGAGTGGATCTCTCCGGCCGTATCCATTGACCCCAATCCCGTGTACGTCAACCGCGACAATCCGACCTATACCGCTCCGAGTATGGCCGTCTGGGAGCGGGGCAACCGGGCAGAGATCTGTGTGGCATGGCACGGGTTCCGCGCGGGTGCGTTTGGAGAGGATGTGTTGTTGAGCTGTTCCTCCGATCGCGGACGATCCTGGTCGGTGCCGTGGAATGTGTCGGGCAGCTCCGACGTGGAGGGAATCTCCATCGCGCCCGCCATCGCGTTTGATAGATGGGGCCGGCTGCACGGTGTGTGGCAGGAACACCGCGCGGATATGGGCAACGACATAATCTACGATTATCAGGTCTATTACTCCCACGCCCTGACCAAGGTGTTCCTGATATTCGTGGCGAGGTATGGCTAGCTATGATGCACAAAGGCAAGATGAAGTGGACGGTCGTGTTGCCGGTGGCTGGTCTTGGACTGGCCTACTTGTTATTGTTGGGATATCTGTTGTTGGGCAACCTGCTGGGCCTGAGATCAGCGGCGACAGCCGCGTCGCCGGCTCCCACACCCGAACCGGTTGATCTGTGGGATGCCTATGAGCAGGCGCGCGCGGCAGCGCGTGCTCAAGCGCAAGACGCGCAACTGGTCTCTGCCTCGACCCAGTGGCAGACGGTGAGCAAAGGCGCGTTGTCGCACGGCGCCCGCAATTGGACGTTCGTGTTCTACTCGCCAGGCGACAGTCGATCCCTCGACGTCGTCGTGAATGCCGGGGTGGCGCGCGTGGCCAGCCAGACGCAGGCTTGGGTTGTTCCATCGGTTCTTCCAGAAAGCGCTTGGCAGACGGGGCCCAGTGATGTGTTGTTGGCGTTCCTGGCCTGCGGCGGTCGGACATTTCTTGATGAACACCCTCATGCAGCGGTCGACCTGCATCTGGCCAGGGATCGCGATGGGAGGCCAACGTGGACAGTCGTGGCACTGGATGTCGGGGATCGAAGCTTGCTCTCGGTGATGGTCGACGCTGGTACTGGCCAGGTCTTATCTGTTGATTCGCCTGAAACCACTGACTGAGGAGGATGCAAGAATGAAGGACGCGAGGAAAAAGAAAGGGAAAGGAGAGGAGGAGAAGGGACAAAGCTTGCTTGAGCTTGCCTTAATCCTGCCTGTCCTGATCATTATTCTGGCCGGGATTCTCGATTTGGGGCGACTCTACTATGCCTACGTGGCCGTGACCGATGCTGCGGCCGAGGGTGCCAGTTACGCGGCCATCCATCCTGAAGATAGCAGCAGGGATCAGGTTTTCAGGAGAACCCATGAGGCCAGCCAGGGCTTGGTCGAAATCGACCCGAACCTGGTGAAGATCGACTGCCCGACTGTAGCCGCGGGTGCACCGATCACTGTGACAGTCAGTTATTCGTTCACCGTTGCGACGCCCTTCATCAACGCGATTGTGCCCGATGGCGTGCTGATGCTACGAGCCGTCGCCAACGAGGCAATTTTGGCCGGTGAGCTCTAGTAAGGCGAGTGAGGTGAGAGATGATTAAGTCGATGTGTCTCGAGCACGAGCAGCGTGGACAAGCGCTCGTCATTATGGTCTTCGCGCTGATTGCCCTGCTCCTTTTGGCCGGGCTGGCGATCGATGGTGGGATGGCGTTTCTTGATCGCCGGCGCATGCAGAACGCGGGTGATGCAGCCGCACTGGCCGGCACACGGTTGCTCGCCGGGGCGATCTGTGACAACGAAAACGATGATGCTTCCATTGCTATAGAGGTGAATCGCTATGCGGAGAGAAACGGCGTGCCGGACACGGATGGTACGCCTGGCAATGGTGTCAATGATAACGTCGTGGCCGACTATGTCAATTTTGATGAGGTGGACCTGAGTCGCGTGGGGAATGGCCACATACCGAACGGCGCTACCGGTGTCTCCGTGACGGTCAAGATCAGTCACCAGACCTATTTTGTGTCGTTGATTGGCATAGACACGGCCGGTGCCTCAGCATCTGCGTTGGCGATGACTGGGCGTCCCCTTGTGGGAGGTGGACTGAGGCCATTTGGGATTCCTCACCCGGTCGTCAGCGCCCTTGATGAAGGAGATTGCTTCGACATCAGCTTCGGGAACTGCGACAACGATCAATGCAACGTGGAATATACCGGCGGCCAAACCCAACATCGCGGCTGGATGAACCTCGCATACGTCTGGAAGAACGCAGATGCGAATGAGTTCCCTCGTGCCCTGTCCAGTAACCCCACTGGACAGTTGAAGGATTGGATGGAAAATGGCTGGAATGGCAGGCTATATGCGGATTGCTTGTGGAGCGCCGGTTGCCACAATGGAGATTACGTCCACGCCAAGCCTGGTACCGAACAAGACGTGATCAACGTAGCTCCGCTCGACATGTTGATCTACGTGCCGGTCTATGATGCATTTCCGGATTGTGATGGAATCCCGCCGGATATCGCTGAGCCCTACCCGCAAAGCCCGAACGCGTGCACGGGGATGCAGGGCGCCGACTACTACCACATCGTTGGGTTCGCAGGAGTCAGGATTGTTGATACCACCGCTTCCAGCCATTCGATGAGGATGTGCCTGGAGCAGACGATCATGGGGGAGGGGCAACCGAGTCGGAATGGGGGCTATGGGTCCGACGTATGTGCGATGAACACGATGGTAGTCACGCTGTGGAAATAGTCACATTTGCCTGAACGCATCGAGCGTTTCTACAGTACATTCGCCGGATCCACGTCCACGCGCCACCCGGGCGGAATTTGGACAGCGCGGAGGAGCTCGGTCGGGTTCGCGTGGCGCAGCAGCACCTGCCAGCGGTACCGCCCGCGCAACCGGGCGAAGAACGGGGGGGCAGGGCCGATCAGGTCGGTCGCGGGGAGCCCCCATCTGGTCAGCGCGTCTCGCAGCATCTCCGCCAGGTTCTCGGCCTTGCTCCGGGCGCGGGAGAAGCTTGTATCCTCAATCACCAGCTTGGCCAGGCGACGGAAGGGTGGGTAGCCTTGTTCGCGTCGGAAGGCCAATTCCTGGGCCGCGAACCCGCTGTAGTCGTGGGCAGCGGCGGCGACGACCGCGTAGTGGTCGGGGTTGTACGTCTGCAGAACGACCCGTCCTCCCAACAGCCCGCGCCCGGCCCGCCCGGCCACCTGGGTCAGCAACTGAAACGTACGCTCGCCTGAGCGGAAGTCGGGCAGGTTGAGCGCGGTGTCGGCCGAGATGACGCCGACGAGTGTCACCAGTGGCAGATCGAGCCCCTTGGCGATCATCTGCGTGCCCACGAGCACGTCGGCAGCCCCGTCGACGAAATGCTGCAGGATGTTCGCGTGCGCGGCGTGCGTCTGGGCGGTGTCCCGGTCCCAGCGCAGGATGCGAGCGTCAGGCCAGCGGTCCTGCACGGCTGCCTCCACCCGCTCGGTGCCCAGCCCGAAGTACCGGATGCGCTTGCTTCCACATTGAGGACAGACGTCGGGTTGGCGTTTGCGGTAGTTGCAATGATGGCACACCAGGTGGGCGCGGGGCCCGTGGTAGGTCAGCGGCGTATCGCAGCGCGGGCAACGCAGAACGTTGCCGCAATCGCGGCACAGAACGAAAGTGGCCGTCCCCCGCCGGTTGAGAAACAGGATCACCTGCTCGCGCCGGCCCAACGCTTCCCCCATCGCGCGCTGCAGCGCGCGGCTGAAGATGGAGCGGTTCCCGGCCCGCAGCTCGGCCCGCAGATCCACGATCTGCACCGGCGGCAGCGGTGCGAAACGCGCCTCGGCCGGTCCATCGCGCAGCGCGTGGTAGCGGATGCGGGGGATCCGGTAGCGGGCCTGGAGGTCGTGTAGGCGGCGGGTGTGGCCCATGATGCGGCGTGGCATCTCCAGCAGCGTGAACTCGCCGCGCTGAGCCCGGTAGTAGGATTCCAGGCTGGGTGTGGCGGATCCTAAGATGACCGTCGCGCCGGTCAGACGGGCCAGTCCAATCGCTGCGTCGCGGGCGTGGTAGCGCGGGCTGGGCGCATCCTGCTTGTAACTGGTGTCGTGCTCCTCGTCCAGGATGACCAACCCCAGCGGCGCCAGCGGCGAGAACAGGGCTGACCGCGGCCCAATGAGGATATCCACCAGGCCGGCCCTGGCCCGGCGCCAGGTGTCGTACCGCTCGCCCTCGCTGAGCGCGCTGTGGAGGACGGCGACGCGGTCGGGAAAGCGCGCCGCGAAGCGTGACACCGTCTGCGGTGTGAGCGAGATTTCCGGGACGAGGACGGTGGCCCGTTGCCCCTGCGCCAGCACCTCAGCCACAGCGCGCAGGTAGATCTCGGTCTTGCCGGAGCCGGTCACCCCGTGCAGCAGGAAGACGGCCGATCGCTGGTCGCCGGTCGTATCCCTCGATTTTGTCGAGACCGGCGGAGATACGCGCCGTCGAACGATGGCAGATTTCACGGTGTCCCATACAGCCTGTTGGTCCGGCGTGAGGGGTGGGGGGGCCGTGGGAATGAAGACCTGGCCTGCCAGTGGGTCACGCCAGACCTCCTCGGCCTCCAGTGCGATCAGCCCGCGATCGGCCAGCTTGTTCAAATGATAGCGCGTGCAGCCTGTCTCCGCGTAGACCCAACTGACGTCCACCGGGCCACCTTCGGCCTGCAGAAACTCGATGATCATCGGGTATGCCGCGCTTCGCAGACCGGCCAGCGCGGCGTCCACGTCGGCGGTGCGTATGAGTCTGGCGGTGTGCACCCGCTTCGGACGCGCGCGGGGCGGAGCCAGGAACGACTCGCGGGTCACGATGCCCCTGCGGGAGAGTTGTTCGGCGGCGGCCCGCCAGTCCACGTTGTGTAGTTTGGACTGCAAGTGCGTGCCACGCAGCGGCCCACGGCTCCGCAGTTCCGCCAGCAGCGCAGCCTGTGCCTCCGTGTTGGCCGCGTCGGCGGGGGCTTCGGGGACGAGTGTAACCAGCACGTCTGCGTAGCCGACCACACCCGGCGGGAGCATCACCTTCAGGCAATCCGCCAGTGGTGCCAGGTACTCGTGGCTCATCCACTGGGCCAGTGCGATTTGAGCGGGTCTGAGCACCGGATCCGGATCCACCAGCGATTCGACCGGGCGGGTCTCGGGGACGGGCGACTCGGTGCTGAGGGCCACGACGATGCCGTAAAGCCGGCGCGCCCGGAGGGGCACGATGACCAGCGAACCCACCACCAGCCGGCCCCGCAGAGTCTCAGGAACGTGGTAGGTGAACCCGGGCGCGGTTCCCACTGTGGACCATGCATCGACTGATGAGAGAACGACGACCTCTACAAATGGACTGGCTTCCATCTGAACTAGACAGCTCCCTGCTCCCCGCTTTTGCTGGCTGCTGTTACACCTCCTCGCCAAAGCGAGGGCTGTAGTGCAGGAACACCATGTAACCGACGATGAGCACGATCAACGCCGTGGCAGCGGTGCGCAGTAGGAAGTCCAGACCCGTCGGAGCGCCCCGGTAGAGCAGGTCGCGGTATGAGGCGATGATCGAGGCCATTGGGTTCAACCGGCGCAGCCACAGTTGGGCGTTGAACGTGATGCCGAACACGTGGGCTTCCCGCGGCACCTGCGTGATGGGATAGAATATGGGGGTGACGAAGAACCACGCCATCATCAGCACTCCGATGATGACCTGTGTGTCGCGGTAGAAAACGTTGATCGTGGCGAGTATCAGGCATATTCCGATGCAGAAGGCCAACTGCACCAGGATGGGGATGGGCAGCAGCAACGCCCACGGCGTGAGGCGTGCACCGGAGATGGCCGCCAGCGCAAAGAAGACGGGCAGGGCGATGATGAAGTTGACCAGGTTCGATATCACAATCGAGATGGGCAGAATCTCGCGTGGGAAATAGACTTTCTTGATCAGATGCCCGTTGCTCACGATGCTGGTGGTGGCCCCGCCCACGGAGGCGGAGAAGAAGTTCCAGGGCAGAAGTGCACACAGGACAAAGATGTGAAAATCCGGCAGATTTGAGCGGCCGGCCAAAAAATCGAAGACCATCGTATAGACCAGCATCATCAGCAGCGGGTTGACCCACGACCAGGCGATGCCCAGGACGGAGTTGCGATACCGTACCTTCAGGTCTCTGACGACCAGGTTGCGGATCAACTCGCGGTAATTCCACAGTTCTCGTAGCCGGCTCATACAGGGATCGTCTCCTATCGCGGTCTGCGGGCTTTGGGCTCAAGGATGGTGCGGTAGATCGCCTGGAGATGTTGCCCCGCACGTTCCCAGGAGAAGTGCCGGGCAGCCCGTTCCCGCAGGTCCCTTCCCAGGTCAATGCGCCGCTGCGGGTCATTCAGGAGATCGGCGATTGCGTCGGCCAGTGCGGCTGGATCGCCGGTCTTCTTGGCGTATACCCCCAGCGCCCCCAGATACTCCCGGCTGACCGGCGTGTCGAAAGAGACGGTAGGCAGAGCCATCGCCATGTAGTTCAGGATCTTGCCGCACCCTTCTGTGTCGGACAGCTTGGGAGCCACGGCGATGTCGCCCAACGCCAGGTGGACGGGAGCTTCCTCGTAGGCTACCTTGCCCGTGAAGGTGACCCGGTCGGACACTCCTTGTTGGGATGCCATCCTCCGGTAGTGGGATACACGGGGGAAACCCATAATCAGAAACTGCACGTCCACGCCGCGTTGTTTGAGAGTTCTTGCCGCCTGCACGAGGAGTGGCGTGCCCTGGTAATCGGTCAGTAGCCCCAGATAGGCGACGACGGGGCGGTTGGGCGGGATCCCGAGTGCCCGCTTCCGTGCTGCGATCTCGTCGTCGCCCAGAAGGTCCGGCCGAAAGAAATCCAGGTTGACGCAATCTGGGAGTGGATAGATGCGATCACCACTGCAGTGGAAATCGCGCTCCAACAGACGCGCCCCTCGCTGGCTGCTGGTGACGATGACGTCGGGCAGTTGGTTGATGCGCATTTCCAACAGTCGCATCCAATAGTACCACGGCCCGTCGGGGTTGAGAAAGTGGTGGTCCACCATCTCGCTCGTCATACTGCCCTGGAAGTCGAGCAAGAGCGGCACGCGCTGGAGACGGCTCAGCAAGTAGCCGATGCTGACCCCCTCGTGCGTATGACCGTGCACGATGTCGAAACGGCGGCGCAGGATCGTCTTCAATCCCGTCCAGCTCAGAAAGAGATCGAAGATAATTTTGTGCAGCGACGAGCCGACCTCGTAGTCTGCCCGCCAGGGCGTCGGCCGCGTGCGTACGATCTCTAGGTCAGGTGGATCGTGTCCCAGGTAGTAGGTCAGGATCGTCACCTGGTGGCCCATCTTTTGAAGCATCCGTGCTTCTTCCAGGATGCGGATGTGCCCTCCGTAGTCGGAGAAGAAGGATGTGGGCGCGACCATCAAGATGCGGTATGTTTCAGTCAATGTGCCTAGCCTGGCTGGAAGTGTTGAAACCCGGTGTTATTTCCTGGGTGGGCGATCTTCTTCATCTTGCCGCCGTGAAGTCATCAGACTGCCGAACACCATTTGTCCAAAATGCTCGCTGGCGCTGGGTACGTGGTCCATACTGACGCCGGCTTCTTCTCCCCACATCCCTCGCTCCTGTTCATGAAGCCAGCGTGCCCGTCCCTCGGCTGCCTGGACGAAACTCCCCTCCAGGCCATCCGCGTCGTTCTGGATCAGCCGGTCCCGCAGGTCCACCAATTCGCTCAACAGGATGTTGAGCCGGCGCAGGATGTGCTCTCGGTTGAGGAAGACGGTGGCGTGACGCGCTTCCGCGTCATCGCCAGCCACGGTGGTGGCGGCGAAGCGATAGCCGGCGAATTTGCGCATCTCCTGCCATCCCGGGGTGTCCACTGTGGCCCGCAGCAACGCCACTGCCAACAGGTCCGGCAATCCCTCCACACCGGCCTGGAGTCCGTCGTGCTCCGTGACGTCGATGAAAAATGGGCGTGCTCCGAGTGCTCCGACCAGCTCGATGAATGCCGCACCCGCAGCGCTGTGGCTACCGGTCGGAGTCGTCAGGCAATATAGTGTGTCTCGCAACAGGTCTGCGCTGGTCGCTTCCATTCCCTCCTGTACCATCGAGGTGGCGATGGCTGGATGGAGTATTGGATGCCCGCCCACGAAGAAGACGTTCTCCGGCAGCGTTTCCGCAGCCCACCGCATCACCGGCGTCTTGAGCCGTGCGGTGTCGGTGACCAGGCACCCGGCTTTGAGGACCGGTGCGATCGTCGCGAACGTCTCGCGGATGGCAGTGAGCGGGGTGGAGACGATGACCAGGTCGGCGTCTCGGCAAGCGCGACCTAGCCGACGCTCTACCCGATCGAAGGCTCGCCTGCTCTGTGCCAGTTTCGCAACCACTGGATCGGCGTCGTACCCGGTGATCTTGGGCGGCTCGCTCTGCGCTTTTAGCCCTAGGGCGATTGACACGCTGATTGGGTCTGCACCGACGATGGCGACTTGTTTGAAATGCATGGTGACGTTTTCCTCCTGCACCGCTGTACGGCGCGATCGCGGAAGCGGCGGCGCTAATTCGAGTTATCGGCCATCTGAAGCTCGGCCAGCAACTGGTTCTCCTCGGTCGTGACGGAGGTGGTGCTTGATATGATTGATGAGTCACTCGCCAACGGATCGTGGTGCCGGCGGATGAGGGCGACAGTCAACGCCGAGCAACCCGCCTCCTCCGCCCCCCGTGCCCCTAGTTGCGGATGCTGTGCGTGAACGACGAAGGGCCGCCGCCAGCCCTTCGGCACGCTCACCGGTCTTGAATCTCCCTCTCTTCCCTCGGGAGAGGGCCGGGGTGAGGGTTGTAAAGCCAGCCTTTCCAGCAACCGCGGCGCGAAGTGGTCCAGAAGCACGATCACTGCTCGCTGCCACGACGGGAGCCGGGCCGCGACTTTTCCTGTATCGTGCAGCAGCCCCGCTGCCAGAAGCTCCGGATTTGTGTGGCCTGCCCGGCGGAGTGACCGATATACGGCCAACCCGTGCCGTTGATCCTGAATGGCCTGGCGGTGGAAAATCTCCTGCGCTTCGGGTGGCAGGATGCTCATCGCCTGTTTCACTTCTTCCTCAGGAACTCCGGTGGTCATCGTCACCACGCTTCCCAAGGCTTGAAGAAACTGTCCTACCCGATAGCGGATTGCCCGTACCATTCTGGAATTCAGTACACCCCCAGCGCACGCATCATGAACGTCAACGCCGGCCATATGATGCGACTGAACAGACCTAGCCTGGACAGAAGGTACAGGACTAGCATCAATCCGATTCCTCCGACTTGCTCCAGCCGGTCCAACGCGCTGGCCCATCTCGGCGGCAACAACCAGGCCAGGATACGTGAGCCATCGAGTGGTGGGACGGGGATCAGGTTGAACAGCGTCAGGCTCAGATTGATCACGATGAAATCGAACAGAATCCCCTGCAAACTGATCATCGAACCGCTGCCGCCATACGAACTCAGCCACCCCATGCGGAATGGAATCGCAGCCAGCATCGCCAGGACCAGGTTGGAAAATGGTCCGGCTGCGCTCACCAGCGCCCAACTGGCACGCCTGTTCCCGCGCAGCCGGTAGGGACTGACGGGCACCGGCCTGCCCCATCCAAATCCGAAGAACACCAGGGACAGCGTCCCGACCGGGTCCAGATGGGCCAATGGGTTGATCGTCAGCCGGCCGCGCAGAGCTGCCGTATCATCTCCCAGTTGATAAGCCGTCCACGCGTGTGCCCACTCGTGGATAGGCATGCTTGTAAGAAACAGAATCGCCAGTGCGATCAGCCGCCCTGGATTGAGAAAATTCAACAGATCCAACGTCTATACCTCTTTACAGTCACCGATTGTTTGCACTCAGCGTGTAATTATAACACGTTTGTCGGAAAGCAGCGAACAAAACCGGCGCGGCACCCTGCCTTGGCTTCGGTTGCTCCACCCTTCCAACGGTGCTATAATCGCGGACGTGTACGCGTGGTCTACCTTACCCTGAGATATCTTCTCAATGAGCCGGGGATAGGTGGGATTTGTGGATGGCGAGGCTGCCCGCACGCCCACATCTTCCCCTACTTGTTGCGAAGATACCCTGAGACGGACTGGAGTGTGCGATGAAACTAAGCCGGGACGAAGTGCAACATATCGCTGAACTGGCCAGGTTGGCTCTCAGCGACGAGGAACAGGCGCTGTACCAGGAGCAGCTCTCGGCGATTCTGGAATACTTCGAGCGATTGCAGGAACTCGACACCGAGGCCATTCCGCCCACGGCGACCGTTCTGCCGCTGCGCAGTGTCATGCGCTCCGATGAGGCGCGAGTTTCCCTGGCCCGCGAGGACATCCTGGCCAATGCGCCCGATGCTGAACGTGGCTGCTTCAAAGTACCGGCGGTGCTGGAGTAGCGACGTCTGATTCGCTGGCGCGGAAGTTCGACCATTTTCCTGCATATATTGGAGGCTCTGTGAAACTCCCCCGATTAACCATCAACGAGGCCCATACACATCTGGCTGCTGGTGAAATCTCGGCAGTCGAACTGACAGAAGCGGCGTTGGAGCGCATCCAGGCGGTCGAGGATGACGTCAAGGCGTACCTGACCCTGACGCCGGAAGCGGCACTGGCGCAGGCCCGCGCCGCGGACGAGCGCCGTGCCGCCGGTGAGGACACGCCGTTGCTGGGCGTCCCCCTGGCCATCAAGGACCTCCTTTGCACGAAGGACGTTCGCACTACCTGTGGTTCCCGCATCCTCGAGCGCTTTGTCCCACCCTACGATGCCACTGCTGTGGCGCGGCTGAAGGCCGCCGGTGCCGTTCTCCTGGGCAAGACCAACACCGACGAGTTTGCCATGGGGTCCTCCACGGAGAACTCCGCCTACTTCACCACCCACAATCCCTGGGATCTGAGCCGTGTGCCTGGCGGGTCCAGCGGCGGAAGCGCCGCCGCCGTCGTCGCCGATGAGTGCCTGGGCGCGCTGGGCACCGACACCGGCGGAAGCGTCCGCCAGCCGGCGAGCCTGTGCGGCGTCGTCGGCCTCAAGCCTACCTACGGCCGGGTCAGCCGCTACGGGCTGATTGCGTTTGCGTCCTCGTTGGATCAGGTCGGCGTGCTGGCGAAGGATGTGACCGACGCTGCCATCCTGCTGCAAGTCATCGCCGGCCACGATGCCCGCGACTCTACCTCGCTGGACGTGCCGGTGCCCGATTACCCGGCCGCCCTGGTCGGCGACGTGCAGGGCGTGCGGGTCGGCGTGCCCAAGGAATACTTCATTGAGGGCATGCAGCCCGAGGTGGAGGCGGCGGTGCGTGCGGCCGTGGACCGCCTGGCCGACCTGGGTGCCCAGGTGGTCGAGGTGACGCTGCCCCACACCGGATACGCGTTGCCGGTCTACTACCTGGTCGCCCCGGCCGAGGCCAGCGCCAACCTGGCCCGCTACGACGGTGTGCGCTACACGGTGCGGATGGGCGACGGCGGGCTGGACGAGATGTACCGGTCCACCCGCGGGCGGGGGTTCGGGCCCGAGGTCAAACGGCGCATCATGCTCGGCACCTATGCCCTCTCCGCCGGTTACTACGATGCCTATTACCTCAAGGCCCAGAAGGTGCGCACGTTGGTCAAGGCCGACTTCGACGCTGCCTTCGAGCAGGTGGACGTGATCGTCGCTCCCACCTGCCCCACCACGGCCTTCCGCATCGGTGAGAAGACCGACGACCCGCTGCAGATGTATCTCTCCGACGTCTTTACCCTCTCGATGAACCTGGCCGGTATCTGTGGGTTGAGCGTTCCCTGCGGCTTCGACGCCGACCACCTCCCCATCGGTCTGCAGGTGATGGGGCCGGCCCTCGGTGAGGAACAGGCTCTACGCGTGGCCTATGCCTACGAGCAGGCCACCGACTGGCACACACGCAGGCCCAGCCTGGGAAACGGTAGTTGAGGCCCCGCTGCTTCCCGAGAGTGAGCCCGCGATATCGATCATTGACTTCTGTGTGTCCAGTGCCAGCTTTCAAGCATTTGGAGATCTGATGAACGTTCTACAGGACAAAATCACCAACCGTACCGCTCGTGTCGCCGTTATCGGGCTGGGCTACGTCGGCCTGCCGCTGGCGACCGCGTTTGCCAAGGCCGGGTTCCGCACCACCGGTGTGGAACTGAACCAGCGCAAAGTCGATTCCATCGCTGCCGGCCGGAGCTACATCCCTGACGTCCCCGATGAAGACCTGGCTGTTCACGTTCAATCGGGCCGCCTTTCGGCCACGCCGGATTATGACGTACTGCGCGATGTGGATGCCATATTCATCTGCGTCCCCACCCCCTACGACGCCCAGCGTGCTCCTGATCTCTCCTACATCCGATCCGCCAGCGATGGTATCCAGCCTCGCCTCAAGCCCGGTCAACTGATCGTTCTGCAGAGTACGACCTATCCAGGCACGACGGAGGAGATCGTCCTGCCGATCCTGGAGCAGAGCGGCCTGAAGGCCGGGACGGATTTCTATCTGGCTTTTTCACCCGAGCGCATCGATCCGGGCAACAAGCAGTGGTCGGCCTACAACACCCCCAAGGTCGTGGGTGGCCTCACGCCCGAGTGCACCCAACTGGCGGCCGACCTGCTGCGCCAGATGGGCGCACCCGTCTATCCGGTCTCCTCCCCCCGCGCTGCCGAGCTGACCAAGCTGTTGGAGAACACCTTTCGTGCGGTCAACATCGCGTTGGTCAACGAACTGGCCCTGTTGACGGAGCGCATGGGCATCGATTTCTGGGAGGTCGTCGAGGCGGCCAGGACCAAGCCCTTTGGCTTCATGCCCTTCTTTCCCGGGCCGGGCGTTGGCGGCCATTGCATACCGGTGGATCCATACTATCTCTCCTGGAAGGCCCGCGAGTACGACTACTACACCGAGTTCATCGAGCTGGCCGGGGAGGTTAACCAGGCCATGCCCTATCACGTCGTGGACCTGGTGTGCCAGGCGCTCTCCATGCGCGGCAAACCCCTGAACGGTGCGCGGGTGTTGGTCCTCGGTGTGGCCTTCAAGCCCGATATCGACGACGCCCGCAATTCCCCCGCCGAGCGGGTCATCGAACTGCTGCTGGCCCGGGGTACGGATGTGCGCTACCACGATCCCTACGTGCCGCGCTTCCACGTGGGTGCGGACGTCTTCCATCGTGATGAGGTTTGGCTGGAGTCGGTGCCGTTGAACGGGCAGGAGATCGCCGCCGCTGACTGTGTCGTCGTCGTCACCGGTCACCACAGCCTGGACTACGAGTCTGTAGTGCGGCAGGCGGAACTGGTTGTGGATACCTGCAACGTCACCGCCGCCCTACTCAGCCGCCAGCATTCATCCGGCGCCGAACTGCGTGGCAAGATCGTGCGCCTGGGGGCACCGCTGCCGCGCTGATATGTCTAAGTCGCCCAGCGACGAGCCGGGAACAGGTTCCCCGGATACCGGTGCTGCCAGCGGTGTGGTCTCCCTTCCGCCTCCGCCGTCCGCCCGGCGGTTGCGGGTTGTCCAGGTCCTGACCATCGTCGCCCTCCTCGCCGCGCTCGCTGCGGCTGTCTATTTCCGTACTCGTCTTCAGGAACTGAAGCAGTATGGCTACGCCGCCGTCTTTCTGGTCGGGTTCGTCAGCAACGCCACCGTGATTATGCCCGTTCCTGGCCTGGCGGTCAGCTCCGTCATGGGGGGCGTCTTCAACCCCTGGATCGTCGGCATCATCGGGGGCGTGGGCCAGGCGTTGGGCGAGCTGACCGGCTATATGGCGGGGTACAGCGGGCAGACGCTCGTCGACGAACGTCCGATCTACGATCGCCTGATGCGCTGGATGCAGCGCTACGGCATCTTGACCATCTTCGTGCTGGCCGTCGTCCCCAATCCGGTCTTCGACCTCGGCGGCATAGCCGCCGGGGCATCCCGTTTTCCCCTGTGGAAGTTCCTGTTGAGTTGTACCGCCGGCAAGATCGTCAAGAACGTCGCCTTTGCGCTGGCCGGATACTACGGCATCGAGACGCTCTTCAGACTGCTCGGGAGCTGATGTGACCCCGCCAAATGGTTGACTTGGACTCCAGCCCGTGGTATAATCTAGTCACAATCTGGTCTTACAAAAGCAACGATCAGGAGGAGTAAGCGGGACCGGCCCTGGCGAACCGCTCCTTGCGGAGCCGGGAAGAGAAGAGGGTCGCCGGCTGCAAGCCCTCGCAGCGCCCCCCGCCGAACGTCACCTGGGAGTCGAGAGGCCGAACCGATCAGCTTCGGACAAGCTTCTCCGGGTTCGCCCGTTATCGCGAGCGCCCTTGTTGGAGGGCTGCTAGAGTGCAGCGACGGACTTGTTCTCTTGCCGATCCGTCGTTGAACCAGGGTGGTACCACGGAAGGTTGCCCCTTTCGTCCTTGGACGAGAGGGGTTTTTGTATGGATAGGGAGAAATTGCTATGACTGACGAGCTTTCCAAAACCTACAATCCGCAAGAACACGAACAGCACCTATACCAGTGGTGGGAGGAGCGGGGGTTCTTCCGCCCCGAGACCCAGGTCGAGATGGGCCTGGTCTCGGAGGACGCCCCCCCCTGGTGCATCACCATGCCGCCGCCCAACGTCACCGGTGTCCTGCACCTGGGCCACGCCATGACCGCCGCCGTCGAGGATCTGATGACGCGCTACTATCGCATGCAGGGGCGCCAGACCCTGTACCTGCCCGGCGCCGACCACGCCGGCATCGCCACCCAGAACGTGGTGGAGCGCGAACTGCGCAAGGAAGGGCGCACCCGCCACGATCTGGGCCGGGATGCGTTCGTCGAGCGCTGCTGGACCTGGGCCCGCGACTCCCTGCGCCGCATCACCGAGCAGCACAAGCGGCTGGGCATCTCCTGCGACTGGGAGCGGGAGCGCTTCACGCTCGACGATGGGCTGAGCGATGCCGTGCGCACCGCCTTCGTGCGCCTCTACGAGAAGGGGCTGATCTACCGCGGCACCTACCTGGTCAACTGGTGCCCCCGCTGCACCAGCGCCATCTCCGACCTGGAGGTGGAGCCACAGGAGCGTTCCAGCCACCTGTGGCACGTCCGTTACCCCATCCTCAACGAGGATTGGGACGGCCCCAGGGGGGAGTGGGGCAGCGGCCGTTGGGCCGAGGGCGCGAGCGAGTTCATCGAGATGGCCACCACCCGCCCGGAGACCATCCTGGGCGATACCGCCGTGGCCATTCACCCGGATGACGCCCGCTGGCAGCACCTGGTGGGCAAGACCGCCGTCCTGCCGGCGATCGGCCGTCGTATCCCCGTCATCGCGGACGACGTGGTCGATCCGGAGTTTGGCACCGGCGCGGTGAAGGTCACCCCGGCCCACGATCCCACCGACAACGAGATCGGCATGCGCCACGGCCTGGATGCCCCCAACGTCCTGACCGACACCGCCCAGATGAACGAGAACGCCGGCCCCTACGCCGGGCAGGATCGCTTCGAGTGCCGCGGGAACATTGTCGCCGACTTCGAGAAGGAAGGGCTGCTCGTCAAGACCGAGCCCTACTTCCACGCCGTCGGCACCTGCCAGCGCTGCCACACCGACATCGAGCCCCGCATCTCCACCCAGTGGTTCGTCAAGGCGAAGCCGCTGGCCGAGGCTGCCATGCAGGCCGTGCGCGACGGGCGCACCGCCATCGTCCCCGAGCGGGAGGAGCGACGCTTCTTCCACTGGATGGAGAACATCCGCGACTGGTGCATCAGCCGCCAACTGTGGTGGGGCCACCGCATCCCCGTCTGGTACTGCGGCGACTGCGGCGGCGAAACGTGCGCGTTGACCGATCCCACCGAGTGCGCCCACTGCGGCAGCACGCACATCCACCAGGAGGAGGACGTGCTCGACACCTGGTTCTCCTCCGGACTGTGGCCTTTCTCCACCCTGGGCTGGCCGGATGCGGACTCGCCGGACCTCCGGCGGTACTTCCCCACCGACGTGCGCGAGACCGGCTACGACATCCTGTTCTTCTGGGTAGCGCGGGAGATGATGCTCGGCATCGAGATGACCGGCCAGACGCCCTTCGCCACCGTCTACCTGCACGGCCTGGTGCGCAACGAGGAAGGCCGAAAGATCAGCAAGTCCATGGAGAACATCGACGAGTACGATCCGCTGAACATCATCGAGAAGTACGGCAGCGATGCGCTCCGCTACACCCTGCTGACCAGTTCCACACCTGGCCTGGACATGAATCTCGATCCCCGTCGCCTGGAGGGCGCCCGCAACTTCACCAACAAGATCTGGCAGGCCGCCCGGTTCGTCCTGTCGAACGTCTCGGATGCGGATGGGGCGCCGTCTCCCTCGAGCCTCAAACCCGGCACCCGAAACATGGAACTCTCGGATCGGTGGATCCTCTCGCGCCTCAATCGCCTCATCCAGAGCGTCGAGCGCCTGTTCGAAACGTACCAGTACGGCGAGGCGGGCCGCCAGATCAACGACTTCCTCTGGGGCGAGTACTGTGACTGGTACATTGAGGCCTCCAAGGTGCGCCTGTACGACGAGGCGGCGGACAAGGAACTCCCGCGGGCGGTCCTGCTCCACGTGTTGGAGATGTCGCTGCGGCTGCTGCATCCCTTCATGCCGTTCGTCACCGAGGCGATCTGGCAGGCGCTGCCCGAGGGCGTGCGGGACGGCGAGTCGCTGATGATGGCACGCTGGCCGGAGGCCGACGCGGCGCTCCTGGACGACGAGGCCGAGTCGCGGATGGGGCTGATGATGGACCTGGTCCGGGGCTTCCGCAACCGGCGCGCCGAGTACAACGTGACGCCGGGCAAGCGCATCCCTGCGCTTGTGGCTGCCGGCGACGCCGCCGGGTGGATGGAGGCGCAGCGCGCGGTGCTGTGCTCCCTGGCCAAGCTCGACGCGGACGGGTTGACCATCCAGCCCGCGCTCGACCCGCCCGACCAGGCGGCCACCGTCGTCGTGGGCGAGGCCGTCGGCTACCTGCCGCTGGCCGCGTTGGTGGACCTGGACGCCGAGCGGGATCGGCTGTCGAAGGAGCTGGCCGACATTGAGGCGCGCATCGCCCGCAGCGAGGGGCTGCTGGCGGGTGAGTTCGCCCAGAAAGCCCCAGAGCACATCGTCCAGCGCGAGCGGGATAAGCTGGCCGACCTGCAGACCGAGCAAGCCAGCCTCAAGGAGCGCCTCGCGGCGCTGACGTAAACCGCGGCGAGATGCTGCGATGTAAGTCACGCTTGCAGCGTGACTGGCCTGCGCTCGATCACCGATCTGAAGAACCTCTCCTGGAACTCGGTCAACGCCCGGATCTGTTCGTCGGTGTAGGCCGTTCCCTCAGGAACGACAACCAGCTTGTCGTCGTCCTCGTCGAGCCGGTGGATCACGGCGATGCACCGCCCCATAAATGCCTCCAGTGGCTCGAAGACCCCCAGGACGTATGCATCCAGATCATCCCCATCCGGCGCTTCCACGCCGGGGACGTATCCGTAGTTGACCGGATAGATGAATCCCCATTCGGGATGGGACGAGCCCAGCGGACGATCTATCTTGACGCTGACTGTGTTCCCCAGGAAGGCTCTTGCTTCCATACCGCGCTCCGCTCCCACGAACGTGTGGCCCAGCGTGTTGCCCGTGATGTGATCGTAGATCAGGAAGCGCTGGTTCGTCTGTTCTGCGTCCAGTATAGCAGAGCTTTGCGTTTGGGGCAATATGTTGCCCCACGACTTGCACTCACGTGGATTTACATTATACTATACTTCGCATCGGATCGCGCTGCTGGGAGCGCATTGCGCCCGTCGGGATGTATCGCTCCAGGAGTTGGTCCGCGGGCGCTCTGCAGAACCATCTCATCGGAGGGTTTTTGGCTGAACCTTATATCCCCGGGGGGCTCTTGCTTGAATTCCGAACGTATCCTCGTCGTCGACGATGACCCGGCGATCCTTCGCCTGGTCGGGGACAAGCTCGATCGCGAGTGCTTCGAGGTGTGGACCGCCAGCTCAGCGCAGCAGGCCCTCGACTTGATTGCCCAGCGCGGCCTGCCTCACCTGGCCATCGTCGACATTATGATGCCTGGCATGGATGGTTTTGAGTTCTGCCGCACCGTGCAGCAATATGTCGATCTCCCGGTCATTATGCTGACCGCCGTCGACGAAGAGGAGTCGGTCATCCAGGGCATTCAACATTTCGCCGAGGACTACATCACCAAGCCCTTCAGCCCGCGGGAACTGGTCGCCCGGGTGCAGCGGGTGTTGCGCCGCATCGGCGATTTCGCCTACGCGCTCGAACCGGTGATGCGGGTGGACGATCGCCTGGCGGTGGATTTCGCCCATCAGCAAGCCATCGTCGACGGACGGCTGGTGTCCTTGACGCCGACCGAGACCAAGTTGTTGTACATTCTGATGCGCAATGCCGGGCGCACCGTCACCACCGGTTTTCTCCTGCGCCGCCTGTGGCCCCTGGAGGAGGTGTTCGAGGATGCCCTGCGCGTTCACGTCCATCGTCTGCGCCAGAAGGTCGAGCCTGTCCCCGGCCAGGCCCGCTACGTCGTGACCGAGCGGGGCCTGGGCTACCGGTTTGCCGGCGGGCGCGGACACTGACGCCGCTGTCGGCGACACAAGCATCTTCTCAATGAGAAGTTGTGGGATGTGCAAGCGGGGAAGCTGCCCGCACACCCCATCTACTCCCGGTCTGTTGAGAAGATGTCGAGTAATGTTCTTTGTAAGGTTGGCTTGATATACTGAGCATAGGGTGATATTCAAGGAGGGTCTGATGACCGACGAACAAGCGCAAGCCTCTTCCCAGGCGGGTTCTCCGCGCGAGGTGGAGCACATCCGCGACATCATATTCGGCGCTCAGATGCGGGAGTATGACCAGTCCTTCCAGGCCGTCCGGCGGGACCTGGAGCGGCTTCAGCAGGAGCTGGATCGTCTGGCTGAGAAACTAGCCGACCAGGATAGGAGCCAGAGCAAGAACCTGCAGGACCTGCGGCGGGAGATGCGCAGCGCTGACGACGACCTGCGTGACGAGTTGCGCGCGACGGCGCGCACGCTGACCAGTGACAAGGTCGACCGCGTTGCCCTGGGCGAGTTGTTCATCGAATTGGGCACACATCTCAAATCGGGTGGCTCAATGGCTGATTTATTGAAGGAATTGGTAGCGTCAAGCTAGGGTTTGCATTGTGACGGAAAACGACAATCGCCCGTCTCAGGCCGATGGCTCGGGCGAGCCTCCACCGGCTGGCACCGACCCGGCGATAGAGACACTGCGCGAGATTCTGTTCAGTCGCTACCGCCAGCAGATTGCCCAGTTGCAGGCGGAGCTGGACGATCTCGAGCGACGTGTCAATGACGAAGATGCGCTGATCGGTCTGCTCGCTCCCGTGTTGGGCGATGCCATCCGCCGCAGGATCCGCGACGCCCGCGAGGAGATGATCGAGGCCCTCTACCCGATCATCGGGCAGACGATCACCCGGGCCGTCTCCGAGGCCATCCGCGACCTTGTCCGCACGGTCGACGCGCGCATGCGCACATCCTTCAGCCCGCGTGCCCTCTGGTGGCGGTTGCGTGCTCGCCTGGGCGGCGCCTCCGGCGCGGAGATCGCCCTGCGGGAGTCGCTGCCCTTTGAGGTGGCCCAGGTGTTCTTGATCCACCGCGAGACCGGTCTGCTGCTGCGGCACGTGTCCCGCGACCCCGGCGTAGCCTCCGATTCCGATCTCATCAGTGGGTTGCTGACCGCCATCCGTGACTTTGCCCAGGACGCGTTCGGGCGGGGTGAGGAGGGGCAGCTTGACGAGATTCAGTACGGCGAGCGCAGTATCCTGATCGAGGCTGCCCAGCACGCCTACCTGGCCGTGGTCGTCGACGGCGTCGAACCCCCTGGCTTCCGGGCCGAGCTGCGCCAGCGGATCATCGAGGTGGAGCACACCTACGAGAGCGTCATCCGGCACTACGAGGGTGACCCCGCGCCGCTGGCCCCGGTCGAGCCGTCGCTCCGATCGTTGATGGAGACTGGCCAGCCCCGTGAGCTGAGCCGCGGTCAGAAGCTTGTGCTTGCGGGGGCGTCGGCGCTGGCGGTCGCCTGTGTGGCGGGAGCTGGGCTGGCCGGAGGGTGGGCGTGGCGCACGTTGCAGGCCACGCCGACTCCCCTGCCGGTTGCCGCCGCTCCCACGCCCACCTTCACGCAAACCCCATCTCCTTCGCCCACATCCACCGCCACCGCGACGCCGTTACCCACGCAAACGGCGAGTCCGTCGCCCACCCGGACGCCGTCCCCCACTCCCACAGCATCGCCCACCCCGGCGCCCGTGATGGGTCTGATGACCGGAAACGTTTGGTTGCACGGGGGACCGTCTGTCGATGCGCCCCGGTTGGGTCTCATATTGGAGCGCGGTCAATCGGTCGAGATCCTGGCCGTGTTCAGCGATTGGTGCCGCGTGCGCTGGGCTCCCCAGGGCCAGGCCGAGGCGATTGGTTGGGTGCCGCTCGAATGGGTGGGGACGACCGGGGCTATCCCAGCCCGGATTGTCACCCCCACCGCCGGTCCCTAGCGGAAGGAGTCTCCCCGATGTTGAGGGCGATCAGCAAGAAAATCTGCCTGTTGGGTGATTTTGCCGTCGGCAAGACCAGCCTGATGCGGCGGTTCGTGTACGACCTATTCAGCGACAAGTACATCAGCACCATCGGCGTCAAGGTCAGCCGCAAGACCGTGGCCGTCCCCGATGCGGGTGGCGTCGTGGAGCTGACGATGATGCTCTGGGATCTGGGCGGCGGCGACGAATTCGAGCGGGTGCGACCCAGCTATCTGCGGGGCGCGGCGGGCGCCGTCCTGGTCTGTGACCTGACCCGGCCCGAGACCCTCGCCCGCTTGCGCGACTACGCCGGCGAACTGCGTGCCATCAGCCCCGCTGCCAGCCTGGTCCTGGCGGCCAACAAGTCGGATCTGGCTGACGGGCGGCAGCTCACCCCGGCGCAGGTTGAGTCTGCCGCGGCCGACCTCGCCGCCCCATATTACCTCACCAGCGCCAGGACCGGGGAAGGGGTCGAGGGGCTTTTCCGCCACCTGGCCCGGTTGCTCGTGGCATGATCCCCAGGGGACACGACGTGGATTCGACGGTGGCCGAGCACATCCTGGGCGACCTGGGAGTCGCCTATGCAATCACGGACGCCGGCTTCAACGTGGTGCAGGAGAGCGGCTCGGTTGACATTCTCTGGGAGCGGCCGGAGTCCTGCCTGGGCCGGTGCCTGATCGATTGTGTGCCCGAGCTCGTCGGCTGCGAAGATCTGTTGGCCGACGTTCTGGCCGGCGACCTGCCCCGCTTTGAGCTGGCGTGGGCCAATCGCGAGACGGCCGACGGCCAGACCCTGTACCTGACGATCGTCCTTCTTCCCTATCGCCATCCGTCCGGGCGGGATTCCGGCCTCGTCTACGTCGTCCAGGACGTCAGCGATATGGGCCTGGTCGACCGTCAACTGGCGCAGAGCCGCAACGAGCTGCGCCTGTTGCAGGAGCAACTGACCCGCCAGAATCTGGAGCTGGCGGCCGCCAACGCCGAACTCCGGCGCCTGGACAAGATGAAGTCGGCCTTCGTCTCCGTCGCGGCCCACGAGCTGCGTACGCCGCTGGCGCCGATCCGAGGCTACCTCGAGGTCCTGCTGGACGAGGACGTCGGCCATCTCAACGCCGAACAGCGCGAGTACCTGGAGATCCTGAGGCGGAGCGTTCAGCGTCTCCTGGTTCTCACCCATAACCTGCTCGACGCGACCCGGATCGAGACCGGGCGGGTCGAGCTGGTGTTGCGACCGGCCGATCTGCCGGCGCTGATCGAGTCCGTCGTCGCCGAGCACAGTGCCCAGGTGGAGGCCAGAGCGCAGCGTCTCGAAGTGCAGCTTTCCCCGGGTCTACCGCCCGCGCTGTGTGACGAGGCGCGGGCCGTGCAGATCGTCGGCAACCTCCTGAGCAACGCCGTGAAGTACACGCCCCCGGGTGGCCGGATCGACGTCACGCTCGCTCCCGCCGGCGAAGCCGGCTTCCTCGAGGTCTCGGTGGCCGACGTCTGAGTGGGAATAACGCCCGAGGACCACCCCAAGCTGTTCGAGCGTTTCTTCCGGTCCAGCAGCGCCGTCATCGCCCGGGCCACCGGCGCGGGCCTGGGCCTGTACATCACCCGCTCGCTGGTCGAGTTGCACGGGGGCCGCATCTGGTTCGAGAGTGAGCCGGGTGAGGGCAGTGTGTTCCACGTCACCTTCCCGGTCGCCGGCCTGCACGCCGCTCCAGCATCGTCCTCTGCGCCTTCCGATCCCTAGCGCCCTGTATTCCCACTCTCCACAGAAACTCACAGGTTTTCCCAGGTTACGCCAGCAATTCGCAGGAAATCCATAGAACGGACCAAGCGAATCAGGGGTAGAATGAGGGCAGGGCGTGGCCTGGCTATCGTAATGTGTTTCGTAAGGTTGGCGTGCTATGATGCCTATGAAAGCGACCGGCATGGAGGCTGCAAGGTGAACCTCAATCCTTGAGCCCCTTGCTGAGGAGCTTTCTGGTAGAGGATGAGGCGCAGGGTGACATCTTGGGGGTCCCCGCCCACTCGAAGTGTGCCCTGCGCCTCTCCTACCCAGGAGGATCCGCGATCTGAACGGGGCACAACGGCTGGTCCTGCGCGCCCCCAGCCGGGGCACGGTTGCCCAGTGAGTGGAGGCAGCCAGAGCGCTGCCATAGATCGTTTCGTAGCGAAGCGGAGGGTGTGCGGTGAGTCCATCTACGTTTGACCTGAGCGATTTGTTCGATGCTGCGTTGCAGGCGGTGATCGCTCATCGCCAGGAGATCAACGCCCTGGACGACTACAACGGCAACCACGGCGACCACGTGGTCGCGAACCTGCGGCTGATGACGGAGGTGCTGGGCGCCCGGCGGGCGCAACCGCCCTCCGACGCGCTGCGAGGCGCTAGCCGGGCGCTGCGCTCGCAGGGACGTGGCAGCACCAGCCAGTACTACGCCAACGCGTTGAGCCAGGCGGCGGATCAGTTGCAGGGCCACACCGCCCTCGACCGGAGCGACGTCCTGTGTTTGGCGCAGTTGCTGCTGAGCACGATCCCGGCCGGGGAGACCGGGCAGGAGCCGGAGGGGGACGACAGCATTCTCGACCACGTGATGGGGATGATTTCCGGACAGCCGCTTCCAGGGCGCCCGCAGTGCGATGGCAGCGACGCGGCGAACGGGCCGGGTGCGCTTCTGCCTGCCGGGGTCGCATTCTTGCAGGCACAACAGGCCGGGTTGGATCTGTCATCCGCCGCCAGGCAGGCCGTCATCGGTGCTCTGATGGGCGGGCACGTGGATCCGCTCCAGGCTGGCGTCCCCCACGCGGCCGCCGGTGGCCTGGTAGCACAGGGATTGCTTCAGGCAGTATCCAGACGGAGATCTTCGGGCTCAACGAGAACCCGAGCTTGATCTCGAGCCAACCTTGCGAAGGTTATGTGTGGCCATTGCTCTCGAGGCACCTCGGGACGGGCGACGTCGTTCGCGGTCCTGAGGTGGTTGCCCAACCTTCGCAAGGTTGGTTGAGTCGAGTAAAGGATAGAAATATGGACGAGGATCTGGTTGCTTCCCTGGCGCCGGATGTCGACTCGGATGTGCTCGGTTTCTTGCGCGGCAACGTCGACTCGTTCGTCAAGTGGGATCTCATTCAATTCTTCGACGGGCATCCGGACAGCGTGGAGACGGCCGAGCACCTCGCCACGTTCACCGGGCGGGACGTGGAGGCGACGCAGGCCGGGCTTTCGGAGCTGGCCGGGCAGCGGGTCCTCGTGCCGCGCCAGGCCGGGCGATCCATCGCCTACTCGTTGGCCGATGATCCGGCCACCCGGGACCTCGTCCATCGTTTCGTTCGGGCATCCGCCGATCGCGGGTTCCGCGTCCGGGCGATCTACCACGTGATCCGATCCATGCAGTGAGGCCGGGCTGGGTCGCGGGATTGCCGCTTGCCACGTTGTGCAACCCAGCGCCTGCAAGTTGCGTATTTATCTGATGGGGTTATAATACGCCGCAGGTGTATACCGAGGAGTGGCAATATGAGCAAAGACCGACATCCGATCCAGGTTTCGCCGGACGACACCAACGCAGTGTTGGCGTGGATCAAGGACCTGTCCCGCCAGGCGCGCCTGGCCTGGCGGCTGTTCCTGGACCAGCGCGTTCCCCTGTGGACCAAGTTCATCCCGCCGCTGACGCTGGCCTATATCCTCTTCCCCGTGGACATCGTGCCCGACGTGGCGCTGGGCATCGGCCAACTGGACGACCTGGCTGTCCTGTTGATCGGCGTCAAGCTCTTCATCGAGCTGTCCCCTGCGGACGTGGTGCACGAGCACCTGCGCGCGCTGGGCGCGCGCATCAAGGAGTGGAAGGTGGTGGATGAGGAGGGCCAGTCCGCGGAGGTCATCGAGGGGAAGTACGAGTTGAAGTCGCCGGAGGCGCCGGAGGCCGAAACGGACGACCGGTAGCGCGAACGCTTCGCTGGGGCACCATGGTAGGCCCTCGCTATCCCCGGCCTGAGAGCCGGGGCGCGATGTTATCCGGGCTGCACGATCTGCCCGTCCTTCAGTTGCAGGATCTCGTCCACGTACTCGTCCACCAGCGCGTCGTGCGTGGCCATCACCAGCGTCACGTGCGCTTCCTCCACGATGCGCCGGAAGAG
>Ga0180437_10000641_pt1 | contig 64959 bp, 50 predicted proteins | sample SS_ome_4_FD_132410 | JGI IMG/M metagenome (GOLD analysis project Ga0180437, IMG submission 132410) | Hypersaline lake sediment archaeal communities from the Salton Sea, California, USA - SS_3_D_1 metaG | ecosystem: Environmental > Aquatic > Non-marine Saline and Alkaline > Hypersaline >...
GCGAGAAACGAAAAGGTTTGAATCGTTCGGTCACTGTTCAACTCTCCCAGTATCAGGAGTCAGGCAGAAATCACGGGGAGTGTACCATCGATTGGTAACTCGTGCAAGTCCATGCACAAAGCGTGCTGCATGGACACTCGTGCTTGACAAGAAGAACCAGATGTGGTATTATTTCATGAGTCAAAACACATTTCATTGAATGAAACAGCAGGTTGGGTTCCTGCCATGCATCGAGCGTCGATGCGGAAAGAACAGGATGTCAGAACAGCGTGAACAAGGCCCTGCCACCCGTACCATCTCCAGGGCGATAGCGATCCTCCAGGCGTTTGATGCGACAAGGCTGGACCTGGGTGTGACGGATCTCAGCCAACTGACAGACCTTGACAAGAGCACCGTATATCGACTGCTGAGTGCTCTGCAGCAAGGTGGTTTGATCGAGCGGGATTCACAGTCAGCCAAGTATCATCTCGGCTTTGGCCTGGTACGTCTGGCAGGATTGGCTTTGCAGCATCTCGATCTGCCTCGCATAGCACGCTCTTACCTACGGGAGCTGGCGGAATCCTCAAAGGAAACTGTCAATCTATCCATCCTGACCGAAGACGACAAGATCATCAACATTGATGGCATCACCAGTCCGCGCAGGGTGCGCAATGTGGGCTGGATCGGGCGGGAAATGCCCCCGCATGCTGTCTCTGGGGGAAAAGTGATGCTGGCCTACATGTCGGAGGAACGGCTGAACGAGATCCTGGCCCGAGGGCTCGAACGCTCTACCGGGCGAACGACGACCGACCCTGCTGTGCTGGGGCAGCAGTTGGCGCAGATCCGCCAGGAGGGTTATGCTATTGCTGAGGAAGAGCTGGAAGAAGGACTCAGTGCCGTGGCAGCCCCTATCTTCAACCTCGAGAGCCAGGTGCAAGCTGCTATCAGTGTGTCTGGGCCCTCCTTTCGTCTGCCACGAGAGCGCCTGATCGAGTTGGGAATCGCGACCAAACAGATTGCAGACAGGATTTCTTATCAAATGGGCCATATCGGGCTGGATCAGGAGTCCCCCCGATAAAGCCATTTGCTCATAGTAGAGAGGAAAACCGGTATGTTACGAACGGAATCTGGTCATAAGGGACCCAGTCGCCATCCATCTACGCGACTGTCTGTCCCACCAGTCCCTTCCGATAGAAGGTCAGAATCAGAGCTTGTCGACAAGCTGAGACGTGCTGCTCCCCAGATCTATCACCTTCTGCGAGAGAGCCTCACCGCAGACCAGGCACGCGAGAGGCTGTACACGCACCTCTATGAGCGTGAGAAGGAACTGTATGCGCGAAAGGGTACGCTACATCCCCTGGAGCATGCAACTGCTCGAACAGGCATCCGTGTGTTCAAGAACATCATCGCGCCCAGAAGCGAGTCCTTGGCGGGTTTCAGCACCCTGGAGCAGCTCTGGCAACTCGTCCGCAACGATGCCCCGAGCGGTCAGAGGTTGGATGACGGCTTTGTACTCGAATTCGTACACCTTTTCCGGGGTATACAGGGACGGTCAGGGATCGCAGAGGGTTGGCTCGGTCCGAGCCTGGCCGAAGAGGGGATCTCGGCCGTGGATTTTGAAGGGATGAAAGGGCGTGCTGCTGGCGTGGCCCGTTCCGACTTTTTGGATCAGTTGGCCGAACGAGCCTGGGCATTCGTTGATCGCTACCCATCCGGGCTGGATCCGGAGCTGATCGCCAAACGGGAAGAGAATAAACAGACGATCGTCGATTTCTTTGATGCCACGCCTGGTCACTGGGACAACTATGCCTGGCAGTTGGGCCATCTGTTCAAGGGCGCTGAAGCCCTACCCGCCCTGGAACAGTTGATACCCATGACAGAGAAGGAAAAGAAGGCCATCCGGCTGTGCGTCGAGCACGATATCCCCTTTGGCATCACGCCCTATTACCTATCCCTCTTTGACTTTGACTCGACTGACCGACGGCACGATGCCCAGGTGCGGGCCCAGGTGATTCCGCCCATGCACTGCGTGAGGCGGATGATCGAGCACCGGGACGACCGTGAATACTACTTTGACTTTATGGGCGAACACGACACTTCACCCATCAGCCTCGTTACCCGTCGCTATGCTTCTGTCGCCATTCTCAAAGGATACGACACTTGCCCGCAGATCTGTGTCTACTGCCAACGCAACTGGGAGATCACCGGGCCAATGGAGGCCGGGGCTTTGCCGCCAAGGGAAAAGCTGGATGCCGCCCTGGATTGGTTCGCCGATCATTCACACCTGCGGGGTGTGTTGATCACCGGTGGAGACCCCTTTTTCCTCAGCGACAGGCGTATCGAATACATGATGGATCGATTGGCTGCCATGGACCACATCGTCAACATCCGTTGGGGTACGCGGGCGCCGGTCACCATGCCGATGCGTATCACCGATCAGTTGGCGGGACTATTGGGCCGTTACATCGAACCCGGACGGCGGAATGTCGGGGTCGTGACCCACATTGAGAGTGCTGCCGAGGTGACTCCCGAGATGGCTGCTGCAGTCCATCGACTCCGCTGCCAGGGTCTGTACATCTATAACCAACAGGTACTCACCCTCCATACCAGCCGGCGTTTCCAGACAGTCGCCAATCGAATCGCCATGAAAAAGGTCGGGGTAGATCCCTACTACACCTTCTATCCCAAGGGGAAAGAAGAGACCAGCGATTACACGATCCCGCTGGCACGTGTTCTGCAGGAGCGGAAAGAAGAGGCCCGGCTGCTCCCTGGTGCTTTCCGCACGGACGAGCCGGTGTTCAACGTCCCGCGCCTGGGAAAGAACCACGTCCGTGCCTCGCAGGAGCGGGAGCTGATCGCCATCCGCCCCGATGGCCAACGGGTCTATCTCTGGCATCCGTGGGAGAAAGGCATTACACCCATGAAGCCCTGGCTCTACCTGGACAATTCGATCCACAAGTACCTGCAAGACCTGGAGCGATTGGGGGAAGATCCGGCGGACTATGCCAGTATATGGTACTATTACTAGCTAGTACTCGGTACGAAACCCACATAATCCCCCGTTTCCGAACGGGCACCGTACCCCCGAGAGCGGATCCGGCTCCGAGGACGGGCCCGGGAGCGATTTCGCACCAGAAACTAGCTGGTGATAAGGAGCCGAGGCGGAGAGCCTGCACCCTGATCCGGTTCTCCAGCTCAAGCTGAAAGAAAGGAGGTTCCGAACCAAAAGAGCGTTCCCAATCCAACTATACGACCTATTCCGAAGGGAGGAGAGAAAAAAATGTCGCGTAAAACCCTTTCCAGTTTTTTGGCAGTATTGGTGATGGTCTCGCTGCTTGCAGCCTGTGGACCTACACCGGAGCCTGAAACGATCATCCAGACCGTGGAAGTGGAAAAGACGGTGGTTGAGACCGTAGAGGTAGAAGTCCCGGTTGAGGCTGCAAGGCCTGAAGGTGAGTCAATCCGCATCGGCGGTGTAGGACCGCTGTCGGCGCCGGGCAGCGTGGTGGGCGGCATTGCCATGCAGTTCGCTATGAACCTGGCCGTCAAGGACATCAACGAGCAGGGCGGCGTGTTGGGCAAGCCCCTTGAGCTTATCTTTGCCGATACCGAAGGCCTACCGGAGCGCGGTGGAGCTGCTGTCGAGCGGTTGATCACCGAGAACGGCGCCGCAGCCATCACCGGCGAGTATCACAGTGCTGTCGGCCTGGTGGAGCTGGAGGTATGCCACGAGTATGGCATCCCCTGCCTCTTCTCCGAGACCTGGTCGGATGCGATCACCGCGTCTGGCTACCCCGAGGTATTCCGCATCGCGCCCGCTTCGTCCATGAACTCCCGGGCCACGGCCGAATGGTTTGCGGCTGTCGGTGTCGAGAATGTGGTTAGCATCGTCGAGAATACCGACTATGGCATCGGCCAGAACGAGAACGACCTCAAGTTCTATGAGGAGCTGGGTATCAACTCGCAAGAAGTGTTCTTTGTCGAGCTGGGCACCGAGGATTATCTGCCCATCCTGACCCGCATTCAGGCCATGGACCCCGTTCCGGACGCCATCCGCGTAGCCGTCACCGGCGAGTCCAGCTACAACCTCGAACAGCAGATGGCCGAATTGGGCGTCGCCCCATCGGCAGACACTATCGGCACGGCCAACCAGGTGGCCATCCAGCCCGAGTTCTGGGAGAGTGTACCCAACGGGACCTACTATGTCTTCTCCCTGGTCGGCCTGCCGCCCAGCCTCTACAACGAGACTACCGAGCACGTGGCCGAGGCCTACAAGGCTCAGTTTGATTCGGATCCACCCAGCTATGCCCTCGAGGCCTACGACAGCGTGTGGATCCTGGCCGACGCCATCGAGCGGGCGGGCACCACCGAGTCTGTGGCGCTCATTGATGCCCTGGAGGACACCGATATCAACCTGGCCCAGGGCCGCTACTACTTTGAGTACACCAGCAAGAACCCCATCCCTGACGATGGCACTGTGTCGGACTATATGTGGCACCAGTGGCCGGACCCAGCCGTCCTCCTGCTCCAGTACTTTGAGCCTGGGCAGGACTGGAAAGAGGCAGCCGTGATCTGGCCGGAGGTCTACCAAACGCACGGTACGACCTATATCGAGTATGAAGAGAAAGCGCCGGCTGCCGTGGCTCCACCGGTGGAACCGGTGGAAGGTGATACGATCCGCGTCGGTGGTGTAGGGCCGCTGTCGGCGCCGGGCACCGTAGTGGGTGGCATCGCCATGCAGTTCGCCATGAACCTGGCGGTGCAGGATATCAACGAAGCCGGTGGTGTGTTGGGCAAGCCGATCGAGTTGATCTTTGCCGACACTGAGGGCCTGCCCGAGCGCGGCGGCGCTGTCGTTGAACGGCTGATCACGGAGAACAACGTCGTGGCCATCACCGGTGAGTATCACAGTGCCGTTGGCATGGTGGAGCTGGAGGTGTGCCACGAGTATGGCATCCCCTGCCTCTTCTCCGAGACCTGGTCCGACGACATCACCGCCTCCGGATATCTCGAAGTGTTCCGCATCGCGCCCGCTTCGTCCATGAACTCCCGCGCCATGGCTGACTGGTACGCGGCCGTGGGGGTGGAGAACCCGGTCATCATCGCCGAGAACACCGACTATGGCATCGGCCAGGCTGAAAGCGACATGGCCTTCATGGAGGAGGCTGGCATCTCGATTGGCGATGATCGCGTCTTCTATGTCGAGCTAGGCACCGAGGACTATTTGCCCATCCTGACCCGCATCCAGGCCATGGACCCGCTACCAGATGCCATCCGCGTGGCGGTGACCGGCGAGTCGAGCTACAATCTGGAACAGCAGATGACTGAGCTGGGCCTCGCTCCGACGGAGGAGACCATCGGCACGGCCAACCAGGTGGCCATCCAACCCGAGTTCTGGGAGAGCGTGCCCAATGGGACCTACTTTGTCTTCTCCTTGGTCGGGTTGCCACCCAGCCTCTACAACGACATCACCGAACGCGTGGCCGACGCCTATCGCGCCCAGTTCGACAGTGACCCGCCCAGCTATGCCCTGGAGGCCTACGATAGCATGTGGATCCTGGCCGACGCCATCGAGCGCGCGGGCACCACCGAGTCCGGGGCACTCATCGCTGCCTTGGAGGCCACCGATATCGAATTGGCCCAGGGTCGCTACTGGTTCCAGTACACCAGCGACAATCCGCTTCCCGACGACGGCAGTGTGCCGGCCTACATGTGGCACCAGTGGCCCGACCCTGCCGTACTCCTGATCCAGTACTTTGAGCCCAACCAAGACTGGAAAGATGCGGCCGTGATCTGGCCGGAGGTGTACCAGACCCACGGTACGACCTATATCGTGCCTGGGACCACGCCGTAGCGATCTCAGCGCGTTCAAGAACAGTAGGGGCGCACTGCATGCAATGCGCCCCTACTTGTCTACTTGTCTAGACCAAAGGAGGTCAAAACCTGATGACGGTTTTTATCCTATGGCTGGTGCTGGCAGGGCCGGTATGGGCGGCCATTGGCGCCTGGCAACTGCCGCGTGTCTACCGGAGAAAGGGACTGGATGACACGCAGGCCAGGCTCATCGGGGGGTTGGGTGGCCTAACTTTGGGACCACTGGTCGTGGTCCCACTCTGGATCTGGACTCCCGAACTCGAAAAGTGGTACTGGGGCTGGGGATTGGGCGGGCTGGCAGCAGTGGAATTGTACATTCTCTTCAAGCAGATCCAGCCTGACAACCTGTGCGTCACAAATGCGACCTATGTCGCCAACCAGGCCGTGAACGGCTTGGTCATTGGCTCCATCTATGCTCTGATGGCCGTGGGATTGACGCTGATCTATTCCGTGCAGGGGATCATCAGCTTTGCCCATGGCCAGTTCTATATGCTGGGTGGCTATGTGTCCTACTATCTGCTGTTGTTCTTTGCGGAGAGTTTGGGCATAACGCTGAATCCTATCGTCGGCGTGCCGGTGGCAGGCTTGGTGACCATGCTCGTCGGCATTGCCTTCGAGCGTTCGTTTCTCAGGCCGATGCACCTGGGCCGCGTCGAGCGGCCTGGCGAGTATGCGATCCTGATCACCTTCGGCCTCGGATTCTTTTTGCAGTACACGGTGCTGGCCGTCGTCGGCCCTTTCTCTCAGAAGACCGATACCTACTTGCAGGCAGGGAGCTTGCACCTTGGGCCTTTGATCATGATCCCCAACCGGCTGATTGCAGCAGCGGTCGGGTTCCTCCTGATCGGCCTGTTGGTGTATCTCCTTAACCGCACGTGGACGGGCAAGGCCCTGCGGGCCGTGAGCATGGACAAGCAAGCGGCGGCCGTGACGGGCATCAACCCGTTGCGGATGAATACACTAGCCTTTGGCATCGGTTGTATGCTGGCCGGGATGTCGGGGGCGGCGTTGATCCCGGTGTTTACCTGGGTACCTTGGGTTGGCATGGCGGCTTCCACCCGTTCCTACGTGATTATCGTCCTGGGTGGCCTGGGATCCGTCCCTGGTGCATTCTTGGGAGGACTAGTGATCGGCTTGGTAGAGGCGCTCGGGGCAGGATGCTATCCCGATCCGAGCAAGGGCGCGGCCTACAGGACGGCCTTTGGGCTCCTTATCTTTGCCATCGTGCTGCTCGTGCGTCCCACCGGCCTGTTCGGGAGGGAGCCATCATGAAAGCGATCAGAAGCACGTTGCGCATTGATAGCCGTTCGATCGCCGCCGTGGTGCTGGTAGCGCTGCTAGTGACCGCCCCTCTCTATCTCAGAAACTCTCCCTACCAGATGGCCGTCGCGACTGGTGCTTTTTTCTACGCCATCATGGCTTCTAGCTGGACGCTTCTGGCTGGCATCGCCGGACAGTTTTCGTTCGCCCACATGGCTTTTGCCGGCATCGGCGCATACACGGCCGGTCTGCTGGGTCGCGACCTGGGCATAACGCCACTGATGGGTATCATCCTCGGCACGCTACTGGCAGGCTTTATTGGGCTGATCATTGGACTTCTCTGTCTGCGGCTCAAAGCCGCGTACCTGGCTCTGTTCACGATCGCCTTCTCTGAGCTCTTTCGCATCGCGCTCCTTACCGAGTTCCAGTTCACCGAGGGCAGCAATGGACTGCAGCTCAGCAAACTGTGGGAGGCAGTCCAGGGTATAGAGGAGTACTATGTTATGTTGGCCCTGCTGTTGGGAGCCATGGCGCTGATGTACTGGCTGGTTGGCTCCCGCATTGGGCTTTTTCTGCGCTCTTTGCGTGAAGACCAGGAGGCGGCTTCCGCCATGGGCGTGAACGTGGTGCGCTACAAGGTGCTGATTTTTGTAGTCACGAGCCTGATCGCCGGTTTGGCTGGGGCGGTCTTTTACCATGTCGTTGGTATCGTCACCCCGAACACCATGGAGATCCTACAAATGTCGCTGGTCATCGCTATGGCCGTCATCGGTGGGATCGAAAGCCTATTGGGTGCGGCCATCGGGGCCTTTTTGACACGCATCGGCCTGGAGGTGCTGCGAGAGATCAACATCTTTGGCGTCCAGATCGAACTTGGTGCCTGGCGGTATGCGGCTTTCGGGCTGCTGCTGATGTTCACCCTGCGCTTTGCCCAGAATGGTCTGGTCTACCCCATCATTGACCGTCTGTTTGTACGGCCAGGCCGGAAGGATACTGTGGCCAAGCGGGAGCAGGCATCCAGTCCGACGGCGACGGAGGGTGAATCATGATCGAACTCGAGGTGCGCGATGTATACAAGAGCTTCGGAGGGATCCAGGCTCTCAACGGGGTCAGTTTCAAGATCCAGGGAAATGAACTGATCGGGTTGATCGGGCCCAATGGCGCTGGCAAGACGACGCTGACGAACGTGCTGGATGGCGTCTACAAGCCCACCGGCGGCCAGGTGTGGTTCAAAGGCCAGCGGATCGATGGTCTACCACCCTACGAGATTGCCCGCCGCGGTTTGGGCCGCACCTTTCAGGTGACGCGCGCGTTTCGGCGCATGACAGTATTGGAGAACATGCTCGTACCGGCCATGGCCCTCCATGCTACGGCCCGGAAGCGGGATTTCCACCGTAAAGCTATGGAGGTGCTCGAGTTCTTGACCATGGAACACCTGGCTCGCGAGTATGCTCGGAGCCTCTCGGGTGGGCAACAGAAATTGCTCGAGTTGGGTCGCCTGCTGATGCTGGATCCCGACATTATCATCCTGGATGAGCCCTTTGCCGGCGTGCACCCCAAGCTGATGGAAACGATCTACGAGTACATTGAGGTCGTGCATGGCCAGGGCAAGGCATTCATCATCATCAGCCACGACATGGAATCGATCTTTACCCTCAGCAAACGCCTCTTGGTATTGAACTTTGGCGAACTGATCGCCGACGGTGATCCGAATCAGGTGAAGCGAGACCCAGTCGTCATCGAAGCCTACCTCGGCGAGGAGGAGGAAGAGGAAGAAGGGTCCGTGGTCATTCCACCGGGGTATGAAGTGGGATGGGAGGAGATAGATGCTTGAGATAAAGGACCTGTTTGTTGGTTACTACAAGGATCTCAACATCCTGCAAGGTGTGTCGATCACGGCCCAGAACGCCAAGATCACCACCGTCCTTGGTGCGAACGGTGTGGGCAAATCCACGCTTCTCAAGGCGATCTATGGCTTTCTGAAGCCCAACGCTGGCGAGGTACTTCTTGAGGGGCAAAGCCTGATTGGAATCCCCACTCACAGGCGGATTGACATGGGCATTTCCTACATTCCCCAGCAACCGGGCATTTTTCATTGGATGACAGTCGAGGAGAACCTGGAGCTGGGCGCCTGGACATTCAGGAAAGACAAAGCACGCATCCGCCGCAAGCTGGAGGAGAACTATGGACGGTTCCCAGCGATCAAGGAGCGCCGCAAATCCAAGGCTGGCGAGCTCTCTGGTGGTATGCAGCGCATGGTGGAGGTGGGGCGGACGTTGATGACCGACCCGAAAGTGATCCTGGTGGACGAGCCAACCGCCGGGTTGGCCAAGCTGCTGTCGGAAGAAGTCTACGAGATGCTGACCCGTCTCCGAGATGAGGAGGGTATGACCATCGTCCTGGTGGACCAAGAGATCCGCCAGGCTCTCAAAATCGCTGACTATGTGTACGTTTTGGAGTTGGGCCGCAACCGCTTCGAAGGCCCGGTTGAAGAGTTCGACGACTTGAAAAAAGCTTTCTGGGTGTGAGCTGCCCGCGCTTACCGGGTGGCAGATCTGAGCGACTGCTCAAGAGGGAGCTACGAATTCTCTTTTTGTTGGGAGGAAGAATATGCTTGTGAAGGAAATCATGACACCGCATCCGGTCACCATCGGACCCGACATGCCTGTGACCCAGGCGCAACGGCTTATGAAAGAGGATAATATTCGCCACCTGCCGGTGGTCCGCGAGGGGAAAGGGCTGGTGGGCCTGATCACGCGGGATGCTCTGAACCGGGCCTTGCCCTCGGAGCTTTCCAGCCTGACCATCTGGGAGATCAACTACCAACTGGACCGCATCAAGGTCCGCGACGTGATGGTCAAAAAGGTCATTGTGGTGACCGAAAACGTCACCGTTGAGTCGGCGGCCCGGATCATGATGGACAAAAAGATCGGCTGTTTACCAGTCATGCGCGACGGGGAATTGGTCGGCATCGTCACCGACATCGACCTGTTGGGTGCCTTGTCCAACCTGATGGGTTGGCGGCAGCCTGGTGTGCGCGTGACAGTGCAGGTGCCCGACGCGAAGGGCCAGTTGGCCAGGATTGCGACAGCCATCGCCGGTGCGGGCGGATTGCTTGCAGGAGGGGGGTCCTACCCCGCCGCAGAACCACTCAAGGCCAACATTGTGTTCAAAGTGCGGAATGTCACCACCGGGGACCTGGTGTCCTTGTTGAAAGGGATGGAAAAAGTCGAGATCCTGGACATCCGGGAAAGCCCTGAGCGGGACTAGGCGCAGCGGGACATTTCTATTGCAGCCAGGGATGAGCACAATCGAACAGCTTACGGTCCGCGGCTCGCACTTGCAAGTGGGTCTGGCCATCGGGGAGCGATGTTCCGCACAGATCCATTGGGCATTGGACGGCTATACTTTTCTCCAGGAACAGGTCTTGCCCTACCATCGCACCCTGGAAGGCCAGGCTCGCTACCGGGACCTATTGCAGTTGAACAGGGAACACTATGCAGGCTACTTCTCCGAGCTTGAAGGACTTGCGGAAGGTGCCGGACGGCCATTCGAAGAACTGTTCTTGGTCAATATGCGAGGGGAGTACGCCGGGTATCTGCGCTCGCTGGTCCGCGGTTGCGCCGACTGTGCCGTCCTCACAGACGAGGTAGCGCTGTTCGGCCACAATGAGGATGCCTCGCCGGCCTTTCGAGGAAATCTGTACATCGTCCACGCCCAGATCGTGGGGAAGCCAGCGTTTACGGCCCTTTCCTATCCGGGTTTCCTGTGCGGCAATGCCTTTGGCTTCAATGCTGAGGGCATCTGCTTCTCTGTCGATGACGTCCAACCACGGCCGACCAGGCTGGGGGTGGGCCGGCACTTTGTCGCCCGCTCGTTGCTGGAATCACGTTCTCTGGATGATGCCGTCCAGCGAGTGACGGTTCCGGGGAGGGCGTCTGGCTTCAGCTACACCATCGGCTCGATCCCGGAGCGGCGCATCGTGCACGTCGAAGTTGCGCCTGAGGCCTATCACCTGCGCGAGATCCGCAACCCCTATTTTCACGCCAACCACTATCGGGAGCTGGACAGCGTGGACCAGGTAGTGCATGCCTCCAGCCGGACTCGGGTGGAGCGGGCTGATGCCCTTCTGCAGGGAGCGGCGTCTCTCGATACTGGCGACATTCTGTCCATCCTGGGTGACCGGGCGGATGAGCAGTATCCCATCTACCGCACAGCCACGTCCCCCGACAGGCTCATGACTCTCTGCACTGCCCTTTTCGACCTGGATGCCCGCCGGCTCAGGATCTATACGGATCGCCCTACTCAGAACGCGGACGCCGTGATCGAATTCGCGCTGTAGCCTTCTGACTGGTTCAGGCTGTAGCGCTGGTCTGCTCAATTGCCTGTTGCAGCGTCCGCATGATGGTGTCGATCTGCTCTCGGGTCACGACGTAGGGAGGAGCAACCATCAGGTGGTCACCGCGTACACCATCTGCACTGCCGTGACCGGGGTAGAACAATACGCCCATTTCCATGGAGCGCGCGCATACACGGTCGGCGAAATGGGCCATAGATGGATAGGGTTCTTTGCTTTCGCGGTCGGCCACAAACTCGACAGCCCACATCATGCCCACACCTCGCACGTCGCCCACGCAAGGCAGATCCGCCAGCGATTCACGTAGCTTGCGACCCAGGTGCGCACCGAGCCTGGCGGCCCGGGCAACCAGGTCATTGGCCTCGAGGTAGTCCATCGTGGCCAGGGCCGCTGCTGCACCGACGGCGTGGTGCGAAAAGGTCCCACCATGGTTGAAATCGCCGTGCGCCTCCCTGATAGTCTGCACGTCCTCACCGCGTACCCCTGTAATAGACAACGGAAAATAACCGCCTGCCGCACCCTTGGCCAGTGCCATTACATCTGGCTGGACGCCAAAGCCTTCCATGGCAAACCAGAGCCCGGTGCGTCCAAAGCCGGTAAGCACTTCGTCGGCGATAAGCATGACCCCGTACCGGTCGCAGATCTCGCGTATGAGTGGCCAGTACCCCTCCGGTGGCACGATGGCACCCAGCGTCGCCCCGCCCACGGGTTCGGCAATGAATGCCGCCACCCGTTCCGGTCCCTGGTGCAGGATCGCGGTTTCAAGCTTCTGGGCGCAGGCGAGATCGCACGCCGGATAAACGGAGTCAAACGGGCACCGGTAGCAATAGGGAGGCTCGATGTGAGTCCCGTCGCGGAACATGGACGCGTAGAGGTCGCGCATGGATGGCTTGCCTGAAACCGCCAGTGTGCCCAACGTCGCGCCGTGGTAGGAACCCCACCGCGAGATGATCTGGTCCCGATGGGATTCCCCCCGGGCCACCTGGACCTGCCTGACGAACTTGAGCGCTGTCTCCACCGCCTCCGAGCCGCTGGAGAGGTAGTAGAATCGGGGATTGGATAATGGCACTTTGGCAGCCAGCCGTTGGCTGTAGGTTTCCAGGACCTGCGTGGTGAACAGATTCCCGTGTACGTAGGCTACCTCGGCTGCCTGCTTGGCCAATGCTTCGGCGACCGAGGCGACGCCGTGGCCGATGTTGACCACCAGCGGCCCGCCGGAGGCATCCAGGTAACGGCGGCCCTCAATGTCGTAGAGAACCACACCTTCCCCCCGCTCAATGGGCGCATACTCGTGCGCCATCTTGCGGTAGAAGACATGGCCCTGGGGATGTCTGACCATGTTGCGACCCTCTCCGGTATAGCGCCCTATCGGGTATAGGCCCCCTCGGGATCCAGCTCTTCCCGTATGAGGCGGAGTTCCTCGGCCGTAGGCGGTTCGGTGCTTTTGAGATCTGGCACAACCTTGAGCGGCCAACTCACCTCCGCCTGCACTTCTTCTGCGGTCACACCGGGATGGACTGAGGCCAGAACCATTTCGCCGGTGTCCTTATCAAAGCGAAAAATAGCCTTGTCGGTGACCACCAACTGCGGTCCTGCGCCAGGCATTCCCAGTGCTGTCCGCTCGCCTGCTCTCCCGCTCAGGTGGCCGGCGCTGGTGCAGAAATCGAGTTTCTCCACAAAGGCGCGCTTTTTCAGACGCATGATGACAAACACCTTCTGCGCATGAGTTGCTATCTCGCAGGCGCCGCCGCTACCGGGTAGCCGTACCTTTGGTCGCTCATAGTCGCCGATGACGGTGGTGTTGATGTTGCCAAAGCGGTCGATCTGGGCTGCGCCCAGGAAGGCTACCTCGATCCGTCCACCCTGCAGGTAGTACATAAACAAGTCAGGCATAGGACAGACCAGGGTCGCCCCGCTGACCAGTGTCGGATCGCCGATAGACAGGGGCAACCGTGCCGGACGCGAACCAAAAACGCCCGATTCGTAGACCAACTCCAGGTCAGGGGCGACGCTGTGTCGTGCCAAGTTGCAGGCGATGTTGGGTAGACCGACGCCGACAAAAACGACGCGCTCCCCAGCCAGCGCCCTGGCCGATGAGGTGATCATCAGTTCCGCAGGCGTATAGTCTGTCATGGATCCCTCCCTTGAACGACTGGCGTGTTCTTTATGCTCCCTGGGGTCATCCGTAGATCCCATAGTTGATCGGTTGCGATGGGGCATCGCCCGGCGCAAGACGTTTCCAGATGCCGGGCTCCTGGGCCTCCAGCTTGGCCAGGTAGCTGGCGCGATCGTCTAACCCGTAAACCCACTCGTCCAGCCATGCCTGGGTGGCCGTTTCATCGCGTGAGATGCGATCCCACTCCAGGTAGAACTGGTTGTCGCGGTCGTAGTAGCCCTGGGCGTACGAGGGGTGTGCGCCATAGGGCTCGTGGACGACTGCATCTACCAAGAGGCCAGGGATTGCCGTACGATTGGGATCGCTGCGGATCACAGATTCGTCCACAATCTCTTCCACGACCACGATCACGCGTTTGGCCGCAAAAGCCACCTCTTTCTGCACTCCAAGCAATCCCCAAACCTGCGTGTTGCCGCTGGCGTCGGCCCGCTGGGCGTGGACAATGGCCACATCGGGGTTGAGCGGCGGTACGACGGCGATCGGACCATCACCGTAAGGGCTTTCCACGAATTGGATACGGGGGTTGGCTTTGGGCTGGTCGGTGCCCAGGTAGCTGCGCAGTGGGAGAAAGGGCAGGCGTGCGGCTCCTGCCATATAGCGGCTGACCATGCCAAAGTGAGAGTATTCTTCGACCTCCACTGGACGGGGGATCGCCTTTTCTACTGCCCGGCGGACGCAGTGTAAGGGGCCGACGCCGGGGTTGCCCAGATAACTGAATACCATCTTTTGCGCACAGCCAGCGGCGATCATCTGGTCGTAGATCAGGTCTGGCGTCATGCGGCACAGGGTCAGATCACGACGACCCTGGCGGATGATCTCATGAGCCGCAGCAAAGCAGATAAAGGCTGTAAAGCCCTCGATGGCCACCGTATCGCCATCGTGAACCTGTTGCGCAATGGCGTCGTGCATAGTCACGATCTTCATAGTATTCTCCTCATTCCCGGTTTTCCACCTCGGCCAACGCCTGACAAAAGATGTCAAAGGCGGCATCGGCTTGGACCTCGGTGATGATGAGGGGTGGCGAAAAGCGCATCGAGTTCGGGCCACAAGGCAGCAGCAACAAGCCTCGCTTGAAACTGGCCAGCATGAGATGCTCGGTTTCCGCCTTGGCCATTTCCTTGGTCTCTTTGTCCTTGACCAGCTCCACGCCGATCATCAGTCCCAGGCCGCGCACGTCGCCCATGAGGCGGCTCTCTCCAGCCAGATTGCGCAGGTTCTTCAGCAATCGCTCCCCGACGCGGGCGGCATTCTCCACGAGCCGCTCTGCTTCGATCACGTCCAGCGTAGCCAGCGCGGCAGCACAGCACACAGGATTCCCGCCGAAGGTGCTGCCATGGGCACCTGTCGGCCAGCTCATTACCGTTTCGCGGGCGATCATGGCCGAGAGGGGCATCCCCGAGGCCAGTGCCTTGGCAGAGCAGATGATATCGGGTTCCACGCCCCAATGCTCAATGGCAAACATCCTGCCCGTACGGCCCATGCCGGCTTGCACCTCGTCGTCCACCAGGAGTATCCCGTATTTGTCGCACAGGGCACGCAGTCTGTTCAGCCAGCCGGGCGGCGGCACGATGTAGCCGCCTTCACCCTGCACCGGTTCGACGAACACCGCTGCCACCTCTTCAGGCGGCAATGTGTGGCCGAACAGCATGTCTTCGATATAGTCCACGCAAGCCAGGTTGCACTCGGGATAGGACAGGTTGTAGGCGCAGCGGTAGCAGTAGGCGTAGGGCACGTGCGTGATGCCCGGCACCAGGGGGCCAAACCCACGATGGTACACCGGCTTGCTGGCCGTCAGAGAAACAGCGCCCATGGTGCGGCCATGGAAGGCGCCAAAGAAGGCCAGCACCTGCGAGCGACCGGTGTGATGGCGGGCCAGCTTGAGGGCTGCTTCGACCGCTTCGGCGCCCGAGTTGCCCAGGAACACCTTCTTCCGTTCCGCGCCTGGCGCTAGCGTGGCGAGACGCTCGGCCAGCTCGATGTATACGGGTTCATAGTGATCGGCTGCGCAGATGTGCAGCAGACGCCCTGCTTGCTCCTGGATGGCCCTGGTCACCCGAGGGTGGCAATGACCGGTGGAACAGACGGCGATGCCCGCGGCGCAATCGAGGAAGTGATTGCCGTCTACATCCTCGACCACAATTCCCTGGGCGCGTTTGGCAACCAGCGGATAGGCATGGGGAAGCGAGGGGCTCAGCACGCGATCGCTGCGTGCTACAACCGCTTGCGCTTCCGGTCCAGGCACAGCAGTGATGAGCTGAGGCGCTTTTTCTTCGGACATATCAACCTCCACCTGGCCATTCACCACAATGGCCAGAGATTTTTTCTCGGGATGCTGTATTGGGACAATAGGTCGCCCGAGCGACTACTTGCCAGCACCTCCATGGCGATCGCGCAGTTCTGCGTCCCAGGGGGCAAGTAGCGGTGAGATGCGGCGAAAGCCTTCAGTTGCACTTTCATCGTCGATAGCAGATCTCCCGTGCGGTATTCTGTACCAGGGGAGCCAGTTCTGTCTCGAGTTCCAGGCGCGACACGCGGGCACTGGGTACCGAGATGTTGATCGCAGCCACAATCTTGCCGTCGCAGTCCCGGATCGGGGCTGCGACTGAGCGCAGGCCCGTGGCCAGTTCTTCGTCGTTGATGGCATAGCCCTGCTGCCGAACCTTTTCCAGTTCCGCGACAAGGGCGTCCAAGGTGGTCAGTGTGTTAGGGCCCATCAACGGATAGGGACCCTCGCCCAGGATATCGCCCAGTTCGTCGCGCGATAGATCCGCCAGTTGTGCTTTGCCCATTGACGTGCAGTATACGGGCAGACGAGAGCCGACATGCAGATTGATGCCAATGATCTGTCGGGTGCTGTAGCGTGCGATGTAGACAACTTCCCTGCCATCGCGGACGGTCATATTGGTTGTCTCGCCGGTCTGATCGGACAGGGCTTTCAGGTAGGGATGGGCTATCTCCCGCAGTCCCAGGCTATTGAGGGTCGTAAAGCCCAGGCGCAGGGCTCTCAAGCCAGGGCGATACCGCTTCGTCTCTGGATCGCGGACCAGATAGCCCAGCTTCTCCAGAGTGTAGGCGAAGCGGAACACCGTGCTCTTGTCCAGTCCCACAGTCGTGGCGATTTCGGTGAGGCTAAGGCTGGGTGCTTTCTCAGTGAAGGCCTCCAAAATACGCAATCCACGACCCAGGGCTTCGATGTAGTACCGATCGTTGTCTATGGTCATATCAGAAGTTTTGCCAAAAGAAAGTAAGTTTCTCTCTGCAAAACATACCTGGCCTGAAGTATAGCATAGATTGTTACACTGCGCAAGCAGAGGAAGGCGCAGATCCTGATATAGCGGCTATATCCTACATGCCCTATCCCACCCGCGCTTCGGCGGCTTTCAATATCGACTCAATGCTCTCCGCTACGCCATCGGGCAGAGGGGTGGGCTTGTGGGTCAACAAGATCTTTTGCAGGCGTTCCTGGATGCGCTCCTTCGTGGTCGGTGCGCCGGCCTCCAGCCAGAGGGGCCATGGTCGGCGATCCATGAGTTTTGGGTTCCAGATTTCAGTCCGGCAGCGACGAGCGGTTTCCAGGGTCGACAGGAACTCGCCCCCCGGTCCGATCTTGTCTATTAGATCCAGCATCAGTGTATCGTCACTGATCACCACACCGCGCAGGATCCGTTTCGTCATGGCGATGATCTCATCGTTCATGACCAGTGACTCCAACGAACCGATGTTGGCGCAGTCGAGAAAGCCCACGTCGTGCACGATCGACGTACCGCTGAGGCCCGAGAGTAGCGCCTGCACCGTGCACTCGATGGCCGCCTGCAGGTCAAGCGTCTTGGCCTCCGACGCACCAGCGGTGCCCATAAAGGGCAGGCCCAAGTAGCGGTAGACGTCGGACAGGGCTGCACTGTAGAGGCTCATCTCCGGGCTGCCGTAGGCGGGAAGGCAGGTGCGCATGTCCATGGCCTGGGGCACGCTGCCGAGGCAAACCGCCGCCCCCCGCCGCTCAAGTTGCAGGATGGCCAGGCCGCTCAGTGCGCCAGCCAAACTGACGACCAGAGTCCCAGCCCCGGTTACCGGGCTGGTGGTGCCAGCCGTACCTCCCCCCAACAGGGCAACGGGAAGGTCGTGTTGGATAGCCCACAGGAGTTTGGCCAGATCCTCGTCGGTTTGGATCAAGGGGGACTGGAAGGTCGCAAAGAGGGCCACGAAGGGGCGCTCGCGCAGAGCTTGCTCACTGCCTGCGACGGCCAGGGCAATTTCATAGATGTCGACGACGTTGTCAGGCCCGTACGCCCAGGCCAGCACCGGCTTTCCGGTGTTGGTCACCATCTCGGCAAATTCGTAGACCGGAGCCAGCAGAGGAGTTACGTCGCCGATCAGGCCCAGTCCCATGACATAGTCGATGTTGTCCAGGGCATCGCTCACCAGAGCCGTCAGGCCGGGATCGCCCCTACGGGTCAGACGTCTTTCGCCTGTGTCTGGGTCCACGAAATAGGTGCAGGTCGGACCGGGGCCAAAGTAGACTTGATTGGGACTCGGTTCCCCGGGCCGGGGATAGCCCACCTGGAGTGAGCGCTTCCCGTCCCTGCTCCAAAGGGTGAAAAAGTTCGGTGTCCCAGCAATGGCATCTTGGATGAGGTGTGCGGGGATGCGCGCTCTCAGGCCGTCCATCTGTGCACCGGCCTCTGCCAACAACTGGCGTGCTCGCGCGTTTCGAACCTCAACACCGGTACGCTCCAGGCACTCTAACGTCGCCTGGTACAGCTTTTCGATCTGCGCATCCGACAGCACGCTGAATTGCGGTGGTTGATGAAGACGTTCGTTGTTCTGCATAGACTCCTCGTCGAGTTAAGAATCTGTCCCATGAACTCGCTCAAAGCCCCAGCCTCGATTGGTGGGCGCTCTGCCGGTAGGGTACCAAGTGTTTGTCAATGCTTGTCAGGGCTCTGGCGCGATGTCACCCTTCTGCCCGATGATTGCGAAAAACTCGCTATTGACTTGCTCTCCCTCCCCAGCGAGGGAGGCATAGACTTTCATGTCCTTGAACCCACCATCAGAGAGGATGGACCAGTATTGCTCGTCGGTGTAGGCTTGCAGGCTCTGGGCGCAGCGCGTCACCTCTCCGGTGGTTGCGTCGACCACCCAGTACCGGATCGTTGCCGACTGGTCGGCTGAGTCCCAGAAGTTTTCCCGGAGGCAGAGGTGTGGCTTGTCTGAGAACAGCCCGCTTTCGATGGAATACCAGGTACGGGGCTCCTCACCACTCCGCTGGATCGCCGCAAAGATGTGCGGTTCCAACAGCAGCAGCCCCTCGCTGTCCAGAGCGCGGCGGGCTTTCTGGAGGATGTCTATCGCATCAGCAGGTCTGAACACGTTGAACTCTCCATATATGAGCATGACCAAGCCGTACCCCGACCCATAGTCTGCCGTTCGCATATCCTGATGTACATATCTGCATTGAAGGTTTTCCCTACTGGCTTGTGCCTCTGCGTAGGCTATCGACGCAGGGGAGTAATCGATGCCAACGCATCTGTGTCCCAATCTGGCCAACCGGCTGGTGTACAGGCCGGGACCGCAGCCAAGATCCAGGATTCTAGTCGGGCGTTCTGACAACAGTTCGCGGTGAATCCAGTGGACATGACAGTCGATTGTCTCGAATTTGCGGCTGGCAGCATCATGCTCCTGCGACAGGTGCTCTCTGAGCATCCTCTTGCTGAAGCCAGGATCATGCCAGGGAATGTTTTCGCCTTCGCTCCAGGGTTTGGGCGCTGGCGTGCGGCTGACTATGTCCAATAGATGCATAACACTCGGGCTCCTTGCGCAACGTATTGAACCGGCCTCAGTCAATGACCGCTAACGTGCGCGCCATTTCGTTCTGGGTCAAGCTGATGGCTTCGTCCACACCCATGCCCGGCTTGGCCATGATCAGATCCGCCCCGGCTGCCAGTGCCACGTGGGCCGAAACCCGCGCCGAAATGTCGGTTTCGGCATAACTGCCGCCCAGGAAGGCGCCCACGCCACCCGCCTTGCAGACCAACACCGCCTCGATGGCGTTGTGGATGCTGCCCAGGTCGGGCATCTTGATCTGGACCATGTCTGCGGCCCCGGCTTCGACAAAGGCGCGGATGTCGTCCAGGGTGTTGGCCCACTCGTCGACCACCAGTTGCACCTGCATGTTGCGCATTCGGATGTAGCCACGCAGCGTGTGCATGGCTTCGATCTGGGCCTCGCGGCTTTGCAGGATCATCGGGCTCTCGATGCGCAGCTTGTAGGGCCGGGCTGCCGATTCCCAGGCGTAGAGCTGGCCCAACATGCGGCCCAGCTCGTTGTCATAGATCTGTCCCAGCGCCCCGTGCAGATCCAGGTGGATCGTCGGCGCATAGTCACCGTCAGCCAGCTCCCCGATCCGCCCTTTGAGCCAACGGATGTAGCGTGTTAGCTCGTTGCCCTCTTTGCCCAACTGTCCGACGACGTCATCCACCAGGGCGTGGGGCAGTGAAGCAACGCGGCGGACGATCATCTTTTCGGCATTGTAGTAACGCTCGGCTCCCGACTGGGCGTGAATGGGAATAGGGGCTGTTGGCCGTGCCAGCTCCCACTCGTCAACGATCACTTCGGCCATGGTCCTGCCCTGTGCCAGGGCCGTGGCGCCCAGCAGCGCCTGGCTCACTCCGTAACGGATGGCGGTGTGCAGCGGATTGGGATCTGGAGAATGGGGAATGGGCTGGGCCGTATCCTGGAAGGCGCGGGACATGAAGGTCAGCAGGGCCCGCCTCGAGGGGTCCTGTACCTCTGCCTCCGAGGTGGGCTGCGGCTGGGGTTCGACCGTGGCTCTGTCTGGGGACTCCAACTGGGCGGCAAGCGTGCGAAAGCTGCTCAGCACCTGGCCCTCCAACAGCGGTGTGACCACCTCGCGGATCGCCGCCAGGCCCTCTTCTGTGCGGAACACTGCCTCGCGACCCGCCTTGCCACTGTAGGACACGGCAACGCAATCGCCCCAGGCGACCTGCCCCGTGTCCAATACCAACCCCACCGAGACCGCTTCTGCCACCTCGCGGACGGCGCGAAATCCGGGTGTCACTGGAGTCGCGGTGAAGCGTTGTGGCAACGCAACATGCTCAGCTTGGAGGGCCGCGAGATCCTCGTAGTAGCCGGCACCGGTGGCGGGCACGGCCAGGATCTTTTGAATTCGGGGTCCGGGGTTCATGATCGGGGTCACCTCACAGCCGCCAAAGGCTCCATCCTGATCGCACTGGACGGGCAGGTGTTGGCACACAGGCCACAACCCCAGCATTTGGCGGTTTCGTACCGCACGATCTGCTTCTCCTTGCCCTCGACCTCGACGGTGGTACCATCGTGGTAGAAGGCCTGAAAGTGGCAGCGACGGACGCACGCGCCGCACTGGTTGCACTGCTCCGCGTCGTGAACAGCGACGTAGCGGTTCCGGGGCCAGATGCCCTTGCTGTCCAGTTCCCGGGCGGCGCGGAAGGGGTAGCAGTCGCAGGCGCAGCAGTTGCAGAGAGCAGATAACCCGCGCTCCCGCCATTCACTATCCCCGGTGTGCATCAGGCCTTTCCTATCGGCCCAGCGGACCAGTTCCCTGGCCTCTTTGCGGGTCAAACGCCGGCCATGTCCCCGATCCAGCGCTGAGAGGGCCACGTCGTCGAACCAGACGCAGGTCTCGACAGGGCGATCGCAGTTTTGGCCCAGGCGGCGGCAGTCGCAGGGCTCCACGACGATGTGTGTTGCCGCGTCGATCATCTCTTCCACTTCTTGCAGCAGCAGGACTGTGTCGTTGGGCAGGGCGTTCTCGGCCTCTAGACCCTGCAGCTTGCGCTCGACGTTGGTCCGGTGCCGGGCGATGAACTCGTCCAGGAAGCGCCGGTCGATGTCCCGTCGATCCTCGGCGGGGATGTCGTCCCAATTCTCGTGCTTGGCAAAGTAGTCTAGATGGTGGTAGAAACTCCCGGCGCTGTAGACCCCGATGTCTCCCAGGTCCTCTCTGTCCACAATGTAGCGGCGGTAGGCTTGCTGCAACAGCGCAGCCGTGCGCTCGGGCGCCAGACCCAGCAGTTCGACAGCCCCTTGCTCTGTGATCGACCGGTTCTGCATAGCCACGACGAGCTGCATTTCCTCCTCGCATACCATCATGTGCAGGTAGGGTACAGCCTCTTTCCAGACGCCAAAGGCCGCCACGAATTCGTCAAATAGCGTCATTTCTGTCTCTCATCCCTCGCTGGGGGGGAGAGGGTACTCCTGCCAGGCCGGTGAGGGAAGGATTCAAACATTCCCCAGGGCCTGGTCCAGATCAGCGATGATATCCTCTGCGTTTTCGAGGCCAATCGAAAGGCGGATCAACCCGTCGTCGATGCCGGCCTCAGCGCGTTCCTCCGGTGTCATGTGCTCATGGGTGATGGTGGCCGGATGCATGCAAATGGTGCGGCTGGTGCCAAAGGTGACGGCATGGACCACCAGCTTCAGGCTGTCCATCGCGGTCGCTGCCCCCTGCATACCCCCCGACACGACGAAGGACAGCATTCCCCCAGGAGCCACCGTCTGGCGCCGGGACAGCTCATACTGCGGATGGTCAGGCAGGCCTGGAAAGTTTACGTGCAAAACCTTGGGATGCCCGGCCAGGAACTCGGCGACAACCTGGGCGTTGGCGCTGTGCCGCTCCATTCTCAGGGAGAGAGTCTCCAGGAACTGGAGGGTCAGCCAGCATTCGAAGGGCTGCATGACCGCCCCAACGAATTCGGTCGTGTTCCAGCGGATATCCTCCACCAGCGCTTCCGGTCCGACAATGGCCCCACCCAGTACAGTGGCGTTGCCGCACAAGAACTTTGTGATCGAAAGCAGCACGATGTCAGCCCCCAGGAATAGCGGCTGCTGCAAGGCGGCTGTCGCCGTGGTGTTGTCTACCATGAGCGGCACGCCATGGGCATGGCTCACCTCGGCTACGGCGGCGATATCGGTGACGAACAGGGTGGGGTTGCTGGGTGTCTCCACCCAGACCAGCCTGGTGCGCCTATCGATCTCCTTGTCCCACGAGCGCGGGTCGCCGGGGTTCTGTACGAAGCGGAATTCGACGTTACAGCGCTCGGGAAAGATGGTCGCTGCCTGCTTGTAGCCCTCGCCAAAGGTGTTCAGACTGGTGACCACGTTATCGCCCGGTCGGGCCAGGGTGAAGATCAGGTTGAAGAGCGCCTGTGATCCAGACGCAGCCGTCACCGCTGCCTCCCCACCCTCCAGGGAGGCCAGCCGCTCCTCCAGCAGGGCGGTCGTCGGCGTCCTGGTCCGGCCGTACACGGGATAGGGAATCTGGTTAAAGCGGGTGTATGGGTAGGTCATGGATGGCGTGAGGGGCGGCACAAAGGTCCTGAACCGTTCCAGGTCCTCTAGAGGATGAAACCCTGCGTGCAGCGCCCGTGTGTCGAAACCCAGGTGTGCGTCAGGCCGTGCCGGAGGCCTGGCCTCAGCATCGAATATCCATGGATCCCGCATGAAGAAAAGGTCTTCGTTACGCATCGTCTCCCTTTCTCAGATAGGTCCCGGCGACAGCCGGCATATGCTCACAGATCCGCAAGGTCTCCAGGCCGCAGCAGCGCCTAGCGGGGCATGTCGGCCAGCACGCCCAGCAAGGTATCCACCTCTTGAGCGGTGTTATAGTGGGCCAACCCTACCCGCAGCAGGCCACCGCGCTCCTCCAAGCCCAGTCGCTGGGTGACGGCCAGCGCATAGAAGTTGCCGTTCCAGACAAAGATGTTGGCCTCGCCCAACCGCTGGGCGATCTCGCGGGGCGACAGTCCCTCCAGGGTAAAGGAAATCGTGGGGACCCGCTGGTCGAACCGGGCCGGATCGGTGATCCCGTGGATGCGCAGCCCGGGGATCTCCTGCAGCCCGGCGACCAACTGCTGGCACAGCCCAATCTCATATTGACGTATGGCAGTCATAGCTGCCTCCAGCGCCTGCCGCCGCCCACTATGGCCAACAGAAGGATCCAGCCATTCAGTCCCGAAGCGGTGTCCCACCGACGCCAAATAGTCCACGGCGGCGGTGGACCCGGCCATGGCTTCATAGCTCTGGGTGCCGGTCTCGAACTTGTCGGGGGCACCGTCGCCTGCGGGACGTACCTTGTAGGCAGGGAGCGAGTCGAGAAGCTCGTAGCGCCCATAGAGCACGCCCAGGTGGGGACCAAAGAACTTGTAGACCGAGCATGCCAGAAAGTCACAGCCCAGGGCTTGCACGTCGATGGAACCGTGGGGGACGAAATGGACGGCGTCCACAAAGACCCATGCCCCGGCGGCGTGGGCCATCTCGACGGCCCGCCTCACGTCGTTGATGGTGCCCACAGCGTTGGAGGCGTATCCCAAAGCGACCAACCGGGTGCGCGGTGTGATGGCTGCCTCCAGGCTGTCCATGTCCAGTGTACAGTCCTCCGGGATCAAGTCTGCGTGATGGATGACAGCTCCCTGCTCCTGTAGAGCCATCCACGGCGTGATATTGGCGTCGTGGTCCAGCCGGGTGACCACGATCTCGTCGCCAGACGAGAGGGTCCGGCCGATCGCCCGGCTGAGGTTAAAGGTCAGGCTGGTCATGTTGGGGCCAATTACGATCTCCTCCGGCCGGGCTGCATTGATCAAGTCAGCCAAAGCCTGGCGGGCTGCCGTCACGGTCTCGTCGGTGCGCTGGCTATACAGAAAAGCGCCGTGGGCATTGCTATTGGCCTCAACTAGATAGCGCCCCATGGCCTCAATCACCGAGCCATGCACCTGGGTGCCTCCGGGACCATCCATAAAGATCAAAGGGCGTCCGCCAGCAGTCTGCTGCAGTGCGGGAAACTCGCCTCGAAGTTCAGAAACCGCCAATTCATTCAGTGCCATTAAAGCTCCTGTTCAGTCTATCTCTCGACTGTAACCGCTTTTCCCCCAAACCAGCCAGTCTACCCCTGTCTCGTTTCCCCAATTCCCTAGCCTCCCACCCGCTCCTGCTCACGGTCCACGATCTTTTTGAGGTCGCGCTGCACATCGGCAGGCAGGTGCGCTGGCTGGTGGCTCTCCAGGATCTTGTCCACCTGCTTGGCGGCCCGTTCCTCCATGGTGGTGGCTCCCCTGTCCACCCACTGGGAATGGGTGCCCTTGTCGGCCAGCTTGGAGTAGAAGGGTTGCTTGAAATGTCGCAGGGTGTGCTCGTGCGTCAGGTAATTGCCGGTGGGTCCCAGCTCCTCGACGACATCCAGGGCCAACGTCTCGTTGTTTGCCACGACCCCGGCGGTTGCGGCACGTAGCCAGCCGATGGTGTCGTTGGCGATGACCTGTAGCTGCAGCGAGCCCTGCATCCCGGAATCCATGAAGCCCACGTCGTGGACGATGTTGGCTCCATGGAGCAGTGCCGTCATCAGGCTGGCGGTGACCTCCATACCGCACTGCTGGTCCAGCACTTTGGAGTCGGTAGAGCCGCCCAGACCAAAGACGGGCAAGCCATAGTACTTGCCCATCTCGGTGGGGACGCCTTGCTCGTCGGCCAGTACATAGTTGCCGACCATCGTCTTGAGGTTATAGGGTCCGCCGTTCCAGCCCGGTACGGCCACCGGCGTGCCTTCTCGCACCAATTGGGCCAAGACAATGCCCAGCAAAGTGCCGGCGTTCATCGTGGCCATGCAACCCGCGGTAGTCACCGGCGAGTTCACACCTCCGGCGTTGAGCGGGATATAGAGCATGGGCAAACCCTTCTCGGCCAGGTACATGCACTTTTGCAGGGCTTCGGCATTGGCGATCAGCCCCGACGTGACATTGATGTAGCAGGTGGCAAAGGGTCGCTGCTGGAAGGCCTCCGCGCCTCCGGTCACCGCCTCGCACATCTCGACGGCTGCCACGCAGCCTTCAAAGTCCGGCGTGACAAAGACGATGGGCTTGGTCGTGTTGTTGAGCATGACCTCCATCTGGTAGCGGTCATAGATGCGCGGGTCCACATCCTCGGGCAGGAACATCGACATGACGAACGCCAGCTCGGGCAGGGCATCCTGCACGATGGCTGCCTCTTTGACATCTTGCAGGGTTCCGAGGCGACGTTCTCCGGTGCGATGGTCGAGCACGTGAAGGCAATCGGAGCCTCCTCCATAATACGTGTTATAGCCCCAGGCGCGCATGGCGACCTGGCCGTCGCGGTCGCAAAGCGTCATGCGCTTCGGAGCCAGGGCCAGGGCCCTGTCGACCATATACTCCGGGACGTAGACGCGGATACCATCCGCTCGAGCCCCGCCTTTGACCAGCAGGTCCCGGGCTGCCCCGTCGTGGACATCTAACCCCACGCGCTCCAGGACCTCCAAGCTGGCCAGGTGGATCCTCTCGCGCTCTTGTTGACCCATGCGCGCATAGTGGGCGCTGGTCCTTCTCGTGCCATGTGTCTCGATCATTTGTGTTCTCTCTCACACGTGTCCATAATAGTCGCGGTGGACCGCTACTGAGTAGGCGAAATCCAAAAGCGTACCCCAGCTAAAGATAGGGATGTCGATCTCCCGCTGGACGGCACGCGCAAAGGGCTGCATACCTGTACACTCCAGCAGCATGGCTCCCATGTTGGGGTGGGCATGGTAAAAGTCGGCGGCGACGGCGACAAAGTCTACCTCTGCCTTGGCATAGTAAGCCTCCGGCGGATCTGTCCGGTTGGGTGCGTACCACAGGTGTTCGAACTCGGGGCAACGGCCATCGTCCTCAGCTCCGGCGACGACATAGTTGCTGCCGAGCTGGATGCCAACCGCCTCCAGGTGTTCGTCCGTCAACTGTTCCTTACGGGCCATCAAGATGCCTACGACTTTGTCGGGGCCGATGAGCGGCTGAGCCCAGGGTACCTGAAGCAGGCTCGACATAAACACCGGTACCTCCACGTACCCGGCGATCTCTTTTTGAAAGTAGGCAAAGTAGCCACATTCGGCAGCGATAGCCCGGCAGCCCATCCTTTCCAGCTTTTTGGCCGCCCGCCTGATGGGCTCCAGGCAAGGGGACTTGTCTTCTTCGTGGACCAGCGCCCAGATGTCTACCCCCTCGGCGACCTCGTACTGGATGGGAAAGGGGTAGGCGCTGGCGTTGCGCACGTCGCCGGGGAAGCCAGGGTAGACGTCGTCCAGGATGATGATGCCCAGTCCCATTCCGTAACAGCGATGGTCCTTGCGGGCCTTGATATAGTTAATGCCTGTGTCTCGACTCTGGTAGATCATCTAACTTGCTCCTTTCAAGGTTCCGCAATTATATCACGGATTCTCTGGATTGCATCTTCAGGCAGGGTTGTGACCGAGATCAAAGCAACTTGTGGCTGCGTACATTCGATGTCTGCCTCTTCTCCTCAGCCTATTTGCAGATCTTGATCGCCCGTTCCGTTGTCACATGTTTCGCGGGTTTCGACAATAGACCAGCGGCGTGCCCATGCCTTCCTCTCTTCTTACGTTTATTCGGCACTCGCTCGGCGTAGGAGCCAATCCACGAACCGCTCGAAAGGATCGAAACCTATGATGTTGGGCGCGTCGGCGACAAAGTTGGACAGGGGGTTGATGTCATAGTAATACACACCGCCGTCTACCTCATTGACCAAGTATTCCACGCTGCCCAGGTCAGCCCTTGAAGCTGCGAGGATCCGCTTGACGTCCTGGATCACGGCGTCCGGCGGTGTGTAGGCTTCGATGGCCAGATCCGGGTTGTCCACGTTGCAGCCATCGGCCGGGCAGTAGTTAAAGCTGTCCTCGGCGACGGGCAGGCGGATCGCGTAGAGGAACTCACCGTCCAGAATCTCCACGCGCACAATGTACTGTCCCTTAGCGGGCAGAAACTCCTGGACGAGACCTGTGTGGTCGATACCCAGGTCTATGGCCTGCGCGCTGACGGCCAGGGCCAATTCGTCCGGCCTGTCGAATTTCAGGATGCCGGCCCCACTGCCGCCGATATTGGGCTTGACCACGATGGGGAAGACCAAGCCGTCCGCTGCTTGTACCGCCTGGTCTGGGTGGTGGATGACCCGCGCCCGGGGATAACCAAGGCCCAGTTGCTCAAAGATGTCAAGTTGCATGGCCTTGGACGTTCCCACCAGGTAGGAGAAGTGGCCATTGACCACGTTGGCGCCGATGCTCTCCAGGTGAGCCAAGTACTGCTTGACGTACAGGACGATCTCGGGATGGCTGCCACCAGACGGGTAGGCGCTGACGCGATTCACGATCAGCGCGTAGGCGCTTTCCCGCTCGGTGGGGTCATAGGTATGATCCCGGATGAACAGCTTTTCGTGGGCGACCTTTCGCTGCTCCAGTTCGGCAAAGAGTGGCTGGAACCACTCAGGATGTTCGTAAAGAATTGCGATGGGTTTGTCAGTCATTGTTCCCTTCGAAAGCAGCGCTCGCAGGGATCGCGTTCAATGAGCCTGTCCCATCCTTGGGATCTGGGCCAGCGCCCGTGCCAGCCACAGCCGGAGCCTCAACAAGTTCCAGGTTCGGATCGCCTGTGCTCGTTCGCCAGCTCCGGGCCGGTCAGGGCTGTACAGACTGCGGTTGCATAGCTCGGTCAGCCAGCCAATCTCCTCTGCCGCTGCATCCAGTTGTCTGTCCAAACGACGGCCCTTCGCCAGACCGGCCAGCCGCACTGCCAGGGAGGCTGCGAATTCGCGGGGTGTGTCCCCCCTGCCAGCCGATGCCCCCAACCATCGTCCGTAACGATAGAGGCGCCGGTGGATGTCGATCACTGCTACCCCTGTTGCCAGGCGCCGCAGCCGCCAGGTATCTGCCACCCACCAAAGGAGCAGGCCTCCCAGGGCCAGGGCGAGGATGCCCCCCGCTGCGCCCAGCCACAAGGCCCAGTTCACCGGGGCTCGTGGCGCGGTGATAGGTTCCAGAGGGGCGAGTTGCTCTGCAAGTATCTCCGGTGGGGCATCCACTGGCCGATCAATTGGGGGTTGCCCGGCTGTTGGTTCGAATTCGATCCAGCCATACCCAGGGAAATAGATTTCGGCCCAGGAATGGGCTTCGGCCTCGGTGACGATGTATTGCGCTGCAGCCTCGTCGTAGCTTCCGGGCGCATACCCTGTCACCAATCGCGCCGGAATGCCTGCAGCCCGCGCCAGTACCACCATCGCCGTGGCATAGTAATCGCAATAGCCCCGCTGGAGGTCGAACAAGAAATAGTCGGCAATGTCCTGGCCGGCCGGTGGGGCGGGCACGTCCAGTGTGTAGGGAAAGCGGCGCAGGTAGCGCTCAATGGCGACGGCCCGATCGTACGGCGTGGGCTCGGTAGCCGTCAGGTCACGGGCCAATGCCAGCACTCGATCTGGCACACTGTCGGGTAACACCAGGTAGTGCTCGGCCACCCAAGCCGGATACTCTTGCCCGGCGGCGCGCAGTTCCGCCTCGGCAAAGACCGGTATCTGCGAATCTGCCCGGTAGCTGTTGGTCTCTGTCGTCGCACCGAAAACATCGCCGGGCTGTTGCGGACCAGGGCGCATGCGCCAGGCGACCTGGAAATCCTGGTCCACCGTGACCAAAACACCCGCCACATGCAGCAGCCCGCCCCCATCCTCCACCAGGCGCATCTCTTGGCGCAGGAACCGCCGGTTTGCAGGGAACGTCTCGCTCGCCGGCTCGCCAGCCGTGTAGCGGACTCGGACTGTGTACACGGCAGACCACCCACGCTCGGTGTAGCGGTCGTAGGTCAGGCCACGCCAGTAGTAGCGCGCCACGGCCGGATCCTTTGCACCTGCGGCGTCAAGCGGTTGTGCCGCATCCGGCTGCGCAGGATCTATGCTGACGAACATTACCACCTGCTCCGACAGCTCTGGCCCAGAACCGATCAGGTGACGGGTTGGCAGACCACTCGACTGCCTGGCATCGAGGATGCTCAGCTCCACGTCTTGGGGGCCGGGTTCCGGCTCCAGTCCCAGGGAACGGGCGAGCTCTTGACCGTCCACAGGTTCCCGTGACAGATTGTCGGCAAGGTCGATGATGCGGTACACAGAGATGGATGGGAAGAGACCGGCGACTACCACCAGCGCCAGTGACAGCCCGAGCGCCATCCAGGTTGTGTCAGCGCGGACCCTGGGCGACACCTTGAGCCCCTTCCTCTCCCATTGACGCCTGCGGGCGGTATTTGCCTCTAAAGTTTTGAGCATGAGTGCGGATGCGAGCACGGGTAACAAGTACCAAGCCCGCCCGCCCACGTCTGCGAGCGTCATTGCCAGCAGGGCAACGGCAGGAGCCGCACCCAACAATGGTTGTGCCCGCCGCCGAACCGCCCAACATGCCCAGATGACTGTTCCCCACAGGGCCAGGCTCCATAGGAATGCTATGGCAGCCGGGTCAAACTGCGGCTGGCCCTGGATCAGGTTTAGCAGCCAGGTGCTTAGCCGGGAACCCAGGATGTAGATGCTATTCGCCAGCTCCATCGCGGTCGTCTCGAGGGGCGCCAGGTCCGGCGGGAGGTTCCCCTGGATCATTCCCCAGACCAGGTCGGTAGACTCCCCGACCATGACTGCCAGTGTGCTGCCCAACTGACCGACGTGAACCAAAACCAGCGTAACGCCCGCTACCAGGCTCACGGTGACTGCTAGCCATGCCGGCGATCGCGAGCAGGCCAGCCCCCATCCCAGCAGCAGGCCGATCCAGACGAGGGGCCACAGCAGCCCGCGCTCGATCCCCTGGACCGCATCTGCCACCCCGTCAACCAGGCTGGCAAACATGAGCAGGAGGAGCGCCAGGGAGAGAGCTTGCTGCTGGACACAGCGGCTGAGCCACAGCTTGGCCTGCTCGATCATGTCAATGCTCTCCACACAAGTTCCCTGGGATGGAACTTGGGCTCCCACTGCCCCTGGGCTGTTCTGCGCCATTGCCCAATCCGTCCAGGCCGGGCCTCAGGGCGGTCGAGCAGGTCGGCGGTGATGAGATAGTGGGTCACTTCCATCGTCTCCAAGGAGGCCAATGTCCGGCTGGCAGCATCCTCACCACCAAAAGAAGCCGGATCCAGCAGCAGAACCGTCGAGACGAGTCCGCGACGCAACAGGGGGACCAGCGGCTCTAGCCAACGCCCTCTGACATCTGGAGAGATGATCACCAGGCTTCCACGCTGGCCCAGGGCAGGTCCCGTGCGTGCCAGCAACTCGGCAAGCGAGCGCTGACCAGGGCCTACGAGGGCCAGGGCACGCAGTATCTGCCAGCGCTGTTCGGCCCCCAGGCGGGGCGGCAGCCAGATCAATTCCTCGCCGTGAGCTACCAGGCCCACAGCTTTTCCTCCCTGCAGGCCGCGGTCGGCCAGCGAAGCAGCGAGGATGACGCCATGCTCCTCTGTCGCCCTCTGTCCCTCTCCAGCCTGCACGCGCTTGTGCATGTCGAGAACAATCCACCAGTCGCTGGAAGGCGTGCGGTCAAAGAGCCGCACGAATGGTTCATCGCGCCTGGCGGTGGTGGGCCAATGGATCCATCGCAAACTGTCGCCGGGCCTGTACTCGCGCACGTTGGCCGCACTTACCGCGTATTCTAGCGCCCTCTCCTGGCGACGCCCTTCGCCAGCCCGCCCACCTGGTGCGACGTCGACGGTTGGCAGATAGACGATGGGCGGCATGACCATCATGGTGAAGCAGTAGGGGTACTCTATGCTGACGCTGAAAAAGCCAAAGGGGTCGCCCGCTTGCAGCTTGGTCGGGCCCAACTTGTGGAGACCACGGCGGCTACAAAGCCCCTGCTCGAACCAGTGCGTCTGTGCCCGCTCGCCCACGCCGATCACCGTGCTGACCTGGTATCCTGGCAAGTCGGAATGGTCGATGATTGCCACCCAGGGAGCTGGAAACCGGCCCCTGTTGGTCAGCGTAAAACGCTCCTGCACCTGGTCGCCCACCTGCGCCCAGCCATACCGCATTTCGCGGGTCAGTTCCAGCCCGCGCGCAAGGGAACGGGTCCATAGGTAGCTCACCAGCCAGGCGCCACCCAGCCCTACCAGCAAGATCATCCAACCCTTATAGGGAATGAGCAATTGCAGTATGAGAAGCACTCCCACCAGGAAGGGCAGATAGTGCACCCTGAATTGTAGACGTACGGCAGGATTCGCCTTCATGGCTACGAGATACCCTCAATAGATAACCGTCAAGTACAAAGGACATGGAGATAGGGCCCCCATGTCCTCTGATGGCAATGGCTGTATGAAGAAACGCCAGGTAGTATGGTCCCTTACGTCTCGCGTACGTCTACGATCTCGCAGTCCTCAACCTGCTCCAGCACAGCGACGACTTGATCTGGGGACACGTCTCGCACCTTGAGCACGATGTCCCAACAGCCTTCGCGCTTGGGAGCAGGCACACTGCCGGTGGCGTACATACCCCAGCCCCGGGCCGAGATAGAATTGATGATCTTGGCATACCCTCCGACCTTGCCAGGGAGACGTACAGTGACTCTTGCACCAGGTACACCCGCACCCAGCAGGTCGGCCAGTTGGATTAGCATGTCGGTTTCGGTGATGATGCCCACCACCACGTTCTCCTCCACCACAGGAAGGCAGCCGATCTTGTTCTGGACCATGACCTCGGCTGCTTCCTCAAGTGTGGCATCTGGTCCAATGGTGAACAGATCCTCGCCTTTGACCATAACGCCGTTGACGGTCAGCTCGGCGAGGTAGCGGGTGATCTCCCACACGTTCAGGCTCCCCAGGTCGGCGGGCGCGATGCGCAACCGTTCCCGAGTGATCAGGCCCAGTGGCCGCTTGCCATCGCCGACAACGGGCAGGTGGCGCACTTTGTTCTCCTGCATGATCTTTTGCGCCTCAGCCGCTGGCGTGGTGGGCGGGATCAAGATCGGGTGTCGCGTCATATAGTCTTTAACCAGCATTGTCAGTTTCCCTCCAGTAGGGCGGGATGCCAATCCCGCTTTTATTCACCTGTTGTGACAACCGGCTCGAACTTCTGCAGTGTTTCGACTGGGATATGACAGAAGATGCGATGCTCGTCGGTAGCGTAGCGCCAGGGCGGCACTTCCTCCTCGCAGATCTTGCCGTCCTCAGGCAGCATGTTTCTTCTTGGGCAGCGGGTGTGGAAGCGACAACCACTGGGCGGATCGATGGCACTGGGCACAGTACCCGCCAGGCGGATGTGCTTTTGCTCGACCGTTGGGTCGGGGACAGGCACGGCCGAGAGCAGGGCCTCGGTGTAGGGGTGGTAGGGTGGCGCGTAGATGGCATCGGCCGGACCGATCTCCATGATCTGGCCCAAATACATCACCGCCACATCATCCGAGAAGAAGCGCACGACACTGAGGTCGTGAGCGATAAAGATCAGTGTCGTGTCGAACTCTTGTTGGACTTCCAACAGCAAGTTGAGGATGGCCGCCTGAACCGACACGTCTAGGGCGCTGACCGGCTCGTCGCAGAGAACCAGGTCCGGGCGACTGGCCAGGGCGCGCGCGATCCCCACGCGTTGTTTCTCGCCGCCGCTGAGCTGCCGGGGCAGCCGCTCGTAGTAGTTCGCACCCAGGCGCATTGCCTGCAACAGCTTGATGACCTCGTCGCGAATCTGGTTCTTGGGCACGGTCTTGAAGCGCTGCATCGGCCGGCCGATCTGCTGGCCCACCGTGTACGAGGGATTCATGGTCGAGTCTGGGTTCTGGAAGACCATTTGCAGTTCCTGGATCAGCTTCGTATCGCGATCTGAGATGTCGTTGGTGATGTCAAAGCCCAGGAACTTGGCCTCCCCATCGGTGGTGTCTTCCAGGCCGATCAGGGTCTTGATCAGGGTGCTCTTGCCGCAGCCCGATTCGCCCACGACGCCCAGAGTCTTGCCCTTGTTCAAGACAAAGCTGGCATTCTCCACTGCCTTCACGTAGCGCTTTTCGCCAAGTCCGACTACATCTTTGAGCGAACTACCTGCGACTTCATAGTACTTTTTGAGATCCTTCACCTCGAGGATAGGCTCTGCAGGCACCTCACGGGCTTCAAGGCTCGGTGGCAGGATGTCCTCGGTTGGCGTCCACTGGGCGGCGTCGATCTCCTCGGCAAAATGACAGCGCACCCAACTTCCATGAGGCAATTGGCGCAAACCAGGCCGCTCCTCGCGGCAACGCTCGCGGACATAGTCACACCGCGGACCAAAAATACAGCCCGCAGGGCGATTGGCTGGCGGCGGCACCCGGCCGCGGATGGGATAGAGCACACTTCCGGCCTTGTCGGCACCGAGTTTGGGCACGCAGCGGATCAGACCCTGGGTGTAGGGATGGCTGGGCTTTTTGTAGATCTGCTCCACCGTCGCCCGCTCCACCATCTCGCCCGCGTACATTACTCCCACGCGCGTAGAGACCCGGGCCACCACGCCCAGGTTGTGGGAGATATACATGATGGCCGTGTCGAAATCGCGGCGGAGCTCGGCGATGAGGTCCAGCACGGCCGCCTCGACCGTTACGTCCAGTGCCGTGGTTGGCTCATCCATGATCAGCAGGGCGGGGTTATTGAGCAGGGCCATAGCGATGACCACCCGCTGTTGCTGGCCGCCGGAGATCTGGTGCGGGTAGCGCTTCATGACGTTGGCCGGATCGGGCATGTAGACCCGCTCCAGCATCTCGATGCAGCGCTTTTCGGCCTCCTTATTGTCCATCCCCCGGTGAACGGTCAGTACCTCTGTCAACTGGTCGCCCAGTCGCATGGAGGGGTTGAGGGCCTGCATGGGGTCCTGGTAGACCATGGCGATCTGGTCGCCGCGCAGGCGGCGCAACTCCTCGCCGGTGACGCCCACCAGTTCCTGGCCCTGAAACTTGATATTGCCCCGCTTGACATAGCCATTGGCTCCCAAAAAGTTCAGGACTGCCCAGGCAACAGTGCTCTTGCCGCAGCCCGACTCGCCGACAATGCCATGTGTCTCACCCCGGTAGATCTCAAAGGAGACGTCCTGAACCGCTTCGATCTCTCCGCCCCGTATCTTGTATGCAACCGCTACCTGGTCCAGCTTGAGGACCGGGGGCGCTGTCGATGATCCCAATTCAGCCATATCGCCTCCTTTATCTCTGGTACCTGCTCAACTCTTCGCTCAGACCGTCGGCAAAGAGGTTGAGTCCGATGACCAAGGTGGAAATGGCCAACGCCGGCCAAACCACCGCCAGCGGGTTGGCAAAGATGTTGCGCCGGGCCTCGTTGACCATATTGCCCCAGTCGGGGTCCGGGGGTGGCAGGCCGATGCCCAGGAAGCCGAGGGTGCCTATGGCAAAGATGGCGTACCCCACGCGTAACATGGCATCCACCAGTAAGGGGCCGCGGGCATTGGGCAGGATCTCGCGGAACATAATGAACCACACGTTCTCCCCCCGCGTCTCTGCGGCACGGATATAGTCGCGTGTTCTGATGTCCATGGCCAGGCTGCGCGCCAGGCGGGCTACCCCCGGCGCGCCGGTGATGGCGATGGCAAAGATCACCACCAGGTCTCCTCGCCCCAGTGCGGCGATGACCACCAGGTATAGCACAATGCGGGGGAAGGCGATCAGCGCATCGAGCACCTGCATGATGCCCTGGTCTGCCCAGCCACTGCGGTATCCTGCATTCAATCCGAGCAGAGCACCCAAAGCCAGCGAGCCCAGCACACCCCAGATCGCCACGCCGATGGGGATAGAGATGTTTGAGTCCCCAGGCAAACGGGTCTTGAGCAGGATCACCTGGGTCCCTGTCATCAGGCGGGAGACGATGTCACGCCCCAGGTGATCGGTGCCGAGCCAGTTCGTAGTGTTGGGGGGAAGATTCTGAGCGAAATCCGATGCATTCGGGTCATAGGGAGTCCAAACAAGCGAGACCAAGCCCACGATGAGCCAGAAGAGCACCATGATCAGCCCGACGGTGGCCACCCGCGATTCAAAGACGATCGAGATGCTTTTCCACATCTTTTGCCAACGGGAGGGCTCTGCTTGTGTTTTCGTCCCGGCTGCTACAGTCATGATAACCTCCTCTTTCCTTAGGCGTATCGGATGCGTGGGTTGAGCAGCGTGTAGGCAAAGTCGCCTATCAGCCGGGTGAGGACGGCGATCAGGACCATCACCATAGCCGCTGCCTCAAGGGCGTAGAAATCGCCAAAGATCGCTGCCCGGTAGATATAGCTGCCCAGCCCTGGATAGCCAAAGATCACCTCGACGACGACGACACCACCGATCAACCAGTTGACGTGCAACATGATGATGGTGATGGGCGCCATTAGCGCGTTGCGGACGGCGTGGCGCAGGACAACGCGCCGGTAGGGCATGCCTTTGATGATGGCCGTGCGGATGTAGGGTGAGTCCATCACCTCGACCATGCTGGCCCGTGTCATGCGTGACACATAGCCCAACTCGACCAGGGTCAGCGTCAGCACCGGCAAGATCAGCATCGCGGGGTTCTCAAAGATTGCGTCCGCGGTGATAAAGAGGGGCATGGCGAAAAATGGCTTCGCCGGGTCAGTCGGGCTGGGGAGCCAGACGACAAAGATGAGGATCAAGGCGATACCGATGACAAACTCGGGCGTGGCCGTAAACCCCAACCCTACAATGGAGATGATACGGTCGGTGATCTTGCCTTCGTTGATGCCGGCGATGATGCCCAGCAGCAGGGCCAAGGGCATTACCACGAGGAAAGAGACCCCGGCCAAAACGAGGGTGTTGCGTAAGCGGGGGAGCAGCGTCACCGCCACGGGACGGCCGAATTCGAGCGACTTGCCCGGGTCCAAGCGCAACATACCCTTGAGCAGGGGGATGTACTCCTGGGGGCCATCCCCCTCCTTGCGGAAACCAGCCTTGGTCCGTACCCAAACCTCTGCCCCTTCGCCACGCACCCACTTGACGGCACGATTCTGGTTGTCCACCCCCCAGAAGAACTCTTGGCCATTCTCGTCCGTATTCCAGGCACCGCTCACAAGGTGAGACGTGGACGAACCATCTTCCTGGCGTCTCAGAGCCAACAGCCGGCCTTCCTCCAACTTCCAACGGGTCAACTGGCCGTCCACTTCTGCCCACCACTCCTTCTCGCCAGTCTGGGGGTTACTCACCGTTACCAACGGATAGCCAACTCTGCGGCTGGCCCGCCAGTCGTTCCCGATCAGCCAATCGAGGTACCTTTGCAACAGTGGTGCATCTAAACCCAATTGGGCACGGTAGGATGCCCGCTGCTCTGCCGTGGACTCGATGCCCAGGATCCTGACGGTGATATCACCACTGCCCACGTCGATGAGTATGAAGAGCAGAAGGGAGACCAGCAGCATGGTGACAATCGTCGAGATGATACTACGTATGATGAACCGAGCCATAGGTTCACTCCTTTACCTGTTCGCAACTACTCTGACTGGTGAGAATCCGAATGATCAGCCCTCCCCCTCCGACCGCTTTGCGGTCGGCACCCTCGCCGCAGGGAAGACGCCACAATCGGATCGTCCCCCTCCCCTTGCAGACGTCGTTTGTCTGCGGCGCCCAAGGCATCAAGTTGAGAGGGAGAACGCTGCGCGGTTCGAATTGCTGTTACTGTGCCACTCAATTGTAGTGTCGGCTTGCCGCGGACAGACGACGTCCGTACGGCAAGCCGACACTGTGGTGACCGTGCTAAGCTTCTTCGATCCAGACGTCGTAGAGCAGGTCGTAAGCAGTGGGGTGGGCCTTGACGTTCTGGAACTTTTTGTTGGTGATGTTCCAGACATTCTTCCAGAAGCTGTTGAAAATCGGGCCGCGCTCCTGCATGATGTCTTCCATCTGGCACATGATGCTCCGGCGCGCTTCGACGTCCAGGGTGCCTTGTGCCTCACGCAGCAACTCCTCGAACTCGGGGTCGGTCCAGCGCGTTTCGTTCCAGTTGCCGATGGCCTCCTCGGTGTAGGCCAGTGGCAGCACCATCACGGCCAGCGGGCGGTGCGTCCAGGAAGTGATCCCCAGATCTACCTCTGTCCAGCGGTCCCAGTAACCAGCCGGCTCGGTGATGTCCAGGGTAATGTCAAAGCCACCCGGCAGGGCCATCTCTTTCAACGCCTGGGCAATCTCTGGCTCAGCCTGGTCGTTCTTGGTGGCCAGCGTCACCTTGAGCGGCAGTTCGATGCCCTTCTCGGCGGCGTATTCTTCCAGCAGCGCCTTGGCGCCCTCGGGATCGTATTCGGGAATCGGCTTCTCACAGTAGGCGGGGTGTACCGGCGCCATGTGAGCGTCAATGGAAAGGTCGCCCTCGCCAAAGTAGGCGAGCTGCAGGATCTTGGCCCGGTCCTGGCACATCTTGAGCGCATTGCGCACTCGAACGTCGTCCCAGGGCTCCAGGTCTACACGCATACGCCCAATCAGGCATTGGGACGTGCTGACCGGGCGCACGGTGAGGTTGGGGTTGTCCTTGAGCGCGTTAAAGTCGCTGGGACGCGGGTCGTAGACATTGTCCACCTGGCCACCCTGCAGGGCTGCAACACCGGCATCCTTGTCGGTCGAGACGTAGATCAACTGGTCCAGGTAAGGCAGCGGCTGGCCGTCCTCGCCCATTCGCCAGTAGTCCTCGCGACGGTTGAACACGGCGCGCTCGCCCTCAGCATATTCCTCCAGCAGGAAGGCGCCGGTGCCCACCGGTTGCTTGATGATGTCGCCCTCAAAGCCGCGGTGCAGAACAATGGCCGGGTAGTGGAACAGGTGCTCGGGCACGCCGATGTCGCCGTACTGCAGGTGCAGGCGAACGTGGTAGTCGTCCACCTTTTCCACGTCCTCCATGCCGCGCAGGTAGGCCAGCAGCCCCAGCATCGAGGAACCCACATCCTCGTTGAGCCACTCGCCAAAGGTGAACATCACGTCGTCGGCGGTAAAGTCATCGCCGTTGTTGAACTTGATCCCCTCTTTCAGGTACAGGTCCCAGGTCTTGACGTCTTCACTGGCTTCCCACCTATCGAGCAAGTAGGGGCGCGTGATGTTATCGGGGCCGGTCTCGGTCAGATACTCGCCGAATTGGCGCACGATGTTGGCCCCCTCAACCCAGGAGAGGCGGGCTGGATGGTCGAGAAGCTGGAGCTGCATGGAGGCGGTGTAAGTGCCGCCACGCTGGGGTCCGCCCGCGGGGGCAGCCTGTTCACCTTCCGCCGGGGCTTCCTCTGCCGGGGCTTCCTCTGCCGGGGCTTCCGTGGCCTCCTCTGCCGGGGCGCAAGCAGACAGGAATGCACTGGCACCGGCAACGGACATGCCTAGCAGGGTGGCGTTCCGCAGGAACTCGCGGCGGGTGATCCGCCCCTTTAGGTAGAGGTCCTCCAATTCGGGGATGTACGGATGTACATCTCGCTTCTTGGGCTTGATAATTTCCATTCTGTTACTCCTCCTCGAATTTTCTGTTTTCGTCTTTGACCAGAGTTGAAGCACGACACCAATACAGCAGGCAGACGATACCTCTATTGCCTGCATACCTAACTCAAGAAGACTCCGCGCAGCACCTCCTTTCTAACAGTGGCAGGGAACGCGTACCGTTCCCTCGCAGTAGATTATATCATACCTGGGTCTCATGTCAAGGCGGCCGTTTTGGGGACGTTGAAGTGGCAAAGAGTATGTCGTTACCGGGGGCAAAGAAGACGGGATCCTTCCCAGCCAAGCGTTGAAGGGCCTCGCGGATCGGGTGTGGAGCAGTTGCAGATCTACCCTCAAGTCCTGTCCGTCGATGCCTGACAGGGGCGAGCGCTAGCATGATGATCACGTTTCGGACCACCTGATAGGCTTTGCCAGTGAGCCGCACATGCACTCCCCCTTGGTAGATTCTGACGATTGCTGCTCAATTGTCCCGGTCAGCGAGTCTGAAGCTGAGATAGGGAACCAGCTAATATATTTGCAATATATCCTCAATACGCAAAGAGTATACCACACTATGTTTTGCTTGTCAAGCCTCCGTTTTTTGGTTTTGGACTAATCGTCGTCCGGTCGTTGGTGGCAGCAGTGTCGGCGCAGCGCTATCGCTGTTTACAGTGCGGATGGGCCGACCTCGCAGGACCTGCAACCGGCCATTTCAGGCCAGCAGGAACCCCTCTGGAAAGGGATCGTCCGGTTCCAGCACAAATTGCTGCAAGCCCGTGATGTGGGCACTGCCGGAGATCTGGGGCCGCACTGCCCGCACGGCGTCGGCGCCGTGGCCGATCACGGTTTCGGCCACGATCCGCCCGATGAAGCGCGTGCCGATGATGCTCTCGCTCACAAAGTCTTGACCCACTTTCAGCTCGTCCCGGGCGTGTCGCAGGGCCATTTCGGCACAGGTGCCAGTGCCGCACGGCGAGCGGTCCACCATGTGGTCGCCCAGGACCACCACATTGCGGCTGTGGGTACCCTCAGGCACTCCTTTCCCGTCGCCCAGCTCGGCATAGAACCGCATGTCGATGATGCGGTCGATGTGGGGCAACTCGGGATGTCTGACGGCCATCTGCCCATTGCCTGCAGCCAGGATGCGCATGCCCAGGTCGGCCAGGCGCGCCGCATTGGCCGGGATCAGTTCGATATCCAGTTGGGCAGCGTTGACCAACAAGAAAAAATTGCCGCCAAAGGCCACGTCTGCCGTCAAGCCGCCGACCTCCGGCACCATCAAGGCAACGTTCCGCTGCCAGACAAAGGCCGGTACATTCTCAAAGGTCACCGTCACTACGGCTCCATGGCGCACCTGCGCCGCGGCGCGGACCAGGCCAGCGGGTGTGTCGAGGGTGATCCGCGTCTCGGGGTCGATCATCTCAAAGCTGCCCGTTTCCAGCAGGCTGGTCACCGCGCCGATGACGGCGTGCCCGCACATCGGCTCATAGCCGGTGTTGTCCATGAACAGCAATCCGGCGTCCGCCTCCGGCGCACAAGGCGGCACCAGGACGGCGCCAAACAGGTCCTTGTGGCCGCGGGGCTCCCGCAACAACATGCCCGGCACCCAGGCCAGGTGCTCCTGGGCATAGGCCAGCTTCTCGGCCATGGTCGTGCCATGGATGGGGGGCAGCCCCCCCGTCACCAGGCGGGTTCCCTCGCCGGCGGTATGCGAGTCGATGGCAGTGATGATCTTGGAGAACCGGGCCACGGTCTTTTTCTCCTATTTTGCCGCTCGGGTGGCGATCCGTTGGATCTCTTCCACCAGGTTGTCCGGGAGCGGTGCCGGATGGTGCGCCTCCAGCAGTTCCCGGGTCCGGGCATTCACCCGTTGTTCAAACGTTGGCGATTCCCCGTCAAGCCACGCCTTGGCGCCGCTCCGGTAGAGCAGTCCCGGATACCAGACGTCACGGAAGTGACGTAGGGTGTGGGGGTGGGTCACGAACTCGCCCCCTGGCCCTACCTCGCTGACGACGTCGAGGGCCAGGGCATCTTCCCCAACGGGTACTTGACCTAGCAGGTGTTCGAGCATGCCCACGATCTCGTCGGTGGCGACGATCATCTCGGGTATGACCACCGTCGCGTTGCCCAGCAGGCCCACGTCGTGGACCAGGTTCGCGCCTGACAGGGCGGCCATCAGGCAGGATGAGGTCGCCTCAAGCACTGCCTGGCCATCAAAAACCTGGGCGTCACTGGTGCCTGCCGTGCCAAAGTTGGGCAGCCTGAAGTGGTGAGCCATCTCGGCCATCAGCGTATTGCCTCGCTGGAACTCGGGCGCACCGTAGGTAAAGACCGTCGTCTTCATGTCCATGACCGAGGCCATGCCGCCCAGGATAAAGGGTGCTCCGGGTTGCTTGAGCTGGTGGATCACCAGGCCGCTGAGTGTTTCGGCGCACAATTGGGCGACGATGGCCGCCGGACTCTGCGGAGCAGTGCCGCCCATTGCGGCAAAGCCGCTATAGACCAGCGGGATCCTGTGCTCGGCGCAGTACAGCAGCTTCTTCAGGGATTCGTCGGGGTGGACCAGGGGCGACACCGGCTCGGCGTATACAATCATGAGTGGCTTTTCCCGCAACGTTCCCCCGGCAGCCAGGTTCGCCATCTCGTGGCTGTCCAACAACCCCTGGAGCGTCACGGGCATGGCCAGCACCGGCTTGGCCGAGTTCGCCAGGCACCCTGCCAGCGAGATCCGGTCGCCGATCTCCGCCGGCCGGTCAGCTACCAGGCCGGAGGCCGTCGTATAGAAAATGTGGGGTAGTGCATCGATAAGGCGAGCATGACGGGCGACATCCACCTCCAGGCAAGGGCGGCGCATGCCGGTGAGGGGATCCATGACTTCAGGCGCGTCGGTGTGTGCGCCGAAATGGACGCTGGCGCCCCCCAGTCGCATGGATAGCGTCCCATCCCGGGAAAAGATCGAGATTTCGTCGGGGGCCGAGTGGATCGCGCTTTCGACCAGTGGTGCAGGTATCTGCACCCGGTCGCCCTCGACGCGCGCTCCGGCTCCGTGCAGCAATTGCCGTGCCTTTGGTTCTGTCAGCCGCACGCCCACCCGCTCGAGCAGCTCGAATGCCGTCCTGGCAATCGCCGCGCGTTGCTCACCGTTCAGGAGCTGAAACATCGGACCCATGACTTTGCCTATACGAGTAGCTGTCGAGCTCTCCGCGATGGCATACTAACCCGCTGCCTGGGCTACGATCTCCTGGACCTGCCGCACTTTGTCCGGATCCAGGGCCCTGGGCCGGTGCTCCTTGAGGATCTCCTTGACGCGAGCATTGAGCCTCTGCCCCAGCGTCATGCTCCCAGCCGCCAGCCACCCCTCCCTCCGCTGGCGATCGAACAGGTCCGGGTACCAGAAATCACGAAAGCGACGCAGCGTCTGGTCGGTGGCCATAAAGTGGCCACCAGGCCCTACATTGTGGATCTCGTCCAGCATCATCGTCTCGTCTGTGATCTCGATGCCCTTTACCAAAGTATCGGCCATGTTGACCAACTCGTCGGTCAGGACGATCATCTCGAACGAGGTCGTCAGGCCGCTCTCCATGTAACCCACGTCGTGGATCAGGTTGGCGCCGCTGAACTTGGCCATCATCACCGACAGCAGCGCCTCCACCGCAGCCTGCTGGTCCAAGACTTTGGCGTCGCTGCAACCGGCGTAGCCCCAGGTGGGGATGCCATACCAACGACCCAGTTCGGCGATGGCTGCCTTGGTGAGCTGGAATTCGGGTGAGCCGTAGCAGATCTGGGATGACTTCATGTCCATATGGTGCAGACCTGCGCCAAAGACAAACGGTGCGCCTGGATTCTTGAGTTGGTGAACGACCAGGCTGCTGAGGATCTCGGCCAATGACAGGACCAGGCCGCTGGCCATTGTGATCGGTCCGGTGCCGCCCATCAGGGGAGCCGGCGAATGGACAATGGGTAGCCGGCATTCGGACATCAGCAACAGCTTGTCCACCGCTGTCTCGGATTGCTGCAGCGGGGAGCTGGGCTCGGAGTAGAGCAGGATGTGTTGCTGCTCGACCAGCGCCTCGAAGCTACCTGCCACGGCGGCGGCCATAGCGATGGCGCGCTGGCAACTGGCCCGGTCGTTGGTCACAAAGACGATCGGTTTGGTTGTGTGCTCCAGCATCAGGGCCATCTGCACGTCGTACGTCAGGTCGGGGTCTACGTCGACAGGGATGCCGATCGACATGACGAAATGGATGTTGGGCAGGGCGTCACACAGATGATAGCCATCGACGATGTCCGCCCGGGTGAAGGGGCGGTGTTGTCCTGTCTCTGGATCGAGCAGGTTCAGGCAGTCGGAGCCGGTGCCAAAGTAGACCTTGCTCCCTTCCAGAAACACCGCCGGATCACCGTCGCGGTCGCACATGATGATCCGGCCTGGCGCCGAGGCGATGGCGTCGTCCACCAACGCAGACGGAAGGCGGACCAGGTTGCCGTCCGAGACAAAAGCCCCGGCTTGCCGCAACATGTCCAGGGCTTCCGGGTGGTGGAAACGGATGCCTGTCCGGCGCAGCACTTCCAGCGCACCCAGGTGCAGATTGTGGAGTTGGCTTTCGGAGAGAACCGAAAACTGCGGTGAGACGAATGCGACAGAATTGATGGTTTTCATAGTCTTTCTTTCCTCCCAGGTCTGTATGTACGATCAACACGCATCCAACAAACGCTCTATGTAGGTCATGTGGTCGAGGGCTGCCTGCCGGGCCAGGTGGGGATCCCGCCCCTCGATGGCCTGGGCGATAGCGCTCTGGATGCGGATCGACTCCTCTTTGACGCCCGGCAACCGCACACAGTTGACGATCACCTCTGAGAGCAGCCTGCGTGACAAGTGGTAGAACTGCTCCAGCAGTTGATTTCGCCCAGCCCGGGCCACGGCCAAATGAAATTCGAGATCTGCTTCGACAAAGGCTACCTCATCCTCACCTGCCGCTTCCATGGCCTGCAGCGCCTGCCAGATCTGCTCGAGATCCTCGGGCGTTGCTCGTTCGGCGGCGAGCCCGGTCAGGGCGACCTCGATGACAGCGCGGGCTTCGTACACCTGTTGGGCCTCCAGCGTACCCATGCGGCTCTCGACCTCAGTAGGGTGGATCAGGGTGTCCAGTGCATCCCGCCGGACCCAGGTGCCCTTGCCGGGGTGCGAGGCGACCAGCCCCACAGCGGTCAAAGCCTGGATGGCTTCATGCACGGTGGAAACGCCCACGCCGAACTGAGAGGCCAGTTCTTTGCGGGAGGGCAAATAGTCTCCAGGTTGCACGTCACCGCTCAGGATCATCTGGCGAAGTTGTCCGGTGACACCACGGACCAACGTGCTTTTCTGCAGTTGGATGCTGTCCATGATCCTCCAGAATATCAGATATTCCGAACTTAAGAATATCATACCACATCCTGGCTCTGCTGTCAAGAAACATGGAAAAGCCCTGCGTCTGCCGGCAGGGCTGCTATCAGGTCGGGGTATGAAGCCGCAGAACACGGCGCTGTGCCCTTTCGCCCCCGGTCCCGCTCCGGCTCTTCCATGCCGGAGCGGGACCAGCCTCAAACCTGCGCCTATAGGAGGGAGAGCAGGGCTTCAGCCATCTGCGCCAGTGCTTTCTCGATGTTCGCTGTCGAGTTGGCATAGGAGAGCCGGAGGTATCCTTCCCCGTTGCGGCCAAAGGCTGTGCCAGGTAGCACGGCCACCCCGGCTTCCTCCAGGAGGAAGTCAGCCAGCTCATTGGACGAGCGACCAAAGGCTTGGACGTTGGGGAAGGCATAGAAAGCACCCCGGGGCATGGGACAATGGATGCCAGGGATGGCGTTGAGGCCTGCCACTATCAGGTCACGGCGGCGGCGAAACTCGGCCACGACCGCCTCGACCTCGTCCTGGGGGCCAAGGACCGCTTCCAGCCCGGCGAACTGGGTGAACGTGGCCGTGCAGCCCACCGAGTGGGTGAGAAGTAGGTTCATCTTGGCTGCCAGCGCCTGGGGCATGAGGCCGAACCCCAGTCGCCAGCCGGTCATGGCGTAGGTCTTGGAAAAGCCGTCGGCAATGATCGTCCGTTCGGACATGCCGGGCAGCGTGGCGATGCTGGGGGCCTCCCCCTCGTACACCAGCCGGGCATAGATCTCGTCGGAGAGGACCCACATCTCCCGCTGGCGGGCAGCGGCGGCGATGTGCTCCAGTGTCTCCATCGGGTTGATGCCCCCTGTTGGATTGCTCGGCGAGTTGAGGAGCACCATGCGTGTGCGGGGGCTGAGGGCCGCGTCGAATGCTTCCAGGTCCAGGTCGTAGCCTCGTGCTTCCACGAGAGGGAACGGAACGGGCACTGCACCGACCAGGCCGATGGCCGCCTCGTAGCTGGGAAAGCCGGGGTCGGGATAGATCACTTCATCCCCCGGTTCGAGGAGGGCCATCATCGGCAGCAGGAGGAGGGGCTTGGTGCCGGGGGCGACGACGACCTGCTCCGGCGCAAAGCCGAGGCCCCGGCGACGGCCTGCATCTTCTGCCAGGGCCTGGCGCAGAGCTGGAACCCCCGCCGGTGGGTTGTAGCGGGTCTTGCCTTCGGCGATGGCCCGGATGCCCGCCAGGGCGACGTGGGCATAGGTCTCAAAGTCGGGTTGGCCGATCTCCAGGTGGATGATCTGCCGGCCCTGGGCCTCCAAGGCCTGGGCGCGGGCCAGCACAGCATAGGCCCCTTCCTCTCTCAAGTGTGCAATGCGTTGGGCGAAGGACATGGTGGATTCTCCTCACTCGGCGCGGTATACTGCCAGCCATTGGGTTTCGGCTTCCGGTGCGACGAGCAGCACGCCCATCCGGATATTCTCCAGGTGCTGGCGCACCGCCTCTGTTTCGATGCCCGGTGGGGCATAGGCCGTAAAGAGCACACGCTGCGTCCCGGGCCTGATCTGTGTGCGCTGGTCGGGGCCATAGATCACGCTGGACAGGACACCCTGGGCGTCGGCGATGAACATGTCGCCAGCCTTCAACTGTTGCTCCTGGCCGTTGATGCGCACAAAGCACTCGCTGCCATCGGCGACATGGATTCCGACCGGTGGTTCCACAATCTCCAGATCGTGGCCTGCCGTCAGGAGCAGGTCCTCGAGCTCGGCCATGAACATCGCCTCCACGAGGGCCGCGACGCGCGGGATCGATTTTCCTTTCAGGACGACCGACTCGAGCTGGAGCTGCACGTGGTAGGACTTTTTGAAGCGTTTGTAGTAGTGGTTGTAGGCCTGCAGGGTGGGCAGGGCTTTGAATGCAGCCCGGTCGTAGCCGGCATAGTGGGCACGGAGCTGCGCCTCCAACTCGGCCCTGCGCTGGTCAAGCAGGGCGTGACGTTCCGGATTGGCCACATTGTACAGGGCCAGCACACCGACCGCTGCCCCGGGGTAGGCTTTCTTCCAGGATTCCGATACTGTGAACAAGATGGATGGCTCCTTCTTTGCCTGTTTGCACATGGGTCTGTACAGAGATTTTCACCCAGTGCGCAAAGCTCTACCGAGCACTACAGCCTGGTGAGGTCCAGACAGTGCTACAGGATGTTGAACCTATCCCGGATCGCCCGATCCACGTTGGGTGACAGCTCCTGCGGCTCGTGTTGTCGCAGGAGCTTCTCCACTCTGGCCATTGCTCTGGCGCGCGTGTCCGGCTTGCCTGCCGCCTCCCACGTGGCCCGGTGGCGACGGTCGGCCAGGGGCGGAAAGAACAACTCGGAGCGCATGAACTGCAGTGTGTGATCGTCCATCAGGTAGTGGCCGCCCGGCCCCACGCGTTCGATGGCCTCCACGGCCAGCGAGTCACCGGTCACCTCGATGCCGCGCAGTGCGCGCAGGACCATACCTACGATCTCGTCGTCTATGACCGCTTGTTCCAGTGACGCGGCACTCATGTTGGTCACCATACTGATGGCGTGATGGATATAGTTGCAGCCGCCCATGGCTGCCAGCAACAGCGTGCCCATCTTTTCGTAGCCTGCCTGCGCGTCGGGCAACTTGCTGTCGCTCATGCCCCCAGAGCCATAGATGGGCACCTGGTAGAAATGCGCCAACTGGGCGGCTGCAGCCTGCATGATACCGAACTCGACGGCACCACCCAGGTAACCACCGCTGCGCATGTCGGCCACGCCGGGGATATAGCCTGCCAGCACCGGCGTGCCGGGCCGCACCAACTGGGTGAGGACGATGCCGCTCAATTGCTCGGCGTTGAGCTGCACCAGCGTGCCGGCCAGTGTCACTGGAGAGGTGGAACCGGCCATCGGCGCCGACGAGAGGACCAGCGGTAGGCCCTGCTGGCACCATTCGACGAGGATGTCGGTGACGCCGGTGTCCAGGTGAAGGGGACTGACCATCCAACTCGTGACGCAGGAGACAAGTGGACGTTCCCGTAGTGCTTCCAGGCTTCCGGCAATCATGGCGCCCATCTCGATGACCTGGTGTGCTCCCGCCAGCGAACCAGCCTGGACCTGAACGTTGCTCATGACGTGTTTGGTGCTGTTGGCCAGGCAGGTGTAGAAGCGGTTCACCGGTGCATCTTGGTCCGGTACGTCGGTGGGGTAGAGGGGGATGGTGATAAAGTCGCAATGAGGGAGCGCGTCGGCCAGGCGGGCCAGGTCTACCAGGTCGCCTAGCGTGCCCGGACGTACATGATCTGTGCCGGGATCGAGGACCATCGTCGGCGAGCCGCCAGTGCCGGCGTAAACCCGCTTGCCCTCCAGTACCACGTCGTTGGCCGGGTCCCGGCCCGCCAGCAGTACCCGGCTGGGCGCCTGCTCCAGTGCAGCTTGTACCATGGTGGGTGAAAGGTATACCCGGCGCCCGTCGATCCGTGCCCCGCCCTGGCGGTACAGGGCCAGGGCTTTGTCGTTCTCTACATGCACCCCGGTGTGTTCCAGCACCTCGAGCGATGCCTCATGGATGCGCTGGATCTGGTCTTCCGTCAACGGCTGGTATTGCCCGCCTGTCGGGCCAGGTCGAGCCATGGTCTACTCCCTATGCCTCTCGCCGCTTGATCGTCTCCACGATCACATCTTCCGCCTCCTGTGGCAAGGGCGGCACCTCGTGCTCTGCAAGGATTTTGCGGGCGCGTTCGTTGGCGCGGGCGGTCATGTCCTGGCTCCCCTTTTTTACCCAGCGATCGTAGCGCATCCGGTCGATCACTTCCGGCTGCCACTGAGCCCATTTCCAGTTCTTCAGCGTGTGATCGTCGGCCAGGAAGCCGCCACCGGGCCTGGCACGGTGGATCGCCTCGCGGGCCAGTGTGCGCTCGCTGACCTCCACCCCGTCCATAATGAAGCGCACATTGCGGATGATCTCGTCGGCGATGACCAGCATCTCCATCGACGAGGTTGTGCCGTACTCGATGTACCCCACGTCATGCAGCAAGTTGCAGCGGCACAGGAACGCGGTCATGATGGTGATCGTCGCTTCGATACCAGCCTGGGCATCCACCACTTTGCTATCGGTGGCCCCAGCCGCACCCCACACCGGTAGATTGTAGTAGCGGCAAAGATCAGTCCAGGCAACCATGCCCAGAGGCCACTCGGGCGCGCCGTAGCTTACGATGGCCGATTTCATATCCAACGCGGCCGTGTTCAGACCGTACAGAAATGGTGTGCCGCATCGAACGAGCTGGGTAAGCAGCAGGCCAACCAGGCACTCGGCGTTGCCCAGGGCCAGCGCCCCGGCCAGGGTGATCGGCCCGCCGCCGCCTGTATTGGGCGAAGGGACATAGGTGACCGGGATCCCTTTTTCTGCACAGAAGAGCAACTTGTCCACTGACTCGTCGCTGAAAAGCAGCGGCGAGATCGGCTCGGCGTAGTGCAGAAGGAACGGTCTTTCGCGCAGTTCAGCCTCACCGCCCACCACAGCACAGGCGATGCGGTAGATATCTTCCATGTCGCGGCGGTTGTTGGCCGTATAGAGATTGGGCTTGACCGATCCCCGGATCATCCGGGTGAAGCTATGGAGGTAGTGATCGAGGGGCGGAACGTCCGAAGGGACACCCATGCACATCACAAAGTCGATCCCATCTAGGGCGTCACACAATCGGGCGATCCGCTCGACGTCGGAGGCTGTAGACGGGCGTCGCTCGCCTGTCTCCAAGTCCAGGGTGAAAGGACAATCTGAGCCAGGGCCAAAGAAAACGTTGTCGCCCTCCAGGGGCATCGTCAGCGCCCCAAGGCGGTTGTGCATAGGGATGCGTGCTGGCGCCGAGCCGATGGCCCCGGTCACCAGGTGCTCAGGGATTTTGAGCCTCGTTTGGCCTGCGTCATCTTTCGACTCCCAAGCCCCAGCGTCGAGCAGCAGTTCCCGGGCCGCCTCGTTCTTCATCACGATGCCGGTCCGGGCCAGGATGTCCATGCTGCTGTTGTGAATAGCCTCGATCTGCTCCTCGGACAGCACTCGAATGGTAGGATGCAACGTTTCGATGGGGATTTGCTTGGTCATGATAGAATCTCCTTTACTTTTTGTATCCTAGTCGTACAGAAATATCGCGGGTAGCCTCTGTCAGGTGGGCCGCCAGGTGGGGAAGGTGCTCAGACGTGACCCGGTAAGCGGGTCCGGCTATGCTGGCGGCCGCGATCACCTGCCCGGTGTGGTCGTGGATGGGAGCAGCCACTGCATGTAGCCCTTCCTCCAGTTCCTCGAGGGCGATGGCGTAGCCCTGTTGGCGAACCTGCTCCAACTCCAGGCGGAGTTGCCGTGGATCGGTGATGGTGTGGGGCGTGTATCGCTCCAGTTCCGATGACAGTGTTCGGGCCAGTTCCTCGGGAGAGAGGTGGGCCAGCAAGGTCTTGCCGGCTGCCGTGCAATGGGCGCACATCCGCCGGCCGACCCGGCCGATGTTCTTGACCTGGCGCGCCGGAGGGATGAACTGCTCCAGGTTGACTACCTGCCACGCGTGTTGGTGGGGAGGAGACGGTGACTCTAGCACCACCAGATTCACCGACTCCTGGCAGTCAGTTGCAAGTTGGCGCAAGAGGGGACGCGCCACTTCCCGGACATCCAAGTAGCTGACGACCTGTGCGGCCAGGCCGATCAGGTCGATGCCCAGCCGGTAGCGCCGGGTCTCTGGACTGCGGGCAAGCAGACCTCCCCGCTCCAGCGTCGTCACCAGTCGAGAGACGGTGCTCTTATGCAGGCCCAGTTCGCGGCTCAGCTCACCAACGCCCCACTCCGGTCGTTCCAGGCTGAACGATTTCAGAATGGCGATGGCCCTTTCGACCGACTGTACGCCGGTGCTATGCTGATCAGGCAACTCGCACTCCTGTGGGATGGATGCCACCCAAGTGGAGCTGCACTTGAATCCAATCCCAAGGCAGTCTCACTATGTGCAACTATGTTTCGTATTGTGCGACAGTAGTATACCTCACCCCATGTGGGTTTGTCAAATTGGATGGGAGGGCCTTCAAGAACCTTCATTCCGCTGGGAGTAGCTCGCTTTCGCCGAAAGCCCTGGACCTGATCAGGAACGCCGCTCCTCGCTGACAATCTGTCCGTCCTGCAGAACGAGTGTGCGGTTGGTGGCTTCGGCCACCAGAGGATCGTGTGTCACCAGGATAAAGGTCTGACCTGCACTCTGGTTGAGCTCACGCAGCAGATCGACGATCTCGGTGGCGGTGTGAGTATCCACCTCGCCGGTGGGCTCGTCGGCCAGGACGATAGCCGGCTGGTTGACAAGTGCGCGGGCCAGGGCCACCCGCTGCTGCTCGCCGCCCGAGAGCTCTGTAGGACGGTGGGTAAGGCGGTCGGCAAGGCCCACCTGCTCCAGCAGGTACTGGGCTCGCCGGCGCCCTTCGCGGCGGGGGAGGTGGCTGTAGCGCAGGGGCAGCATCACGTTTTCCAGCGCGGTCAGATGTGAGAGCAGGTTGAATTCCTGGAACATAAAGCCGACTTTTTGGCGGCGGATGGCCGGCAGGCGGCGGCGAGCCAGGGCCGATACCTCGACCCCGTCCAGCCACACCGAACCACCGGTGGGCCGGTCCAGACAGCCGATCAGGTGCAGCAGCGTGCTCTTGCCGCTGCCGCTGCGGCCCATGATTGACATAAACGCCTGCCGTTCGATGACCAGATCCACCCCACGCAGGGCGTGAACCTCGGTCGCGCCCATGCGATAGACGCGGGTCAGTGCTCGCGTTTCGACGACGATGTCCTGTCCTTCGGCCTGAGGTGAGCGCTGTCGAACCATCCTGCTACTCCTCTTCGCCAAAATCGAGTCGCACCGTCATGCCCCAACGCAGTCTTTCGACAAGTTCAGGATATTGCCCTGCCTCCGGTTCGTCAAGGGCAACGACGACAGTGTAGAAGGGATCGGACCCGTCGGCTCGCTCTGCACGAGGGGCGATGGAAACGACGACGCCAGCCAGGGCCTTCCCCTCAAAAGCAGGGAAGGTCAGCTCCGCTGCCTGGCCCGGTTCGAGCCGGGCCGCTACCCATTCGTCCACGTCCACGGTCTCCACCTGCCAGTTGGTGAGATCGGCCAGGGTGATGAACGGCGCGTTGCTCACAACTTCCCCGGCATCGGCACTAATGGCGGTGATGGTCCCGGCAAAGGGTGCGCGCAGGGTCGCTGCTTCCAGGTCTACTTGGGCTTGAGCCAACTGAGTCTGAGCCTGGGACAGATTGGCCTTGGCAGCGGTCAGGTCCGCTTCGCTGGCCGTCTTTTGTGCCTGGGCCAACGAAGCCTCCGCGCTGCGAATGCGGCTACGCGCGATGGCCAGGTCAGTTTCGGAGGGACCTTGTTGGATGCGTGCCAGCGCTGCCTGCGCCGAGGCTAGCCGCGCTTGGGCTGCTTGCATCTCAGCGGCCGTGGCCGTGCGCTGGGCCAGATCGAAGGCAGATTTCGCGAGGTCGTGGTCAATGGTCGCTTGTTGCAAGGCCAGTGCCTGGGATGACAGTCCCGCTTCGGGGCGTTGCTTGATCTGGTCATAGGCAGCCTGCGCCTGCTGTAGTGCTACCGTCGCCTTGTCGAGCTGCGCCTGGGCCTGAGCCACTGAGGTGGGGTCGGGCAGGGCTCTCAGACGGGCCAGCTCGGCCTGGGCGGAGATCACCTCGGCGTTGGCGGCGACGACGTCGGTTTCTGAGGGCCCAGCTTTCAGGTCAGCCAGACCGGCCTGGGCAGCCTCCAATTCGGCTTCGGCAGCGCTGATGGTGGTCGGGTCGGGCGGCTCTTTCAGGCGGGCCAGGGCCGCCTCCTGCGCGGCAATGGCGTCCGTGGCAGCGCGCACGGCCAACTCGAGCCGGGTCGTGTCCAGGCGGGCCAATACGTCGCCAGCTTTGACCTCCTGCCCCATCGTCACTGGCATTTCTGCTAGCACCCCGCCGCCGGCAAAGCCCAGCTCTACCCAACGACCAGGCACCACCTCTCCCTGAGCGCGCAGCCGGGCCTTGGCGCTGACCGCCTCCGGCGTGGACGGGGGTGGCTGGCTTTTCTCCACTAGGTTGGCGGCCAACTGGCCCCCGCCCACGCATACGATAGCAGCCAGTGTGATCAGAATGATGATGATGACGAGTCTGCGGGTTCTCATCGGCTACTCCTTTGGCTGGACATGGATCACTCACTGCGCAAGGCTTGAACGGGGTCCAGGCGGGAGGCACGCCAGGCAGGGTAGATGCCGGCGATCATGCCCAGGAACGCGGTAAAGACCAAGGCGGCGACGACCAACCGGGGTGTGACCATCAGCATGCGAAACCCGATGGTGCGCTGGGTGAAGGTGTTAAAACCGATGGTCAACAGCCAGCCGACGACCAGGCCCAGTGCACCACCCAACATGCCCACCCAGCCCGCCTCTTCGATGATTTCGGCCAGTAGGTCGCCGTCGCTGGCGCCCACCGCCTTTTTCAACCCAATTTCGCGGGTGCGCTCTATCACGGTCATGACCATCGTATTCATCACCGAAAGTCCGCCGACCAGTAGGCCCAGGCTGACGTAGCCCACCAGCACCAGCGAAAAGATCAGCATTACCTCTTGGATCTCCTCGGCAGTCCCCTCCGAAGTCTCGACACGCCACTCGGGCATCGTTTCACGGATGCGGGTGGCAACGTCCTCCGCATCAGTTCTGGGCGCGATCAGGGCAGTGAGTTCAGTGTAGGGCATTCCCTCGTGCACAAACTGGCGCAACGCGGCCATCGTGACGTAGGCATGCACCGCATAGTCCTGCGGGAGATTCACCTGGGGTTTCTCCCAAATGCCGACCACGACCAGATCCCGGTCACGGACGGTCAGCACATCCCCCACGTCCAGACCTATCGCCTCGGCCAGCCGCGGGCCGAGGACGACTTCGTAGAGACTGTCCGGGGTCAGAAATCGCCCTCGCTCGATCTCGGCCCGGTACGGCATATTGAATCCGAATTCGCCAGTGGGCGAGTCCAGGCCGTTGACGAGGGGCGTCTCGGAGAACAGCCGGGGCATGTCCGCGTTGTCGTCGAATAGGCGGAAGCCGGAGGCCATGACAACCACGCCCCGCACGCCTTCCAACCGCTCCAACTCACGGACGGTCGTGGTGTAGGCCATGGTGGGGCGTCTCCAGGGAGACAGGCCTACCCGATCCTGTGTGGCTGCGATGGCGGACTCGGTAAAGTAGTTCAGGTACTCGGCCAAGCTGAGAGCCACGGTCAGGATAAGAATGCCAACGCTGATGCCGCCCACGGTCAGCAGCCAGCGGGCGCGACGACCGGCAAGGTAGAACAGGCGCTTGAGCCCTCGCTCGGTGTAGGTGAGGGTTGGGGCATTGCGCAATGCCCGGACCGGATCCTCGCGGGCCGCCCGCCAGGCAGGATAAGCCCCCGCCAGCGCACCCAGTAGGCCAGTAAGGGCCACGCCGCCAAAGGCCAGGCGGGGCGTCAATGTCAGCAGGGTCAGCCCCCAGCGAGCCCGGGTGAATTGGTTGACACCCAGCACCAGGAACCAGGCCAACAGCACGCCGATCCCACCGCCCATCGCACCCAGGGAGCTCGCTTCAAAAAGAAACTCCGAGACGATATCGCCATCGCTGGCCCCTAGGGCCTTTTTCAAGCCAATTTCATAGCGTCGCTCGCGAACGCTCATCAGCATCGTATTGACGATGGTCAGCGTGCCCGCCAGGAGGGCAAGACCGACACTTACCCCGGCGATGGCTCCCAGCATGCCGAATTCTCGCCGGGACTCCTCCATGCGCTGCTCGGGGGTCTCGGTCCGGATGTCGGGAACCCACTCCTCGATGCGCGCCGCCAACTCGGCGAGGTCCTGGCCTGGTTCGGGGATGACGCTCAGAGTGCGGATGTCATCCGGCGGCAGGTGCAGCATGTCACGCAGGGTGTAGTAGTTGATGTAGGCGTTTCGGGTGCCGCCCAACGGCTGGCGCTCCAGGATGCCGACAACGGTGAACGGCCGGCCTCGGATCAACATTGTGTCACCCACATCCCAGCCGTGGGCCTGGGCCAGGTCAAAGTCCAGAAGAGCTTCGTTGGTCGCGTCGCTGCTCGGATAGCGGCCCTGGAGTAGCCCAGCCTGGATCGTTGGCGGCCCATACTCCAGGCCAGGGATGTCACTGTCTACTGCCGATAGGCTCTCGGGGATGAGCGAAAAGCTGCTCTCTTCTTCTTCATCGGGATCGGCGAAGTCGGCCCATAGCGAGGTCAGCGTACCAGCCACGCCAGGTACCCGTCGGATCGCCCGGCGACTGGCGGGAGTGAGGCGTCGCTCCCAGCTCGCGGGCCACACTCGGATCGTTCCAGAGGCTGTCTCTTCCTCCAGGGCGATCACTGTATTGATCGTCTCGCCCAGGCTGCCGATGATGGTCAACGCAAAGACGCCAACCGCTAACCCGGCGACAGTCAGCAAGGTGCGAGCCCGATGGCGAAAAAGATGGCTCAGAATTTCGACAAGGGTCTGGCCAATCATAGCTGGTTCCCAGTTTAAGCCTAGTTATCTTAGGCATTTCCCAGATTATAGCACTTCAAGAAGGACTTGTCAAAGTGAGGAAAGCGCGAACTGCGAGTCTGCGCACTTTCACCAGTCAACGGCACAAGCTCCAGCGGGATGGCCGATCCTCTGTGCGTTGCCGGTCATCACAGACTGGACCTTGACCACGAGCCGTGCAGAGCCAATGCTGGTCACCAAGCTCCGCAACGAGAGGACCTGCAAACACGGTTGGGATGGCGCAGAAATCCTGGTCAGCGTCAGGTCCAAGACGTGGTGACTGCGTTCCCCTGAGTGTTGTCGGATTGCAGACTGCTCTGCCATGTCCGCTATCGTCTGGTTTGCCGCTGCCTGGCTTTTTTAGTATAATGCCTTTGGTTCAGGAGCAGAGACCTTCTGAACAGGAAAATCGCAGCAAAGGAGCGAGTTTCGCATGAAGAAGGGACGGGTTTTCAGCGGGGCGCGACCCACCGGTCGCCAGCACCTGGGCAACTATTTGGGCGCCATCCGCAACTATGTGGCCCTCCAGGACGAGTACGAGTGTGTCTATTGTGTCGTCGATCTGCACGCGCTGACCACCCTGGAGGACACGGACAAGCTGAAGGAATGGACGCAAGAGATGGCGCTGGACTGGCTGGCCGCCGGCATGCGGCCCGAGGAGACGATCGTCTTTGTCCAATCCCACGTGCCGCAGGTGACCGAGCTTCACACCATCCTGTCCATGGCCACGCCGCTGGGATGGTTGACCCGCCTGCCAACCTTCAAGGAAAAGGTCCGGCAGAATCCGGATAACGTGAACTATGGGCTGGTGGGCTATCCGGTGCTCATGGCCGCCGACATTGCGTTGTACAAGGCCGATACGGTCCCGGTTGGTGTGGATCAGGCCCCCCACCTGGAGTTCACCCGCGAGATCGTTCGCCGCTTCAACCATTACTTTGGCGAAGTGCTGGTTGAGCCTCAGGCCAAACACACCGAGTTTACCAAGGTGTTGGGCATCGACGGCAAGGCCAAGATGAGCAAGTCACTGGACAATCACATCGAGATCGCCTCTGAGCCGGACGAGATCTGGCAGCGGGTGCGAATGATGGTAACCGATCCGGCCCGCCGCTACCGCAGCGACCCCGGCCATCCAGAGGTGTGCAATGTGTTCACCCTTCATGGTTTTTTCTCGGCCGCAGAGGTAGATCAGATCGAGGCGGACTGCCGCTCTGCAGCCATCGGCTGTGTGGACTGCAAGAAAAAGTTTGCCAGGAACCTGAGCGACTATTTTGCCCCCTTCCGCGAACGCCGTGCCCAGTATGCCGCCGATCCCAACTATGTGTGGGACGTACTGGCAGACGGGGCCCGCCGCGCTGGCGCCATTGCCAGTGAGGTGATCGGCGAAGTCAAAGATGCCGTAGGATTGCCCTAGGCACCACGGCCATACCCGGCTTGAATCGACGTGGGTGCACGACGGACCTGGTGCTTCTAGCTACAGATCCCAGTCGTTTGGAGGGCTGGGGCTGAGGATTGTCGCCCAGGCAAGCAGGCACCCTGCTGCGTTCTATCAGCAGCAGGGCGACAGGAACTAGGCGTGATGGAGCCTCACATCACCCCTAGCGGCGTCTTGCGTAGCAGTCCCTGCAGTAAACCGGGCGGTCGTCGCGTGGTTGGAAGGGAACCTGGGCAGGCTGGCCACAATCGGCGCAGATGATGTCATACATCTGCCGGGGCGAACGCTCTCGATAGCCTCCGGAACTTCCCCCGTAGCCGCCATAGTCGCCGGCCCAACTGGGCTGGCTCCTGCCCTGTTGGCGATTGCCCTTGCGGGCGGCACGACAGGAAGGGCAGCGCTTCGGGTCTGAAAAGCCCCGTCCCTGGTAGAACTCCTGCTCACCAGCAGTGAAAACAAATGTACCGCCGCAATCGGCGCAATTCAATGTGCGATCCTGGAAATCTGACACAGGACATCCTTCCTTTCAAAAGTGTGAATGATCGAGAGCTGTTGGATCGTAGAGGTTCCAAAGGGGAGCAAACAACCATGCACGCCCAAGGGGCCTACCACCCTTGCTATCACCTACCATAATACCCCATATGGGGAAAAATGTCAAACTATTCGTTATGATGCTGAGCGTATAGCGGGCACCCTCCACCGCACAAGACTTGGTCCGGGCAATCGTGGCACTTTTCCATCATGAAATCGCGGTTGCGCAGGTAACGTGCCAGTTCGTGTTCCCAGATCGATTCCCAGGTGTCCGCCAGGATGTTGCCCAGGGCCACATAGTAGCTCTGGCAGGGGATGACGTCGCCGTTGGGCTCCACGCACATGTTGTATTGAGCTGCGGTGCAGCCCTTGATGCCCAGCTCCATGCCCACCGGGTCCAGCTCGCAGTACTGGGTGGGGGTGTACCAGATGAGCCGCATATGGTGTGCCTGCGTCGCCTCCTTGACTCTTTCCAGGATCGGTTCCAACTCTCCTTCGCGGATGCCACTGCCCACGGCCACCGCTGACCCTGAGTAGATCAGACTGTTGCAGCCAAAGGTCGGCACGCCCAGCGACGCGGCAAAGGCGATGGTCTCCTCGATGCCGTCCACGTTTTCGGTGGTCATGGTTGTGTTGGTCATCATATAGATGTCGGCGTCGACCACTGTTTTGATGCCTTCCACGGTTTCCTGCCAGGCATCCTCTACGCCTACCATCCGGTCGTGCACGGCCGGGTCGTGGCTCTCCAGTGTGATCTGTACGTGGTCCAGACCGGCCAGCAGCAGTTCGTCCAGGTAGTCGCGGTCGCGCAGCTTGCGCCCGTTGGTCTGGAGCCCGGTGATCAGGCCCACATCCTCCGCGTATTGGACCAACTCGACGAGGTCGGGTCGTAAGGTCGCCTCACCGCCGGTGAAGGTCAGGTGGGGGATGCCCAACTTCCAGCAGCGGTCGATGACCCGCTTCCACTGCTCGGTGGACATCTCGGGAAAGTCCTTGGGCCGGTCCACGTAGCAGTGGGGGCAGTCGTTCTGGCAACGGTAGGTCAGGGCCAGATCCATGCGGTAGGGGGCCGAGAGCTCGGCGCTCATGGGTTCGATGCGCTCGACATCCAGGTAGGTGACGGGGCAGACCTCTTCGCCGGCCTGGGCGATAGCTGTGATGGTCTCCTGTAGCTCCTCAAAGTCGGCGTGTGCTGTCTCGCGGCTTACTTTGTAGCGTTGGGCGATCTCGCGAGCTGCCTCGTCTGCCGTTTTCTCCTCCAAGATCAGCTTGGCGTACTCTGTCGCCGTCTGGTTGAGGTGCAGCATGCGGGCTGCGTTGATCAGCAGCACGCCATGACGGTCCTTTTCCACTCGCAGGTGCATACGGTATTGCACCGGCGCGTCAGGCGGCGTCTGGTAGGAATAGATGCCCGGTTCCAAAGGATGGGGCGCCTCAAACCAGCTCTTGACGCGATCGATAATAGTCATTTCTTACCCTCACGTGCCTTTTCCCACAAATCGTGGTAAGGCTTGCGTACCGACGGGTCCAGGCTGTCCGCCAGGCCCAGGGGCAATCCAAGGCGGACGATCAGATCTTGTACGTCGGCTAGGTCTCTCAGACGGTGGGGGGCGCTGGTGCCGGATGCCAGCTTTAAGGTGCTCAGTGTCTCCAGGCTCACTGCGCGGATGCCTTCCACCTCGACTGTCGTGCCCGGCGCTTCTGGATTGGGAAAGGCCACCGGCTTGGGTAGACCATCGCCGGGATACTCGCCCGTGGTCACGATTTCGATGCGTACCCCCGTAGACGTGTCACGGAAAGTCTTCTGGGCTCCGCTGAAGCTGGGACGGTATCCCTGTCCCACCAGGCGCTCACGGAAACGCTCCAGGCCAGAGGTAGTTAGGAGCAGATATATGTCCTTGGTCAGCTGTGGGTACCCGTGTTCCGCCAGAGCTAGGCCTCCGAGCAGTCCGTAGGCAATGCCTTCTCTGTCCAGTCGTTCCGCCAATCGCCGCAGCGTGCTGTGCAAACGTCCCTCGCCAGCAAAGTAGGCGCTTGCTTCGCGAAGCATTTGGTTCCCACCATGACGCAGGTCCTGCTCATAGTCCATCGCTGGTTTTCCTGGAACTAGTCATGCCGCCTACCGGCCACCGCCAGCACAGGCGCAGGCACATCCCGCGCAGGCGCAGGCGCAGGCGCAACTGTAGCCACCACCCCGGCTACTGGAACTGGAGGACTTGGGCGGCGGGTTGGTGGTTGTCGAAATCTTGCCGGTAAAGCTCTCAACACTGCTGACCACTGTGTTGGACGCGTTCTCGATACCTGTCACCACGGTGTTGGCAAAGTCGGCACCAGGCAGTGTAGGCAGCGTCACCGGGGTGCTGCCTCCAGATGGCGTTGGCCTGGGAGCTGATGGCACGGAGCGGCCGGCAGCAACAACCCAGGGACGGTATCCCCACCACCAATGGGGCAGAACCACCGGGCGGTCATGAAAGACACGGCGGGTGCGGTCGTCCCAGTCGTCCTCGAGCATGGTCCACTCCAGACCCTCACCCCACCGCTGGCCCAACACCTCGGGCGTGTCGGCGGCCTCCACCTGCTGCCAGGCGCGGGCGGCGATATCTTTGTAATAGGCCTTGGTCTCCTTGCGACTGAAACCGGTCAGCTTTTTGTTGACGTCGCCGATCAGGTCGATAATCATCTCCCGGAGATGCCCCTCGGCCAGCGTCCCATCGTCCTTGACCGCTTCCAGGAAACGCCGTTCATAGTACCACAGCTTGACGTCCTTGGGCAAGGGATCCGCGACCTTGACTTTGAGCGGCTTCTCCGACTCGACGGTCACGACACCTTTCTTGACCAATCCGAACAGGGTCATGCTCATTACTCTGTCCAAGGGGGCTTCCAACAGGATGGCTGCTTCGACGGCAGTCAACCCCCGCTTCACGCCAGTGCCCTCGACCGCCAGCGAGGGGGGCATGTACTGCATCCTGCGCCGTTTCCGTGACTGGTTGCCCAGGAGGGACAGAGCGGCCCAGCCCCCACCGAACAACACGATCCAAAAGATGGGAGTGCCGCAGCAGGTGTCAATGATCCCGCTGATGTTGAGGTTGAAGGCCGGCGCCTTCTGCACCACGCCTTCGACCAAATACTTCTTTGGGAATGAAGCGCCGTACACGTACATCTGGCTAGCGTCGGCGCTGTCGCTTTCCCAGGTATAGACCACCCGATCGTCCTCAAAATAGGCTTCGGTGAATGGCTGTGTGTGGTAGCGGGGTTCTTCGGACGTCACCCCAGGTGGGAGGTGAAAGCTGACCACCAGGCGGGTGAGGCCGTGCACGAATTGGCTGTCAAACCAGGATGGGGAGAACTCGAAGCTGGCGTACTCGGCGTCCTGCTCGTCCTGGAAGATCAGATCCTCTACTGCCGCCTCCAGGTGAAGGGTGCTGGTCTGTCCAGGCTGGATGGCGTGGGCACCCAGGTTCACGGCTACACCCGGCTTGACGTAGGGCGAATCCTCGATATCGAATAGTTGCACACCGTCGATGGAGGCCTGGATCTCGGACAGGTTATAGGTGCTATTGGGCATTCCCAGGTCGATCACGTCCATGGGGGGGGCACCGGGGTCGTTGGCGAGGATCATGTCGTATTCGATCCGTACCGTGCCGTCAGGCTCGATGTACACGTGGACCCGGTTTTCCCGCACGTTGAACTGATAGTTCTGCGCCAGGGCAACTGGCGACAGCACAACCAGACATAGGGCGACAAGCAGCAACATGGCCCCGATCGCCTTTGATTTCTTTTCGAACATCCTAGTTCCTCCCAACCTACAGCGGCCGTCTAGCGGTTTACGTGTGCAGGGGATGGTTAAGAAACGTGCTCCGGCTGACTGTGAGCTACCACTTGGGCTCTTCGACGATCTGGTACGTGGCGCCACAATACGGACAGGTGACCACGACGGCCCCCTCAACCAAGCTAATGGCGCTCTTGTCGAGCTGTGCGCCACAGCTTTGGCACTTGAGCGCCTCCATGTCCACATCGCCCCCGATGTCGATCTCCTGCCGGATGGTGACCTCTTGCTTGGGCTTGGGCTCACGCAGCCGGATGGCGACGATGATGCCCAGGCTGATGAGGACCAACAGCCCGCCCACCAGCAGCCGGCCGCCAGGATTGAGCGTGTCTGCGCTAAAGGCAGACAACAACCAGAGCACACCAAAGAGCAGCAGAATGCCCGCCACGATGTAACCGATGATCTTGCCGGTGCTCATCTCTCCTCCATGCTATCCGCTATCTGCTATACGCTACTTCCAGAAAAAGGTTCGAGTTCCACTGGACGGGCTGACTTCCTCGCCGGTTGGCGCCCCATCGTCCTTGACACCGGTCTGGCGCATGATCGAGACTTGCCAGAAGAATTGCTGTGGTTCTTCCAGTCCCTCGATATAGTATTCGGACGGCAGCCGCCAGGAGGTCGTCTTGGTCCACACCAGAGGCAGTTGCTGGGCCACTGCCCCTGAACGCCGCGCCCGGACAACATACCATTCGTCCTCGTCCAGGATGCCCACCGAGGTCCAGTTCAGCAGGATGATCGTACCGGCCCCTTCAAAAGCCGTGCCGTCAGGTGGAGCGAGAAGTATCGGGGCCGCCCAGGCCGGGCCGGGCGTCGGGGTGAGGGTCGGCGGCGGGGTGAGGGTCGGCGTGGGCGTCGCTGTACCGACAGGGATTTTGAGTTCCATCCCTGCGCGAAGCGTCTTGCCTTCCAGATCGTTGGCCTTACGGAGATCAGCTACCTTAACGTCGAATTTGCCCGAGATGCCGATCAGCGTATCGCCGTCCTGTACCTCGTAGCTCTCGTAGGCCATCACCGCCCAGTAGTCAGGCGGCTGCACGATGGTCAGCTTGGTGCCGATGCGCAGGCTCGTGGCATCCCGGATGCCGTTGACCTCCATCAGGACCTCGACCGTGGTGTCGAACTTGTTGGCAATCTCGCTGAACGTGTCGCCCCTTTTGACTGTATAGATCCGCGGCGTGGGGGAGGGCGTCGGGCTTGGGGTTGGGGTCGGAGTGTCGGCCAGCGGCAAGGGGATGATCAGTTTGTCGCCGATGTGGATGATCGAATCAGATTTTAGGTCGTTGGCATTCAGTATGGCCCTGATGGTTGTGCCGTACTGCTTGGCAATGGTGCTGACTGTTTCGCCGGCCTTGACAGTATGCGTCGTCTGGTTGGGCAGGAGGGTTGCCGTCGCCGCCGGTGTCGGTGACTGGAGCGGTGTAGCCGTAGGCGCTACGTAGTAGGTAGCCGTGGGCTGGGGTGTGGCTGTGGGTGTCGGCGTAGCAGAAGCAGACTCGGGCGCCATTGCCTGAGGCTCACGAGCTTCCCACGGCTTCCACAGCCAGAGGATAACAAGACCCACAATGAGCAGCACGGGCAACAAGAGGTCAAACACTGGCAGGCGGATCGTTCGCCTTTTGCGCTCATCTAGAGTAGCCCCGCACATGAGGCAGGTTTCGGCTCGCTGGGCCACCTGCATCCCACAGTGGGGACAGCGCCTTTGATGATCCGGTTCCATGGATGTACTCAACTCCGTTTATAGTGCGGGCGTGGGATGGACGATGCCAGCCCGCGCCCGACCTGCTTAACGTTCACAACTGCGGCCATTATATCAGAGCTTGGGCCTTTTGCCAAGCATGTGATAGGGCAAGATATCATGCACAGTGCCTGCCAAAGCGTACTCGACAGGGTACCCAAAGTTGCGGCGGATTCAGGTCGAATCTTTATCAACCTATTTGTTCCTGTGTCTCTGGAGGATTCGCCGATCACTGCCTCCTTGCAATGCGCATCCGTGGAACAGCCAGAACCAACGCCAGGACCAGCACCAGGCAGGCCAGGGTCAAGATCTTGCCCGTGAGGCGCAGCGGCGTATCGCCCCAGCGCAGTAGAACGTGATGCTCGCCAGGGGGTACATCGATCGTCAGTAGACCGTAGGGCCCTTCGGGCCGCAGCGCTTCGTCGGGCAGACGTGTCCCATCCACATAGACGCGCCAACCGGGGAAGTAGTAGGTGTAGAATCTCAATGCGGTTCCCTCTGGCGAGCGCACCCATAGCTCGTCAGAGGCGCCCCCAGTGCGTATCATCTCGATGTTGGCATCGGGGGCCAATGCCTCTGCCGTCACCAGGGGAATCTTGGCCAGGTACTGTTCCACCAGCGGGGAGTCGGTAGGGAACTCTTTTGTCCACTTGGTCATGCCCCGCATATCGGTGTACGTTAGTTCAAACTCGATGGTCAGCAGCGGCCCCTCGGCGTTCTCAGGGATGGGCGTGTATTGGGGGCGGGTGTAGGGAAAGCTGCCCACTATGGCCACCAAGGCCAAAACCAGGACGGGACCGTAGACCCTGGCATCCTGTTCCTTGCTACTGGCTGCCCCTAACTCGCGCCTGGAAACGGCGAGGCCGGAAAGGATTGCCAAGGACACCGACGTGAGGGCCAGCAGGCGCCACGGGAACTGTACGAGCGCCGCGATCGGCAGCCATTCCCACAGGGGTGCGGATGTGGGCATCATCACAAAGATCAAGAGCAGTGTGGCCACGGCAAAGAACCACACCAGGGCTCGTTCTCTGGCGGGCCGCCGGAAGGCTGCCACTGTGGCCACGATCCCCAGGAGGAGGGGCACAGCTCCCAGTTGTAGCGACATACCGCCCTCCGTCCCCGGACCGCCAGGCGCATATCCCCAGGCGGAAGAGAGCAAATGGAAAGGCTGGACAAAGTGCTCCCTGTAGTCGTAGCCGGCCCGCACCCACTGTTCCTGGACGATATAGGTCCGCTCGAAGAGGTTGGGCAAAATCAGGGCTGCTGCTAACCCTAACCCCAGCACTGCTCCACCCAGGCTAGCGACTGCCCCTGCCAGTCTCCGCCGCCAGGTGGTTCGCTCTGCCAGGAGACGGAATAGAACGTAGGCGGCCAATAATGGTGTGAAGAGCAGTCCCGTGGGGTTGTGAGTCATCCACAGCGCACCGTAGGTCAGTCCCGCCAACCCTATGCGCCGGGCCGTCATCCCCTCGGCCAGGCGGTGGAAGGCCAGCAACGCCAGGGGCATCCAGACAAAGGCGGAGTACTCGACCAGGTCCGCCCGCACATAGATGTCGACCAGGTGGTAGGGCATGTAGACATAGATGACTGCCGCCAACAGGCCCCTCTGGCGACCCATGACGTGCCGGGCGTAGGCGTACATGGCCAGACCGGAGCCCATCGTCGCCAGGGCCCATACCCACTTGATGGCGACGACTTTAGCCGCACCCAGCAGATGGAACGCCTCGGCGACATAATAGGCTAGCGGCGGATAGAGGACGAAGGTAGGATAGCCGTAGCCCAGCGCCTGGTCGGTGGCCCAGCCGGGGTACCAGACCCCATCGCGGATGGCCGCGTCGAACTCGGTGAGGAAAAAGATGGTATGCGGTGCATCGTGGGCGTTGAAAAAGTAGTCGGGTCCGGCCAGTGGCAGGACGGCGAACAGGGAGAAAGCGAGCACCAACCAAATGTACGGGTCTATGCGGCGAATGGCCGAAAAAAGACGAGGAACGAATGACGGACGCATCGGTCAGGCCTGCCTCTTCCGAGAGTTTCCGGTCCTGAGGATCAAGCCAGCGATGAGGAGCGCACTGGCCAGCGCCAGGCTGCCAATCGTCACAGCGGTGCCCAGCTTGCGGACGGGCGTGTCTTCGAACTGTAGCAGCACGCGACCCACGCCGGACGGCACACGCACCGTCATCAGACCCAGCCTGCCCCTCAGGGCGATGGGCAATTCCTCGATCACCGCATCGGTCTCCGAGTCCAGCAGATAGGCGTGCCAGCCAGGATAGTAGAAGGTGTTGAAGGTGAGCAGCACCGGGCGTTCTGCTGAATACTCGACCAATTCGCTGTCCACGCCAAGCGCCAGCGTGCGGGCGTGGGCTCGTCCGGGCTGCTGGTAAAGCGCATCAAAGTTGACTTTTGAGGTCAGCGGCTCGCCGGCGATGTGGTAGTCGGCCATGGGTGACCAGCTTGGGATCTCGCGCACCCAGGCCGTCGAGCCGGTCATCTCGTCGGCCGATTGTTGGAAACGCATCAGCCCGGCCAGCGATACCTCTTGTTCAGACATCTCTGCTTGCACGTAGGGCAGGCTACCCAGGATGAGCAGCGCAACCAGGATGACGGTGGGGACGTCCACCAGGACCCTGCGGGGCTGGATTGCC
>Ga0180437_10000643_pt1 | contig 64807 bp, 49 predicted proteins | sample SS_ome_4_FD_132410 | JGI IMG/M metagenome (GOLD analysis project Ga0180437, IMG submission 132410) | Hypersaline lake sediment archaeal communities from the Salton Sea, California, USA - SS_3_D_1 metaG | ecosystem: Environmental > Aquatic > Non-marine Saline and Alkaline > Hypersaline >...
CGATCCATCCTGGTGGCCGGCACCTTCAATGGCAATCCCCTGACCATCGCGGCCGGCACCGCCGTGCTGCAGCGGCTGAGCCAGGAACCGCAACTGTACGCGCATATCGACGCGCTGGGTGACCGCTTCCGGGCCGAGATGAATCAGTTCGCGGAAGAGGGCGACTACCCGGCCATCGCGGTCGGCGTGGGCTCCATGTTCTGGATGCACACGCTGCGCGGTCCGGTGCAGAGTGTCCGCGATCTGTGGCAGGCAGACGGGCTCGCCGCTGCCGGCTTGAGGCTGCTGTACCGCAAGAATGGGCTGCACATCCCTCCCCATCATGGATTCGTGTGCACCGAGCACACCGATGAAGACATCACCCGGCTGATCGAGATCCATAAATCCGCCATGCAGGAGCTGAGGGCGCAGGACGTGTGGTGAGGCCAGCCGGGTCTTCGAAGGAGTCTACCTGCTCTGGTGGTACAGCAGCACGCTCACAAAAACGCCGGGGAAGGATTTCACAAACCGCCTAAAACAGGTCTACCTGCTGGTCGCCGCCGGGCTGTTGCTACTCGCCACCTTCTGACTGAGCAGGCAGGTGTAGAGCTGGGACTTTATTAGAGAAGCCTGTATCTGTTCAATCTAGGATAGATACAGGCCTCTTTTTACTCACTGTGGAGTGGGCACCCACCCTCTCCGCTTAATTATTCCGTATTAGAGATATTGCGGATTCGGCGAGCCCGGATGAAGGGTTCGCCACGTTCGATGTCGAGCTCGACAACCCCCTCGACAATATAAGGTCCCGAGCCGGAAAGTTCGGCCCGGTAGCGGCGGTGCAAATCCGCAGACAGAACGACGTCAATCATCCCCTCCAGGTCTTCCAGCGACATGTAATAGGTATATTCGCCTCCGGAACCGCCAAAACGGCGCCAGGTCTGGCGCATGCCGGCGATGCGGACCCCCTGCGAGATGCGGGCGGCGGCTTCGAGAGTGGTGAGACAGTCCTCCCTGGCGATCTGGTCGCCGTACAATTCGAGCGGGTGTATAGATACGCTGGTTCCGAGGATTTTTTCCTGGGCGGAGGCTTTCTGGGCAGGTGACCATTCGTCTTTGGTATTGGGCAGGGATTGGAACAGAGGAAGCTGACCCTTTGTCCAGCTCTGGCTTTCGACCTGGGCCAGCATGGTGGGAATCTCTCCCAGGTCCTCCAGGGCGCCGGACACGACCAGGTTGCTGGCCTCAACCGGGCGCGGGTCGACCCGGATTAAAAAATCGGAAAGCGAGTTAAAAGGGCGCAGCTTTCTGATCCGGGATTCGGTACGCTGGGTGAGATCGCGCACCTGGTTGAGACCCATCACCAGGCAGTCTGCCCCTTCAATAATCTGGAAAGTGAATTCACTCCCGGCATTATTAACCAGCGGCGGGCGGATTTGCAGGCCCAAACGGCGCGCTTCTGTGAGGTAGACGCTCTGGCGGTAATAGCCCCCCCAATTCGCCAGCACCGCCGCCATGAACAAACCCGGATAATGGGTTTTACACCATGCGGAACGCCAGGCGACCTGGGCATAGGAAGCGGCATGCGCCTTGGGGAAGCCGTATCCTGCGAAAGCCGCCATTAATTCCCAGATCTGCCCGGCGGAAAGCGCCGGGACGTTGTAGCGTTCATGCGCTCCCGCCAGGAATTTGTTCTTTAGCGTGACCATCTTTTTCCCTGGATCGAAGTGGCTCATTGCCCTGCGCAGCAGATCCGCCTCGCTCAGGCTGAAGCCTGCCAGTTCGTGGGCGATTCGCAGAACCTGTTCCTGGTACAGGATGACGCCGTAGGTCTCGTTCAGAAGCGGTTCCAGGGATGGGTGAATATAGGATGGCGGGTCAAGACCTTTGTGGCGGCGCACGAATTCGTCTTTCAAGCCCCCGGTCAGCGGGCCCGGCCGGTAGAGCGCCAGGGCGACCATCAGGTCATCCACGCTGCGAGCCTGGACTTCTCTTAGGGTGGCGCGCATGCCGGGGCTTTCAATCTGAAAACAACCGATTGTGCGGCCGCGTTCGACTGTAGCGGCGGTTTCGGGGTCATCCTCTGGAATCCCGTCCAGCAGTTCGAGAGCGGACCTTTTTTGGGTTTTGTTTTGCTCCAGCAGGGCGTTCGACACCTCGCCCAGAACTGAGAGGCCGCGGATCCCAAGCAGGTCGATTTTGACCAGTCCGAGCCTCTTGATCGATTCGAGGTCAAACTGGCTGATGACCACCCCTTTGCCTGCCACCTGGGTTGGGGTGATCTCATCCAGACGTCCGGGTGTGATCACAACCCCGCCCGGATGGATGGAGAGATGGCGCGGGATTCCGAGAAGACTGCGCGCATCTTTGAAAATCACCCGGTGGCGCTCTGATGTGTACCTGCTGTACAGTTCAGCATAGGGCTCATCCCCGCCCCCGGCGCTCGAGGACCTGTACCAGAAGTGGGGGATCTGGTCGGCCAGTTTCCGTGTTTCTGATTGGGACAGCCCATGCGCTTTGGCGGCTTCGCGCAGAGCCGAGCGCGGTCGAAAGCGGTTGATTGTGCACACCATCGCAACCCGCTCGGAGCCGAAGTGTTCGTAGACAAAGCGGATCACCTCATCCCGGCGGTTGGAGCACAGGTCGGTATCGATATCGGGGGGCGTCTGGCGGGCGGGGTTTAAAAAGCGTTCGAAGTACAGGTTGAGGCGGATCGGATCCGGATCGGTTATCCCCAGGCAATGGGCGACCAGCGACGATGAAGCGGAACCGCGCGAGGCTGTGGGGATCCCTTTGCTGCGGGCGAACTCGATAACCCGCTCCATGATCAGGAACAAAGGCGCGAAACCCAGTTCATCGATGACCCTGATTTCGTGATCAAGGCGGTCCTTAATTTCAGCTGTTATCCCCCCGTATTTATGGCATGCACCCTTTTCAGCCTTCTGGCGCAGCACCTGGATGGGGGTCAGTCCTTCTGGAAGGGTGATCTCCGGGAATTTGACTTCGCCCAGGGGGAGTTTCAGGCTGCAGCGCTCTGCGATTTCGGAGGCTGTTAAGAGCGCCTGCGGGTGATGGTAGAAACGCTGCTCCATCTCAGCCGCGGTTAGAAAATGGGCTTCAGGCGGCGGTAGGTCAAGCGGAATGACCTGGCTGAGCGGTTTATTCAGCCGGATTGATGCCAGGAGGCGCTGCTGTTCTGACTGGTTCTTATCAATGTAGTAGACGTTGTGAGAAACGGTGCAGGGGATGGCCGCCTGCCTTGCGAGCCTGGCCAGTTTATCCACGCCAGTTTCCCCAATGCCAGCGTGTTTTTCCAGCTTGATATACAGGCGGCCGGGATATATTTCTCCCAGCCCTGCCAGCCATTTTAGAGCTGCGCCCTCGTCCCCTGCAAGCGCCAGGCTGGTTGAGATGCCGTCCGTCCCGCCTGCCAGGCAGAGCAGTCCCGCTGAACAGTTATTCAGGTCTTCCAGGTCCAGAAGCGCCTCGGAGCCGCCGCCAGGTTGACTCTGGAGCAGACTGCTCAGGCGGCACAGGCTGGACCAGCCGGCGTCATTTTCTGCCAGCAGCGTGAGCCTGCCAGAAGATGCGGCCTGGGAGAGCGAGGATAGCGACCCGGGTAGGCTGATATCGATATCGAGCCCGAGGATTGGTTTTATTCCAGACTGCAAACAGGCGTCGTAAAATTCGATCGCCCCGCTCAGGCAGCGGTGGTCGGTCAGGGCGAGCGCCTGCATACCCACCTTTACGGCTGCCTGGACCAGTCCTTCCGGCGAAATTACGCCTTCCAGGAAAGAGTAGTAAGAATGGGTGTGAAGGTGGACCTGCATTGAGGCGTTATTCTGGCTTATACTGAAATGTATCCCGCATCCGGCGGGTTTTTATAACCATCCTGGTGAATTCTTTGATGTGCTTGAGCGGTTTAATATGGCTGCCCCCGCCGGTGTAAATGGTCTGTACAGGCACCCATTCAAGGTGGAATCCCATCTGGAGACAACGCACAACCATTTCAACTTCAAATTCAAATCCGCTTTCAGTGCTGGAGAGCATCGCCTCCATCAACCGGCCGCTCAGAAGCCTGAAACCGGACTGGTTATCCGGGACCCACTCCCCAACAGCCCAGGAAAATGACAGCTGTCCGAGGCTGTTCGCCAGCCTCCTGGTCAGCGGCATGTCGCTGAAATCACGCATTCCGATAATAAGATCACTTCTGGTTTCGCGGTAGCTATTGAGAAACAAGGGGATGTCATTGGGGTCGTGCTGGCCATCCGCATCAAGGGTGACGGCTGCTTGATAGCCGGCAGACATGGCGTGGGAAAAACCTGCCCGCAGAGCAGCGCCTTTGCCCAGGTTGGGGGATTGCTCAATAAGCTGAGCCCCGGCAGATCTGGAGACCCCGGCAGTGTCGTCAGTTGATCCATCGTCAACCACCAGGACCGGCAGGAATTTGAAAGCCGAACGGATTACTTCCTGGATACGAAAGCTTTCGTTGTAAGCCGGAATAACGGCAATGATCCCAGTATTTTCTTCCATTCCAATCCCTGAAGCATTCATTCTCTCATTAATTTGAACTGCTTTATCTATCGCTGGAAAGGTATAGGTTCGATTTTATTTTATCCCAGTTGTTGCCGCTTTAAAAATTCAGGGCGGCGCTAATCCTTTTAAGGCGCCCGATATAAAAAGCGCAATTTCACGGGTGAAACTGCGCTTTAAGAATTAATAACGATCTAACAGAATGAACGGATGCGTTTACGCCAGGGCCGCCCCTTCCGGGAGCATGCCTTCGAAAACAATTTCCAGCGCCATGGTGTGGCTGCAGCGCTGGCGGGTTTGAAAGAAATCACAATCACAGGCCCATTCGCCATCCTGGAGTTTGACAATATGGTCATTGTTTTGACCCACGAAAGTAACCTGAAGAGAATCAATCCTGATGCGGTCGCGCTGTTCGGCGTAGCGCTTCGCCTTTTCTATTTTTCCAATCATTCCATAATCCATCGATTTTGATCTCCTTTCCAAAGGATTGTTAATTATTTTTTGAGAAATTTGCGGGTCGCTTCTCTTTTAGAATTTATCATTAATAAATAAAATGCCAGGAAGGAACCCTGACGAATTATAAAAAAAGGCACGCGCCGCGCGTGCCTTTTATCTGCCATGTGCAAGTTTCGCTTTTAAAATCAATCCTCGCAAGACGGTTTCTCCAGTAGGACAAGTATACGCCGAGTTGGGATGAAAGTCAAATCGAAGACTCGGACCCTGCCAGACCGTACGACATCCATATTAGGGTTTGCTGTGGGGAGAATCCCCCGGATTGGATTCCGGCTGCTGATTGGCCGGCAGGGTATTCCAGCCGCAATGTCCGAACAGATTTAAGGGATTTTTGGGCCGCAATCAGCAGGGAGCGGATTGACTGGTTATCAGCGTCAACCGGCGCGGCTAACCAGAGTGCATCTGCATATGAGGAAGTTGCCTGCCAGAACAAACCGCCAAATAAAACCTTTCCCAGGCTGGCTGTCCACTGGCGCAGGTGAACTTTATTGATGAAGCGGAATAAAGTTCCGTAAATCCCCGGCCGCAGTGCATTCTTGTAGAGAGGCAGGTGCCAGGTCACCTCCGGGGGGAAGTTAGACTCGATCCACGACCGCAATTGGAGCCATTGATCCGGGGATGGGGTACCAATTTTTACATCCGGGTCTCCGGGACCTGGACCTATCCCGGGTTCTGCAATCCAGGTGGTCCGGCGGGCTCTTTCCTGAAAATCGAGCGAGTGGTAGAGTGCCACGGCACGCTCATTTTCCTCGCGAACATGGAGCCAGATTTCCGGAGCGCCTCTCTGCTTGGCGTGTTCCATCGACTTTTGGGTCAGGAGGCGGGCGATGCCCCTCTGGCGGTAATCCGGGTGAACCGCGACATTGGCGATCAGGTAGGACGGGTGACCGTCGATCCGGTATGGGATCAGGCTTGCATTGCCGACAATCGTTCCATCCTGCTCCCAGACGTAACCGCTGAAAGGAATATTGGGAATTTCAACATTCAACGCCGCCCAGCGTAAAAAGTTTCTATTCCTGGCTGATGAACGCATCCGGGCGATGTAGCGCTTCCCATCCGGGTCCAGGGTGTCGGCAAAACATGTTTCAACCAGATCCGCAACAGGAGCCAGGTCGTGCTGTATATCAAACGGGCGCAGGTTGTTTTCACTCATTGGTATATGTTTAATAACGGAGGTGCATTATCGCAGTCTGCCCAATCAGGATACACGCGCGATAGCGGTAAAAAACAGGATGATTATGGCAAACAATAGATCGATGGTGATTAATAATCCTGCCCGGTCAATCTGCGCTGATAAGTTTTCCAGGGCAGGTTCGCGACCCGGGCTTGATGGATGGGTTGACGCTTTTAGAAGTGACCGGCGCAGGCCCGGCAGGGTAACCAGGCTGAAATAAACAGACATGAGCACCATCAGGAAAAAGAACAGGTGTTTGATAAGAATGGCGGCTGACCAGCGGTTCTCGATTTCCAGCAACCCTGTGTAATTTGGGCTGGCGCTCATTTGCAGCAATCCGGTCCCAACCAGCAGCGCTGCGCAGAACCATCCAACCGCTTCCAAACGGCGCATTATTTTCAGCTGCAAGGATATGAATTCAAGGTCCTGTTTCTTTTTCCCGGCGAGGGGCGCCAGGAAAAAAACGATTGTGGTGAGACCGCCCACCGAGACTACAGTGGCAAGCATATGCAACAAATAAACTACTGGCAGTCCCCATCCAGGTTCAGTCATGAGCGGAAAGTCGATTCAGGGCCGTTTTAGCGGCGATCCGGTTTTTGTTGGGTCCCCTGATAATTACGGCTGGTTCTAGGAAGGATTACCTTTAGATAAGTTACATTCATTTACAGCGTCGATAAACTCCTGTTCGAGGGCTGGATCGTTATAAATCGACAGCACGGTTCTGAACTGCTCGGAAGCTGCTCCGCAGCTTCCAGTTTGGATCAGATAGTAACCCTGTTCTATCAAAGCCTGTTTGTATCTTTCCCCAGCGGTCAGACCCGATCCATCCATCAGGTTAGGCATATGGGGTGCGACCTGGCTGAAGTACTGGGCTGACTGAACCCAATCGAGTCCCCAGAAACTGGCCCCGGTAATATATAAACCAGCGAATTTTTGAAAAGACAGGGCTTCAGCATCCAGCGGGCCAAACTGTTCTGCCAGAGAAAGATCGTAAAGGCCACCTTCGAGGTCATTTTCCAGGAGCATTTTATCCAGACCCCTGTTCCGAAGGGCCAGAAAAAGCATCCCATCAACCTCAACCGGCCGGGAGTCGGGGTTTTCTTTGCGCAGATTCAGCAGCGTTTCAATTGTCCCGTTCCAGTCGCTGTTCGCCAGAAGACGTTCTGCCTGCTCGAATTTTACGTCCTGGGAGCGAGTATCCGGTGTGGGTGTAAGGGTTGGCAGGGCGGCGAGCGTGGGAGTCGCGGTTGTGTTCAATTCCAGCAAAACCTGCGATAATTTATCGGTCACGCCGGGGTAATTCGGGTCTAATTGAATAACATATTCGAACCGCTGGCGGGCGCGATCGAATGCGCCCTGTTCAAGATCCTGGATCCCAAGCTCAAATTGTTCCTGCACAACCTGCACACGCTGGGTAGCTTCTGCGAACTGGCGCATTTCCAATCCGGACCTGTATCCGCCAAATGCGCTCAGGATCGCGATTCCAGCCAGGATCACCAACCCTATCAGGGTTATCCAGATCCAGCGTCTTCGTTTCGGTTTGGAGGTCTCCTCAACCTGCGAGTTATCCCTTTTTTCTTCTTCTGTCATGCGCCAAATTATACCTCAGGCGCCGGTTAGAGCACCCAGGAAAATCCAGACTTAATCATAACCTCCCGATTGATCGGGAGGGTTGTCTTTGCGTGAAAAATGTTGGCGTGTATAATCATTCTATGGAGGGTTTTAAATTTTTCCATCCGATTGAAATCCGTTACGGGGACCTTGATCCTCAGGGTCATGTAAACAATGCAAAATTCTTCACTTACTTGGAACAGTCCCGGGTCAGCTATATCATTAACCTGGGATTATGGGATGGGCGTACCTTTTTTAAAATCGGTTTTGTGCTGGCGGATGCCCAGCTGACATTTAAAAAGGAAATTCTTTTTGGGACAGCGGTGAGGGTTGGGGTTCGGGTTGCCGGTATGGGCAACAAGAGCCTGATAATGGAGTACAGTATTGAGGATCAGGACGGGGTTCAGGAATTCGCGGTTGGCAGGACAGTCCTGGTAACCTATGATTACCAGCGCGCAGCGACAATTCCAATTCCTGAGAATTGGCGCAGGGCGATAACCGAATTTGAGGGGTTGGTTTTCTGAAGGAATAATATTGATCCGCAATGGGAATTGATGCGCCGGGAGCAGCAGTCAGAAGGACTTTCCCGGCTGGCAGCCGCCCGAAATGGGATGAGATGGCGGATTTGGTGGATGACCGGATGCTGGAGGCGTTCGCGGTTGATTGTTCAGAAATGGAGTTGCCAGAAAAATTGTGGATTCGCTATAATGGTATTGTACAGCGGATAAACCTTTACAAACCTTTTTAGCCGGTCAAGAATGCTGCTTTCTGGAAGGATTTGACCAGCCAATTCGGGGCAATTATCAGGAAGTGCGGCATGGTAGCCGGGTAAGGCGCGGCGGATTATGGACCAGGAAGCCAATTACAAAGCTGAACGTTTAAGGATGGTTGATAACCAGCTCAGGAGGCGGGATATCCGGGATGGGCGCGTGCTGGATGCCATGGGCAGGGTACCCCGACATATGTTCGTAGGCGGCGATTATACTGACATGGCGTACAGCGATGGACCGCTTCCGATTGGACAAGGTCAGACAATCTCACAGCCTTATATTGTCGCTTTGATGACCCAGCTGCTTGAACTGACAGGAGCTGAAAAAGTTCTGGAGGTAGGGACCGGGTCTGGATACCAGGCGGCGGTACTGTCGTATCTGGCAAAAGAAGTTCACACGATTGAACGGCATGAAGAACTGGCGCGAGAAGCCGAGAGGTTGTTATTAAAACTGGGGATGTCGAATGTGCATATCTATATCGGCGACGGCACCGAGGGTCTGGAGGAGCAAGCGCCTTTCGATGGCATCCTTGTAACCGCCGCTGCTCCGAATGCGCCCCGATCGCTGCTGGATCAGCTTGTTGAAGGCGGCCGTCTGGTTATCCCGGTCGGAGGAAGGGGTGGCCAGATGCTGGAACTCTGGATCAGGACCGGCGTTAAATTTGACTGCGAAACGGTTCTGCCGGTTGCATTCGTCCCCCTGCTCGGTCGCTTTGGATGGGATGAATGAAAATTAACTCAGGCGAGAGCATTTCGAAATGATCCCGGCTATTGGCAAACCGACGCTGCGCTTTGTTGCGGCGACAGGAAAGGTGCTGGTTTGATAAAGTCTTCGTTTATCCCCCCGGGGAGCTATACAAGAGAAAAGTTCGTTTCTGATCTGGGAAGCATCTTTTTCTTAAAGGAAGAGGATCCAACATTTGTAAAACTGCATATTTACGACACATTTGACTGGCGGTTATACAACCATTCGCTATCGCTTTACAGATTCGGGGACTGGTTATACCTGTATCACCTAGAAGAAGGTCAAATTATATGGAGCGATGGGGCTCAGGAAATCCCTTCTTTCGTACAGGACATGCCGGCGGGAACCCTGCGGGAACATCTTGAGCCGGTTGCCGGAATCCGGGCAATGCTTAAGCCTGTAAGCGGGAGGATTGACGCATATTCGTACCGGGTACTGAATGAAGACGAAAAAACAACCGCCCGGGTTCGCTTCGAGTCCTTCCAAGGTGATGGATCAGAACCAGGGCAGCTTATCGTATACATCCGGTTGATCCCGCTGCGCGGCTACCAATCAAGTTACGCCAATCTGGAAAAATACTTCAAAGAGCGGGGTTTCCTGGAAGGTTCTGGGGGCAATCTGTATTACGCCTTTATGGAGACAGCCGGGAAAAAACCGGGAGAATATACAACCCGGCTGGATATCCAGCTTGATAGAGAGATGCGTTCGGATGATGCACTCAGGGTCATATTACGGTTTTTATTGGAGGTGATGCGCAAAAATGAACCGGGCATCAAAGAGGATATCGATTCCGAGTTCCTGCATGATTATCGGGTGTCAATCCGCCGGGCGAGATCCGCTCTTTCCCAGATGAAAGGGGTGTTCCCTTCTGACAGCACAGCCAGGTTCAGGGAAGAATTTGACCGGTTTGGCGAGCTGACCAACTCGCTCAGGGACCTGGATGTCTACTTGTTGAAAGAAGACCAGTATAGGGATGTCCTGCCGCCAGATTTGAAAAGCGACCTGGATCCATTTTTCGCTTATTTGAAGGGAAAACGCCAGAGCGAGTTGAGGGCGGTTACCTGTTTCCTTGAAAGCGATGATTACCGGACCGGGATTGCTGCATATAAAAAATTCTTAGATGAAAAGACCGCCAACTCACAGGATGCCCCGATTGCCGGAAAACTTGTTTATGAACTGGCTAAGGAGAGCATTTATAAAAGATATGAACGGGTATTAAAGAAGGGAGGCGCTGCAAAAAGAAGTCTGGATGAGGCAGACCTGCACCGCCTCAGGATTGATTGCAAAAAACTGCGCTATCTGATTGAATTTTTTGCGAGCCTTTTCGATCCGGGTGATATCGCCCGCCTTCTAAAGCAACTGCGCAGGCTTCAGGACAACCTGGGAGATTTTAATGATGTTTGCGTCCAGGTGGGATATCTCATGGATATCTCACAGGAACTGGCAGATGGGGAAAGGACGAATACCCGGACTCTTCTGGCGATTGGCTGTTTAATTGGCTCGCTTGAGAAAAGCAAGGGGGAATACAAAGATGAGTTTATCAAGGTTTACAAAAAATTTTCATCCCCGAAAAACAGAATACTGTATGGCGACCTGTTTCAACCGGTAGAGGAAGAGTATCACAGTGACAATCCTGGCAGTATACAGCAATAAAGGCGGGGTCGGCAAAACGGTGACGGCTGTTAATTTGTCATACCTGGCTTCGCGTTCGGGGTACAAAACCCTGATATGTGATCTGGATCCTCAGAGCTCAGCGACCTTCTTTTTCAGGATTAAGCCGAAAGTGGAGGCGGGTTCCCGGGGCTTCGCTAAAGGCGGGGAGCGAATCCGGAGGAGCATTAGGGGAACAGATTTCGAGAATCTCGACCTGCTGCCAGCCGATTTTACCCACAGGAACCTTGACATTACATTTGCTAGGCTGAGGCGTTCCAAGCAGCGCCTAAGAAGAGTGCTGGAGCCTCTGGAAAGCGGGTATGACCTGATAATACTGGACTGCCTGCCGACGATAAACATTATCGCCGAAAATATATTTAACGCCTCCGACTACCTGCTGGTGCCAATCACACCCGCTACGTTGGCAGTCAGGACCCACCGCCAGTTTGTAAAATTCTCGAAGAATAGAGGCTATAATCCGGATTCGATATTAACCTTTATATCTATGGTAAAACCGTTTAAAAGAGCTGACGAAGAAATTGTGAGAGAAATTTACAGTGAATTTGAAGGGGTTCTTGGAAGCATGATCCCGTACTTGTCGCTGGTGGAAGTTATGGGGGCAGAGCGCCGGCCGCTGCCTGCCTTTGCCCCGATCTCGGCCGCCTCTTACCGCTACCATAATCTGTGGAATGAGGTTGAGAGAAAGATATTTCACTAAAAAAACGGAAAATAAATAGACGAAAATGGACCATATCACACTGCCTGAGAAGAAAACCAAAATAATCTGTACGATAGGCCCTGCGTCCCAATTACAATCAACGCTGGAAAGCATGATCTCCAGGGGTATGGATATAGCCCGTTTGAATTTCGCCCACGGCGATTTTGACAACCACCGGGAGATCATTGCCAACATACGGGCGGCTGCGGAAGCAAGCGGGCGGCGGGTTTCAGTGATGGCGGATTTGCCAGGACCAAAGATGCGGATAGGGCGGTTGGTTAAAGAGCCGGTCCGGCTTGTGCGCGGCCAGGAAGTGGTGCTGCAGACCGGGGAGATAGTCGGGGACAGCAGCCGTTTTTCGGTCAGTTTTGCGAATATGCCAGGAGTGGTAAAACCCGGAGACCGGATATTCTTAAATGACGGTTTCATCCAGCTGGTTGTCCTCGAAGTGGAGGATGAAGAAATCCGCTGCAGGGTGGAGGTTGGGGATGAACTGCGCTCTCATAAAGGAATCAACCTGCCCGGAATAGAACTGGGCATCCAGGCGTTTACAGAACGGGACCGGGAATGCCTGCAGTTCGCTGCCGAGCAAGGCCTGGACGCTGTCAGCCAGTCATTTGTACAGGAACGCTCGGATATAGAAACATTACGCCGGGCTGCGGAAGAACTGAACTATTTCCCGTTTATTATCGCTAAAATCGAACGGGCCATGGCAGTTGATAATCTTGAAGATATCCTGGATGCAGCGGATGGGATAATGGTCGCCCGCGGCGACCTGGGAGTGGAGATACCGATTGAAAAGATCGCTGTTACCCAGAAGTATATTATCCGTAAAGCAAATCTTTCTGGAAAACCTGTAATCACCGCAACCCACATGCTGGAATCGATGGTAACCCATACCCGACCCACTAGAGCTGAAGCGACCGATGTTGCCAATGCGATCCTGGATGGCACCGATTGTGTTATGTTGTCTGGAGAAACCGCGACAGGTAATTTTCCAGTTGAAGCAGTGAATGTTATGGCATGTATCGCCACTACAACAGAGGTAAGCGTAAAGAACGAGGACCTCGATCGAATACTGCAGGGTGAGAAAATCCGCGGTGAAATCAGCGATGCTGATTTAATTTCGCTCACCATAAATTACAGCATCAATAAGCTGGAGCCGAGCTTGTTGATTACCCCGACCCTGAGCGGGAGCACGCCCCGCCGGATATGCCGGTTTCGACCCCCAGTCTGGATTATTGCGGTGAGTCCAAACGAATCAACCTGCCAGGGATTACAATTTTCGTACGGAGTGTATCCTGTTCTTGAGCCAGAAAAACCGGAAAACTGGGAGATTTACGCCCGGCAGTTGCGCCAGAAATGTGAGATCGAAGGCGAACTGGTTCTGCTTACTCAGGGATCAGGCGCAGGAGGGGTGGGCGGTACCAATAAACTTGAAATCATTGACCTGAGTCACCCGCCAGCGGAACCACCCCTTTGGTAAGAAACCAGACCGGCCCGGTTTTTACCCCCAGAATACATTTAAATCAATGATGAATTTACACTATGGCCGATAAATCCAAGAAACGATTTCAGCAAACTTCTGGAATCTCGCCTGGCAAGAGTTTCCCGCTTGGCGCAACAGTCAGCCCGGAAGGGGTTAATTTCAGCCTGTATTCGAAATCGAGCAAGTCAGTCGAGCTGTTGTTGTTTACCGATCGCAATGACGAAGGACCGGATCGCGTTATTCAACTGGACCCGCTGAAAAACCGCACGTTCCATTACTGGCACGTGTTTGTGCCGGGAATCAAATCCGGACAGATATACGGATACCGGGTCTTTGGACCTTATAAACCGAAAAACGGGATGCGGTTTGACAGCGAGAAAGTGCTGCTGGACCCTTACGGTAAGGCGATCGCAGTTCCAGACCGTTATAACCGGGAGGCAGCCATTAAGCCGGGGGATAACGCGGCATACGCCATGAAAAATGTCGTGGCTGACCTGAGCGGGTATGACTGGGAAGGGGATGCGCCCATCCAGCGTTCATTTGCGCAAACTGTGATTTATGAAATGCATGTCAGGGGATTCACACAGCATCCTAGTTCGGGGGTTGATCCCGGGCTGAGAGGCACGTATTTGGGGTTGATTCAAAAAATCCCATACCTGAAAAACCTGGGCATTACCGCAGTTGAACTTATGCCGGTTCTGCATTTTGATGAGCTCGAGGCGCCCCAGGGTTTGACGAATTACTGGGGCTATTCCCCGGTCTCATTTTTTGCCCCCCACTGCGGTTACTGTTCCAAAAAAAAACCTCTTAAAGCGCTGGATGAGTTTCGGGATATGGTAAAGGCGCTGCACAGGGCAGGGATTGAAGTTATTCTGGATGTCGTTTACAACCACACTGCTGAAATTGATGAAAAAGGGCCGACTTTCAGCTTTCGGGGGTTGGAAAATGGTGTTTATTACATTCTCGAGGCGGATAAATCCCGTTACGCTAATTTCAGCGGAACCGGTAACACCCTTAACGCCAACCATTCAGTGGTCCGCCGCTTGATTGTTGACAGCCTGCAGTACTGGGTGGAGGAGATGCATGTGGACGGGTTCAGGTTTGACCTTGCTTCCATATTATCCAGGGATGGAACCGGGAAGCCGCTCGCTAACCCGCCTGTGCTGTGGGAGATTGAAACAAATCCAATCCTTGCGGGGACAAAACTGATCGCGGAAGCATGGGACGCGGCTGGTTTATACCAGGTGGGAACATTTATTGGCGACAGGTGGAGAGAGTGGAACGGCATGTTCCGAGATGATGTGCGCAGTTTTATGCGCGGCGATCCCGGGATGGCTGAAAAGTTTTCATCCCGGTTTATCGGCAGCCCGGATATTTATGAACATGAGGGCAGGGAGCCGGAGCAGAGCGTCAACTTTATCACCTGCCACGACGGCTTTACTTTAAATGATCTGGTTTCTTACAACCGCAAGCATAATGAGTTCAATGGAGAGGGAAACAAAGACGGCACAGACCAGAATTTCAGCTGGAATTTTGGGATTGAAGGCCCCAGCAGCGACCCGGAAGTTGAGTCGCGGCGCAACCGTCAGGTCAAGAATTTTCTGGCAATCACCCTGCTGTCGCTCGGGGTCCCGATGCTGCTGATGGGCGATGAGATGCGCCGAACCCAGAATGGAAATAACAATGCATACTGCCAGGACAACGAGATAAGCTGGCTTGATTGGACAATGCTGGAAAAACATGCTGATATCCACAGGTTTGTGCGGCGGCTGATAAGAGTCCGACGCAACCTGGAGTTTTTTAACGAGGATCACGGGCTGAGCCTTACGGAATTCCTGCATCAGGCTCATATTGAGTGGCATGGGGTTAAACTGGGTAAACCGGATTGGGGATATAATTCCCACAGCCTGGCGTTTACGGTTCAGGCGCGCCGTGAGCGATTTCACCTGGTAATAAACGCTTATTCAGGTGTGCTTGATTTTGAAATACCTCCGGTGTCGAACGGGACCCGGGACGGGTGGAGAAGAATAATTGACACATCCTGTGACTCCCCGGACGATTTTTACAGCTGGTCAGATGCCCGGCCGGCGACAGGTTCTGTCATTCGCGCCCAGCCCTTCTCTCTGGTGGTTCTGGCGCTGGAGACACCCCGGGATTTGGTTGAACCGTAATCTGAACATAATAATTACAGTTACTCAATCTAAAAGGGAAAAGTAGATTTTTTGGGTATTATTTAAACAATGAAGAAAACGATCATGAACTGGTATCAATTAACAACAGAGGAGACAATCCAGAAACTGGGGACAAATCAGGTAAGCGGTCTCACCAGCACGGAAGTGCAGCAGAGACTGGCTGAATTTGGCCCCAATGAACTGGTGGAGCGCGGCAGGAAAAGCAAGTGGCGGATTTTGCTGGACCAGTTTACAGAAATTATGATAATTGTTCTGGTCATTGCGGCAATCATCTCTGGCCTGCTGGGGGAATTGGTGGATGTTGCCGTCATAATGGCAATCGTCATTCTGAACGCTGTTCTTGGTTTCACCCAGGAAAATCGAGCCGAGCAGGCAATGGCGGCATTGAAAAAAATGGCTGTTCCAAAGGTTCGGGTGCGTCGGGACGGGAGAATTTCAGAGGTACTGTCAACCAATTTGGTCCCGGGCGATATTATCCTGCTGGAATCCGGGAACCTGGTGCCGGCAGACTGCCGGGTTGTGGATACCAAGAATTTAAAGGTTCAGGAATCTGCCCTGACCGGGGAATCTGAAGCGGCCGAAAAAAGCCCTGCTGTAATTATGGAGGAGGGCGTGCCGCTGGGAGACAGGTTCAATATGCTCTATATGGGCACGGTTGTTACCTACGGCCGGGCCAGCGCGGTTGTAACAACGACCGGAATGAACACCGAACTGGGAAAAATCGCTGATTTAATTCAGGGGGTAGGGGATGAAAAAACACCCCTCCAGAAAAGGCTCGCTCATCTGGGAAAAACCCTTGCCCTGGTGGCACTGGTCATCATTGCCATCGTTGTAGCTAGCGGTCTTTTCCGGGGAGAAGATATAGAAGAGCTCTTCCTGACAGGTGTTAGCCTGGCGGTAGCCGCGATTCCTGAGAGCCTGCCAGCGGTGGTGACGATAACACTGGCGCTTGGCTCCCAAAGGCTGCTTGGGCGTAATGCCCTGATCCGAAAACTGCCAGCCGTCGAAACGCTTGGTTCGGTTACCGTTATCTGTTCAGACAAGACCGGTACGCTGACGGAAAACCGGATGACTGTAACGATTCTTGATGTTGCCGGGAATACGGAGGACCTGGAGACGCTCCTTGACCGGCGGGGTAGACTGGTAAGGGCTCGATTAATTACTGAGGATGCTGACCCGCACCTGAGCGCATTGAGCGTGCTGGTGAGGGCAGGGGCTTTATGCAATGATGCTGTGCTTGAAACCGATTCAAACGGCGTCGTGCGGGCGATTGGAGATCCAACGGAAGGCGCACTGCTGCTGGCGGCAAAGGCGCTCGGTTTTGATAAAGATGAACTGGAGCAAGAGTGGCCGCGGGTGGATGAGGTGCCGTTTACATCAGAACGCAAACGGATGACAACAGTGCACAAGATGAGTCCTGTTGTGAAACAATCTGACCTGCCCTGGAGAGATGCGCCTTATATCATGCTGACAAAAGGGGCGGTTGACAGCCTGCTTGGAATCTGTGAGCGTGTGCTGGTTAATAATGAGTTTGTACCCCTGGATGAGTTAATGTATTCAAGGATTCAAGAGGCCAACATGGAGTTTGCCAAACAGGGGCAGCGCGTTCTGGGGGTATCAATCCGGATATGTGACTGCCCGGATCTGCCTGAAGGGGAAGAAATGGTTGAGAAGGATGGGATATTCGTTGGACTTGTGGCGATGATGGACCCACCCCGCCCGGAGGTGGAACGGGCAGTGGCAACGGCAAGAACCGCCGGCATCCGCCCGATCATGATTACAGGCGACCATCCATTCACAGCAGTTCAAATAGCAAAAGATCTGGGTATCACAGAGAACGAGAGATATCTATCGGGAACAGAACTGGCAGAGATGCCAGAGGCTGAATTGGTGGATATTATTGAGGATGTGTCGGTATATGCCCGGGTTGCGCCTGAGCACAAACTGGACATTGTCAAAGCCCTGCAGAGTAAAGGCGAGATTGTTGCTATGACTGGGGACGGAGTGAATGACGCGCCGGCGTTAAAACGGGCGGACATTGGTGTCGCAATGGGGATAACCGGAACAGACGTTTCCAAAGAAGCCTCTGATATGATTCTGCTTGATGACAATTTCACAACGATAGTCTCGGCTGTTGAAGCCGGCAGGACGATCTTTGATAACATACGCAAATTTATCAAATATACTCTCTCCAGCAACACCGGGGAGTTATTTCTGATGCTGATAGGACCATTTTTGGGTATGCCTCTTCCGCTGTTGCCACTGCAGATTCTCTGGATCAACCTGGTTACAGACGGTCTGCCCGGTTTGGCACTGGCTGAAGAGAAAGGCGAGCGGGGCATAATGAACCGTTCGCCCTATTCTCCGAAGGAGAGTATTTTCAGCCGCGGGCTCGGAACCCAGATCATCTGGATTGGGATCCTGATGGGGTTGATTTCACTGGTTGCAGGTTATATATACTGGCTACGGGACCCAGACGGACCGTGGCAGACGATAATATTTACCACCCTGGTGTTCGCACAGATGGGCAATGCTGTCGCAACCCGTTCCTTTGTAGACTCAATATTCAAAATCGGAATTTTTGCTAACAGGCTGATGATAGGCGCGGTATCGCTGGGGTTTGCGCTCCAGCTCGGGTTAATATATGTCCCGTTTCTTCAGCAGGTATTCAAAACTGAGCCTTTATCTGCGCAGGATATGTTAATCTGTTTAGCTGCGAGTTCGCTCGTGTTTTTTGCGGTGGAAGGCTCAAAAGTGATCAAAAGGATGCGCGGCGGGGATGTCTTCGCCTGAGGCCTGAAAATAATGCACCTCGGCCCCCGACACTTAAGGCGTTACCGCCAGATAACTGGGATACTGGTCGATTACGGGTTTGGCGCAGCGCTTGCCCAGCTGGGGATAAGCGAGCGGTTAAACATACCCAGGCGGTTATTGCGCCGCCGCCCGGCAATCGAAGGTGAGCTTTCGAATGCAAAACGACTTCGATTGGCGCTTGAGGAATTAGGCCCGACATTTATCAAAGTCGGCCAGGTGCTGAGCACCCGGGCGGATTTACTTCCGCCGGAGTTTATTGATGAACTTCGCCTGCTGCAGGACCAGGTGCCCCCTTCGGATTGGGAGGCGATCAGGGGGGTGATTGAGACCGAACTGGGGTCTCCGATAAATGAGGTGTTTGCCTATTTTGATCCGAAGCCGTTTGCGGCTGCTTCCCTTGGGCAGGTGCATTTTGCGGTCCTGCCGGAGGGAAAAGAGGTCGTTGTTAAAGTATTAAGGCCAGATATAGAGGGAGTGGTTAATGTTGATCTGGACATCTTACAGGATTTTGCGCAGTTAGCTCAGGAGCGTACCGCTGTTGGCGAACGTTTTGAGGCGGTGGATTTTGCCGAGGAATTCGCAAACAATCTGCGCGGCGAACTCGATTTCAAAAGGGAAGGCCGCAGCGCCGACCAGTTCAGGGAGAATTTTTCAAATGAACCCAGGTTGAAAGTACCCAGGATATTCTGGGACTTTTCAACCAGGCGAGTGCTGGTGATGGAACGTTTTTCCGGCATAAAAATAGATGACACATCTGCGATGGATGCGGCGGGATATGACCGAAAGAACCTGGCTAACACTTCCGCCCGGTTTGTGCTTAAAGAGGTCCTGGAGGATGGGTTATTCCATGCTGACCCGCACCCCGGCAACCTGTTGATTTTGCCGGGTGAAATCATCGGTGTGATCGATTTTGGCACCGTGGGGCGCCTCGAAACCAGTGACCGGATAGGGCTGGCGCGCCTGTTGATCCTGGTTGTCCAGAGGGATACAGTGGGAATTGTTGACCAGTTAGTCCGGATGGGGATCGCCAATTCCCGGGTTGACCGGATTACGCTTGCGAAAGAACTCCGAAGGATCCTCTTGCGATACTACGGGTTACCCATCCAGGACATACCGGTTTCAGAAGTAATGAACAGCCTCGAGCCTGTGATATACAAACATAAACTTAAGATACCAAGCGATTACCTGCAGTTGATCAAAACAATCATGGTTATGCAGGGGGTGGGTCTGCGATTGGACCCGGATTTTGATATGCTGTCGGCTACCCGACCCTACCTGGGGAAGTTGATCCGGCAGATTGTTCTTCCATCAACCTGGGGGCCGTCGCTGCTGCGAATGGCGACTGATTGGGCTGACTTTGTCGGCAACGTCCCGCGCCAGACATCGAATGTACTCAGCCAGCTTGAGCGGGGCGAATTCGGCATCGACGTGGATGTGCGTGAACTGGGGGAGGCGGTCGACAGCCTTGACCGGGCTGCCAACCGGATTATTTTTGGAGTGCTGGTGGCAGCGTTTATTGTCGCCCTGGCGCTGCTCATCCCAAATATCGACCTGACCTGGCCATGGAGGACCATAACCTGGGTGATACTTTTCGCCTTTTTCTTTATGAGCGTACTTGGTATCTGGCTGATGTGGTCGATATTCCGTTCAGGGCGCCGGCGCAGGAGATAAACACGGGCATTTCAGGTAGTGGTCATTGTAATAAAAACCATTGGCCGGCGCTTGGTGCGGCTGTATAAAAACGATTTAATTGACTGCTCCAGGTCCTTCTGGAGGTTGCCGTCCTGGCAGTGGACGCGTTCCTCAACCAGTTTACGGGTCTCTTCAAGCAGATCTTCTTCTTCCTGAGCAAAAATAAACCCGCGCGTAATAATCTCAGGCTTTTCGATCAGCTTACACGAATCCTGGTCCATAACCAGATTTACCAGCACAAAGCCATCCCTGGCGAGCGCTTCTCTTTCGCGCACCACACTGGGACCGATATCGCCAACCCCGGCGCCATCCACAAAAACATATCTGCCGGGGATCCTCTCCGCCAGTTTCATTTTTCCATCCTGGAATTCGACCACCTGACCATTTTCGATTACAGCTATATTCTGGTCAGGAATGCCGACAGCGCGGGCAATCTGACCGTGCTGCTTGAGGTGGCGCAGTTCGCCATGAATCGGAATGAAGAATTTTGGTTGAACGAGATGCATCAGCAGTTTCATCTCCTCCTGGCTGGCGTGTCCGGACACATGAACCGGAGCAATATCTTCATAGATCACGTTCGCCCCGCGCCGGAACAGGCGGTTTATCGTCCGGTAAACCATCTCTTCATTGCCCGGGATTGGGTGTGAAGAAAGCACAATTGTGTCACCAGGCACGATATCGAACTGGCGGTTTGATCCCATGGATAACCTGCCCAGGATCGAAGCAGGCTCTCCCTGTGTCCCGGTGCACATCAAAACTACCTCGTGCGGTTTCATATTGAGGGCCTGTTCCTGGCTGATCAAGGTGGAATCGGGTACATCCAGGTAACCCAGTTTGCGGGCCATTTTGGCGTTTTCCTTCATGCTGGTCCCGAAGAACGCCATTTTACGGCCGTGCTGAACCGCTGCGTTTGCGACCTGCTGCATGCGCGATATCAAGGAGGCGAAACTGGCGATGATGATCCGGCCTCCGGCGGTGCGAAAGACTTCCGATAGTGCCGGGTCAATTACCCTTTCGGAGGGCGTCCATCCGGGGCGGTCTGCATTGGTCGAATCTGCCAGCAGCGCCAGTACACCGCGATCGGCAAAATCAGCCAATTTGGCGTAATCTGTGGGCCAGCTGTCAACTGGAGTATGGTCGAATTTATAATCGCCGGAGTGAACCACCAGTCCGGCGGGAGTTGTGATACCCAGCCCAACGCCGTCCGGTATTGAATGGCACACGTGGAAGAACTCGACTTTAAATGGTCCGATGTTAACCTCTTCGCCAGCGTTTACCGTATTTATATCCGCCCTGTCGGTCATTTTACCTCGTGAAAGTTTTACCTCCAGGAGACCTGCGGTCAGTCTGGTCGCGTAAATCGGGGCTTCCAAATGTTCCAGGATATGGTTGATCGCGCCGGTATGGTCCTCGTGACCGTGGGTTACCACAATGCCGCGCACCCAGTGGAGTTTATCCATCAGGTAATCAAAATCCGGAATGATGTAATCGATTCCAAGCATGTCGTTCTCAGGGAACATCAAGCCTGTATCGACGATGAGGATATTCTTGCCGTACTCGTAGGCCATCATATTTTTGCCTACTTCCCCCAATCCTCCCAGGGGGATTATTCTTAGTTTTTTGTCACTCATTGTTTCCTTTAATCAATAAAAAACCCCGCCAGAATTATTCCGGCCGGGGTTTGAATTTTTTTATGCTGCAAGCATGTACACTCTGCAATCTTTGTTTAGCTACGAAATATTTAATCGCAGTATGATATCACTGAGAGGCCGGGAGATAACCGGCCGGTATTCCAACCTCCTTGTTAATCCGGCGCATTTTAGCATGGTTATAATTATTTGTCAAAGAATTTTGTGCGAAATGAATTTAAAAAAAACCCGGTTTTATGCCAGTTTGCTGCCCTAGGTGCAGCTGGCTATAACCGGGTTTTATTGAATGAAAATCTAATTTTAATAATCGGGCATCGGCGGGGCTGCCGGCATCTTCTTTTCTTCGGGGATATCTGTAATCAGAGCCTCGGTGGTCAGGATCATGGCGGCGATGGAGGTCGCGTTTTCCAAGGCGCCGCGGGTGACCTTTGCCGGATCGATAACGCCGTCATCGACCATATCGAGATACTCCTCCTTCAGAACGTCATAACCAATCCGGTTATTGTCATTTTCTTTCTGAGCGCGTCGGACGCCTTCCAGAATCACGGAACCGTCTTTACCTGCATTTTCTGCAATCTTGCGCAGCGGCATTTCAAGTGAGCGGCGGACAATATTAACGCCAATCTGGGCATCGTCCCCTTCAACCTTCAATTTCTCGAGGGCAGGCACTGCATTAATGAGTGCTACGCCACCGCCGGGGACAATCCCCTCTTCGACGGCTGCACGGGTCGCAGAAAGGGCATCCTCAACGCGGTGTTTTTTCTCTTTGAGTTCGGTTTCTGTGGCTGCTCCAACCCGGATGATTGCAACTCCGCCGGAGAGTTTCGCCAGGCGCTCCTGCAGTTTCTCTTTGTCGTAATCACTGGTGCTCTTATCGATCTCAACCCGGATCTGCTCGATGCGTCCTTTAATGGCTTTCGTGTCGCCTTTACCGCCCACAATGGTGGTGTCATCTTTGGAAACCACCACTCTTTCGGCCCGGCCGAGGTCTTCAACCGAACCGCTTTCCAACTTGCGACCGGTTTCCTCTGAGATGACATTGGCATTTGTGAGGATTGCAATATCCTGGAGCATTGCCTTGCGGCGGTCGCCAAAACCAGGCGCTTTGACAGCGACAACATTGAGCATACCGCGCAGTTTATTCAGAACAAGGGTTGCCAGCGCTTCGCCATCAATGTCCTCAGCGATAATTACCAGTTCGCGTTTGCCAACCTGTACAAGCTTTTCAAGCAGGGGCACAATATCGGTTGCGGCGGAGATCTTCTTGTCGTGGATGAGTAGATAAGGCTCTGAGATATCCGATTCCATCTGCTCCGGGTCCGTGATGAAATAAGGCGAGATGTAGCCGCGGTCAAACTGCATACCTTCGACGTACTCGGTTTCGAATTCGAGACCTTTCGATTCTTCAACGGTGATGACGCCGTCTTTACCTACCTTATCCATAACTTCAGCAATCAGCTCGCCAATCACGCGATCCTGAGCTGAAATGGAAGCGACGTTGGCGATTTCATCTTTTGTGGTGAGGTCTATTGACTGCTTGTTGATCTGCTCGGATACAACTTTTGTGGCAGCCTCGATGCCGCGCTTCAGCAGCATCGGGTTGGCGCCAGCAGCCAGGTTCTTCATGCCTTCGACAACAACAGTGTGAGCCAGAACAGTTGAGGTAGTGGTGCCGTCGCCTGCAATATCATTTGTTTTGGTGGCGGCTTCCTTGAGCAATTGGGCACCCATATTTTCAAAAGGATCTTCGAGTTCAATTTCCTTCGCCACGGTTACACCATCGTGGGTGATTGTAGGGGAACCGAATTTCTTATCCAGGGCGACATTGCGGCCCTTCGGTCCCAGAGTAGTGGTTACAGCATTTGCTAAAATTTCCATGCCGCGCTGTAAACGGCGTCGTGCATCTTCTGCGAAGACTAATTGTTTAGCCATCAGTATTTACTCCTTGTTTTGTTTTATCAAATGTGGGGTTTATTCAAGAACGATTGCCAGCAAGTCGCTCTCTTTAAGAATGAGCAGTTTCTTGCCTTCGACCTTGATCTCTGTTCCTGCGTACTTGGCGAAAAGGACCGTATCGCCTTCTTTGACGTCCATGGGGATGTATTTGCCATCGTCATCCCTTTCACCTGGACCAATTGAAAGGACGGTACCTTTTTGTGGTTTTTCTTTTGCGGTTTCTGGAAGAACTATTCCGCCAGAGGTCACTTCTTCCTGTTCGACAGGTTCAACCACAACGCGGTTCCCTAAGGGTTTGAGAGTCATAGACATGCTTACCTCCTAAAAAAAATTTTATTTACACACAGACAAGTTAGCACTCAATTGTTTGGAGTGCTAACTTGTAATCAAATGATAATCAAATTGAAGGACTACGTCAAGGGAAGTTGGAGCGATTCTTATAAAATTATTACAATTATTTTACTAACCTTCCATCATCTCCCCTTCCGGGGTGCTTCCCGCATCAGGTGTGGTTTCCGGAAGAGTGGGTTCAATTGGCTCTGGTGTATAACCGCCTTCCAGCCTGCGGCATATTCCCTCGCTGTCTTCCACAATGCTCATCAGGGTTGGGTCGTCCGGGTATGAAGCCCGAACTTCCTGAAGCACCCTTATCGCCTCATCGCAGAAATTTTCTTCAGGACGGCTTAAGAAAGCCAGGTTAGTTCCATATTCAAGGTAGTAGTAAGCCACCTGCAGACTGGTCAACGGGAGACCTTCCACGGCCACTCCTCCAAGTTCATTCTCCTGGGCAGTACACCCCCGCACGGCGCATTTTAGAAGCGGCAGGGCGCCCTCATAATTACGGGCGCGCCTGTATATCAGCCCGAACTGGCCATAGGTATGGGCGCGGGTTGGATCAAGGTCTAATGCCTTTTCAGCATTAATGGAGGAGGCAAAGAACTGACCCTGCTGGGCATAGGTCCGGGCAATCTCAAGGTATGGCACCGGGTTTTCAACACCGAGCTGTTCTTCAATTTTTGCAGCCCGGTCGAAATACTCGAGTGCCCGTTCAGGGTTTTTGATACCTTCGCGGTAATTCTGGCCGATGCGGACATATAGAAATGTCATGTTGGGTGTAATCTCGGCAGCCCGCTGGTACTGCTGTATGGCGCTGTTGTACTGACCGAGCGTCTCCAGGACATACCCGTACACACGATGTGTGTCCATGGAATTCGGATCCTGTGAGACAGCCTGGGAGGCATATTTCTCAGCCTGCACCCATTTCTGCTGGTCGGCTAATATTTCGGCGTAGTATGCTAAAGCGAGCGCATTTTCGGGGTCAAGCTGAAATGCGCGGGTCGCTTCCCTTTCCGCATCAATAAGGATTTGTTCCTGTTCCCCGGTTGAATGCAAAGGATTGAAGGCGAACCAATCCAGCACAAATGCCCGGATTGCATGGTTTAAACTGTCTTCCGGATCCTTTTCAACTGCCATGTCTGCGGATTCAAGGGCTTCTTCCAGGCGCTGCAGCCGGTCGGTATCGCTGGGCAGCATGCTGGAAGAATATGCCTGGATGCGGGCTAACTCCGCCCAGGCTTTGGCGTTTTCCGGATCTTTTTCCAGGGCAGCTTTGTATGCATCGATCGCATCGTTGATGGGCGGTGTGCCATCACTGGCGGCAACGATGCCCGGGTCGTCAAGTTTACCCGCCTCAAAATATGCCTGCGCTTCGAGAAAAAGCGAATCTGCCATCCGGGTGGGAGTTGGGGTGGGTTCAAAAGGGGACTTGAGCTCACCGCGCTGGACTCTTAAAAGCAGCCAGATGCTGGCAAGAATGAGAGCCAGCAGAAAAGAGATTCTGAAAATATTCGGCCCTTTGCGACTCGGGCGGAAGGTGGGTCGTTTGCCCACAATTTTACGTTCCATCAGGTCTGGGTGTCCGGGGTGGGGGTTTCTTCTACACCTGGTTCGGTCGGGGGGGCTTCAGTGTCCGGGGGCGATTCAGCGTTAGCCTGGCAGACAGCCAGACCTTCATTAGCGTTGTAAATTGCGATCTCATCTTCGGGAACGCCAATAAGCAGTTCCTGGAAAACGGGTATTGCTTCAGTGCAGCGGTTCAGCCGTGCCAGGGCAAATCCATAGTACCAGTAATATTCTTCCACCCTTCCGTATTCCAAAGGTGTACCTTCAACCACGACGCCATCTTCCGACACACCTCCCCGAACCGCCAGCGCAAGCGAATCAATCGCCTTTTCGAATTCGTTATTTTTATAATATACAATACCCAGATTGCCGTGTAAACGCGGGTTGGTTTGTTCGACTTCTATCGCTTCTTCGGCGTACTGGGCTGCCTGGGCATAACGACCATCGGCGAAATAGGCTCGCGAAAGTTCGGTCAGCGCGACCGGGTCATACGGGTTGAGCGCGTAGGCTGCAAGCAGCACCTCCTGCGCCTGTTCAAGCTGCCCGAGCGCCTTGTAGGTGACGCCCAGATACAGGTGCAGGTTGGCGATATTTTTATTGATCGCGATTGCCGCCTGGAATTCATCCACCGCCTGTTCAAGGTTCTGGGTATTAAAAAGCACGATCCCGCGAATACGGTGGGTTTCGAGTAAGGTGGGATCAAGTTCCTGGGCGATTTTCGATTCGTTGGCGGCTTTTTCATACAGGCCAAAGTCGTTCTGATTAATAAGCATCTCTGCGTAGTATGCATGCGCCAATGCATTGTTCGGATCCAGTTCAAGCGCTTTTTTGATTTCCACATCGGCTTCTACGAATTTATCCTGGAATCCCAGCGCCCACCCCTGAACAGCGTGTGCAAGAGGGTTGTTGGGATTTTGCAGCAGTGCATTCTGGGTATTTAAAACCGCCTCTTCATACTCACCCATCCAGACCTGAATGCGGGCCAGGTTAATATAGTTGGAAGGGTTTTCCGGATTGACCCTGATAGCCTCTTTGTAAGCTTCCATCGCCTGGGTTAATTTGCCTTCATCAAACAGCTCAGAAGCCTGATTGACAAAAGATTCCGGGCTTTTTGTTTCGGTCGCGGTCGGAACAAAAAGAGGCGGCGTCGCCGGAACAACGACCTGATTTACATACAATGCGGCCCCGATTAATATTAAAAGAAATATGATGCGGAGCCAGTTAGGGCGGCGCCTGGGTTTGCGGGTCATATCCAGCTTCTTTCCGCGCAAATACATGCAATCATATTACCATTCTAAAAGAATTGCAGTCAAGCAGGATACCAGAAACCGGTTCGAACTATAAACTGCCCTTAAAGATAGGAATGACTATCCTTAACAATTGCGGTTTTTCTTGCTATGATTTGATTGCTTCGCTGGTAAAACGAACAATGCCGCATAATTAATATCCTTAAAAGGAGGGTATTGTGGATTCAAAAATACCGGTCGATAACCGTTCTGGATGCGAAACGCAGGCGGGATTGGAAGTTGAAGTATTTACTCTCTTCCCGCAGGTTTTTAAACCATATCTGGAGGCCAGCATCATCCAAAAAGCGCGGGCGCGCGGCCTGGTACAGGTAAATTTGCACAATATTCGTGATTGGGCCACAGACCGGCACCACATCACGGATGATGAACCTTACGGCGGCGGGGGCGGGATGGTTATGAAACCGGAGCCGATATTCGCGGCAGTTGAAGGAGTTCTGGGCAGTCCGGTTGAGTGCCCAATAATCCTGCTTACTCCACAGGGCAGGTTATTCACCCAGTCAGTTGCGCAGGAATTGATAAATAACGCTTCCCCTGGTTCGTGGTCAGAACCGAAAACCCAGGGAGACCGCCGTCTGGCTTTAATCTGCGGCAGATACGAAGGTGTGGACGAGCGGGTGCGTGTACATCTGGCGAGTGATGAGATCTCGATTGGCGATTATGTGCTTACGGGAGGAGAGCTGGGAGCCCTGGTAATGATTGATGCGCTTGTGCGGTTAATCCCCGGTGTGCTGGGCGACCCCCAGGCTGCTCAAAAAGATTCGCATTCGAGCGGACTGCTCGAGCACCCCCAGTTTACCCGACCGGCGGAATACCGGGGCTGGCGGGTGCCGGATGTACTGCTCTCAGGCAATCATGCCAGGATTGAAGAATGGCGCAGAGAGCAGGCGTTGAAAAGAACCTGGGAGCGGCGGCCTGAAATGCTGGATACCGCCCCAATAAACGATAGCGACCGCCGGTTTCTGGAAAAACTGGGGGAGATGGAAATCCCATGAATACAGCTGAAACGGTATTATCCGGGGTCCATGTAAAAGTTCACCTGGCTGCCGCTGGCAGACTGCAGGAGTCGATCGAAAACACGGCTCCATGCCCGTTAGATCTTAAGATGACCCTTCACTGGTTCCACAAAACCCTATCCGGGTAGAGGAGCGGATATATTCTGGAGAGTTATTCAAGAATTCTGGCGGACATTGCGGCAAAATTCAGGGTATAAACTTCCTTATCTGATTCAAGTTGGGTGTGTGATGTTAAATCCTTATTAGAATCTTTCCGTTCACCGGGGGGATTTCTTGACTGCCATAAACCGGCATGGTATCATCTTAATTGAGGTTTTAGCACTCTCTTATCGAGAGTGCTAATATATATAGGATAAATGAGTGAACTGACCGAACGTCAAAAAATGATCCTGGCGCTGATAATCCGGGATTATATTGATTCAGCCCAAGCGGTTGGATCAAAACGGTTGGTGGAAACCTACAGGCTGAAAATGAGCCCGGCGACGGTGCGCAATGAAATGCTTGCGCTTTCCGATCTGGGATACCTCAGGCAGCCGCACACGTCCGCCGGCCGGGTGCCCACCGAGGAGGGCTACCGCTATTTTGTTGGCCAGTTGATGGGCCACACCGAACTTCCATTAGAGACTAAGCGCACGATTGTTCACCAGTTCTACCAGGCCGGGATGGATGTCGACCGCTGGATGCGCCTGGCTGCTTCAGTGCTAGCTCACCAATCGCAAGCGGCATCGCTGGTAACCGCCCCGCATTCAGAACGGGCAATTTTTAAACATCTGGAACTGATCGGCACCCGCGGCAGACAGGTGTTGATGGTACTGGTTCTTTCCGGAGGAGAAGTGAGCCAGCAGATGCTGACCCTGGCCGAACCAGTAACGCAGGACCGGTTGAGCGAGGCAGCCCAGTTGCTGAATGCCCTGCTGAACGGCCTGGACACTGAATCAATCTCGTCCTTATCGATGAAACTTGATGCGCTGGAGGGGGATATTGCCCGTTTGGTAATGGATGATATGCGCCAGGCAAGCAAAGTGCTGGCTGGGGAAGTATATCGAGATGGGCTATCACAGGTGCTGGCAGAACCGGAATTTGAGGAAGCAAATTTTACCCGCAACGCCCTGCGGATTTTTGAGGAGAGGCCTCTCCTTGAAGATTTACTCAACCGTACAGTACTGTCAAGTCAGGCAGGCGGTGTCCAGGTTGTAATTGGAGGCGAAGGGACATGGGAAGAGCTGAGAAATTTTTCGATGGTTCTTTCTCGCTATGGGTCACCAGGGATAGTGACCGGGACTCTGGGAGTTCTGGGTCCTATTCGTATGCCATACGGGCGGACGATATCAACGGTTCGGTTTGTGGCGAGTTTGTTGAGCGAAATGGTTGAGGACAAGTTTGCTGATCAGATATAAGTTTTTAAATTACAAATCGACTTTTTATAAGGAATTTCATAAATAAAATGACTGATCAAGAATCAAGAGCGGAACTTAAGCAGAATGGGGTTGTTGATATCAATGACCAGGCAGAATCGAAATCGGATTCCCCGGATTTGATGATGGAAGAGGAAATGGTCCAGGTTGAACCTTCCGATGAAACAGTTCCCAGCGAGGAGCAACTGGCCCTGGAATTAGCGGATGCCCAAGAAAAAGCGCAGGAATACCTGGATGGCTGGCAGCGCTCCCGGGCGGAATTTGCCAATTATAAAAAACGAAAAGAGAAAGAGCAGGCAGATTCCTACCAGTACATGAAGGGAGAGATCATCAAACAATACCTGGAGATAACGGACGACCTGGAGCGGGCTTTGAACAACCGGACTGAGGAAATCAACCTCGCAGAGTGGGCAAGCGGGATTGAGCTGATCTACCGGAAAATGTTGAAAATCATTGAATCGGAAGGGATTGCTGTAATGGAAACTGAGGATGGCCTTTTTGATCCAAACCTGCACGAAGCAATTTCTTCGGAACAAAGCGAGCAATTCGAAAGCGGTGAGATCATTGAGGTCATTAAGAAGGGTTACATGATCAATGAGCGGGTACTGCGCCCGGCGCAGGTGCGAGTTGCGAGGTAAGCTGAAACCAACGGAATTATTTAGAAATAATAATTTGTCCTTTTCAAACAGAAACCTGGAGGAAAATAAATGTCAAAAATAATCGGAATCGACCTGGGAACAACGAACTCGGTGGTAGCGATAATGGAAGGCGGAGAACCGACCGTTATCCCTTCTGCGGAGGGAGAACGACTTGTCCCATCAGTAGTAGCGATCAGCAAGAACAACGAACGTCTGATAGGACGGGTGGCGCGAAACCAGGCGGTTGTTAACCCTGAAAATACGATCTTTTCAATTAAACGGTTCATGGGCCGCAAGTTTAATGATCCCGAGGTGCAGAGGACCGTATCGCGGGTGCCGTATAAAGTAACCGAAGCGCCGAACGGGGATGTGCGCGTGATCCTGGGTGGGAAGGAATACTCGCCGCCGGAGATATCGGCAATGATACTTGGAAAACTCAAGGCGGATGCGGAGGCATATCTGGGCGAGAGCGTAACCCAGGCGGTGATCACTGTCCCGGCTTATTTCAACGATGCCCAGCGGAATGCTACTAAGGACGCTGGAAAAATAGCTGGTCTGGAGGTGCTCAGGATTATCAACGAGCCGACCGCCTCCTCGCTGGCGTATGGCCTTGACAGGAAAGCTGATGAGAATATTGCGGTTTACGACCTGGGCGGCGGTACGTTCGATATCTCCATACTGGATGTAGGAGAAGGGGTCTTTCAGGTACGGTCGACCAACGGCGATACTTTCCTGGGTGGGGACGATTTTGATTTACGTGTTATTGATTACCTGGCTGATGAATTTAAAAATGAAAACGGCATCGACCTGCGCGAGGACCGCCAGGCCCTTCAGCGCCTGCGGGAAGCATCCGAAAAAGCAAAGATTGAATTATCCAGCATGATGCAAACGGAGATCAACCTGCCTTACATTACAGCCGACGCAAGCGGGCCCAAGCACCTGGTCACCACTCTGACCCGCTCAAAACTGGAGCAGTTGACAGGAGACCTGGTTGAAAAGTCGATCGGCCCTGTCAAGCAAGCCCTGAAAGACGCTGAAATTGAGGCTTCAGTTATCGATGAAGTAATCCTGGTTGGTGGTATGACCCGTATGCCAGCCGTGCAGGAAGCGGTCAGGAAGCAGTTCAACAAAGAGCCGCATAAGGGCGTCAATCCGGATGAAGTCGTTTCAATTGGCGCCGCAATTCAGGCAGGCGTGCTGGGCGGCGAGGTTAAAGATATACTGCTGCTGGACGTCACCCCTCTGACGCTGTCGATTGAAACGCTTGGGGAGGTTGCTACGGCGCTGATTGAGCGAAATACGACAATCCCCACGAAGAAGAGCCAGATTTTTTCGACTGCGGCTGACAGTCAGTCGCAGGTTGAAATCAATGTCCTGCAGGGTGAACGCCCAATGGCACGGGATAATAAATCCCTGGGGCGGTTCGCTCTGGATGGCATTCCCCCCGCACCGCGCGGTGTCCCTCAAATCGAGGTGACCTTCGATATCGACGCCAACGGCATCCTTAAAGTCACCGCCCTGGATAAGGCAACCGGACGCAGCCAGCATATAACCATTACAGCCTCTTCCGGGCTGTCAGATACGGAAGTCGAAAAAATGCGCCAGGACGCTGAAAAGTTCGCTGAGGAAGATCTGAAGAAGAAAAATCTGGTGGAAGCCCGCAATAACGCAGACAACAGCGCATACGGTGCCGAAAAATTACTCAAGGACCTGGGCGACAAAGTGCCGGATGATTTGAAGTCCAGGGTCGAAGCGGGGGTTGAAAAGGTCCGCGGCGTGATGGAAAGCGAGGATGCCGATTCTATCAAAAATGCGACGGATGAATTGAATGAGCTCATCCAGCAGGTTGGAGCGGCAGCATATCAGGAGGCTGGGCCTGAGGCGGGTTTTGAGCCAGAGGCGGAAACGGAGACCACCCCAGAAGGCGAATCGCCGGACGATGAGGATGTTGTAGACGGCGAATTCCAGGAAGCCTGACACCCATTCTAAAGCATATTGTTTAAGATAAGGCAGAAAAAAGCGGGAGAGGGCAGCCTGCGGATTTGAATCATGGAAAAAAGAGATTATTACGAAGTGCTGGGTGTATCGCGTAACGCAAGTTCGGATGAGCTGAGATCGGCGTTCCGCAGGCTTGCCCGTCAGTACCATCCCGATGTAAATAATTCTCCGGACGCTGAGGAAAAATTCAAAGAGATAAACGAAGCTTTTGCGGTCCTGTCGGATGATCAGCGCAGGGCTTCCTATGATCGCTTTGGGCATGCTGGCGTTTACGGCGCCAATGGTATGCCAGATTTTACAGTTGATTTCTCGGATTTCGCCGACATTTTTGGCGACCTGTTTGGATTTGGGGGCTTTGGACGGGCGACTCGCCGCACCAGGAATGCGCCCAGGAGGGGCGCAGACCTTCAGTACCGGCTTGACCTGACTTTTGAAGAAGCAGTGTTTGGGGTTGAAAAGGAAATTGAGATCGCCAGGGATGAGACCTGCTCCCGGTGCAGCGGCAACGGCGCAGAACCCGGCACTTCACCCAGCCGGTGTGCAACCTGCGGGGGCAGCGGCGAGGTTCGGAAAGTGCGCCAGACCATCCTTGGCTCAATGGTGCAGGTAACAACCTGCCAGCAGTGTAATGGTCAGGGCGAGACGATCGGGACACCGTGCCGATCCTGCCAGGGCAGAGGGTTGGAGAGAATTACACGCAACAAGGTGGTAAGTGTACCGGCGGGTGTGGACTCGGGCACCCAGATCAGGCTGGCCGGTGAAGGACAGCCGGGGGTAAACGGAGGCCCTCATGGCAACCTTTACATCGCCGTCAAGGTCAAATCGCACAAGTTTTTCAAACGCCGTGAGAATGACATTCTGCTTGACCTGAATATCAACATTGCTCAAGCTGCACTTGGGGCTGAAGTTGAAGTCCCAACGGTCGATGGACCGGCCCAACTTAAAATTCCCTCCGGCATCCAGCCCGGAAAAGTCCTGCGAATGCGCGGCAAGGGGATTCCAAAACTGCGCGGCAACGGGCGCGGCGACCAGCTGGTTGTGATTAATGTGGAGGTACCTAGCCGATTATCGGGCGAACAGAGAGAGCTTTTCGAAAAACTGGCTTCCAGCCTGGGCAGCGAAGTTAGCCCTCAGGAGCGCGGGATTCTGGATTGGCTGAAAGAAGCGATAGGCAGTTGAAGGTTTAATCCTAACAATTTCCCGGGGTATGTGAGGATTTTATTGTCCGGAGAACGGCTTCCTTGCATGGCCCGGGTTTTTTAACTCATGCAGGCAGGACTTATTAATTTTTCGTATGGCGAAAACAATCTGGCTTGAGATATCAATGGATGTTGAGGGCGAAATGGTCGAACCGGTTGCGGAGGTTTTCAGCAGGTATGCGCCGGGAGGGGTAGCGATTGAGAGTGTGCAGGGGTTAGCGGGCAGACCCGCGGCAGAAACAGGCGTGGAAAGCCCGGTTCGAGTAACCTGTTACCTGAAGAAAAACCATGAAGTCGAAGAAGTAAAACAAAAACTGGAAGAGAATCTGTGGTTCCTGAGCCGGATTAGACCACTGCCCAAACCCGTTTACCGGCAGGTCCATGAAGAAGATTGGGCTAATGCCTGGAAAGACCATTTTCATCCGATTAAAATCGGGCACAACCTGCTAATTTCGCCAGCCTGGAACAGGAAAAACCCGGATAGACGCATACAAATTATTATGGATCCCGGGATGGCTTTCGGGACTGGGGCGCACCCCTCTACCCGCTTGTGCCTTGAACTGATAGAAGAACTGCTGGTTGGACAATTAAGACTTGAAGATCAACTATCTTTCGGGAACCCAGCGGAGGGCTTCGATATATATGACATTGGTTGCGGATCCGGCATTCTGGCTATCGCGGCATTAAAATTGGGAGCCAGCAATGCATTCTGTGTGGATATTGACGCCACGGCTGTAGAATCCGCCAGGGAAAATGCGCATATTAACGCTGTGGCGGACCGTATGCTTGTATGTGAAGGCTCGTTGAGAGAGATACAGGAAATGCCTTCAAACCCGGAAAATAAACGCCTGATTCTGGTAAATATCCTGGCGCCGGTGCTCACCGACCTGCTTGAGCAGGGGCTGGCGGGTCTTGTTGAAAAAGGGAGTTTCCTGGTTATGTCCGGTATCATTGCAGATCAAATGGACGGAATTGTCAAAACTGCAGAACAAAAAGGTTTGTTCATCCGCGAACAAAGGGTTTCTGGTGATTGGGTGGCGCTCTGCGCCCAAAAAGGAACTGTCCCAAAATGAGTAAGCGAAAGGGTAAATTTACAAACCAGGAAACCGCGAAAGTTTTTGAATCGATCGCTGACCTGCTGGAGATAAAAGGTGAGGTGGTCTATAAGACCCTGGCTTACCGCAAAGCCTCCGACAGTTTAAACAGCCTGGGGAGGGATGTGAACGATATCTGGCAGGAAGGAAAATTAACCGAGATTCCCGGAGTCGGCAGAGCGATTGCGGAAAAAATTGACGAACTTCTTTCAACCGGGAAACTCGGGTTTCTTGAAAATCTTGAAAAGGAAGTGCCGCCAGGTTTGCTGGATGTTCTGAGAGTACCTGATGTTGGGCCGAAGAAGGCGGCGCTGTTCTGGCATGAAGGCGGGGTAACCAGCCTGGAAGAACTGGAAGAGGCTGCCCGGCAGGGCAGACTGCGCCAGTTGCCCGGTATGGGAGAGAAATCCGAGGCGAAAATCATAGCAGGTCTGGAGGCGCTTTCTCGCCGCAGCGGGAGGATTCCACTGGGGATGGCCTGGCCGCTTGCGCAGGAATTGATCCGCTTTCTGACTGGTATCCAGGGTGTTTTAAAAGCAGAAGCGGGCGGGAGTTTACGCCGCATGCGGGAGACTGTCGGCGATCTGGACCTGCTGGCAGCGGCTGAGAATTCGCAACTGGTGATGGATGCATTCAGCAGCCGGCCTGATGTGATCGATGTTTTGAGCAAAGGGGATACTAAAACAAGCGTTGAATTTAATAATGGAATAAGAGCCCAGCTCTGGGTACACCCTCCTGACCGGTTTGGTACAGCTCTGCAGTATGCAACCGGATCGAAGGATCACAACGTGCGGCTGCGGGAACTGGCATTGAAGCGAGGCTTATCGCTTTCAGACCAGTCGTTCTCCCGGGAAGAGGGTGAAGAAATCCTGTGCGCGGATGAAGAGCAGGTCTACCGCGCTCTGGATATCCCCTGGATACCGCCGGAACTGCGCGAGGACCGCGGCGAAGTTCAGGCGGCTATCGCCGGGAACCTGCCGGAACTGGTCACAGTCCAGGATATTCGGTCCGAACTCCACACACACTCAACCTGGAGCGATGGAACCCTGGGGATAAAAAAAATGGCGCAGGCAGCCCTGGCGCATGGATACACAGCCCTGGCGATAACCGACCACTCACAAAGCCTGGGCATTGCTGGAGGGTTGTCGGAAAAAGATTTGTTAGAGCAGCGCGAGGTGATAAAAACAGTCCAAAATGAACTGGGGGATTCGCTGTTACTTCTGCAGGGCAGCGAAGTTGAAATACGCGCCGATGGCAGCCTTGATTATCCCGACGAAGTCCTGGCGAACCTGGACATTGTTATAGCATCTCTGCACACAAGCCTGCGCCAGAACAGGCAGAAAATCACCGCCAGGTTGATTAAGGCGATTGAGAACCCGCATGTTGATGTGATCGCCCATCCGACCGGCCGGATCATACCGGACCGGGAAGGAGCCGATCTTGATATGGATGAGGTCCTGGCAGCGGCGCTTGAAAACGGGGTTGCGCTGGAGATCAACGCCAACCCGACCCGCCTTGATCTGAATGACATCTATGCCCGCAGGGCAGTGGAAATGGGCATTAAACTCAGTATAAACACCGATGCGCACAGCGCCAGCGACATGAATTTGCTCCATTTTGGGGTTGCGACGGCCCGCAGAGGATGGGTCAGCCCAGAGGCGGTTGTCAACACCTGGGATAACACCCGGTTGACCTCGTGGCTGGAAACGCGCCGGTAAGGGATTTATACCTGGTTTTCAAGACGGTGGACGGGATTATGTTATGATTCGAGACCCGGATTGGTTCCCGGGAATGTTAAATTAAAAGATAAGGTTTTCGTTATCTGATATATGATAAGGGATCGCAAGTTTTATTTTTTATTTTTATTTCTGTTCCTGGCAGCCAGCCTTGTTGTTCCGCTGTCCGGGATAAGCTTTCAGAAGGCTCAGGCGCAGGCCAGCGGGTATGATGTCATCGCAGCGGTAAATCAGCTTCGGGCGGCGAATGGCCTAACGCCTTATCAGGTCTCGGCGGCGTTGATGGTGGCTGCCCAGGGCCACAGTGAATATATGGCGTCAACCGGGTCAATTTCCCATACCGGAGCAGGCGGCTCCAGGCCGATTGACCGGGCCACAGCAGCCGGTTACGGAGGGGGCGCGAACGTGTTTGTATCGGAGAATATCGCTGCCGGTACGAACTGGACCGCCCAGGACGCAGTCCAGATCTGGCAGGGAGACAGTCTGCACCTGGAAACAATGCTCTCGTCGAATTACAGCGATGTTGGTGCAGGCGTGGCAGTTTCCGGGAATACTGCTTATTTCACCCTTTTAGCGGGCGGCGGGGGGGGAGGGGAAGGCAGTGGATCTGGTTCGGTACAGGGACCGCCGGATGTCACAATATACCCCCAGTTTACGCCGGTTGATACCGCAACCCCCCAGCCGGATGGTTCGATCATCCATACCGTTCAGGATGGACAGGCGTTCTGGAATATCGCCGCAATTTACGGGATTTCAACGGAAGAACTCCTGAAAATGAACAACCTGACCGAGAACACCCTGATATTCCCCGGTGATAAACTGGTGGTGAAGCTCCCCAATGATACCCCCACTCCCACTCCGGAAGCGACCGTGACGCCGTTTCCGGCCACCGCGACCAATCCTCCCACAAGCACCCCCACCCCGCTTTCTGAGCTGGAAATCTCGGCCACAGAAACGGCCCATGCCGAATTGATGGCTACCCTGACTCCAGCCCCATCAACCCTGAGCAAGTTGCTTCCTGACGGCAGGCAGGCGATTTTAATGGTGATCGGGGTGCTGGTATTCGGCGGGTTGGCGCTGGTAATCGCTGGGAGCGTTATGAATTTACGGGAGTGATTGGCCGGCTGGAAGGAGGGCTTATTCTGGCATCGGGGATAATTCCCTGTCCAGGAACCACTCACCTTCCCGGCGGTCGGAGCCTCGCGGGGCGCGGTCGTAGTAAATATCAAAATAGCGACCGGTGGATGTACGCACACGGTAAAAGTCCTGCCCCACTCCCCATGAACCTTTTTTAGCGGAGCGAGCGGAATGCCTGTCGCTCATGTTTCTGGCCATGCGGCCGCGCCGTTCGTAATTGTGCCATTCGTTCACAATCTCAAGGATTTTATATTCAGCTCCGCGCCAGGTAAAAGAATCCGGCGGACCGGTTATTTTTTGGAGGGTGGGAGGTGTTACAAACCCTACTTCGATCGGTTCGTTAATGAATCTTTTTTGGATGAACTCTGACATGTATGATCAAAAAGCCAGATTGTAGACCTGGATATTTTTTGGACCCAGGATTGGCAGTCTTAATTGGATACTGGTAAAATTTGAAGCCATCAGCCTGACCTGTTAAGATCTATGGATGTCACCCTGCGTCGTTTTCTGTTTACCTGTGGAACACTGCTGTTTTGCAGCTGCATCTGCTTGAGTACTGCCTTAATTGCAGCGGCTGTGATCTTTGGGTTGTAACTTTTGTTTGAAATCTTTTCGTTGAAAAATTACGCCGTGGTTCCATCTAAGGGCTGAATATCCCTATACAACCGCCTTCATCTCTGCCCAGTGCATCCCTCTGCGAGCATCTGTTTCGAGCGGGACATCAATTTTATAGACGCTCTCCATTATATTGCTCACCAGATGGGCGGTCGGGAGGGCGTCCTCTTGAGGGCATTCCAAAACGAGCTCATCATGGACCTGAAGGATTATCCGGGCGGGACTTCCATTAGATGCCAGGGCGCGGGCTGTTTCAAGCATAGCCATTTTCATAATGTCGGCGGCGGAACCCTGAATAGGGGCATTGATCGCCTCGCGCTCTTCCCGCATGCGAATATTCCGGTTGGACTGGTTCTTCAATCCCAGGAAATAGCGCCTGCGCCCTAGCAGCGTCTGCACATATCCCTGCTCAGCGGCAAGGCGGCGGGTATCTTCGAGGTAGGATTTGACGCCGGGGAACTGTTCAAAGTAAGCGCGCATAAAGTCTTCGGCTTCAGCCAGGGTCAGGTCAGTATAGCGGGTAAGGCCAAATGCGCTCATCCCGTAGATTAACCCAAAATTCACTCCCTTGGCGCGTCTGCGCTGGGCGCTGGTCACGGAATCAATCGGAACCTGGTAGATTGCGGCTGCCGTGGCGGCGTGGATATCCTGGCCGGCTTTGAAAGCCGCAATCATATTCCGGTCTTTGGCGACGTGGGCGACAATCCGGAGTTCAATCTGGGAGTAATCAACCGAGACAAGCTGGTTACCGGGCGAGGCGATGAAAGCATTGCGGACTCGTCTTCCCAATTCTGTGCGGATCGGTATGTTCTGTAAATTTGGATTGGAGGATGCCAGGCGGCCAGTCACCGAGCCGGTCTGGTTGAATGATGTGTGCACCCTTCCGGTCCGGCGATTGACCTGCAACGGGAGGGCATCCACGTAGGTCGATTTCAGTTTGGACAGTTCCCGGTATTCGAGAACCCAATCGACAACCGGGTGGACCCCTTTTAAGGAATCCAGAGTGCCCGCTGATGTGGAGTAAAAACCGCTGGCAGTTTTCTGGGTGCGGTCGGGCGGTTGGATCTCTAATTTGTCAAACAAAGCGGCAGAGAGCTGCTGGGGCGAATTCAGGTTGATGGGTTCTCCAATTTCCGAATAAATTTTTTCTGAAAGCTCAATTATCTGGCTGTCCAATTCAGATGACATTTGATTGAGGTAACCTGTATCAAGCGCTACTCCAGCCATTTCCATGTCCGCCAGCACTTCCACGAGGGGCATTTCGAGATCGCTGAAGAGAGAACCTGCATTTCTTTTATCCAATTCGGCCTGCAGTTCGGGGATCAAGCCAAGCACAACCGCGGCATCTGCAGCCGCATATGGAGCAGCTTTTTCAACCGGTACTTTAGCCATCGAGATCTGGTCCCGGCCTTTTCCAATCAACTGCTGGATGTCCGTCATTTTTATCCCCTGCCGGACCCAGGCCAGGTTTTTCAAGCCCAGGTTCCGGGAAGTCGGATCGATCAGCCATTCAGCAATCATCGTGTCAAAACCAAGAGGGGAGACTCGCAGTCCGCTGCGGGCAAGGATCACAAAATCGTATTTTAAATTATGACCGGCTTTGACAATTTCAGGCGAGGTCATTGGAGGCATAAGCGCCTCGATCACGGCTTCGCGCTTGAGCTGCGAGCCCTGCTGCCCGGTATGCCCAATGGGGATGTAGTACCCGGTGTCCGGTTGGACAGCCAGGGAGATCCCGACCAGTTCGGCCTGCATCTGGTCTGTGGAGGTAGTCTCGGTATCGAAAGAGATTACCCCAGCCCGGTTTAGTCTCTGGATAAGGTCGTCCAATTTTTTGGGCGTATCAACAATTATGGTGTCAAGTTCAGGGCCTGCGCTGACCTGAACCCGCGCACCTGTTTGATTATTCGCTTCTGGTTTTTCGGCAAATAAAGAGAGCTGCCCCGGCTCCTGGTGACCAGCCAGGCCGTACTTCTGCTCCAGTTCATTCAACCTGGAATGCAGTGTGCGGAATTCCAGCTCGCGAAACAGGTTTTCAACTTTATCGGGGTCGAACGCATCCGGCCGGGCCTGTTCCAGGTCAAGGCCGATATCCAATTCAACCACGATGGTGGCTAAATCCTGGCTGAGGTAAGCGTTTTCCCGGCTGGCCTCCAACTTCGCCCGGATATTCTGATTTAATTTGTCCAGGTTGGCATATATATTATCCAGGTTATCATATTCAGCCAGGAGTTTGCTGGCGGTCTTTGGGCCGATTCCGGCGACTCCCGGGATATTGTCGGAGGTATCTCCCATCAGGGCTTTATAATCCACAACCTGTTCCGGGCGAACACCGAGGGTCTCCTCCACGTCCGCGGGTCGATAATCTTTCGAATCTGCCAGGCTTTTTCCTGGCAAAGTGACAGTGATGCGCTCGTCCACCAGCTGCAGCAGGTCGCGGTCTCCGGTGATGATTTTTACTCCGAGGCCGTCTTCTACCGCTTTGCGGGCGACGCTTCCGAGCACATCGTCGGCTTCAAACCCCTCGATTTCAAGGCGCGGGATATTAAAAGCATCAACAAGCTGGCGGATGCGCTCAATCTGGGTGCGCAGCTCGTCGGGCATTTTTTCCCTAGTGGCTTTATACTCCGGGTATTTTTCATCCCGGAACGTCTTGCCGGTATCAAACGCAACTGCAATATAGTCGGGTTTATCCTGTTCGAGAATTCGCAGCAGCACACTTGTGAAACCGAAAACGCCGGCAGTCGGTTCCCCCGAGCTTGTTGTGAAACTGGAGGGCGCTCCGCGGGTTAAAGCGTAAAAAGTCCGGTATGCGAGTGCGTGGCCATCAATCAGGTATAGAATAGGCGGCATGGTTTACCTTTCCGTTTTGTAAAAACCAGATGCAGAGACGAGCAGCAGCAATCCGGCGGAGATCGGGGAAATCAGGAATCGCGCTAAAAGTGTATCATGAGGGAATTTGAAGAACAAGCCGGGGCAGAGAATCGCCCAGCTGGACTGTCAAAATATGCCCGGGTTATGACGTTAACAGTTTACGATTGACATTATTATTTGAACATGATATTTTACAATGCAGGATGGATTGGGATAAGAAGGTAGTCTTTTCTATCTGTTTCCCCATAATCCTGCTCGCTTCTTTGTTCTGGCAGGTTGATTCTGTGCGTGGGGAGGAGGATGAAGAAGGGCGCACAACAATAATCATTGTCAGCTACATCGAATACAGGTGGTGGTTGATTTCCTGGGATGAGCACAAAGTTTACTGCACAGTGTATGCTGATCATGAAGGGGTGCCAAACGCGGAAGAGGTCATAAGGGACTGCGGGGAAGAAATTGGATATATCTGGCGCTATACCCCTGCCTGCGAGGTAAATGAAGAAGAAGAAGGAAACCTGACAGCCGGCTGCAGGGGGTTTTACTTCCAGCTGGTGTCCTCCCAACCCGCAGAAAAAGAAGTGGTGGTAGACCTGCCTGAGGCGACGGTCTGGGTTGACCTTGAGGGATGTGAACCAATCCCGCCTACCAATTTCTGTGCGGAGATACCAAGTCTGCTCCTTATCGGAGTAGAACCGCTTCCAAACGAGCAGATAACAGCCATCCACGGCTTATATGATGGAGAAGCCTTCATGTGCCAGGATAGTTCATGCGCCGTTCCGCTTCGAGCGACGCCGGTTCTGGGGGCGGAAATAGAGTTCTGGGCTGAATCAAGCTTTGGCGATACCAGCGATCATTACACAGCGCAGGTGAGAGTCATCGATACGGGTGCCAACCCCGCGCCAGGCGGCAGCGGGTGGTATGTGGATGTGATCAGCACCCAGTGGGTTGGCGACCCCCTGATCAGCTGTGCAAAAATCTGGCAGTCCTTCCCGACCATCGGCGGACCTCCAGACTGGTTAAAAACCCCGGAAGATGACAGGTTGATCGCCACTGAAGAACCTTATTACTACCTGGCTGGCAGGCTGATTTCACAGGGATTGGTGGATGTTTCCGAATGCGTGACCGGCGGACTGCTGCCTAATGGTTATTCGGATGTTTGCGGGCTGGAAAAAGCCAGCCCTATCCTTGAGAAATGGCAGAACCAGTTTGATGCCCGCATAATTGAAGTGGCTCAGGATACGGGGATACCAGCCCAGTTGATAAAAAACCTGTTTGCCCAGGAAAGCCAATTCTGGCCGGGGGTTTACCGGGTGCCTTTTGAATTTGGACTTGGCCAGGTGACAGATACCGGTGCAGATACGATTCTGCTGTGGAACGATTCGTTTTACGAGCAGTTTTGCCCCCTGGTCCTGGCTGAAGAAACTTGCGAACAGGGCTATTTAAGTCTTTCAAAGGGTGAACAGGCGATCCTGCGCGGGGCGGTCGCGCTGCAGGCAAGTGCAGATTGCGTTGATTGTTTAACTGGAATTGACTTGACTCAAACCAACTTCAGCGTATCCCTTTTTGCTAACTTGCTCCAGGCGAGCTGCGCCCAGGTAGACCAGACAATCGCCAATGCGACCGGAGAGATTTCGGGTAGTGTGAGCACTTACGAGGATTTGTGGCGCTATACTATCGCCAATTACCATGCTGGCGCGGGTTGCCTGGCTTACGCAATCCACGAAGCCTGGTTAAATGAAGGGATGTTGAATTGGGAACTGGTTAAGAAATATTTTACGGAACCCTGCCAGGGGGTGATACCATACGTTGAGAAGATAACGGATGGGGATGGGCAGTTCAGCCTTGTATCGCCCGAAACAATTCCATAAGCTCATCCCACTCTTCCTGAAAAAAGTGCAGGGTTACATTGTTCATCACAAGGTGGTAGGTTTTTTCGCCATCCGGCTCATCGGCTATCCATGCCAGGTAATTTTCAGTTTCCGCGATGATCTCGGTCTCAGGCATCTGGGGTTCGTCTGTCATCATATTTCTCCATTCTTGAAATCAGGGCTGGTTCCGGAGCGCTTTAAGTTAAGCGGGTTTTGGATTGGGACTGGGGGCTGAATTAATTTTCGGATAATGACTCCAAAAACTCCATATTATTTGATGTGTGTGAAATTCGCTGGAGGATGGCTTCGGTTGCTGTTGCGACGTCCAGCCCAGCGCCGTGAGGCGGCGGGGTGATCATTTGATCGTACATCCGCCGCATCAACCACACCCGGGGGGTGATATCCGGGCCGAGCAGAAGTTCCTCGCGCCTGGTTGATGAGCGTTCGATATCAATTGCAGGAAACACGCGCCTTTCCTGAAGGCGCCGGGAAAGGTGCAGTTCCATATTTCCTGTGCCTTTAAATTCCTCGTAAACTACATCATCCATCCTCGAACCGGTGTCAATCAGGCAGGTAGCGATGATTGTCAGAGAGCCGCCATCCTCAATATTTCGAGCAGCGCCAAAGAACCTCTTCGGAGGGTATAGGGCGGAGGGATCTATGCCTCCAGAGAGAGTTCTACCAGAGGGGGTCACAACCAAGTTGTAAGCACGCGCCAGGCGGGTGATCGAGTCCATCAATATGACCACATCCTGCCCAATCTCAACCAGGCGTTTGGCCCGTTCGAGGGCCATCTCCGCTACCCTTACATGGGAAGTCACCGGCTCATCGAAAGTGGAAGAGATCACTTCCGCATCCACGGAACGGTCCATATCGGTCACTTCCTCCGGGCGCTCTCCGATCAGGGCGACCATCAGGTAGACCTCGTTATACATATGCGAGATCGAATTCGCAAGTTGTTTCAGGATGGTGGTTTTTCCGGCTTTGGGTGGGGAGACGATTAATCCACGCTGGCCGCGGCCAATCGGAGTAACCAGGTTGATCAAACGGGTCGCCAGATTGTGCTTTTCAAGTTCCAGGTCGAAGCGTATGTCCGGGAAAATGGGTATCAGGGATTCAAAAACCTGCCTGTGTTTTGATTCTTCCGGATCCAGCCCGTTTACACTTTCCACTTTAAGCAATCCATAGTGGCGTTCAGATTCGCGCGGCGGCCTTACATGTCCGATTACCATGTCCCCATTTCGAAGCTGGTAGCGTCGAATCTGGGACTGGGAAACGTACACATCTAAAGGACCGGGGTTATACTGCTTGAAACGCAGGAATCCAATGCCTTCACTCATGATCTCAAGGATCCCGCCTCTCAGTTCGACCCCATCCCGCTCAGCTTCAGCCTGCTGGATACGGATAATCAAGTCTTCCTTTTTTAATCTATTGGCGTTCTTTACATCCAGGTCTGACGCCATTTTTCGCAGTTTGGATAATGATGTGTTTTGAAGTTCAATTACTTTCATGTTTTTTCTCAATTGTTATAAAATCAACGATCTCCTTTTAATATTGGTTGAGGGTCTCCAGAAAAACCGGAAAAATGAATTTTGACCGCCTGAGCTGCCAGGATAATGCTCACAGGGTAAATATAATTGGTAAAAGTGGGAGATAGATTATTTAAACAAAATTGTGATACTGGTTGTATGCTGCTGGATTGCGGAGTATAACTGGCAAGCGCCCGGATATCCAGGTATTTATTAAATTCTGAATCGACCTGCCTGGAAGCGGGTTGGGATTCAAGCTTTTATTGACAATTTTCTTAACTTACTCCTTTGATTACAGGGAAAACTGTTGTGGAATAAAATATTATGGTCACCCCACCTGAGGCGATGAATGGAACGATATCATTATACTATTGCAGAAAAATCCTGGTAAGCTTCCCCTGATGAAAAAATTATACCACAGGAAGAGAAATTCCGGGTTGGAACCAGACCTCACAGAAAGCGTTTCCAGACCCGGACACCAGATGGGCTGATCGCAATGGAGATGTTCTTAAAGCGCGCTGAAGCTGCTTCAATTGCCCTGATCATGTCCCGGTTTGATTTTGTGATCGGGCCAGCAAGGATCGTAACACTCCCGCCTTTGCCGCCAGCGCCATTAACTTTCCAACCCAGCGCGCCGTGTGCTTCAGCTATCCTGATTATCTGTTCTGCGTCCGGTGCCACCAACCTGGGGTGCAACCTCTTTTGAGCTTCCAGGTTTTTTATCATCGCCTGTCCCAGGGCTGGCAGATCTCCTGCCAGCAGAGCATCCCGTGAATCAGAGGCAGCGGCGCGCAGATCTTCCAGCTTTACGGATCCCGGGCCTTCGATTTCGAGGTTCTTAATCACCATCTCGTGTAGAGCGGAGGAACTGTGTGATTTACCCACACAGATCAGGCTCAAATGTTTATCCAATTCCCAGATTAACTCTTGCGGGATGTTGAGCTGGTGGATATCGGCGTGGGGGTAGTCGTACATGTTAATATAATTCACGCCGCCATAAGCTGCGCAAAACTGGTCCTGAATTCCACTCTGCCTCTTGAGCAGTTCGGTCTCAACCCGGTGGGCGGTTTGGGCGATCTCTTTGGGATTCATCCGGCCGGGTGTGAGCAAATCCAGCGCGGACAGGAGTGCCACCGTCACCGACGCAGAGCTGCCAATCGAGGAGCCAGCTGGAACGCTGGAGTAAATAATCGCCTCGAGCTGGATTCCAGGCGGCAGATCCATGATTTCAAATGCAGCCTCCAGCAGGGGGTGCCTGTTCCATTGTTTGATTGCGGTATGCCTCTGGAGTTTATATTGATAACGATCCTTAAAGTTTTCGGCATTGATAACAACCAGATCCTCCTCACTGGATTCTTTATAAACCAGGAGTTGAACTTCCACACAGGGTGAAACCGCAATGTGGAAAACCGCCCCAGTTTTTGAGAACCAGGTGTCGGTCCAACCGCCGTTATCACAGATCCGAACTGGAGCACAGCTGTTTATTACAGATTCCGGCTTTAAGGGAAAACCCATTGAACCCTCATTAAATATGTATTGATTAAAGTTCACAATTCCAGCCCATCTGTATTTATAATCGAATTGTGCGGTGTACCCGGAGTGAGTGAATTAGATCAGCACAAAAACAACCTGATCGCTTACAATGAAGTATTATCAATGCGGTTATTTAAACCAGATTATAACCGCTGACCCGTCCGGTTTTGAATACCACCCGGGATACAAACCGGGACAGCGAAGGGAGCGGAGGCTTTATGACTTTGGATCAAGTAAATGTAGATGATGTGCTGGCGGAGCTCAGAGAAGCTTTGACTGAGGAGAACTGGAATCTGGCTGTGGAGATAGTAGAAGCGCTCAGGCCTCCAGACCAGGCGGAGGTGTTCCATGAGCTGTCTCCTGACTCCCAGGACGAACTTCTACCGCGTCTTGACCCTGAGGATTCGGCCGACATTCTCGAAGAATTGGAAGACGAAGATGCAGCTGAGATAGCTACCCGGTTAGAGACAGAGGATCTGGTTCCGATCCTGAAGAGGATGGAACCGGATGAGGCTGCTGACCTCCTGGGTGATATTGATCCCGCCCAGATGTCAGAAGCCTTATCTGTACTGGAAGACCCGGACGAGATTCGAACACTGCTGGAACACCATGACGAAACCGCCGGTGGATTGATGACATCCGCCAAAGTCGTTCTACACCGGGGCATCTCCGCCAGCCAAGCGATTCAACATCTGCGCAGTCTGGATCTAGCCTCAGAAGATATCCATTATGTTTATGTGGTTGACTCTGACAACCAGCTTGTGGGTGTCGTGTCGCTATACGATCTCCTGGTTTCGGAATCCGGAACCCTTATATCGCAAATCATGGGTCATGATGTGATTTCAATACCAGCCAGCGCTGACCAGGAAGAAGTCGCCCGCCTGATGTCGCGCTATGATCTGCTGGCTCTTCCGGTTGTGGATGAGGATAACCACCTGCTGGGCATCATCACCCATGACGACCTGGTGGAGGTTCTGGAAGATGAGGCGACGGAAGATATTTACCGCCTTGGTGGTATCCCGGAAGAACAGGATGCGAATGTGCCGGTAACAAGCGCCTTAAAAACCCGGCTGCCCTGGCTGGTCTTGAATCTGGGGACAGCAATGGCATCCGTTGCTGTGCTGAGCCTTTTCGAAAACACAATCGCCCAGGTAGCCATTCTGGCGGCATTTTTCCCCATCGTGGCAGGGGTTAGCGGAAGCGCCGGCACCCAGACGCTGACGGTGATTGTGCGCGGCCTTGCCCTGGGAGAAATCAACCCGCGGCGCGGCTTCAAAGCGCTGGGGCGCGAGGTATCAATTGGTATAACCAACGGCATTGTTATCGGCTTGCTGGTTGCGATAATCGCCCTGGTTTGGAAGGATATCCCGGCTTTGGGCCTGGTGGTAGGCGCAGCCACGCTCTTAAATATGATCGCCGCCGGGTTTGCCGGCGCAGCGGTGCCGTTGTTCATGCAGACGATAAAAATCGATCCTGCGCTTGCTTCACCTATCCTGGTCACAACGATCAGCGACACAATGGGTTATCTGATCTACCTGAGCCTGGCTACTCTGATGATCATTCAGTTCCTGGGATGATTTTCGGGCGACAAGGTCAAATGTTTCCGACTCTGATTGGGTGCTGCCGATTAGAGAACTGGAGGGACTGCAATATTCGGCTGATTACAGATCTATTAGTTTTATTGAGTGGTTTTCATAAAATATTCGGCTGACCGGAGTTATGTCTGAACGCACAAGGATAACATTTATCGGGCACTCCTCTGTCCTGATTGAAATGGATAACGAGCGGGTGCTTACCGACCCCTTATTGAGGAAGCGGATCTGGCATCTCCAGCGCCACCGTCCACCTGTTGCCCCAGAATTGCTGGCGGACCTATCGGCAGTTTTGATTTCACACGCCCATCTGGATCACCTGGATTTCCCATCGCTGCACAGTCTGGGATGGGAAAATAAAATAATTTCTCCGCGCGGCACAGCCCGGATACTAAAAAAAGGCGGGATCCAGAATGCAATCGAGATCAGCTGCGGTGAGAAAATTGAGGTTGGATCGATAGTAATAACAGCAACCCATGCAGAGCACGACGGCGCCCGCTACCGCTACAGCAGGCCAGCCGAGTCACTCGGATATTTCATTAATGGAACAAGCCGGATATATTTTTCGGGAGATACTGAGCTGTTTCCGGAAATGGCGGACATAGCGCCAAACATCGATGTAGCCCTGCTTCCTGTGTGGGGTTGGGGTCCGAACCTCGGTCCGGGCCATATGGATCCGCAGCAGGCAGCCCGGGCGCTGCAATTCCTGCAGCCGGAAATTGCAATCCCGATCCACTGGGGAACATTTCTCCCCTTTGGTTTAAAATGGTTGCTGCCGAGCATTTTGACTGAGCCTCCCCGGGCATTTGCAGGTTTTGCTAAAAAATTAACCCCGGAGGTCAGGGTTATTATCCTTGAGCCGGGAGAATCAATCGAATTGCCGATCAGGGAGTAAAAATTCCTGATGTAGTGTAAAATTTTAAAGAATAATCAGGCTGGTTTTGAGGCCAAAAATGCAAACTGAATGGAAATCTACCACCAGATATATTGTTGCGATCGGTCTGTTTGTGTTCGCATTAATTGTGATTTATCTCAGCCGGTCAGTACTTCCAATGCTGATTATCGCCGCGTTGATTTCACTGCTGGTCAGGCCGATTATTCTTTGGTTGAGTGACCGCTTCCGGTTCCCTCGCGGGCTATCGGTACTGGTTACCTATCTTTTGGCGGCGCTTGTTATCATCCTGGCAGCGCTGGTTCTGATCCCTTCTGCTATCAATGCAGCCAACTTTTTACTGAACCTGGACTACGAATATTTAATATCAAATATCTTGACTTGGACAGAAACCTCATTACGGACGGTTAAAACGGAAGGATTCCAGATTCTAGGTTTCCGCTTGATCCTGGATAGCATTATTGATCCAATTTTAAATGTGATTGTGGGTGCAGATTTGGCTGTATCACCAAAACTGCCTTCAATATCCACGATTATCCCATCGATCGGGCAGGTGTTTGCCTTGAGTTATGGATTCGCAGTTGAGATTGTGGGTACGTTATTTTCTGGATTTGTTGGATTTCTGTTCTTGATAATCTCCTCAATTTACCTCAGTATTGATGGGGACCGGCTTGTTGGTGCCTTCGTCCGGTCTGTACCGAAAGCTTATCGTCTGGAAGTTGAACAACTGCTGGAGAGACTGCAGGATGTCTGGGACGCATTCTTCCGTGGACAAATTACGTTGATGGTCATCATCGGTGCTATAGTCTGGCTTGGATTGACCATCCTTGGGCTGCCTGGTTCCTTTGCGCTCGGGATTATTGCAGGCTTGCTGGAAATCATCCCAAACCTTGGCCCATTTCTGGCAGCCATACCGGCGGTGATTGTAGCCCTGCTACAGGGTTCTGATACCCTGGCAGTTAATAATATGATCTTTGTCCTGATAATTATCGGCTTTTATGTGCTGGTCAATTTTATTGAAAACACTACGGTGGTCCCGCGGGTGATGGGCGGATCGGTCAAACTACACCCGCTGGTGGTGATACTGGGAGTTCTGGTTGGCGCATCAACCTGGGGTATCCTGGGAGCGTTACTGGCTGCTCCGGTGATCGCTTCTGGCAGGGAGATTGTCTCCTATCTTTATAGACATGTAATTGGAGAAAAACCGTATCTTTCTGCGCTGACAGGGCTGGAAAGCAAGGAAACTCCGCCGGAAGATAAAGCTGCAGAATTGGTGCAGCGCGTTCCTGCATCGGAAACAGAATCCCAGCATGATATTAAATCAGGGCTGGAAAAAGCGGGTGAAGCTCCTGCTGGTGAAAACAAGGGCAACACTCAAGGGGTCGATGAGAATCCATCTTGGGCTGATACTGAGGAGTGAAGAAATGCCAATCAGTCCCGCAAGGTTATATTAAATGAGCGATGATGCAAACAACGTCCAACAAAACAACAACCAGAACCAGATCAAGGTCGTAATCGAATCGCAGTCCTACAGCGTCGCCCCGGGAGGTAGCATTTCGATCCCGGTGATGATTAAGTTCAATGGCGACCAGGTTGAATCCCTGCTCATTAAGGCAGCCGGGATCCCTTCCGAATGGGTATATGTACCCCATCCTGTTTTACAGTTTGAACCCGGAGAAAAGAAGGAATTAATCATAAATATCCAACCGCCCGCTCTACCTGAGGGTCGGGCTGGAAGATACCGGCTGGATATTGAGATTGTAAGCCAGTTGAATCCGGATTTAAAATCAAATGCCCAGACCAGCCTGGTTGTGGCAGCTTACGAAGTAACCGGGGATATCAGTGTGTTGGTCGAATCAACACGGTACATGGCCCCGCCTGGAGGAGAGACAGGTATCCGGCTTGTAATCCGAAACATGGGATTTTTGGAGGACACATACGATACCCGGCTTGATGGCATCCCGGCTGAATGGGTGAGTAAACCCGCTTCCCTCCTTAGGCTGGCTGAAGGTGAAGAGGGTGAGGTTACTTTTAGTGTCCAGCCTCCGCCTTCCCCGCCAGGGAGAGCCGGGAGATACCCCTTCACGATCAGGATTACGGGGAAGGAAGATTCGGATCAATCTGTGGAGATCGGCGGTACGCTTACCGTTGCTGCATATGAAGTTACGGGCCGGATCGGGGTTTTAATGGCAGCGACCCAGTATTCAGTCCAGCCTGGGGAGAGGGCCTCCATCTCAATGGTGCTGCTGAATCAGGGTCTGACAGAGGACACCTTTAAATTGTCCATCGAGGGCGTCCCTGCCAACTGGGTATCCACCACTTCGCCGGTGATAAATCTTGCGCCGGGCGAGCATAAAGAAGTGGTGCTGGAAATACTGCCGCCGCGTTTTGCCCAGAGCCGGGCCGGAAGAAATTCGCTAGTCATTACTGTAACCAGCGAGCAGGCGCCTGAGCAGAAAGCCGAGGTTGAATGTGTGCTGACTGTTGCTGCATTCACACAATTCAGGAGCGAACTGCGACCTACCAGGATTGTATCCGCCCAACCTGGCCAGGTTTTAATCGAAAACCAGAGCAACATCCAGGAAAACTTTTCTATCCTCTGGCAAAGCGAAGAACAGGAGTTGCAGTTTTCCCCCTCTCCGGAACAGAATGTGCGTGTGCCACCCGGTCAGGTAGACGCAGTCCAGTTCCAGGTTCAACCACGCCGGCGCCCAATATTCGGCGGCGAATACGTGTATCCATATTCCGTGAGTGTGACATCCACAGGCGGCATCAGGATAATAAATGATGGAGAGGTCAGCGCAAAAGCATGGATTCCGTTCTGGGTGATCCCAATCGTGGCTGTATTGTGCCTGGGGCTGACCTGTATATCGGCTTTTCTGGTCCTCCAGAACCAGACCGAAAGATCGGGAGCAGCCCAGATCACCCAAACAGCTGCAGCAAACCAGACTGCGGCCGCGATAATCGGAGAGGAGGACACCGACGGGGATGGCCTGACCAACCGGGAGGAACTCGAATGGGGAAGCGATCCTCTGAACCCGGATTCCGATGGCGACCAGCTCCAGGATGGCCCCGAAGTAAAGCAGTTCGGAACCGACCCCTTAAATCCGGATACGGAAGGAGACCGGCTTTCAGACGGCGATGAGGTCCAGCGCGGGACCAACCCGCTCAATCCGGACAGTGATGGCGACCGCCTGATTGACGGCGAGGAGGTGGAGCGTTCCACTGATCCACTCAACCCCGATACGGACAGCGACGGCCTTGGCGATGGCGATGAGCTGGAACGCGGGACTAACCCATTAATAGCGGATACAGATGAGGATAAGCTGTTTGACGGTCAGGAAATCCAGCTGGGGACAGACCCGCTTAATCCGGATACTGATCGGGACCGGATGATCGATGGGGATGAAAGGCAGCCCTGTCCGGACCCACTTAACCCCGATACAGATGCTGACGGGATAATTGACGGTGAGGACCGCGATCCCTGCGACCCGGGCAATCCTTCGCTGACCGCTTCGGCTATCCCTCCAAGCCCGACATTGCCCCCGCCTACTGCCCCGCCAACCGGGGAGGCGACCGAACCTGCTGTAAATTTAGGACCGGGGAAAATCGCCTTTGAATCAAACCAGGGCGGGAATGCGGATATTTTTTTGTTGGACACTCAAAGCTTTGAAACGATACGTCTGACGAACGAACCGGGGGTAGATACCCAGCCTGCCTGGTCGCCGGATGGGAACAGAATCGCCTTCGCTTCCAACCGCAGCGGGAATTATGACATCTATATCATGAACGCCGATGGCAGCGGGGTCCAGAATATTACCAGCAACGCGATCGGGGATGACCTGCACCCAACCTGGTCACCTGACGGCAACTGGATCGCTTTTTCGACAGACCGGGACGGAAACCGGGAGATTTACAGCATTCAGGTCGGCGGTCCGGGAATCCATAACCTGACAAATTCGGCTGATTCGGAGGATTACCAGCCGCACTGGTTCGAGAGCGGAGGTATCCTGTTCGGTAATGAGTTTATCGTTTTCACGTCCGAGCAGGACGGCAATCCAGAGATTTTCCGCATGAACCCGGATGGTTCCGACCAGGTTCGCCTTACTGATAATCCAGCCGCAGATCACAGTCCAAATGGGTCGTCTCAGGGGGATCAGATTGTCTTTGTAACTGAACGGGATGGGAACCCGGAAGTGTACTTAATGGATATTGATGGTGGCAACCCGCAAAACCTGAGCGGGAATCTGGCCGCTGATCTGCATCCCGGCTGGGATCCGGACGGTGATTGGATCGTTTTCACAACCAACCGGGACGGGAACCAGGAAATCTATGTATATTTACCGGGCAGCGTTCCGCCGGTTAATCTTACCCAGGATCCGTCTGAAGATTTATATCCTGCATGGAAATGATTACTTAATGCCCTGATTTTTTCTACAATGAATATTCAGAGTTGAATTGAAGATTGGGAGGATCTTAATTTGTTTAATATTCTTTGTAATCGTTTTATTCACCGCAGGTCCCAGTGTTCCCAGTTATTGGGCTCGGCATTGAAGGTTTGGTCATTGGCATTCGCAATCATTACGGTATTTAGGCTGACTTGACCGGTTAAATATACACGCATATTAAACAGGAATTGGTTTCGAAACCAACTCCTATTTGTTGTTATTTTTTAGAAATTGATTGGTATGTAAGATTGGGCTAATTGTTGGCGTCTGAAAATTAAAAAAGTTTAGAAAAAAAACACGAGCAATTAAAAAAAACACCCTGGAGGAAAATTGATGAACCGGCTCGAAGAAATCAGACACGAGAAAGACCATTTTTTCCTGGAAAGCCCTCACAGCCCGCTTACCCATGAACAGAAAGCGAGTTTTGATGGCCTTGATTATTTCCCCGAAAATCTGGAACTTGATCTTACTCTGGAGTTGGAAGAGTTCGAGGATAAAGAGCAGATCACAATGCAGACCTCAACCGGAGATATCCAGACCTACCAGCGCTACGGCCTGGTCCAGTTTGAAGTTGGAGGTGTACCGGCGAGCTTAACTATTTACGCCAACCAGCATGGTTTTTTCCTTCCCTTCGTTGACTCTCTCGCCGGACAGGAAACATATCCAGCCGGACGCTACCTCGAACCTGAAGTTCTGCCCGGCGGAAATGTCAGGCTGGATTTTAACCTGGCCTACAACCCGTACTGCGCCTACAACGATATGTGGTCATGCCCATTCCCCCCGGCTGAAAACCGACTGCAGGTGCCGGTCAGGGCGGGCGAGAAGTTGTTCCAGAGCGAAGAAGCGATAAACGACTTGCATGAACAATAGAATGAATACTTAAAAAAAACCTGATCTATTTTCTGAACCGGATGTTCAACGATAATGCTGGAGGTAGATATGTGCCTCCAGCATACTTTGTTTAGGGACGATCGGCTCTTTTAGAAGCGATTGATAGTGGGTATAATCATCTCGTAAATGCGAAAATTATCTAAAAAACTATCGGGTTTGAGCCGGAAACAGTAATTTTCAAGCCATAAACCTTCGGGAGAAAATATGGAAATCCTTTGCAGCGCCTGCCAGACATTAAATCCACCGCAAGCCCATTTCTGTATGCAGTGCGGCAGACCGGTAGTCGCCCCCAGGGAGCTCCCGGACAGCAGCCGGGTTGTTATCACCGGCATGGGAGCTGTGACGCCGCTGGGACACAGCCTGCACGACAACTGGGAGGCCCTGCTCGGCGGGGTCAGCGGGATAAGCGAAACGACCCAGATCCCGAACGCCGATAAATACCCCTGCAGGTTTTCTGCTGGGGTAAAAAATTTCGATCCGGATGATTACATGGATCACAAACTTGCCCGCCGGATCACCGAATCAAGCCAGTACGCCCTGGCGGCTGCCAGAATGGCGTATGAGGATGCCTCGCTTGACGAGACCCAATTCGATTCAACCCGCAGTGGAGTTGTGGTGGGTACTGCCGCCGGTGGCAGCATTGTTGAAACGGAACAAGCGATGCGAAAATTGCTGTCGAACAGCCGAATCTCGCCGATAAAGTTTAACTCTGTCTGGCCCAATATGGCAGCATTTGCGGTAGCAAGCCGGCTTAACTTTTCCGGGTATAACGCCACGATTGTGACCGCCTGTGCCTCAGGGACCCAGTCGCTGGCAACCGCTTCCGATGCCATCCGGATGGGATATGTGGATATGGCTGCGGCAGGGGGAACTGAGTCAATCCTGAGCGAAGTTGCTCTGGCTGGTTTTTCCGGGATCGGCGCATTGTCCACCCGCTGTGATGATCCGTCTAAAGTTAGCCGGCCGTTTGATAAAGACCGGGATGGGCTGGTTCCCGGGGAAGGTTCGGCGATGTTGATCCTGGAGAGCCTTGCGCATGCCCGCTCACGTGGGGCGAGGATTTACGCTGAAATTCTGGGTTATGCAGTTGGGAGCGACGCCCGCCACGAAACGGAACCGACCCCAACCTCCCAGGCCCATACAATGAAGCAAGCAATCTCTGCGGCTGGCATTTCCCCCGAAATGGTCGATTATATTAATCCGCATGCAACATCCACCCCGGTTGGCGATGCCATGGAAACGGAAGCTATCAAGCTGGTATTCGGGGACAGCGCCTATAAAATCCCTGTCAGCGCGACCAAATCAATGGTCGGGCATATGCTGGGCGCGGCCGGGGCGTTCGAGGCGCTGGTCTGCGTTCTCAGTATCCGCGAAAACCAGATCCACGGGACGATGAACTATGAAACTCCCGACCCCGAGTGCGACCTGGACTACGTGCCCAACCAGCCCCGCAGGCTGCCGGTGAGGGTGGCGCTTTCGAACTCATTTGGTTTTGGCGGCCAGAACGCCTGTATCGTCCTGGGGGAGTATGATGGCAATTGACAGGTAGGCACTGCTCTCTTTGCCAACAATCAGCTCAGGTTAATCCGGCGGGTGATTAAATTTGCAACCGGTATCGCGCCGATTAATATAACTGACTCGCTTACTAGTACCAGCAGAGTAACTGTCACAAATAAACCGCCGCCCAGCAGATATAACATCAAACCGACCGCCAGGGAGGTTGTCAGCGCATAGGCAAACATTGGAACAACCGGATAGCGCCAGTATAACAGTCTGTAAATAAACCATGCCAGGATCCCTCCGGCGATATCGGTTGCCGGCATCCAGAACAACTCCAGAGGGCCGACAAACGGGCTTGCCAGGTTGGCGAAGAATGTGCCGATCCCGATCCCGAACGAAAGCCAGGGATTGTACAGCACGAATACTTTCAGGAACTCGGCAATCCTGAACTGGAGCGGCCCGTAACTCAGAGGCGCCAGGGCGACAGTCAGGACGGCATACAGGGCGGCGATAACCGCGATTAGAACGATATTTCGGGTGGTTACTGCGGAATTAAGTTTACGCAAACTTCTCCCTTAATTAATTCAATTATCTGTAAAGAGCTGTAAATCCCGCAACTCTGTTTGTCTTTTGAAGATTATATCTTTTTTGGTTTACAATTTCAGCCACCCTGTGAGACAAATGAAAGAAATCCGGCACCCCATCCGAACGGCCAGCCCTTACTTTGCAGTTTTCTTTTTGCTCGGCGCTCTTGGGTATTCCCTGCATGGAACCTCCCTTCCATATCTGGCTGACAGGGTGGGAGTTGAATTGACCAGCCTGGGATACCTGTTCTCGACAAGGTCATTCGGGTATTTATTGGGCTCGTTTTTTGCCGGCCGGCTTTATGACCGCTATCCCGGTCATAAGATAATGGCAGGTTTGTTGTTCCTGCTTGGACTGACGGCGGTATTTATCCCACTTTCACCGGCCGTTTACCTCCTGGCATTGTTGATGTTTCTGGCTGGAATCGGGGTGGGAGGCTCAGATGTAGGTGGGAATACGCTTGTAATGTGGAGGTTTAAGGACAGATCGGGGCCGTATTTAAATGCGCTGTTTTTTTTCGCAGGAGTGGGCGGGATTGCTGCCCCGCTGTTGCTGGAATTCTTTTTACGTCGGGATTTAAATTTTGAGTGGGCTTACTGGTTATTCGCGGTTTTGATATTGCCTGCAGCAATTTGGCTGATGATAAGACCATCACCAGGTATCCCAATAACGGATGAATTTGATGGTAAGGCAGCAGCAGATTACCGTTCAGTGATTTTGATTGGGACAATACTATTTATTTACGTAGGGATAGATGTCAGCTTTGTTGGCTGGGTGTACAGTTATGTTTTGATGACAGGGTCGGGAAGCAGCTCTCAAGCCGCAGCCCTAACTTCTGCATACTGGTTTGCAGTAACTGCCGGAAGGTTTGTGATGATAATTGTGGCAGCCCGAATTCACCCGGGGCCGATAATTTGGGCCAGCATGTGCGGGGCTGTTGTTAGTCTGGGTCTTTTCCTGCTCTTTCCAGGTTCGCTATCTGCAACAGCAGCGGGGACGGTGGGATTGGGCTTGTCGACAGCGGCACTGCTGCCAATGACACTGACCTACGCTGAACGAAGCATGCCAATTCGGGGAAGGATCACGGGCGTGCTGTGGGTTTTCGGCAGTACCGGGGCGATTATCACACCCTGGTTGGCAGGGAAATTGATGGGCTGGGCAGAGCCTATCGGGCTGGTGTACTTACTGCTTATTTATGCGGTTTTCGGACTGCTTGTATTTCTTGGATTAAATTTATATCAAAACCGTTCATCTGGTTTAAAGCAGGATGGTGGAACAATTTCATCCAACAGGTATAATAGCGGTTGAACATAGAGCCGCGGATTGATTTTATTAGAGAGAGGAAAGGAGAGAACCATGGCGGCAGATTTTCTGAATGATTTCGAAATTAACCGGTTGGAGGAGCTTGCAGCGGGAGAATTTCCTTATAACCAGTGGGCTAAAGCAATTCTGCTGCTTAATTGTGGAGCTTCATACACCGAGGCTGGCCAGGGATCGGGGCTGACCGCCCGCCAGGCGCGCTACCGTCGCGACAAATTTTTAAGGCAGAGATTGGACATGTTCCTTGGTGGAGCGGCCGGCGACTGGGTTTCGGCTTCAGCTGAGGGTAGTGTAACTGCTGTGGGTGAATCTCAGACTGATCCTGATCCAGGTGTAAAAAAGGGAAAATCGAAGAAAAAAACCAAAAAGAAAAAGAAAAAGAAAAAAGAAAAATCGAAATCCGGCAAAAAGAAAAAGTAAAAAGGGTAAACAAAGCAGAAATGAACCGGGCTCGATTTGATTCCGCCTGTCTGGCGGGAACGGATTAGGTTTCGCTGGGGATCAGCTAGTGGGTTGAAGTGCAGCGGCACCTGGTCCAAGATCCTTTATTCTTTGACAGCAATCGAGCACCGCCATGATTTCACCTGGGAACTCACCCGGTTTTCAGTTAGCGCCGCGGACGATTATCTGAACGCAGCTTTCCCGGCATGTTTGATTTTAGCGATCCACGCAACGACCAACTGGCATATACGGCGCCGGTTCTCTGATCATGCTGAATGGGATGGATTTTGACTCGCGTCCCGCAATCACCATTCGTTCACGTATCTTGAACAGGAAATCCCTCCCAGGCCATCCAGATATTGTTTCAGAAAGGCAGATTTCGGTTAGAATTAACGGCTTGGAATTATAAATTTTGAAAGGAAGGTTAATAAGTTATGGCAGGAAAGATTAAAGATATAGCTGCCGGTGTGGTCACCGGCGACGATGTGCTAAGGGTGTTTGAAGACGCGAAAGCCAACCTGTATGCGCTTCCGGCTGCCAATGTGGTCGGAACGAACAGCGTCAATGCGGTGCTGGAATCCGCCGCGCAGGTCAACAGCCCGGTCATCATCCAGTTTTCCAGCGGCGGGAGCGTGTTCTTTGCGGGGAAAGGTCTGGACAATAAAGACCAGAATGCCACGATTACTGGCGGGGTATCCGGCGCGCTTCATGTCCATACCGTAGCAGAAGCTTATGGAGCAAGGGTTATCCTGCATACTGACCACTGCCCGAAGAAGAACCTGCCCTGGATCGACGGGCTGCTGGATGCGGGGGAAGAATATTTTAAGGCCAACGGCGTGCCTCTGTACAGCTCCCATATGCTTGACCTGTCCACCGAACCGATCCGGGAGAATATTGAAATCAGCAAACGCTACCTTGAACGGATGAGCGGGTTGGGAATGACCCTTGAAATCGAGCTGGGTATCACCGGCGGCGAGGAGGACGGAATCGACCACTCGGATGTCGAACAGTCGCACCTGTACACGCAGCCTGAGGACGTGGCTTACGCATACGAGGAGCTTAAAAAGGTGAGCGATCGCTTCACAATCGCAGCCGCGTTTGGCAACGTGCACGGCGTTTACAAGCCGGGTAACGTCCAGCTTCGCCCGAGAATCCTGCACGAATCACAGGTTTACGTCCAGCAGAAATTTGGAACGGAGGAGACACCGGTATTCTTTGTGTTCCACGGCGGTTCAGGCTCCTCGCCAGAGGAGATCAGCGAGGCGATCTCCTACGGTGTGATCAAGTTTAATATCGATACCGATTTGCAGTGGGCATTCTGGGACGGCGTTCATGACTATTACAACGAATTCGAAGGCTATCTTCAGGGACAGCTTGGCAATCCTGAGGGTCCGGACAAGCCCAATAAAAAATACTACGATCCAAGAGCTTGGCTCCGGCGCGGTGAAATGAGTTTTAAAGCCCGTATGGTAAGGGCGTTTGAAGAACTGAACAACATCAATACCCTGTCGTAATATCTTTGTTGTTTGGATTGCATTTATGAATGCGAAGCAGGCGGGTGAAAACCCGCAGTTTAATTTTGAGGTTGAACTAAGGATCCTGTACCAGGCGATAGCAGTTATCAGCATTAATCCAGATGATAACTCTCGCTATAATTGACCATGGAACAATAATCGCGGGGTTAATTTTATGGAAGTAAGCACCAACGACCAGATGGTTGAAATGGTCAGCCGTACGTTTGCGCTGTCGATCAAGAAACTGCCCCGGTCATTGCGAGAAGCGGTAAGCCTGGCTTATTTGCTTTTCCGGGTTTCGGATTGTCTGGAGGACCGCCCCGAGATAGATGCAGAGCGCAAGGTATATTTGCTGGAAATCTGGGAACGCGTGCTGATAGGAAACGATCCTGCGGAATTATTTGTCTCCCGAATATCCGATCTGGATGGGGGTAATCCGGAAGTTTATGTCGCAAAACAGGCCGGTAGTTTGATAAAAACACTTGAAATGATGCCGCCTGAGCTTGGGGAGTTTATTAGGGACCGCTGTGGAAAATCGACTCTGGGGATGGCGCGCTGGCAGCGCCAGGGACCGTTAATTGATACGGTCGACGAACTGGATGATTATATGCACGAGGTCGCCGGCAGGGTGGGCTACCTGATGACTGATATTTATACCTGGTTTTATCCCCAGCTGAAAGTCAGGAAAGAGGAAATGCTGCCTTTATCACGCCAGGTGGGATTGGGATTGCAGACTGTGAATGTCATCCGCGGATTGCAGGCTGACCGGGATCGGGGCTGGATTTTTATGCCGCTGGAAATACTGGAAAGTGCCGGGATTAACCGCCAGCAGTTCTTTGAAAAAGAATTTGAGGGGCAAGCTTTGTTTGCCCTAGACCTGCTGATACAGAAAGCAGTGGAGCATCTGAAATACGGGTTGACTTATATTGCAGCCTTCCCGGCCCGCTTATACCGGGTCCGGATGGCAAATATCTGGCCGTTATGCTTTGCCTTGAGAACCCTGGCAATAAGCCGGGATAATCCCAAAGTGATCCAGGAGCAGGTAAAAATCAGCCGGGAGGATGTTCGGGAGATTATGCGAATAACATCTTTATTCGGATGGTCAAACCGCTGGCTGAGAGGCTACTGCAGCCGGCTGAACGGTGGTGGGTCTTTTTAGTTAAATTGGCTTGGTGGCCACTATCCCGGCGGAGAATATAGTGCCCGGGGGTATCCGCTCGTGGTCAACACCGGTCCCATCTTTGGAGGTCAGTACAATCTCTTTAAACCCGGCTGAGCGCAGCCCACGGATATAATCATCTATTTCCAGCGCCCCGGCAATGCACGCGCCCCAGGCAGCCATGTCGTTTTTAATTTCGCGGGGAAGTTCTCCAGCGGTAACGATATCCGAAACGGATATGCGCCCGCCGGGTTTGAGCACCCGGAATATCTCAGTAAACACTTTTGGCTTATCAGGCGAAAGGTTTATCACGCAGTTGGAGATTACCACGTCGATAATGCTGTCTTCAACCGGTAAATCTTCCAGATAACCCTGGCGGAATTCGACGTTGGTAATTCCCATCGCTGAAGCTGAGTTCCGGGCGCGCGCGAGCATCTCGGAAGTCATATCCACGCCAATCACATAACCCCCTGCGCCCACCTGTCTGGCGGCAAGAAAGCAGTCCAGGCCGCCGCCCGAACCAAGGTCGAGGACGGTTTCCCCTTCCTTGAGCTGGGCTGCGCTAATCGGATCTCCGCAGCCGAGCGAAAAGCCGGCGGTCTCCTCAGACAATGTGGACAACATCTCAGCCGGATAAAGCTCTTTTGCATAATCATCGCCACAGCAGGGATTATTCAAAAGGGCGCGCTGGGCGTACAACCCTTTAACGTTGAGGCGGATTTCGTCCGGTTGAACAGGAACGCTTTCGCCTGGCTGGCTGCCGCAGCAAGTGAAGGTTGAATTTATGGTTGGGTCGGTTTTTTTGTTTTCAATATTTTGTTCCACTCAGGGACTCCAATTAAATGAATTAACTGATCATATCGATTTTAATATCTATAGGTTTGGATAAAAAACCGCATCACTCATCCGAAAGGTCCTGTAAAACGCTTGCGCTTTTTGATTCAGGCGCCAGCACCTGGATTAGGTCACTGCAACAAATAGCAACCATGGACTGGTTAAGGCAGTAATAGGTGTGTTTACCTTCGCTGCGCAGGCTCACCAGCCCGGCATCGCGCAGAACCGCCAGGTGGTGGGAGACTGTCGGCTGCCTGACGCCGACCGCCTGGACAATCTCACCCACGCTTAACCATTTACAGCAGATTAGTTTCATTATCTGCTGGCGGGTTGGGTCTGCCAGCGCTCTCGCAAAGGCGATTGGTGAAGTCTGGTTCCTGGAGGCGGACGCATCGATATCCATCGATACGTATTCTAATCGATGATCATCGATATGTCAAATATCGAACTGAACCTCCATGCTGCTCAGTGAAGCTTTAACCTCCTGGATCATTTTCATGATAGTGCGTCCGCTCGCCCGGGGCGGGTTCTGGTTATTCTGTTCCAATGTAACTTTCCGGGAGCGGGAGGCCGGTCAGCTCCCCGAGGCAGCGTCGGTAATACAAATAATTTTCAAACGGAATATCCTCACGGATGCGGCCATCCAGCATGGGCAGGAAACCGCCGTCTTCTAATAGAGGCGGGATGTTGTTGTCGAGTTCCAGGCGGATATGGTCTTTGCCCATACGCAGGATATCCCGGTCAAACCCTCCGATTAAGCGCAGTCCCTGTCCGAACACACGCCGGATATCGAGGTAATCCATGGTCTCCATGTCCCGTTCAACCGCCCACAGGCAGGTCATCCCAGCTTCCAACATAAACGGTAATAGAACCCTGGTGTTGGCGTAGGTCCGGAAAATGATGGTTTCAACTCCGTATCGCCGCAGCGTGTCCATCACAGGCTCAAGAGCAGGCAGCATATACTCTCGGTACATCCTGGGAGAGATAAGCGGTCCGAAGTTACAGCCAATCGGCTCGCTAAAAATTGCAGCATCAATTTCTGTCCTGCGAAGGATTTTTTCGGCGGCGCGAGCGGCGAACTCGCCGTGCATCACCAGGGCCTGGCGGACGAACTTGGGATCGTCTTTAACAAGGCAGGTAACATCGCTGAAGGACTGCCAGTCTTCCACTCCCAGTGAAAGGAAAAATCCCGGGTGGACCCGCAGCATCAGGATAAATTCTCGCGATTCCCAGGATTTCAGTTTCTTCTCCCACTTTTTCGGAAACCGTTTCGGATCATCAGGATCGAGCAGGTTCCGGAGAGTTTTAAGACGGTTCTTCTTTCCGGCCAATTCCGCCAGATTTATGCCCGGTTCCAGTTCCAGCGGGATCTCTTCGCGTTTATCGAACCCGAAAAAATCCTGCGGATCAAAATCCCCAGGGAGACCAGCTGTCCTCCGCCAGGTCTTAACGACCTTTTTGCGGAGGCCTTCTTCCAGAAGCGGAGGGCGGTCAGGATCCCCATAACGAATGGTTTCTAAAAATCGCTCTCTGCTGTTCATGATGTTTGTAGTAATTAATATATAAATAAAGGTGCTAATTTCTCAGGCAGCCGCTTTTTCCATCAGGTCAAAGATTTCGAGCGGTTCGCCTCTTGTGCTGTCCCGGATAAGGGAAACGGCCTCATTCGGGCACAGCTCTACACAAACGCCACAGCCCATGCAGATTTCCTGGTCGACAGTCGCGCTGGAACCGACCACAGACATGGCGCCGAACTGGCAGTGCTGGGTGCAGTCACTGCACCCGCAGCATAATTCCGGATCAACCTGTGACACGTATCCGGAGGAAGCCAGCATGGGAGTGCCGCTGCGGTGGGCCTGCATGGCGCCGCAGCAGCAGGAACAGCAGTTGCATATGGCGTAAAAACGGCCCAGCATGGCATCTTTAAAAAAGGCATGGTGGACGTGGCCGCGCCTGTTTTCCGCTTCAAGTATTTCAACAGCCTCCGCCTGCGAGATCACCCGGGCTTTTGCAGGATGGTGTTCGACCACAAAGCTGGTGAAAGGTTCCCCGACTATCAGGCAGACGTCGAGCGGCAGGCATGGTCGCTCCCGTGAACTGCGGCAGGGACACTCCAGAGCGGCGATGTGATCCGGGTTGTGGAGAATAATATCTCTGGCGCGTTTGTATGGGATAACTTTTTCCAGGTCGGGCAGGTCAATATCCTCATTGACCGTGACCAGTTTGCGGGCTGATGCGAGCGGGACGACCTTACCGTGATAGGTGTCCGCAAAGGCAATTCTGTCCTCATCGAAACCGGGGGCTGAAACCGGGTTTGGCTTTTTATCCCCGTTGCGAGGTTGGAATATGCCCGTCCAGCCCCTGATGCGGTTGAAAACAGGACTTAAGGTTCTGGCGATGCGGTGCTCGCCGGTGCCGATGCCAATGTACAGGTAGGGCCAGCGGGCGTAAACGTAGCCATGAAGGAAATCGAACAGGGAATAGTCCCTGGCCCGCCTCGCCTCGCGGATAAATTCACGGGTTGAAGTTTTGATGGGGTTGGGTGGGCGCCTGTCTTTCATAATGTAAAACAGGGAAGATCAAAATTGAAAGTGACCTGAAGATTACTAAGGCAGGTTTACAAGTTATGTATGCTGCCTGCCCACTTTAATTATATAACATGTGGAAACTGCAATAAATCATATAAATGCATAATGATTGTCACCTGCTGTCAGGGTGTGAATTTATGTCTGTCCGGGCGCGGCTTTCATTTACAGGAAAATTCTAAAACGATTCAATTGTTTTATATATCCTTGCCAGCCCTTCCCTGACATAATCTTCAGCGAGCCCGTAGCTGATGCGCAGGTGCTGGTCCAGCCCGAAGTGATCTCCGGGTGCGATATAAGTATCGTGATCCCGCACCAGGCGTTCGACCAGTTCGGATGAATTGACCTGCTTCTGATAGCGTACGAAGGCAATTGCGGCAGCCTGGGGGGGGATGACGGAGAGCTGGTCTGGATGGGCGTTCACCCAGCGCTCTAGGATCTGGTATCCACTGCGGATGTACTGGCGGGTCCGCTCGATCAAGCGCGGCCGGATTTCGGGCGAGAGGGCATATGCGGCGATTTTATTTGCCATCATTGAACTTGAAATGGTGATGTAATCCTGCCTTGCCCAGATTTCTTCGACAAGCTCAGGTGAGGTGACAACCCAGCCGATCCGCAATCCAGGTAGGGCATAAGCTTTCGAAAGGCTGTTGACTGCGATGACACGTTCATAACGACCCCAGAATGATGGTGTTTGTTCGTCACCCTTATGTTCAGCGCCGGCGTAAACTTCATCCGCCAGCAGCCAGGCTCCGGAATACCGGGCAGCTTCGACGACCGCATCCATCTCCTCGGCGGTCATAATATGCCCGGTCGGGTTATTCGGATTGCAGACCGCGATCAGGCGGGTTTTGTCTGTCACGGCGGATCTTATATCGTTGGGATCGACAGACCAGTTCAGTTCTTCCTGCAGGGTAAATGTTTTTACATCAAGCCTGAAATTCCTGGCGATACCGTAGATCTGCATGTAATTGGGAAGCATGATCACAATTTCATCGCCCGGGTCCAGCGTGGTTAGCAGGCTGGTGAAGTTTGCCTGGGCTGCGCCGGTGGTTACGATCACATTCTCGGGGGTCGACCCCGGGTAGAGCCTGGAGATGTTCTGGCGCAGTTCCTCGATGCCATTTGCCTGGGCGTAATTCAGGGAAGTTTTTATCAGACCTTCGATAAAATCCGGGTTATCTTCAGCCAGTTCAACCAGCGAAAGCGGATGGACCCCGCTTTCAGACAGGTTGTACTGGACAACATTTTCCCATTTAGACATCACTCGTTCAAGCTGGAAAGGGTAAAAATTTTCACGCATAAATAATTCTCCTTATCTTTAAGAAATAGTATCCAAGTTTATCCGCCGATCTCAAGGTCAAGCCCCAGCGCGGCGCCCCGCTGGTAGGCGAGGCGGGCGATCTGGGTGTCCTGCACGCCAACGCCGGTCAGGTCGCAGATGGTGATTTGTTGGTCGTCAGTACGACCGGGAGACCTGCCGGAGATGATATCCCCAAGCTCGATCACTGAAGTCTGATCTGTCACCACGCCCGCATCGAAGGCGTGGTGCAGCTCTCCCAGCCGGAACACCTGCGATCGCAGGTCGCAGGCGATCAGGTCAGCCTGGCTGAAGACCTGCGGGTAAAGCTCCTGCTTATGTTCAGCATCCGATCCCATGCAGGTGATATGCAGACCGGGATGCAGCCATTCCGCCTTCAAGTA